>ERZ795056.3485-NODE-3485-length-16871-cov-7.132136_pt1 | contig 16871 bp, 10 predicted proteins | sample MGYA00375140_ERZ795056 | MGnify/ENA primary metagenome ERZ795056 (study PRJEB30185, sample SAMN05720227) | activated sludge metagenome | isolation source: Anaerobic digester | place: USA | collected 2015-03-09 ... | reverse complement strand
CAGCTTGTTAAGCTTTATCAAAATCTCAGATAAATAAGGCCTTACAGTTTGCCTATAGCACCCGATTGGCTATTTTTACAAATAATTATTTATTCTGCGGAGATTTTTCAAAATATTAAAGAGGGTTTTGCTGATACTGTTGTTATTGGTATTGGTATTATACGGACTGCTTCATTTATCGCCTGTACAAACCTGGCTGGTAAAAAAAGTGGCCAATAACCTGTCGCAAAAACTGCACACAAGGGTTACCGTTAAGAAAGTTGATTTTAGTTTTTTCAATAAGCTCGACCTGCAGGGATTGTACATCGAAGACCTTAAAAAAGATACTTTGTTGTATGCAGGCTCGGCCAAGGTGGATATCACCGATTGGTTTTTCCTGAAAGAAAAGATCAGCTTCAACTATATAGGCCTTGAAGATGCAGTGGTAAACCTCGAAAGATCTGATTCTACCTGGAATTACCAGTTCCTCCTCGATTATTTCAGCAGCCCGGGCAGCAGCAAGGGCGGCGGCAGTAACCTGCAATTTAATTTTAAGGAAGCCCATTTCAAAAACCTGTATTTCCGGGAATCCGACCAATGGGTTGGGCAAGACATGATCGTTTCCCTGAAAAGCATGGATATTAGCATTCGTGAGTTTGATCTTATCAAAAAAAGGATCTCTATCGATGAGATCGAAATGGATGCCCCTTATTTCTCCCAATCGAATTATAGTGGCAGAAGACCGCCGAAAGTGAGTGCTGCGAAAACGGCGGTGGCCATTGAAACCCCTACCGCGTATCAATGGAACAATGATGGCTGGGTGATGGAACTCAATAAACTAACGATCAGCCATGGCAGCTTTCAGAATGAAAAAGAAACCGAGCGTGCACCCTATATCGACAGGTTCGATGGACAACATCTATTGTTCACCGATATATCGGCCACTTTTCACCATGTATTATTCAGTAAGGATACTTTATCGGCCGACATACAACTCTCCTCAAATGAACGTAGCGGCCTGCAATTAAAAAAACTCCAGGCTTCGTTCAAATTCACACCTGAGATCATGGAGTTCAATAATCTTGATCTCATCACGAACAAAAGCCGCCTGCGTGATTATTATTCGATGCGCTTTGATGATTTCAATGAAGACATGAACAACTTCATTCACAATGTTGTGCTGGAAGGTCATTTTAAAGACAGTGAACTTAACAGTGATGACCTGGCGATCTTTGCACCCAATCTTGCTTCCTGGAAAAGAATTTTTTACCTCGAAGGCACTGCCAAAGGATCGATCGATAATTTCATGGCCCGGAATATGAAGATCAAGAGCGGTCATTCACAGGTAGAAGGCGATATTGCCCTGCGGGGATTGCCCGACATCAACAGCACATTTATCGATTTCAAAGCCAAGGGTTTGCAAACCAGCTATGCCGATGCAGTTGCCCTGTTTCCGTCGCTGGCCCGCGTCACCCAACCCCAACTGAGTAAGCTGGGCAATATCTTTTACAAAGGAAATTTCACGGGCTTCCTGAATGATTTTGTGGCCTTTGGCACCATCATCACCAATATGGGCATGGTAACGGCCGATCTGAACATGAAACTACCGGAAACGGGTATCCCAAATTATTCGGGCAAACTGATGACCACTAACTTCAGGTTGGGAGAATTCATCAACAGCAAAGAGCTTGGAAACATTTCCCTGAATGGAACCGTGAAAGGAAGTGGTTTTGCACTGAAAGAACTGAATGCCAATTTCGACGGAACCATTAAAGAGATCGGTTTCAACGGGTACAATTTTCAAAATCTTGCAGTGAAGGGAGATTTTAAAAAGAACCAGTTTACGGGTCATCTTACCATTGATGATCCGAATATCAAGATCAAATCACTGGATGGTACATTAAGTTTATCTGGAAAAGAAATTGCGTTTAACCTCGATGCCGATCTGCAATACGCTAACCTGCAGGAGATCCATTTTGCAAAAGAGAAGTTTCAATTGAAAGGTTTGTTCAGCCTGAATTTTACCGGCAACAATATCGATAACTTTTTAGGTACGGCCAGGGTGTATAATGCCGAACTCACGCACGACAGCAGTTTACTATCCTTTGATTCCCTTACCCTGCAATCATACAGGCAGGACGATAAAAAATATCTTTCCATCCGGTCGAATGAGATCGACGCTGACATATCGGGACAATTTACCATTCTTGAATTGCCCGATGCCTTCAAGGTTTTCCTCAGCCGGTATTATCCTACTTATATCAAGAAACCTTCGTACCGGGTAAGCAACCAGGATTTCAGTTTCAATATCAACACCAAGCAGGTAGATGAATACATCAGGCTGCTCGATTCAAGGCTTAGCGGTTTCAATGATGCCTCTATCAGCGGAAATCTTAACCTGGCAGCTTACGATCTGAAAGTAAATGCGCAGGTCCCGTTGTTTTCTTACGATGGAAAAACGTTCAGTAACATCAGGCTTACGGGTAACGGTAACCGTGACACGCTAAAAGCAGACATTGCTGCCGATGATATCCAGATATCAGACAGCCTGCATTTCCCTGCTACCAACCTGAAACTCACCGCCAACAATGATGTTTCGGAGATACAGTTAAAAACCAGTGCCGGTAAAACGCTGAACGATGCAGAAATAAACGCCAGCGTACAAACACTTGCCGATGGGGTAAAACTTCATTTCTTTCCTTCATCGTTCATTATTAATGATAAGAAATGGCTGCTGGCTAAGGATGGCGAACTCACCATACGAAAGAATTACCTTGATGCCAACGAAGTGAAGTTTGTGCACGACGATCAGCAGATCGCTCTTTCCACTGAACTGGATGATGTAACAGACCAGACACATATTGTTGCAAAACTCACGAAGGTAGACCTGGAAGATTTTGCGCCACTTGTTTTTAAAAAACCCTCTGTAAAAGGTTTACTAACGGGAACGGCTAACATACGCGATCCGTTTGGAAAAGTGATCATAGATTTTACGGGCAGGGCTGACAGTTTTTCGCTTGATAAAGAGTACGTGGGCAATGTAGATCTTACCGCTTCGGCCAATACCAATACCGGCCAGGTAACTTTCAAGGCGGGGGTGAATGACAGCAGCAATACGTTCGCCATCGACGGCAGTTATAATTACAAGGATTCATCGGAAAACCAGATGAATGTTGACCTGGTTGCCAAACGCATCCACCTGAAAATACTGGAACCTTACCTGGGTACTATTTTCAGCAGGATGGACGGATATGCCGCAACTGACCTGAAACTATCCGGCGGACCCGACCATCGCTACATCACCGGGAAGGCAACCCTGCAGGACGACACCCTCCAGATCGCCTATACAAAATGTACATATGTATTGAAGAATGAAACCATCTTATTTGAAAAAGATGCGATCAATTTTGGTAAACTAACGTTAAGGGATACGCTCAATAATTCGGGCACCTTGAGTGGCGTGATGAGACATCGCTTTTTCCAGGACCTCGATTTTGAAAACCTGCGGCTGGAAACGTCAAAAATGCTTTTGCTCAATACAACGAAAAAAGACAACGGCCAGTTCTATGGTAAAGTGATCGGCAGTGCTGTAATGACCATCGACGGACCCACATCGAACCTGCAGATGAACATCGACGGGCAACCGAGCATCCTCGATAGCAGCCATATCTACCTGCCTACCGGCGCGGGCAAAGAAAGCAATGCCATTGATTATATTGAATTCATACAGTTCGGTTCTAAAATGGAACAGGGCCTGAGTCTTTCCCAGGGCACGAATATCACCGTAAACCTCAACATCAGGGCCAACCCGGCCTGTAAGATCGATGTGATCCTGGATGAAGAGACCGGCGACATCATTAAAGGCCAGGGCAACGGCCTCATCAGCATGCGGGTGGGTACAAAAGAACCTTTGACCATGCGTGGACGCTATGAACTCACGAAGGGAGAATATACATTCAACTTCCAGACCTTCCTGAAAAAGCCGTTTACGCTTAACCGTGGTTCCATCACCTGGAACGGTGATCCTTACCTGGCCAATATCGACATCGAAGCAGAATATATTGCCAAAAATGTAGATATCAGCGGGCTTTCTACGACCGGCGGTTTCAGGCAGAAAGAAGATATCACCATTATCTCCCACCTTACGGGTATCCTGCAGAAACCTGATATCAATTTCGAATTCAGGTTACCCGAAAAAAGTGATGCCAATAAAGATTATATCATTGTGAAAAGGCTTGCCGATTTTCAGAACGATCCCAATGAACGCAATAAACAGGTAGCCAGCCTGCTGTTATTCAACTCATTTATATTCGGTAATCAAAACTTCCTCTCTGGCGGCAATACCACGGCCATATTTACGAATACCGTTGGTGGTATCATCAGCGGGTTGCTTACAAACTTTTTCAATAAGGAACTGGAGAAAGCAACAAACGGCGTGATCTCAACTTATATCGACATTAACCCGACAGTTGACCTGCAGAAAAACGCAACCCAGTTACAAGCCAATGTACGTGCAGGTTTGCAGATTCTCCTGAGCAAAAGACTGGTGGTACTTATTGGCGGCAATCTCGATTATAACAATCCCACCTATGCGCAGCAACTTGCCCGTAAAGGATTATTAACGCCAGATATCAGCATAGAATGGCTGCTGAATAAAGACGGATCTTTACGGGTGGTTGGTTTTAACCGGAGCACCATTGATTTTACACTCAACCAACGCAACCGCTCGGGTGTTCAGCTTTCGTACCGTAAGGATTTTAATAACCTCTCCGATATTTTCAAAAGCAAGAAGAAGATAGAAGCTGCAGAAGAAAAGAAGAAAACAACGCCCAAAACAAATACGGTACCCGAAGCAAAGAAACCTTCCTGACCATAAGCTGGTATAAAATTCCATTTCCAGGTTGTATGCAAGAGTCATAATGAATATCTTTATGACCATGAAAAAATATCTACTCGCGTGTTTGAGCGCAGGACTTTTCCTTGCATCCTGTTCCACTTCAAAAAATACCGTTGGCGGTGATGATGGCCGCCTTTCGCTGCAACTGATACAGATCAACGACGTTTATGAAATAGCCCCGTTGAATGGCGGTAAAGAAGGCGGCATGGCCAGGGTGGCCAGCCTGAAGAAAACGTACCTGAAACAAAACCCAAACACACTGTTGCTGATGGCAGGCGATTTTGTGAGCCCGTCGGTATACAACAGCCTCAAATTCGAAGGCAAGAGCATCCGCGGAAGGCAAATGATCGAGGCCATGAATGCCGCCGGGGTTGACCTGGCCGTTTTCGGGAACCATGAATTCGACATTAAAGAAGCAGAGTTACTGGAACGTATAAACGAATCGAAGTTTGACTGGATATCTTCCAATACCTTTCACAATATCAAAGGAAGAAGTTTACCATTTACCCGTTTGGAAAAAAATGTGGATGTACCCTTTCCCGTTAGCCTGGTAAAAACCTTTACAGATGCAGACGGCACCACTGTAAAGGTCGGCTTCATCGGCCTCACCCTGCCCTTCAACAAATCGGCCTATGTTAGTTATACGGATGTTTTTACCACAGCCCGCGATCTGTATAACAGTCTGAAAGATTCGGTAGATGCGGTGGTTGCCATTACCCATCAATCGATGGAAGATGATGAACGCCTGGCCAGGGAAGTACCCGGGCTGGCAGCGATCCTTGGCGGACATGAACATGATCAACGGTATGCACAGGTTGGCAAAACGATCATTACAAAAGCCATGGCCAATGCAAAATCTGCCTATATCATTAACCTTACCATTGTGAAATGGAATCACCGGGTAAGGGTTCGAACCCAACTGGAACCCATAAACGAAATGGTTGCCATCGACAGCAGCACAAATGTTGTGGTGCAACGTTGGGTAAGCATTGCCGAGAAAAGTTATGCCTCTCTTGGTTTCGATGCGAAGAAGGTCGTACTCACCCAGGGCGAACCACTCGACGGGCGTGAATCGGAGATCCGCAGCAGGCCAACTAATCTTACTATAAAGATCGTGGAAGCCATGGCCAAAGCAGCGCCACTGGCAGATGTTGCCATCCTCAATGCAGGCTCAGTGCGTGTTGATGATGTACTGAATATGCCGGTAACGCAGTATGATATCATCCGCACTTTACCTTTTGGAGGCAGCATCCGGGAAGTAGATATGAAGGGAAGTTTATTGATAAAAATATTGAGCCAGGGTGTTTTGAATAAAGGCATCGGTGGTTACCTGCATTCAAACAGCATTGCAAAGTTTGCTGATGATCAAATACTATGGAAACTTCGTGATCAACCGATCGATCCCAATAAATCGTACCGGGTAGCTATGTCGGATTTCCTGCTCACCGGCGGTGAATCCAATCTCGATTATCTTACCCCGGCCAATAAAGATATTTTGAAAGTGTATGAAGTGATAACGGCTGCCTCTGATCCGAGATCTGATATTCGAAAAGCAATTATTAGTTACCTGGAGAATTATTAATTAATAATTAGTAATTAATAATTAATAATTAAAGTCCATTCAGAATTTCATGTCCTAACTTATCCCTCTTGGTAAACAAGTACTTCTCATTATGCGCATTGGGTATCATTTCGATGGGTACGGTTTCTGTTACTTCCAATCCATATCCCAACATGCCGGCTCTTTTCCTGGGGTTATTGGTCATGAGTTTCATTTTAGTGATGCCTAGTTCCCGCAGGATCTGTGCGCCAACACCATAATCTCTTTCATCCATTCCAAAACCCAGGTGCAGGTTGGCTTCCACGGTATCCATGCCCTGCTCCTGCAGTTTGTATGCTTTTAATTTATTGAGGAGGCCGATGCCACGACCTTCCTGGTTCATATACAAAACCAATCCTTTGCCGGCGGCTTCAATATTCTGCAGTGCATGATGTAGTTGGTCGCCGCAATCGCAACGAAGCGAACCCAGGATGTCGCCGGTCATGCAGCTGCTGTGCACCCTCACCAGTACAGGCTCGTCTTTTTCCCATTCGCCTTTCTTGAGGGCCATATGCGTTTCGCCGGTATTTAATTGTGTAAAGGCGATCAGTTCAAAAATACCGTATTTAGTAGGCATCTTAACCCGCACTTCTTCCCTGATAAGGGTTTCAGCTTTCAATCGATATGCGATCAGGTCTTTAATAGAGATGATCTTAAGGTTAAATTTCTTCGCAATTTCTGTAAGCTGTGGAAGACGGGCCATGCTGCCATCTTCATTCATAATTTCTACGAGCACTCCTGCTGGTTCAAATCCTGCAAGCCTGGCCAGGTCGGTAGTAGCTTCTGTATGCCCGGCCCTCCTTAATACGCCACCTTTTTTGGCCCTCAAAGGAAAAATATGGCCGGGGCGGCCAAAATCGGAGGGTTTGCTATCCGGGTTAATAAGTGCCTGTACGGTTTTTGACCGGTCGTGGGCCGAAATACCCGTGGTACAACCGTTTCCCAATAAATCGATGCTAACAGTAAATGCAGTTTCATGCAAAGAAGTATTGTCGATCACCATTGGCTGCAGGTCTAATTCAACACATCGGTCTTCCAGTATCGACGCACAGATCAACCCACGGCCATGTGTACTCATGAAATTGATCACTTCGGGCGTTACATTGCGGGCTGCCGTAACAAAATCGCCTTCATTTTCACGGTCTTCATCATCTACTACGATCACCATTTTGCCATTCCGGATATCATCAATGGCCGCTTCAATACTATCTAGCATAATTGGGTATTTAAAATGCAAAGTTAACGAGGATTGTAAATTAACCTGTTATCTTTTCGCTTTTCGAAAATGAAGTTCCGGGTTGAAATGCAGATCTTATGAATGCAAGTTGTGTATCCTATTTCTGGAAGTTGACTTGCTAACGGTTAGGGGAAAAGCATAATTTTTATTCAACCATTTTTTGATGCAGCGTAAAAGCTATCCACGCTGCCCTTGATTTTGTTAATAAATGTTAACGTTAAATCATTAATTATTCATTTTCTTTGCCTTGTAAAACCACGCATATGCAATTGAGAAAACTAATTCCCTTTATGATCGCCATGCTGGCGTTGCCTTTTTTGGTAATGAGCCAGGTAACAACCAGCAGTATAACAGGTGTTGTAAAAAACAATACCGGGAACGCCCTGGCGGGTGCCAGCATCACGGCAACCCATATCCCCACAGGATCGGTATATACTTCTGTTAGCCGTGCCGGAGGCCGTTTCGACATTAGCAACATGAATGCAGGTGGACCTTACACCATCTCCGTGACATTTGTAGGTTTTGAACCTGATACGAAAACCGATGTGTTTTTAACCCTCGGCGAAACCCAATCAACGAATTTTGTACTTACCGACAAAACCACCAAGCTTTCTGAAGTGGTTGTTTCGGGCAGGCGTACTTCCAGTGCCAAAACGGGCAGTGAAACTACCATTGGCCGGGATAAACTGGCTATTATGCCAACGGTTGGCAGAAACCTGAACGACTTTTTGAAATTCACTCCACAGGCAAAGTTCACTACGGCGGGTGGTATTTCCATTGGTGGACAGAACAACCGCTACAATGGATTTTTGATCGATGGTGCCATCAACAATGATGTGTTTGGTGTAAGCGAGCAGGCCACTAACGGCGGAAGGGCTGGTGTTCCACCAATCAGCATCGATGCGATAGACCAGATTGTAGTGCAGATATCTCCATATGATGCATCGTTGGGTAATTTTACCGGCGGTTCTATAAATGCCATTACCAAATCAGGTACAAATGAATTTCACGGATCGGCCTATTATATTTTCCGCAACCAGAATTTGGCAGGAAAAACTCCCGGCACCGTGCCCGATTCAGTTAAGCGGGTTAAGCTTGGCAACTTCGATAATAAGACCTATGGCTTTACCCTTGGAGGACCGATCATGAAGAACAAAGCATTCTTCTTCATCAATGCCGAAATGCAGAAAGACAACAGGCCACAGCCTTACCAGGAAACCGGCAATTCAACTTTCAATGTTGCCGATACGATAAACAAACTGGTAACATTCCTGAAATCAAAATACAATTACGATCCGGGAGACTGGCTGAACAACCCTGATATGGTAGATCGTACCAACATCAATACCCGTTTCGATTTCAACGTGAACAGCAAGAATAAACTCACCCTGAGTTATCGTTACACCAAGGCTGAAAGGACCAATCCAGGCCGTAGTAATTACAACGGAACTTCGGGTAACAGCAATATCAACTTTACCAACAACGCCGAATTCTTCCCTTCAACTACCCATTCGGGTAACCTGGAATTGAATACCAAATTCAATAACAAGTATAACAACAAATTCAGGGTATCCGTTACCGATGTAGTGGATGACAGGGGAACAGTAGGTACTCCATTCCCAACAGTTCAGCTTGCGTCATTCAACAATGGCCCGGTAATTAACTTTGGTTCTGAAGTTGCATCCAGCGCAAACCTGCTGAAACAACAGATCCTGAATTTTTATGATGCCTTTAAAATGTATGCAGGCAAGCACGCACTCACCCTGGGTGCTGATATCGATTTCAACAAATCATACAACCTGTTCATGAACAGGAATTATGGATTTTATATTTATAACAACCTGGGAACCGGTGCTTCGCAGATCAATTCATTGCAAGCGTTTATGGAAGACCGTGGACCTGCCCGTTACCGCAGGGGTTATTCCCTGGTAGATCCGGGTAATAAAGGTGGCGATGATAATACAGCCTCTGCTGCGAACTTCAAATCATACAGGCTTGGTTTCTTCGTGAATGATGACATCAAAGTAAATGATAAGTTAACCGTAACATTGGGTGTAAGAGCTGATAAAACAGCCTTTACCACAGATGTTCCGGAAGATAAATTCTTTAATGATACAGCCCGCAAAGTGATCTCCCAGATTTACGACCTGGAAGATGCGGTATCCGGAACCAGGTTCACACCAAAATGGCAGCTATCCCCACGCGTTAGTTTCAAATATAACATCGATGAAGAGAATGTGATCATCCGTGGTGGAATCGGCGTATTTGCCGGACGTACACCATTGGTATGGCCAGGTGGTGTTTACCAGAACAGTGGCATAAGCATTGGTGGCCTGGATACATCAAGGTCTACTTCACAGTTGTCCGCTCCAGGTACCGAATATGGCCTGCAGATCACCGGCGCCCCAATGCCATTCAGGCCCGATGTCAACAACCAGTTTACGCAAACAGATTTCGGACTTACATCTGGCTTGCTGACACCACAAGGTGACCTGAATATTATTTCTAAAAAATTCCACCTGCCTGCGGTGATCAAAGGATCATTAGGTGCTGATAAGAGATTAAGGAATGGCTGGACGATCGGCTTTGACATGGTGTACACAAAGAATATTTTTGAAGTTGATTGGGTGAATGTAAATTTCGCCAAACCAACGATCAATACAACCGGCCCCGACAGCAGGTTGATCTACGCAACTGGTGGCAACCCTACCAAACTTGTATACAGGTCATGGTCGCCGGTTGCTTCTGTACGTAACCCTTACAGCAATATCATCCTGCTTAAAAACAGTACCGGGCAAAAAGGATTTGCTTATAACTTCACCGTTACTGTTGACAAACAACAAACCAAAAAAGGTTTTGGATTTAATGTAGCCTATAGTTATGGTAACTCACAGGTACACAATGAAGCCACCAGCTCGATCAATACTTCTAACTGGACAAACATGGAAGCAGTCAGCACCAGGAACTCCCTTCCGTTGAGTACATCTGACTTTGATCTTGGTCACCGCGTATTTGCATTGGTTTCAAAGAAATTTACCTATGCAAAAGAGCATGTATCTACCACAATCGCTTTTTCTTACAACGGACAATCGGGTAACCCTTACAGTTATACCATGAGTAACCGTTCTTTCATCGGCGATGGTGTAACCAACAACGACCTGATGTACATCCCGGCCAGCCGTGCAGAAATGGACCAGATGACTTTTGTAACCAGGTTATCAGGAGCCGCTGCTGCTGTACCAGGTGCAAATGCAGCCGACATCGTTGCACAGAAGGACCAGTTTGAAACATTCATCCTGTCTGACAAATATCTTCGTAAACACCGTGGACAGTTCTCTGAAAGAAATGGCGCACGTGCACCGTTCACCAATATTGTAGACATGAGCATCACCCAGGAATTTTCTATAAAAGTGGGAAAAGTAAGGCATGCACTTTCTGCGAGGTTCGACATGTTCAACTTCACAAATTTCCTTGATAAGAATGCAGGCCGCCAGTACTTCTTCAATTTCGACCAGGCACAGGTGCTTAGTTTTGAAGGATTCAGCGGAACTACTCCAACGTATAAGTTCTTTAAACCAGCCAACAACAAGGTAGGCGCTATCAGCGATCCGGCCAGCCGTTGGAATGGACAGGTTACTATCAGGTATAGCTTCTAAGCCATTACCTTCAATAATAAAAAAAGACTCCGATAAACGGAGTCTTTTTTTATGCAATATTTTTAGAGTGCTTTGCTATTAATAAATCTAAAACCTTCACTAACTAATTCTTTGAAAATCTTTTATTTATTTCACTTTTACTTTTTTGCTTCTCCAAAAAAGTAACCAAAAAAGAGCCCCGAAAAAAATTACATCCTTTTTTCGGGATGGAGCCCTGATTAAACTTTTGCACTACTGTAAACTCAAATTTAGTTCCCTGATCATGAAGAGTATGAAATTTTAAACCACTTTTAATAGTAGATCACGTAATATTTTTATTTATTTCATCACTTACCCCATCCCCAGGTTAAACATTGTGGAAATGCACGGGCCCAGGTAGGAACATCATGTTTGCCGTCTTTCAGTTCAAGGTAATAAATATCCTTATCCTTATCATACCCTTTTTTACTCAGCTCCTGTATAAGACCTAACGTGTCATCAATTGAATCAATGATGCCATTGTTGTTGCGGTCGGCGGTTTCATCCATGGTACCTACTTCAAAAAAGAATTTCAGCCAGGGCTGATATTTACCTTCCCTCACCTGGCGATGCATGATGCGGTTTATATCTTCATCAAAATCCTCATCGTCCTGGTCCTTATCTCTCCACCACATCGATCCGCTGAATACCGCTGCCATGGAAAACTCTTCAGCATTGTTCCACACAATATCCAATGCGCTTAACCCTCCCAGTGAGAAACCTGCAAAAGATTTATCCTTAAAAGCGGTTACCCGGTAATGTTTACGCAGGAAAGGCAGTAATTCCTCAAAAATAAACCGGCTGTATAAAGAGGCTTTAGCGCCCCTGCCTTTATAATCGAGTATACCGGCGGTTCCGTATTCATTCTTACGGTCGGCAGAACAATGAATACCTACGCAGAATAAAGGCTGAATGGCGTTGTTGTTGCAAAGGTCATCGAGGATGTCTTCAAAATGCATGGTCCGAAGGTCTTGCCCGTCGTTGATGAGCAAAAGGCTGAGGAATGAGAAATCCCTTGTATCGGCCGGCAGGTAACAATCCACCTTAACATCGCGGTTCAGGTGTTTTGAGGTTAACAGGTGCGCTTCTAAAATAATACAATTGGTTTTTTTTACCGGCATAAGGGTCAAATTTACAAAAAAGCACAGAAGCTTATTAAACTAAACATAATTTGTTTTATTGCCCTGTTAAAAATATATTTGGTAACATTTAAATATATCCCTCACCAAAATTAAACATATGAAAAAGATAGGCATGTTGCACGGGAAAGAAAGAAGTTTTCCGGAGGCTTTTGTAGAAAGAGTTAACAGTAAGAAGATCGATGGCATTATGGCCGAACCGGTACGGATCGATAAAGTGATGCAGGGTGAACCCAGCGGTTATGCGGTGATCTTTGACAGGATATCACAGGATGTACCCTTTTACAGGGCCTACCTCAAAAATGCGGCATTATGTGGCACAACGGTGATCAATAACCCTTTTTGGTGGAGTGCTGATGAAAAGTTTTTCAACAACTGTCTCGCTACCAAAATTGGCGTACCTGTTCCCAAAACTGTGATACTGCCTTCCCGCGACCTGCCAACCGATACCAGTGCAGATTCTTTTTCCAACCTCGCCTACCCGCTCGATTGGGATGGCATCTTCAAATACATTGGCTTTCCTGCTTACATGAAACCATTTGCCGGTGGCGGATGGAAAAGTGTTTACCAATTAAACAGCATGGATGAGTTTTTTGAAAAGCATGCCGAAACAGAACAACTGGTGATGATGTTGCAGGAAGAGATAAAGTTTGAAGAGTATTATCGTTGTTATTGCATCGGTGGTAAATATGTTCGCATCATGCCATACGAACCACGCAACCCGCACCACCTGCGTTATGTGGCCGATTTTAAACCATCCCCGGAACGTTATAAACTGATGGAAGACATTGTACTTCGCATTTGTCATTACCTGGGTTACGATTTCAATACGGTAGAACTTGCCGTGAGAGACGGTGTTCCTTATGCCATTGATTTCTGCAACCCGGCTCCCGATGCAGAAGTGACCAGTGTAGGGCAGGAAAACTTCGATTGGGTTGTGGAAACCGCTGCCAATTACGCCATTGAAAAAGCGTTGGAACATGTTGAAGGTGCCGATAACCTTACCTGGGGTAAGTACATTAAACACAGTGCTAATAAACAGAAACTATATTAATGAAGTCATGGTTGAATAAAATGGAGTATTGTTTTCATCACAAATCAACTATTGCTTTTTAAACATCAATCACACTCAATTATTTTATGGCCAATTTATCATACAAACATTTCACCGTAGGCGTTGAAGAAGAATATATGGTGATCGATCCCGAAACAAGGGAGCTTAAAAGTCATGAACAAAAGATCGTGCATGAAGGTCATAAGGTGATCAAGGATAAGGTAAAGGCCGAGATGCACCAGGCCGTGGTAGAGGTTGGCACCGACATTTGTGCCGATGTGGATGAGGCCTTCATGGATGTTGGCACATTGCGTAAGACCATCAGCGGCATTGCGGATGAACTTGGCTTGTGGATCGGAGCCAGTGGAACACATCCTTTCAGCCATTGGGAAAAACAATTGATCACTGAGCATATCCGTTACAGTGAGATCGTGAATGAACTGCAGGAAGCTGCCCGCAGTAACCTGATTTTCGGACTGCATGTACACGTTGGTATGGAAACCCGCGAGATGGCCATTCACATTGCCAACTCGGCCCGTTATTTCCTGCCACATATCTTTGCACTTAGTACCAATTCTCCATTCTGGGAAGGCAGGATGACGGGTTATAAATCGTTTCGTACGAAAGTATTTGAAAAATTCCCCCGTACCGGTATTCCCGATTGTTACGACAGCATAGAAGATTATGACAACTACATCAAGTTACTGGTAAAGACTAACTGTATCGATAACGCGAAGAAGATCTGGTGGGACTTAAGGGTTCATCCTTTCTTCAACACGGTAGAATTCCGTATCTGCGATATTCCATTAACGGTTCAGGAAACGATTGCCATCACCGGCATCTTCCAGGCTATATGCGCCAAGTTATACAAACTGCGCAGCCAGAACCTTAATTTCATGATGTACAGCAGGGCGCTGCTCAATGAAAATAAATTCAGGGCAAGCCGCTATGGCATCGATGGCAGTATGATCGATTTTGGTAAGGAAGCAGAGGTAAATACCCGGGTATTGATCTATGAACTGCTCGACTTTGTTGATGATGTTATTCCACACCTGGGCAGCCGCCATGCCATCAGTCATGTGCATAAAATGCTGGATGAAGGTACAGGCGCCGATCGCCAGTTAAAAGTTTTTGAAGAAACCAAGAGCCTTGAAAAAGTGGTGGATTATATCCATTCGAGCTTTTTACAGGGTTTATAAAAAACATACAAAATTTAAAGCAGGAACGGTCAACATAAGTTGACCGTTTCCTGTTTCTGCACCTTAAAAAAAACAAATTGTCTGAACTAACCAAAACGTTTATCCGCAAAGGGCCTGGCGCTCCAGCTTATTGAAACTAAGTGAAAAAGTAGTCCCTTTTCCCAACTCCGATTCTACCGAAACGCCCACCTTATGTGATAATAATATTTCGAGGGTTGTAGACAATCCCAGTCCCATACCGCCAGCTTTATTGGTGACGTAAGGCTTGAATATATTTTTGATATTTTCTTTACTTATGCCTACCCCATTGTCGCTAATCAGGATCATACATTTGTTATCGATCGTTTGGGTGGTCAACGTCAATTCCCCACCAATTGGAGGCATGGCGTCAATGGCGTTGATGATGATATTGGTAAGGGCGAGCTTGATCTTATGCTTGTTTACCATCACTTCGCAATCGAGTGTTGTATAATTTTTATGTATACTGATGTGCTTCATCATGATCCTGTCCTGGCTCACTTTCAGTATTTCATCCAGCAACAGATTGATAGAATAAGTTTCGGGTATTAATTCATGGGTTGTATACGACAATAATATTTCCGAAACCAGGTCGTTGATGCGGCCGGTACCCCGGGAAATGATATCGAGGTAAATCTTTTGTTCATCATTCAAAGTAGAGCTATTAAGCATTTCTACGGCAAGATTCACATTTGTCAAAGGATTGCGCACTTCATGTGCCATAGCGGATGCAAACTGGCCAAGTTGTTTCATGACTATTTTTGCAGGCAGGAGCGATTTATTTGGTTTCAGTGAAACCGTGTATGTATTCAATTGCTTATTTTCCTTTGTGTGTGTAACTCGATTCATAAATTTTATTTGTGCCGTAATGCTGATTGGTTTTTCATTCATCCCCCTGGCGAAGGCTTGTAAAGCGGGAAACAAGCACTTGCCGGGAAACAACAATCCGTAATCCTTTCTATGTAAGAAAAGGCAATGTGATCGTCAACTCATGCCCGTCGTGTGGCTTTGAATTGATTTTGACATATCCATTGAATAATTCTGCCCTGCCGGTAACATTGCGAATACCAACATCTTTCGTCATTTTATTCATATAATAACCCTTACCATTATCCGACAAAATCAAAACAATATTTTCATCTACTTTGTTTAACTGAATTACGGCCCTGGTAGCTTTGGCATGTTTCAGGATATTGTTCAGCAGTTCGTGAACCATTCTGAAAATGTTCAACTGAATTCATGATGTATCATTTCGATAGTAACCTTTACTCATAACCACTTTTGATGATGGTTTGTATCATTTTGAATCTCCCGTTAGGGTTAATATGATTTGGCAAATGCGCCGGAATAATGATACCCTGGCCGGATTCCAGTTTATGTGAAACCTTATCAATCACTATATCTGCTTTCCCTTCAATGATCTGTGCATATGTATCAAAAGGAGACGTTTTTTCTGTAAGGCCTTCACCACTATCGAATGACATTACACTGATATTCCCGGTAGATTTCTTGATGATGGTTTTGATTACAACCGAATTAGGAACATACTCAATGATCTCTACAATAATGTGAGATACTCCTTTCTCTACTTCTTTGATATCCGTATTGGCTTTTGATTCTATATGATCCAGTTTTGTTGGTTTAACCATACCTAAAGGTCTATAGAGGAGACAAGAATAGCATTACACAACTATGCAAATAAGTTGCAAAATTCACACTAATTGATTGAGGAATTTGGTTGAACCGGACTTGATATGCACCTGATACTTGGCATACAATACCAGGAAGGCCTCACTAGTGTTGAAGCTGGGTTTTGTTCAAGAATTTTATCGCAAAAAAAACTTCGTTATTACAACCCTTACAGGCAGATAATAACGAAGTTATTTACATTGTGGTCTTTATTGCCGTTTTGTGGAGAAATATCCACAGTCGGAGAGAATATTTACGCTTAAACGATTGAGTGCTTAAGGCGACAAACCCAATATTATATGTTATTTATGTTTGAACAGGTAAAACACGCCTATCTGAAAACCCCTGTTGGTTGATTTTACAGAAGAGTTGTCATTGATATTAC
>ERZ795056.3479-NODE-3479-length-16889-cov-50.003445_pt1 | contig 16889 bp, 14 predicted proteins | sample MGYA00375140_ERZ795056 | MGnify/ENA primary metagenome ERZ795056 (study PRJEB30185, sample SAMN05720227) | activated sludge metagenome | isolation source: Anaerobic digester | place: USA | collected 2015-03-09 ... | reverse complement strand
CGGATACCGTATTTTTGCCAGTATCCGTAGTCCGCATGACCTGGGCGAAAACTCTCGGCGATGTTGCCGTAGTCCTTCGAGCGCTGATCCTGATTGCGAATCAGCAAGGCAATGGGTGTTCCCGTGGTCACACCCTCAAACACGCCGGACAGAATCTCCACGGCATCAGGCTCTCGACGTTGGGTAACGTGCCGGGAGGTGCCCGGTTTGCGCCGATCCAACTCCGCCTGGATGTCGGCTTCGCTGATGGCCAGACCCGGCGGACAGCCGTCCACCACGCAACCGATGGCGGGGCCATGGGACTCGCCGAAGGAAGTGACGCAGAAAAGCGTGCCGAGGGTATTACCGGACATGGGGAGCTCGCGAAAACGGAATGAAGGAAGAATCTAACACGCCGCCGGCGCTGGTCCGGCGGCGGAAACGGACACCAGCTTACTGGAAGAACTCGTCAAGCCGGCCAAAGACGGGGTGCTCGCCCACATGCTGACGCACGTAGAGCACGTCCTCAAGCTTCTCAACTTGCTTGATCATCTTGGACAGTCGCTCATCCTCGAAGATCAGCAGCCAGATTCGGCTGGTGTTGCCTGATCCCACGGGCATGCAGAGAATGCCTTCCACGTTGAACGCACGGCGGGCAAAAAGACCGCAGATATGGCTCATCACGCCAGGGTGGTTGGCCACCCCCAACTCAAGCACGACCTTGGTGAAGCCATTGTGCTCGGGAACATCGGGGATGTACTCGGAAAGGTTGGTGTTCTGTTCGGACATCGTATTCTCTCCTCGGGGCTCAGCCGATCATCTCGGAGTTGGCGGCGCCCGGCGGCACCATCGGGTAAACGAATTCGTTCGGGTCGATCGAGGCATGGATCAGGCAGGGGCCCGGGGTGTTGAGCGCCTCCGCAAGCGTGGCCCGGGGGTTCGGTGCCGGATCCAGATCGACTGCACGCATGCCGAAGCCGTCGGCGATCTTGAGGAAGTCGGTGGGACGCTCGTAGCGCGACGCCATGATGCGCTTGCCATAGAAGAGGTTCTGCTGCTGATGCACCAGGCCCAGGGACTGGTTGTTGAACAGCACGATCTTCACATTGACGTTCTCCTGGGCGGCCGTTGCCATCTCCTGGATGTTCATCTTCAGGCTGCCGTCGCCGGAGAAGCACACCACGGTGCGATCCGGCGCAGCCAGCGCAGCGCCGATCGCGGCCGGGAAGCCGAAGCCCATGGTGCCGAGACCACCGGAATTGAGCCACTGGCGCGAACGGCGGAACGGGTAGGCCTGGGCCACCCACATCTGATGCTGACCGACGTCACTGGTGATGATGGCGTTATCGTCGAGACAGTTGGCCACGGCATGGATCAGGCCATAGGGCGAACGCGGGTTGTCGATACCCGGCATGGCCAGGGGGAAGCGGCCCTTGAGGCTCTCGACATGGGACAACCAACGTTTGCGCAACTGGGGCTTGACGCGCGGCAGCAGCTCCGACAACACCTGCGCCACATCGCCCGCGATGGCCACGTGGGCGTTCTTGACCTTATGAAGTTCAGAACGGTCGATATCCACGTGGATGATCTTGGCGTTCGGGCAGAACTCGGCGGTCTTGCCGATGGCACGGTCATCGAAACGGGCACCCACACAGATCAGCAGGTCCGCCTCCTCTAGCACGTAGTTGGTATATCGGGCACCGTGCATGCCAAGCATGCCCAGGGACAGGGGATGGTCCATGGGCATCGCGCCGAGGGCCATCAGGGTCATGGTGGTCGGCAGGGAGGCCTGCTCGGCCAGGGTGACAGCCATATGGGCAGCGCCCGAATGGATCACACCACCACCCAAGTAAAGAACCGGGCGCTCGGCTGCCTCAATCATCTTCGCGGCCTCTTCAATCGCCGCGATGTCGAAGCTCGGAGCCGCATCGGGAACCACCACATCGGGGAATTCCTCGAAGCTGACCATCTGGTTCTGCACATCCTTGGGCACATCGATCAGCACCGGACCCGGCCGGTCGGACATGGCGATGCGAAAGGCCGCAGGAACAGCGGTCAGCAGTTCCTTGGCCGAACGAACCAGGAAGTTGTGCTTGGTGATGGGAATGGTCAGACCGTAGGTGTCCACCTCCTGGAAGGCATCGGTGCCGATCATCGACAGGGGCACCTGACCAGTCAGCGCAATGATGGGAATGGAGTCAAGCTTGGCGTCGGCAATGGCCGTGATCAAGTTGGTGGCACCCGGGCCACTGGATGCCAGGCACACCTCGGGACGACCCGAGACACGTGCCATGCCCTGGGCAATGAAGCCCGCGCCTTGTTCATGGCGGCAAAGGACGTGGTGGATCTGTTCGCTCTTGGACAGGGCATCGTACATCGGCAGGGCTGCACCGCCGGGCACACCGGCGATGGTGCTGATTCCCTGCCGTTCGAGCAGCTTCACGATCAGGTCTGCTCCAGTCATTTGCATCATCGATTTCTCCTTGGGGCTTTGGAAGCCGAAACGCTTTCCGGGCCTGGGGTAAGACAAAAAGACAAAACCCCCGCCGGTTGCGCGCCGGCGGGGGTCTGAAATACTGTATCGACTACCTGGAGACCCTTACGACGCGCGCTCACCTACGCTTACTACGCGTACTACAGCAACGACGTCGACAGGCAGGGCGAATGCGAAAAGGGTCATGAGGTCATCTACAAGACTAGCTGCGAATTATTCGCACAACAGCCCGAAAACACAAGCGCTATTTTCAGGCACGGATCGGTGCTCGTGAAGAAATCCCGCTATCGGTTCGAGTTCGCGCAGAGAGGTGCAACCGTACAAGAGCTACGGCGGGTGTCGCAAGATGCGCAGTCCGGCCGCCCGTTGGATGTATTCACGAGCACTCAGGCATGCCCTGAACCTTGGGACGTGTCACGCAAGACCCGGCGCAGGATCTTGCCCACGTTGCTTTTCGGCAACTCGTCACGAAACTCGACGAAACGTGGCACCTTGTATCCTGTCAGCCCCGCCCGGCAGTGAGCAATCAGCGCCTCCGCCGTCAGGGCGGGGTCCTTTCGCACCACAAAGACCTTTACCGCCTCGCCGGAATGCTCATCGGGGACACCAAGGGCAGCCACCTCCATCACACCCGGGTGTGCGGCAACCACGTCTTCCACCTCGTTCGGATAGACGTTGAAGCCCGAGACGAGAATCATGTCTTTCTTGCGATCGACGATGCGTACAAAGCCATCATCATCAATGGTGGCCACATCACCCGTACGCAGATAGCCATCATGGGTGAATGTCCGGGCCGTATCCTCCGGCCGGTTGTAATACCCCTTCATGACCTGGGGGCCTTTCACGCACAGTTCTCCGGGTATTCCCATGGAAACCTCATACCCATCGTCATCCCGCAGGCTGACATCCGTCGAAGAAATGGGCAGTCCGATGGAATGATTGAACTCCGGGAGATCCAGCGGATTGATACAGACGGCCGGCGATGTCTCCGTGAGGCCATAGGCCTCGGCCAAGGCCTTCCCCGTTACCCGCTTCCAACGATCAGCCACCGCCTGCTGCACCGCCATGCCTCCTCCAAGAGCCACCTTGAGTGTGCGGAAATCGAGCTTTTCGAACTCCGGATTGTTGAGCAAGGCATTAAACAGGGTATTGACGCCAGTGATCACGGTGAATGGGTACTTGCCCAGTTCTGCGACGAAAGCCGGAATATCCCGCGGATTGGTGATCAGCACATTGCTGGCGCCGATCTTGAAGAAAGTAAGGCAATTCGCTGTGAGCGAAAAGATGTGATAGAGCGGCAGGGCCGTGATGATGACCTCTTCGCCTTCCTTCACGTACGGACTGATCCACGCATGGGCCTGCTGGAGATTGGCGATGATGTTGCCATGGGTCAGCATCGCCCCCTTCGCCACCCCCGTCGTTCCGCCCGTGTATTGCAGGTATGCCAGGTCGTCATGGGTCATCGCCACCGGCGCCAGACCGTGGGCAGCCCCCTTGTCGAGGGCATCGCGAAACCCCACGTGCCCTGGCAGGCTCCAGGGAGGCACCATCTTCTTCACGTGGCGAACAACCAGATTGACGAGCAGGGACTTCGGAAAACCAAGCATGTCGCCCAAGCCGGTGACGACAATGTGACGCACCGATGTGCGTCCCATCACCTCGGCAAGGGTGTGCGCAAAATTCTCCATGATCACGACCGCCTCGCAACCCGAATCCCGCAACTGATGCTCAAGCTCCCGGGCCGTGTAGAGCGGATTCACGTTAACCACGGTGAATCCCGCGCGCAGCACGGCGAACATGGCAACAGGATACTGAAGGCAGTTGGGCATCATCAGCGCCACCCGGGCACCTCTGCCAAGTTTCAACTCACCCTGGAGATAGCCCGCGAATTGACGCGAAAGCGAATCAAGCTGGGCATAGCTGATGGACTTGCCCATATTGACGTAGGCCGTGTGATCCGCAAAGCGGGCGACGCTCTTCTCGAACAGATCGCCCAAGGATGCAAACTGGTTGACATCGATCTCTTCCGGAACGCCTGGGGGGTAGCTTTTCAGCCATATTTTCTTCATTTGTCTGTCTCCTATGTAGTTGGTTCAAGGCCTGACCAGCCCGGTGCCGCCATCATGGGCAACATCCAAGACCAGGGACCCGCCCTCCCCAGGCGGCCCAACACTGAAACAGTGTCGGCTTCCAACGTACTTTTCGACTGGCGCTCAAGCGCCTTGTTGTCAGGCCATCCCCCCCCCTTTGGCGAGATGACCTGTTTGCAGCTTAGGATTCGACGCCGCTCAAGCCTGATCCTCTGCAGGCCAGTTGCGAATGTAGTTTTTCAGCATGCGGTTCTCGAAGCTCTGCTCTTCCAGAACGGCCTTGGCCACATCGTGGAACGAAACCACACCCATCAAAACCCCATCATCCATGACCGGGAGATAACGCTGATGGTGCTCCACCATCTGCCTGCGCAGCTCATCCATCTCCATGTTCGGCGCTGCGACCACAGGATCCTTGAGCATTGCATCCTCGACAGACAAAGACTGCCAATCGACGCCGGCCTTTTTTGTGGCGACCAGAACCTCGCGGAAGGTCAGCAAACCCGCCATGCGACCCTTGTCAAAAACAACCAGGGATCCGACATCCTGCTCCGTCATCACCTCAACTGCATCCACGAGCGTCTTGTTGGCGGCAACGGTGAACAACACCTTACCCTTGATCGCGAGAATTTCACTGACCAGCATTTTATTTTCCTTTTCTAGGCGCACATCCGCCGGAACTCTACTGCCCACGATGGTATTCGATTGCAGGCGACGGCGCAAAGCATCGGAAAGTCAGGAATTACCCCTACCGCAAGCTCCCGCATGGGAAGCGCCTTGCAGAATCAGGAGCAGTCCCGCTCCAAAGTCACGCCCACCCCATCGGGGACAGGCAAGCCAGTCCTGGTGTCAGCGTTCGAGATACTGCAACTTGTCGGCAACGCCACGCCACGCATCGGCATCGGCGGGAGGCTCCTTGCGCTCGACGATCGGCACCCACTTTGCCGCAAGCTCCGCGTTCAGACCGATGAAGGCCTCCTGATCAGCTGGAACATCGTCCTCCGCAAAAATCGCCTCAGCCGGACACTCAGCGACGCACAGGGTGCAGTCGATGCACTCCTCCGGATCGATTACCAGAAAATTTGGCCCCTCACGAAAGCAGTCGACCGGACATACATCCACGCAGTCGGTGTACTTGCAGCGGATGCAATTTTCAGTAACGACGTAAGTCATCGGGCGCGCTCCTGTTGTTTGAATTGTCACCACCCGGGCAGCGACAGCTTCACGTAAAGATATCGAGGGCCGGAAATATACTCCATCGGACGAGACTTAAGAGGACACCTCGTACAGCCCCCCGAAAAGCCAGACAGCCCCCGCCGAAAATTGTTCCGAGTGTGCCACCGTTACCACATCTCATGGGGGGTGGCGAGAAAAGCGCTTTTCTTGCTACTGATTATTCGCTAGCATCCCGCTATCTTGTCTTGTCGCCCGAGTTGCGGGGTTCCCCTCCGGAACATGTTCCCCACCCGCGGTGACACCTTAAATATCCCCTGATGCGAGGAATCATGAGCGAACATATCCATTACGTCACCGATGCGAACTTCGAAGCGGAGGTTCTGCAGTCCACCAGCCCCGTGCTGGTAGATTACTGGGCAGAGTGGTGTGGTCCGTGCAAGATGATCGCCCCCATCCTCGATGAAGTCGCGAAGGAATACGCTGGCAAGCTCAAGGTCGCCAAGCTCAATATCGACGAAAATCAGGAAACCCCTGCCAAGTACGGTATCCGTGGCATTCCCACGCTGATGCTGTTCAAGGGCGGCAACATCGAAGCCACCAAGGTGGGTGCGCTTTCGAAGTCGCAACTTGCCGCCTTCATTGACAGCCACCTCTGATCGGCATACTCTTTCCAAAGTAGTCTTTGCTTAGCGGCGCCATCGGGGCGAACCACCCGGCCAGCCCGGCGCCGCTTCACAGTTCGAGCACATCTGTTGCCGTACTAGCTGTTTCCTGCTGTTCCCATACCCCTCCCAATCTCTCTCCCACCGCTGCCTGCCATGCACCTCTCGGAGCTCAAGTCTCTCCACGTCGGCCAATTGCTCGAAATGGCCATTGCCAACGACATCGAAGGCGCCAACCGCCTGCGCAAGCAGGAACTGGTCTTTGCGCTGCTCAAGAACCGCGCCAAGAAAGGCGAGCCGATCTACGGCGACGGCGTGATGGAGGTCTTGCCCGACGGCTTCGGCTTCCTGCGGTCGCCCGACACCTCCTACCTCGCCGGCACTGACGACATTTATGTGTCGCCCAGCCAGATCCGCAGGTTCAACCTGCATACCGGCGACACGGTCGAGGGAGAGATCCGGACCCCGAAGGACGGTGAGCGCTACTTTGCCCTCGTCAAGGTCGACAAGGTCAACTTCGAGCCACCGGAAGCCTCCAAGCACAAGATTCTCTTCGAGAACCTCACCCCGCTCCACCCCAACCAGTGCCTCAAACTGGAAAGGGACATCCGGGCCGAGGAAAACATCACCTCCCGCGTGATCGACATGATCTCCCCCATCGGCAAGGGCCAGCGCGGTCTGCTGGTGGCCCCGCCGAAAAGCGGCAAGACGGTGATGCTGCAGCACATTGCCCACTCGATCACTTCAAACCACCCCGACGTGGTGGTGATCGTACTGCTGATCGACGAACGCCCCGAGGAAGTGACCGAGATGCAGCGCTCGGTCAAGGGCGAAGTCGTGGCCTCGACCTTTGACGAGCCTGCCATCCGCCACGTGCAAGTGGCCGAAATGGTCATCGAGAAGGCGAAGCGCCTGGTGGAGCACAAGAAGGACGTGGTCATCCTCCTGGACTCGCTGACCCGCCTGGCCCGTGCCTACAACACCGTGGTGCCTGCCTCCGGCAAGGTACTGACCGGTGGTGTGGACGCCAACGCCCTGCAAAAGCCGAAGCGCTTCTTCGGCGCCGCTCGCAACATCGAGGAAGGCGGCTCATTGACCATCATCGCCACCGCCCTGATCGACACCGGCAGCCGCATGGACGACGTGATCTACGAAGAGTTCAAGGGCACCGGCAACATGGAAATCCACCTTGACCGGCGCATGGCGGAAAAGCGGGTCTACCCCGCCATCAACGTCAACCGCTCGGGCACCCGGCGCGAAGAGCTCCTGCTCAAGTCCGACGTCCTGCAAAAGGTCTGGGTACTGCGCAAATTGCTGTACGGCATGGATGACATCGATGCGATGGAGTTTCTGCTGGACAAAATCAAGGCAACGAAGAACAACGGCGAATTCTTCGACGCCATGCGCCGCGGCTAAGCCCCGACGCAGGCTGGCCGTCGCCCCGCCCGGGCTGCACACGGTGGATCTCACCGGCCGTGCAGCCCGGGCGAGTTCGTTTACGACCCTGACCAACTCCGGTCGGGAAGCAGCCGGAACAAAACGCTGGCCCCGGGGAGCGGCTACCATTACAATGCGCGCCGCTGGATGCGGGGTTGGCGGAATTGGTAGACGCACTGGATTTAGGTTCCAGCGCCGCAAGGCGTGAGGGTTCGAGTCCCTTGCCCCGCACCACCAGCGCACCCTGAAGACACGCGCGAGCCACTCCACGGGCATCGCGCCGGCCGACACCCCCGTCAGCCGACGCCTTCTTCACCGCATCCTTCCGTACGCCCCTTCAGTCGTCGCCGTAACCCAGGATCGCCTTCACCTCGAGGAACTCCTCGATCCCGAAAGCGCCCCACTCCCGCCCCAGACCCGACTGTCTGTAGCCCCCGAACGGCCCCGCCAGATCAATGGGGGCACCGTTGAGATGCACATTACCGGTACGCAGGCGACGGGCCACCGCGCGCGCGCGCCCCAGGTCCGAGGAGGACACGTAGCCCGAGAGGCCGTACACCGTGTCGTTGGCGATGCGGATGGCGTCCTCTTCGTCCTTGTAGGTCAGGATGGACAGCACCGGACCGAAGATCTCCTCCCGGGCGATGGTCATGGTCGGCGTCACACCGCTGAAGATCGTCGGCCGAGCGAAGAAACCCCGCTCCATCCCGTCCGGTCTGCCCGGGCCACCGGCCACCAGCTTTCCACCTTCCGCAAGCCCCGTGGCGATCAGCGCCTGGACCCGTTCGAACTGGGCCCGGTTGGCCAGCGGCCCCATGGTCGTGCCATCCGCATCCGGATCGCCCACCACAACCCGGGACAGCGCTGCGGCAGCGATCTCCTCCACCTCCGCGAGATGTGCCTCAGGCACCAGCATCCGGGACGGCGCGTTGCAGTTCTGACCCGAGTTGGTCATCAGTGTCAGCACGCCCTGTTTAACCATGCGCGGAAAATCCGCGTCGTCGAGGAGAATATTGGCTGACTTGCCACCCAGCTCCAGAGCGACCTTCTTGATGGTATCGGCTGCGCTCTTCATGACCTGCTTGCCGGCCCGGGTGGATCCGGTAAAGGACACCATGTCCACCTCAGGATGGGCGCAGAGCGGTGCGCCGACACCGGGGCCGTCACCATTGACGAGATTGAATACCCCCTCCGGCACCCCGGCCGCGTCAAGGATCTCGGCAAGGATGATCGCCGACAGGGGGGCCAGCTCGGATGGTTTGAGCACCATCGTACAACCGGCAGCGAGAGCCGGCGCCACCTTGCAGGCCATCTGGTTGGCTGGCCAGTTCCAGGGCGTGATCAGCGCGCAAACGCCAATGGGCTCGCGCAGGATGCGCGTGGTGCCGCGACTGTGCTCGAAAGGGAAATCCGCCAGTGCGGCGGCCGCCGCCTTGAAGTGGGCCAGGCCGGAGCCCGACTGGGCACTGCCGGCCAGATGCTTGTAAGGCGCCCCCATTTCGGTTGAGATGGCCCGGGCCATGTCCTCATAGCGCGCCTTGTAGGCGGCACAGATGCGCTGCAGCAAGTCGAGTCGTGCTTCCCGGGTGCTGGCGGAAAAGGCTGGAAAAGCCGCCCGGGCTGCAGCCACGGCGCGCACCACGTCGTCCGGCCCACCGAGGGCAATGGAGCCGACCGCCGCTTCGGTGGCAGGGCTGATGACATCGAACCGGGCAGGGCTGGTCGTGTCGACCCACTGGCCACCGATGTAGAACTGATGATGATGGGGCATGTTCTCCGTCCTCTGTTGTTATCGAAGCGGAGAGAAAGTACAGGAAACCGAGCGCTGGCGTGAAGCCCTCGTCAGCCGCGCATGGTCTCGGGGTGCCGCGGAGCCCGGTAGAAGGCCATCACCCGGCGCACATATTCCTGGGTTTCCGCGAAGGGAGGAACCCCCCGGTAGCGAGCCACATTGCCCTCACCAGCGTTGTAGGCCGCGGCAGCCAGGGCCACGTCGCCCTTGAAGTGCTGCAGCAACCAGCGCAGATAGGCCAGCCCCCCCCGGACGTTCTGCTCGGGATCCAGTGCATCGCGAACTCCAAAGCGTTCGGCAGTATCCGGAATCAACTGCATCAGGCCGAGGGCATTCTTCGGTGAGCGGGCGGCAGCGTCGAAGTTCGACTCGGTTCGTACAATCGCCAAAGCAAGCCGGGGATCGACACTGAAACGCGGGGCCAGCTTCTGGACCATCTGGGCATGGCGGCGCTTGTCCGCCGGCAGCGCCCTGATGAATCGTTCCACCACCTCATGGGGCACGGCTTCCCCGTTATCGATGGCAAGCATCACCTCCGGCGCCTTGCCTGAAACCAGGCAATCGGGGAGCTTCTCGGCGGCAGCCAGGGGCTCCACCAGACTCTGTGCCTTCTCGTGGCCGCGCTGGGCAGCGATGGACAGCAGGGTATTGGCCACCTGACCATCCCTTGCCACCCCTCGACCCAGCAGGTAAAGGCGACCAAGACGATACTGACCTTCAACACTACCGTCCCGGGCTGCGGCGCAAAAATGGGCCGCAGCCACACCAGGCTGACGCGCCACCTCCGCCCGATGGCCGGTCTCGAGGAGCCGGGCCAGTGCGGGGGGTTCGTCGCTCCACTCGGGCGCCTCCACCCCCTCCACATCACGGCCTGCTGCCTGCACACCCACGGCCGTACAGGCCAAAGTGGCGGCGAGGATGAGGCGGTGGAGGCCGGCGAGGCGGGAAATGATCATCGGAGGTGGGGCAACGTGAATTCAGAGCCCGTATGATGGCGGCCTTTACCGTCGCGTCCCGTGACGGAATCGTGTCTCCGCAAGACTTGTGTCGCCTCCCGCGATCAATTTCACATTCCCGCGCACTCAAGATCATCGTCACCACTGCGGTGATCAGACCTCCTTGATCTCCAGGAAGACCTGGGTCTGGTTGAGAAGCAGATAGGCGATCTCCCCGAAGGTCATCGGCCCCCCTGGCGCGGAGCCCTTCCGCCCCTCCAGGCCGCAATAGAGGTAATTGAGAATGCAGTTGCACGACCAGAGGGCGTTCACTGCATCAGCTCCCGGCTCATCGTCCGCAGTAAAATCCACTGGCTCAGCAAGGCGGTACGCCACGTCACCAAACACTGGCGCGTAGAAATCCACCCGTCCGGCATCCCGGTCGATGCCTTTGATCGATACGTTGACCGACGCGCCGCCATAATCTGCGACGAGGGGCAGACGCAGATCCGCACGGTTTGCATCCAGATACGCCGCCAGCGTGGTTTCCACGCCATCGACGGTACACCGACCCGCAGAAAAGCCTGTCTCCGGGAAGCGCAGCAGCCCGCCTTCACCCTGGCGCATGCGATTGGCAATATGAACATGGGCGTAGCGCTGGGGCGGCAGGGGAACATGCATCACCACCGCCCGCTCCGTGTCGAAGGCCAGTTCGGGGCCGCTCACCACCGCGGGTGCCACCCGACCCAAATCGTCCAGGTGGCAGCCGGCAATCCAACCCACCACCGGCTTCATGAACATATCCTCGAACTCCGGCGCCTTGCGGGCATAGAGGGAGTGGGTGGCCGAAAAGGCAGGAATGATGATCAGACTGAAACCGTTGGCCGGTGCATCCGCACATAGATGGCTGATGCTGGTGATATCGTAGCTGCGAATCTCCGGAGCCCCGGCATCCGTCGGAACGTGCGTCACAAAGAGCCGCTCACGACTCACCTGCCCTCCTTCACTCCCCATGAAGTAGGGGATCGTGCCGCCTATCCACTGACCGGAAGGAAGAAGACGCAGCAAAGCCTCGTCACCCGCAACCATCAGACAATGACCCGCCTCGATCAGCCTGGCAACCTCATCGGGCAACATCAATCCATTCTTCAGCGGGCTCATGCAGCCTCCGACACCAACTGGTGCAGTTCATGGGCAAGCATGCGTTCGTTCTTCACGAAGTAGCGGTGCAACTCGCGCAATTTCATCATGCGCACCTCCTCATCCGCGATCACCGCCACCTGGGAGCGGGTCCGGGACAAGAGTAGCTGCAGACCAAGAACACGCACATCCAGCTTCACGCTTCCGTCCAGAAGGCGCACCCATACCGGGTCTTCCAGATTCGGTACCCGGCTGAAGGCCATCAGCGCCGGGGGCACGGCCGCCTCGGCGGGACTTGCAGGCATCGGTACGGCATCCGCCGCCCCCACGGCGTGACGGCCGTGGTCCAGGGCATAGCGATACCGCCAAAGATCGGTCATGGGCAGGTCGAGAATGCTGCAAACCCCGCTCATCCCAACCCCCTCATTGAGCAGGGACAGAATCTGGCGATCGAGAGCCCGGGTGAAGGGCATGCCGGCCTCACCGGCCCAGGAGTGGCGCGGCAATTCGCTCCCCACCGGCACGCGCACGTGCACCTGAACCCGCCAGCCTCCGAAGCCGGTATGCCGCCAGGTCGCTTCGGCGCCCCCTTCCACCACCCGTGGACGGCCCAGGCCAAACCAGCTTCGTGGCGCCTCCACGCCAATCCAAACCGCCATGCATCGGTTGAACTCGTCCGCCCGGCAGGCCTGGACGACCCAGGGCTCCTGCACCTGCAGCAACTGCTTCCACAACGCCAGCCCATCCACCATGCTCACCTCCTTCGGGAAACGCTCCCGGCATGGGGAGCGCGACCCGAAAGAGGGGCAAGGGCCGTGCCACCCGCTCAGTTCAGTCCCGCCCGTCGATGCGGCAGTGCGTCATGTCCAGACTGTAAGCAGGTGTCACATCATGTCCCGCGGGGGCTGCTGCAAATCAGGGCACGACGGAGCCGGGCCATGGCGAGCGCAGCCCACCGGCCAGCGCAGCGAGAGCCGCAGCCGGTGGCTGGTCGGCGCGCAGGCGGAAGCTGTCAATGCCGCACTGGGCCATCAGGGCGAGCTGGTCCACCAGCACATCACCCACGGCTCGCAACTCGCCGGTGTAGCCGTGGCGGCGGCGCAGCAGATGGGCCAGGGAATAACCCCGGCCGTCGGTAAACACCGGAAAGTGGATGGCAACCAGCGGGATGCCAGCCAGCCAGGGCAATAATGTCTCGGGCACGTCATCCGGGCCAAGCCACACGCTGGCGCGGAGTGGGTCAAGGCGGGCCCGGTGGGCGGACCACACCGCCAGCGGCAGCACCAGGTGCTCGCCTGCCTCCAGTCGTTCAACGACCCGGGGTACGTCTCCTTCGATCCATTGCCAATGATCGTCAGCCACCTTCCCGTGGCGAATCAGCGTGCTCATGCCGCCCCTCCATAGACCCGCGCCTTGAAGGCGTCCAGACCGACCCGTTCGAGCGCGTCGATGAAGGGCTCCCCCTCATGCCGCACGCCGACGTACACCTCGAGCAGATCCGCGATCACGTCCGGGATCTGCCCTGCGGCAAAGGACGGGCCAATCACCCGGCCCAGCGCCGCCTGGCTGCCTTCCCGCCCGCCCAGGGTCACCTGGTACCACTCCTCGTTGTTCTTATCCACACCGAGAATGCCGATGTGACCAATGTGGTGGTGACCGCAGGCATTCACGCAGCCCGACATGTTGAGCTCCAGCGGCCCCAGGTCGAACAGGTAGTCCAGGTCGTCGAAGCGCTGCTGGATGGCCGCCGCCACCGGGACTGAACGAGCGTTGGCCAGGGAGCAGAAGTCGCCCCCGGGGCAGCACACCAGATCGGTGAGCAGCCCGATGTTGGGCGTCGCCATGCCGAGGGCGCGGGCGCCTTCCCACAGGGCCGGCAAATCCCGGCGGGCCACGTGGGGCAGCACCAGGTTCTGCTCGTGGCTGACGCGGATCTCGCCGGCACTGAAGCGCTCCGCCAGCTCGGCGACCCCGTCCATCTGTTCGGCGGTGGCGTCGCCGGGGGGCACGCCGGTCTTCTTCAGGGACAGCGTCACGACGGCATAGCCCGGCTCCCGGTGAGCCGAGACATTGCGCTCGACCCAACGGGCAAAGGCGCGGCTGCCGGCCAGCGCAGCGCGGTAGCCCGGATCGTCGGCAGCGGCAGGCGCGTAGTCGTGCCGGGCGAAGAAGGCTTCCATCTCCCGGAAGGTCGCGTCGCTGATGCAGCCCGGGCCGCCCCGGGTCCACGCCCATTCGTCCTCCACCTCCCGGGTGAAGCCTTCCAGGGTGAGGTCCTTCACCAGGATCTTGATGCGCGCCTTGTACTTGTTGTCGCGCCGGCCATGGCGGTTATAAACCCGCAGGATGGCCTCGAAATAGTTGAGCAGCTCTTCCCGGGGCAGGAAATCGCGCATGGAGCGCCCCACCATCGGCGTGCGCCCGAGCCCGCCGCCGACGAAGATCTCGAAGCCGATGCGGCCATCATCGGCCACCCGGGCAAGGGCGCCAATGTCGTGAAAGCGCACCGCGGCCCGGTCTTCCGCCCCACCGGCAAAAGCGATCTTGAACTTGCGCGGCAGGAACAGGAACTCCGGCGCCAGGGTGGACCACTGGCGCACGATCTCGCAGTAGGGCCGCGGATCGAACAGCTCATCCGCCGCCACGCCGGCAAAGGGGTCGGTGGTGATGTTGCGGATGCAGTTGCCCGAGGTCTGGATGGCGTGCATCTGCACGGTGGCCAGCTCGGCCAGGATGTCCGGCGCCTCCTCCAGGCGCACCCAGTTGAACTGGATGTTGCTACGGGTGGTGAAGTGGCCATAGCCCCGGTCGAAGCGGCGGGCGATGTCGGCGAGCTTGCGTAGCTGGTAGGCCGCCAGGGTGCCGTAGGGAATCGCCACCCGCAGCATGGGTGCATGGCGCTGCACGTAAAGGCCGTTCTGCAGGCGCAGGGGGCGGAACTCATCCTCCCCGAGGCGCCCGTCCAGAAAGCGGGTCATCTGGTCGCGAAACTGGGCAACGCGGTCTTCCACCAGACGCTGGTCGGCTTGCTTGTATCGGTACATGGTGATCTCGGCAGTTCAGGTGGATCAGGGAAGAACGAAGGTGCTCTTCTCGGTGACCCGGGTTGACGGGTCGTCGGCGGCACGCACCTGGAAGGTGATCGGCCGGGCGCCGGACGGGCCGCCGTCGGCCGGTGCCGCCACCGTGACCTGCACGGCGCGGATGCTGCCGGCCTCGCCGGCGAAGCGCCGGGTGCCGACCAGCTCGATGCCCGGCAGGCCGCTGACCTCCACCTCGAAGTCCCGTGGCATCTCGGCCAGATTGGCCAGCTTGAGGGTGTAGGCGTTCTCGATGCGGCCGTCGGTGGCCTCCCGGGCCAGGCTGCCCCGGTCGCGCAGCACGTCCACCAGCAGCAGCGAGCGCTGGGTCGCTGTCCAGGCACCGAGGGCAACAAAAACGCCGATCAAGCCGCCATACACGGCCAAGCGGGGGCGCCCGCCCCGCCGCGGCATCCCCGCCAGCTCCTGTTCCGAGGCAAAGCGGATCAGGCCCAGGGGCTTGGCCACGCGGGTCATCACCTCGTCACAGGCATCCACGCACAGGCCGCAGTTGATGCACTGGTACTGGAGCCCGTCGCGGATGTCGATGCCGGTGGGGCACACCTGCACGCAGATACCGCAGTCGATGCAGTCGCCACCGCCCTTGCCCTTGCGGGGTTCGCCGCGGGTGGCGTCGTAGCTCACGGTGCGGGTGGTGGCGTCGAACATCACCCCCTGGAAGCGGGAGTAAGGGCACATGTGCTGGCACACCGCCTCCCGGGCAAACCCGGCCTGGAGGTAGGTGAAGAGCGCGTAGAACAGCACCCAGAAGCCCTCCCAGGGCCCCACGTTCCAGCCCGCCAGGGCCGGCAGCAGCTCGCGGATGGGCGTGAAGTAGCCGACGAAGGTGATGCCCGTCCACCCGGCAAAGAGCAGCCACAGGCCATGCTTGGCCGCCTTCAGGCCCAGCTTGCGCGGCCCCAGGGGTGCCTGGTCGAGGCGCAGGCGGGCCAGGTGATCGCCCTCCACACGGGTCTCGATCCACATGAAGATGGAGGTGTACACCGTCTGCGGGCAGGCGAACCCGCAGAACAGCCGCCCCGCCAGAGCCGTGACCAGGAACAGGCCGGTGGCCGCCAGGATCAGGGCGATGGCCAGCAGCAGGGCGTCCTGGGGCCACAGCACCAGGCCGAAGAGGTGGAACTTTTCGTGGGGAATGTCGAACAACAAGGCTTGGCGCCCATCCCACTGGAGCCAGCAGGCCCCGTAGAAGATGATCTGGGTGAACCACACCATGCCCCAGCGGAGCGTGTTGAAACGGCCACTGACCTCGCGGGCGTGGATCTTCCCCTTCTTGCGGTACAACTCGAGTCTGGCTTCGCGGACCTTGCTGACAGGCTTGTTCATTCGGGTATTCCTCCTGGAGCAGGAGTAGATCACCCGGACGAAAATGGAAACAGATTCAGCCTGTGCTGTTTTCTATAGGCACAGAAAAGCCGCCCGTGGACGCCTGCTCACATACCCAGCGCCCCAGACTGGCCACGGCATCCCGAGCCCGTGCATCGAAGGGGTGGCCGAAATTGAGCCGGATGCAGTGGCCGAACTCCCGCTTGGCCGAGAAGATCGGCCCCGGCGCCAGGCTGATGCCCTGGGCGAGGGCCTGCCGGTGCAGGGCGAGGGCATCGACCTGGCGGGGCAGCTCGACCCACAGGAAGTAGCCACCCGCCGGCCGGGCCAGGCGCGTGCCTTCGGGGAAATGCGCCTCCACCGCCTCGACCAGCGCCGCCTCGTGGGCCGCCAGGGTGCGCCGCAGGTGGCGCAGGTGGTTCTCATAGCCGCCCTGCTTCAGGTAATCAGCCAGGGCAATCTGCACCGGCACCGTTGTGGCCAGGCTGGTGGACAGCTTCTGGCGCTGGATCAGACCGGCGTAGCGGCCGGCCGCCACCCAGCCGATACGGTAGCCGGGGGCCAGGCACTTGGAGAAGGACGACACGTGCATCACCCGGCCATTGGGGTCCACGGCCTTGCTGCACAGGGGGGCGTCGGCCCCGAAGTAAAGCTCGGCATACACGTCGTCTTCGATCAGCGGTACATCGTGGCGGTCGAGGAGTTCGATCAGCGCCCGCCTGCGCGCGTCCGGTACATGGCTGCCGGTGGGGTTGGC
>ERZ795056.3477-NODE-3477-length-16904-cov-4.625141_pt1 | contig 16904 bp, 20 predicted proteins | sample MGYA00375140_ERZ795056 | MGnify/ENA primary metagenome ERZ795056 (study PRJEB30185, sample SAMN05720227) | activated sludge metagenome | isolation source: Anaerobic digester | place: USA | collected 2015-03-09 ... | reverse complement strand
TGATCGGCACGGCTGCATGTACCCCGTAGATCACGCCCCAGAGGTTGGTATCGACCATCACCCTCCATTCTTCGAGCGTTGCTGTTTCGAACAATGCCATGAGAAGGATCCCGGCATTGTTGAAGAGGAGGTCCAGCCGGCCTGCCTCGCCGGCGGCATCCTCTATCGCTTTCTGCACCTGCTCCTGGTGGGTGACGTCCACGACAATGGGGTGCACCCTGTCCTTGAAGACGGAGAGCTGTTCAGCGGCATCCGCAATTTTTTTTGGGGCGCGTCCTGCCAGATAGACCGTTGCTCCCCGCTTCAGGAGCCCTTCACTCAGGGCAAAACCGATCCCGGAGTTTGCCCCGGTCACCAGACAGACCTTGTCCCTGAAATAGTCGTTCTCGATCATACCGGTCCCTGTTCTCATGCGTTCATTGGAGTACCCGTGCCTGGGTGGTATCCAGGATGACCTGTCCCTCAGCCAGTATGGACTGGCCCTTCTTCTTTTCGGGAAGGGCGGCGAGAGCCTTGATGATGTGGTGCTGCCGGGGGTTCTGCATCACGGAAAGTTCTGTCCAGTGGAGGGTTCCCGTTCCCGTGTGTACCTTTTCAGCTTCCATCCATTGCGGGAAATAGATGAACTGCGAGAGGTCGGCTCCCGGGGCCCCGACCTTGGGGATGTATCTCCATCCGATGAGATCAAGGGACCTGATCTGGTCTTTCATGCGTTCCAGGTCCTTCCCCGTGACAGGGCTTTTCCCCTCGAATGTCATCGAAAGGAACGTGTTTCCCTCGTAGCTGATGGACGAGGCATAGTGAGGCCGGTAGACATGCAGGTCCTCGATATCGGCAAATATTTTAGGCACCCCGGTCTGCTCCCGCCCGGTAAGGATGGGGGCAGTCCGGTTCTCCCAGACGACCAGGGGATAGGCGGCATCAATGTGATCCCTCTTCCCGTGGAAACGGACAGGGACCGAGACCATCACCAGGTTGTAATGCCCCCCGCCCAGCCAGTTGATCTCGGTCAACTGGTTCAGGGCCACCTTCACTTCTGGGGTACGGAGCTCCAGTTCTTCGGGGATATAGCATTCAAGTTCTGCACGATCGGTCTCAAAGCTCACGCTGAGTATCGTTGCCCGTTGGCTCGCCTTATAGGAGGTATCGAAAACATCGCCCCCGAAATGGGCAGGCATCAGGTAGGTGGTGTCTTTTTGCAGTCGGAACATGGGGTATCGTTCAACTATTCCCGCCGAAATGATAAAAGGGTATTCGATTTTTTCCCGAGCATTTTATCTGATTGTTTCTGATTGAGAAACAATTTGTTTCTGTTTGAGAAACAAACCACCGTGATTCAATCCCCCCTCCACCACCTCCCTCCCGGCAAACAACGGAGCCTTCCGCTAATCTCCGGTGAGCACTCTTTGTATCGCCTGCAGAGGTGTGGTATAGAAGAACGGCTCGATGGCGAAGTTCATCGCCCTTCCCGAGGTGGAGAGCCTCACCGTCCCGATCTCTGCCTGGCTGTCCAATACAAACATCAGTTCGGTATCGCCATCGAGTATTGCCGTAATATCCGAAAGGGGGATACGGAATCTCCTGTGATCCAGATCGGACCGGATCATCAGGTTCTCCCCCTCGATATACAACCTGCCGACCTTCTCGAAGGAGGACTCGAGGTGCTCAGTGATGGTCCAGGTCATCCGCTCACCTGGCCGGGAGCAGCAAGGACCCTGAGTGCCCGGAGGATCGCTTCGGTCATGGTCGATCGCCTCCGGTGTGATGACACCGGTATCTTGGATTCCCCGGCAGGGATAATGTCCTTACCAGCCTCTCCCCTCCGGCCAGGGTATCCAGGGGACGCCTCTTGTGAGACAGGAACTGTATCCTCACGATCCCTCAGGGGGGAGTACTCAGATCAGGGGAGCTCCCCTCATTTGGCAGGGAGAGTGCCCTCATGGGTCCTCCCCTCCGGATTGAAGGCACTGGTCATGCCAGCATCCCTCCCTGTACTGGCGTCCCTCGATGATCTCGCAGAACCAGTAGGTCTCGCCGGCATGGTACCGGGGGCAGGCAGCGGCACAGTGCTTTCCCTGGCAGAGGACCATTCCCCGGGGGCCTGACATGAACGGGCAGATCATTTGCCCCACTATCCGGCCATCAGCCTCCTCACGCCACAACACCCTCTACCTCCCTGACGCCGGATGGGAAGATCTCGAAGTACTGCCAGCCGAAAGTCCGCCCGGCGTAGATCCAGAGCTGGACCGACATGCTGTCCCAGCGGGGGATAGCCCGAAGAGTAGCCACCTCCCCCGGCCAGAACGCAAACACCTCCCCTGGCGTCTTCACAAGCTTTCTGCTCCTCCTCACATGCACAAAGAGCGGCGGGGCCCAGTCGCACCAGGCGACCAGATGCACCCCGTTCGTGTACCGCACCGACCGGATGACACTATAGCCCTTCCGCTCCAGGAGGCGGGAGGCCATGCTCTCGATGGCCCTCCCCCGCTGGTGGTAGCGGTTGTATCGCTTCCGGCTTGACTTCCGGCCTGACCTGCGGGGAGACCCATGGATCCCCGCACTTCTATTCGCGGTCATCGGGAACCCTCTCCCTAAGGTCAGCCACGGGATCTGCTGCTATGGCGTCGGGACGTGCCCGACACCGCGGGTCCGGGCATGCGTCACCGGCAGGAAGCGAGCAGACCAGTTCGGACCACTTCCCCTGCTTCCGCCGGGAAAGGTACGGGCACTGTTTTTTCTTCCCGACCATCAGGCAACCCCCCTTAGGAGAAGGTTTTTCCCTTCGGAAAAAGACGAAAGTACGGGTTCCCTCTGTGTTCCGGCTTTTGCGGGCATGAACATGCGGGGGGAGCCCCTCAGGCAGCACATGGTGCAGCCTCCCTGTTCTCATGGTCTTCATCAAAAAAGTCCGGTTTGTCGTTGTTTTCGTGGTAGCTCCGGATCGGCAGTTCCACACGACTTCGTGGTAGTTTGATCATGTTCGGTTTCATCCAAATTTCCTGTATGTGACCGAACGGACGATGAATAGAGTTTTTCCGGTCACATACAGAGAAGAGGAGGCAAAGGTCGCTTTTTAAATTTTTTGATTGGATGAGTGGAACGAATGTTTCGTTCGGTTCTCTAAAAATTATTTCAACCGAGAACTGGGATGTATATAAAATAACGGCGTGGAAAGCGTCATTCTGGAAATGAAACGGTAAAGGATGTTTTTATTTATTGGAGTGAGTAAGATTCACCGGAGAGATGAACGAAATCTTCCGTCGCGCAGGAAATGGAGGGGACACATCCCGAAATTCGGGCTCATGGCGGTGTACATGAAAATCCCTTTTTCCGATTCAGATTTTAAAAATTGAATGATTCCTCTGATAGTTCATCATTTACCCGTGATGATGAAATAAAACCGGTGTCATGGTTATTTAGAGCCTTCGGATAAGATCTTCTTTTAAAAATCCCCTTCCAGAGAGCAACTTTTGAGAGGATGTCCTGTCATGTACCCGGGGCAATTTCTTCGTGGAGGGGAATGGTGATAGCATGTTCCCCTGACGATGTGGTACATTTTAGTCGTGCGTGGCTGCCACGTTGGCGAACGACCTGATAGCCCAAACGGGAAAGGACCTTTATCAGATCTCTGCCACTAACAACCGGTAGCCCGGGCAACGGGACCGACCTCGCACTCCGAAATCGTGAGTATTCGGATCGACACTCCTTTCGCCAGTTCTTCTTCGAAATGGAGCTCGACCGCTTCACGGATATTGCCCATCAGCTCATCGAGCGTCTTCCCCTGGGTGAATATGTCGACCCCGATGCCGCGACTACACCAAAAGGTGCCATCCGAATATATTTCAAATTTAACAAGCATTCGCATTCCTTTCACGTATGGTGTTAAGGGTACTAAAGTCATCACGCAGGAATAATGCTTTTGTTGGCAGGATCCACTCTGCCTCCGCCTGGATACATGGGACATTTCTCACCCTCTTTTTCTGGGGTGAATTTCATCCTTTGTTCTCCGCTTCTTAAGCCCTTTTATGCAAATATGATCAAGCACTCCATCTCTATCGCGGGTGAAAGCCATGACCCCGCTTGAACACCGTTTTGCCGATGGGAAGCGGGAGGCGGTCCTCCCCTCAGTCGAAAGATCAACCCGGTCCCTTTCAAAAGCGAGATACCTGCTGACCGAAGCGACACATGCCGCTCTTGGGGATTCTCCTTCCTTGCCGTGAAGGGTGTGCATGCGGTTCTTGCTGCATGGTCCGCGTTCACCTTCAGAGTATGTCCTTTGCATAGTATTATTGACCAGCTCTGGCAGAGACTCATTCATGAGATCACCCCCGGATGCGAACCTGCGTGTCATTGCATGCCTGGCACTGCTCCTTCTCGTCGCGGCAATGCCGGCAGCAGCCAGCGTTCCCTCAGTTATCATCACGGATTTTGAGGTCACTCCTGCGGTCCTCCTGCCCGGCGAGCAGGGAATCATCAGCGTGACGGTCAGGAATACTGCGGACAAGGCAACCCTCACCCAGTCCTATCTCTCTGATACGACCGAGACCACCACGAATATTGACATCAATGCCCCGATTGACAGCGTCACGATGGTGGGAAACGGGATCCAGGTGCTCAGCGAGGGGTATTACCGGGTTGGCGATATCGGTCCGGGGCAGTCGATCCCCCTCTCCTTCCTCATCAAGGCGCCGGCAGAGAGCGGGATCTACTTTCCCGAGATATGGATCCGGGTCTCGGATGCCCGGAGCCTGAAATATCCGATCCCGGTGAACGTGAACAGCGAGGTGGCGATCCAGAAGCGACCCCAGATCAGCATCGAGAAAGAGCTGCCTGCCAGCGTCACCCCCGGCAATGACTTCAATGCGACGATCCTCCTCCAGAATACCGGCCAGGTGTCAGCAAGCAACCTGAAAATTTCAGTGAACTCCTCCACGCCCTCCATCACTTCAACGACTCCTGGCACCTTCCATATCGACCGGCTGGGCCAGGGGGAGCGCCAGGAGATCGCCATGGTGTTTTCCACCGACCGGAATGCCCCCCTCGGACTCCGGCCGGTCACCCTCCTGATGGAATACCAGGAACCCGATGGGACGTTCCAGCAGCAGGTCGAGACGCTTGGGGTGAATATCCGGGGCAAAGCCCAGGTGGATATCTCCCAGATCACCACGGATCCGGCCACGATCCAGAAGGGGGACCAGTTCACCCTGATCATCAGGATCGAAAACACCGGCACCGATGATGCACGGTCGGTGAATGCGAAGATCGACATCCCGCTCTCGGGCACAAAGGAGGCATTTGTCGGAAAGATTGAACCCGGCAACGATGCCCCGGCACCTTTCAACCTGCAGGCTGATCAGTCCGGAGATATCCCGTATAGCCTGGTGATCCAGTACGAGGATGATTATGGACCGGGCCAGGAGAGCGAGGATCTGCACCTGAACGTGTACGGGAACAACAACACGGCTCTGGTCATCGGGGTGGCGGTTCTCCTCATCGTTGCCGGAATCATCGGGTACTGGTATTTCATCATGCGTCGTAAACCGGGAACCGGCAATGTTTGAGGAGTCAAGGGTCGCCTTCTTCCTTGCGAAGCGGTCGATTGTCCGGGGAAACAAAGGTACCCTGTACCTCACGATCCTCATTATCGGGATGGTATTTGTGAACCTGATCTTCCTCCCCTCCATCATTTCCGGGGTGGCGGTGCTGTTCAACCAGCAGACGATCGATTACAGTTACGGGAACCTGGTGATCGAACCGAAGAAAAACCAGGTGTATATCGAGCATGCTGACGAACTCCAGAGAAAGATTGAACGGATTCCCGGCGTGACAGGGGTCTCCCCCCGGTATCTGAGCGGGACGACGATCGTCTACAAGGGAAACGAGGTCACCCCGATCCTGTATGCGATCAACCCGGATGATGACCGGAGGGTGCTGAAGATCGCGACCAAAGTCGCCAGCGGGGAGTTTCTTGCCGATGGCGATACCGATCAGATCGTGATCGGCTACCGGCTGGCGGGAAACTACGACGAGCGGCTTGATGTGATCCCCTCCCTTGGCGGCGTGGATGTGGGGAAGGTGGTCGATGTCACCTACAACAACGGGGTGACCCGGCAGTACCGTATCAAGGGGATCATCAATTCCGATTCCTATGATGTCGACTCGAATGCCTTCATCACGAAGAACGAGTACGAGTCGGTGTACGGGCTTGAGAACCAGGCAAACCAGATGCTCGTCCGGACCGTGGAGACCGGAAACGAGAATGAGATGCGAACTACCCTGATGGCCTTTGGGGTGCAGGAGAAGATCTGGACCTGGCAGGAGAAGTCTGCCAACTTCCTGAACCAGATCATCGGCTCCTTCAACATCATCAACTTCATCGGGACGGTCGTGAGCCTGGTGATTGCCATCGTGGTCATCTTCATCGTGATCTTCATCAACACGGTGTACCGGAGGAAGCAGATCGGGATCCTGAAAGCGATCGGGATCGACCGATCGGTGATTATCCAGTCGTACCTCTTCCAGGCCCTGTTCATCTTTGCCATCGGGACCCTTATCGGGTTTGGGTTTCTCGCGGTGATCCTGCAGCTGCTTGCCGCAAACCCGATCGTGTTTCCCGGCGGTCCTGTTGCCCCGGTGGTGGATGCGATGCTGATCGTCCGGTCAGCCCTGAGTCTCCTGGCAGTCTCGCTGATTGCCGGGTACATCCCGGCATGGCTCACGACACGAGAGGATATCCTTACCGCGATCAGGGGCTGACATGATCATCGGAACCGATCTCACACGATATTACGGCTCTGGTGCCGTGCAGGTCCGGGCACTCGACGGGGTGTCCCTGAAGATACAGCGGGGCGAGTTTGTCGGGGTGATGGGACCGAGCGGGAGCGGGAAGTCGACCCTGCTGCATATGCTCGGCCTGCTTGACCGTCCCACCAGCGGATCCCTCCTGATCGACGGCGTCGATGTGGGGGCCCTCGATGAACGGGCCCGGACGGTGTTTCGCCTGCGACGGCTCGGGTACGTCTTCCAGGACTATGCCCTGGTCCCCGAGCTGACCGCCAAGGAGAACGTCTATCTCCCCTCGATGGCCAGGGGGATGACCCCCCAGGAGTGCACGCTGGTCTGCACTGATATCCTCGGGGTCGTGGGACTGGGCGACCGGATCCATCACCTCCCCTCCGAGTTGTCCGGCGGCGAGCAGCAGCGGGTGGCGATCGCCCGGGCGCTCGTGAACCGGCCGGCCCTCCTCCTTGCCGATGAACCCTGTGCCAACCTGGACACCCGGAACTCGAAGGTGATCCTCGACCTGTTCAGGAAGCTGAACCGGGATCTCCACCAGACCATCGTCATGGTCTCCCACGAGGAATGGCACAAGCAGTACTTTGACCGGATCATCTCCATGAAAGATGGGGTCATCGAGACGGATGCACAGGGTAGACCGGATCCGGATGGAAGGAGCAACCCGTCCGGATAATCCCGGCATTGTATCCGGGCTTTAAAAAAATGACAGGGGGAATTACGTTCCCAGCCATGCGTCCCCGCCGGTCGTTCCCTTGTGATCAATGATCCAGGAGAAATACCCGGAAACGGACTCTGCTCGGTCCGCTCTGGGTGAACATGATCCGAATGGTATGTATGCCTGGAAAAGGGTCCGGGAGTTCCTGTCTTTTTCCTTTTCACGTGAAGCAGTATCCTCTGAAAACTGACGTTTTGAATATCCTGCAGATCGGAATAAACTTTCCAAGCAATCAGGGAAAACACGAAGTGGCTGGTACGGATTGAGAAAGAAATCCTCGATCATTTTAAATCACATGAAACGTATCCCTCATTTGCATATCAAATTGCAGAAGTCGACGAGTGTGTATGACATCATCTCCCCTCTCTCCCCGGATCAGTAAAGTACGATTTGTTGTCGTCGATCCCAAGACTGGCAGGTTACTCCACATTATTCCTCTTCAGTACAATCCTGATTCACTCATCCACACTCTGCACGTCCAGGCACGTGATCCCACTACTCGGGATCAATTATCTCATCCTCTTCTGATGAAAGGTCCGCCAGTCGAATCGTTTCATTTCGATATTGAGCTGGATGCAACCGATCTCATGGAAAGGGGAAATACAACGGCAGGGGCGTTGGGAATCAGCCCTCTGCTTTCAGCCCTGGAGCTCCTGATCTTTCCTGCCTCAAGCGAGCTGCACTCGCAGGAAATTCTCCAGCATCAGGAACCCCCTCATGCACATGAAGAAGTCCTTACGCTGTTTGTATGGAACAATAACCGGATTGTACCGGTTTGCATCACAGAACTTTTGATAACCGAAGAAGCATTTGATCCAGCGCTCAATCCGATCCGGGCCAAGGTCACGATCGGGATGGACGTCCTCTCTGTCGATGATTTCGGGATCGATCATCGCGGCAGAGCTCTCTACCTGAATTACCTGCAAAAAAAGGAGGCAATGGCTGCAAGGGCACACCCCGGTACTCCGGAGGATCCAGGCATCGAAGGATTTTCATGATCGTTCCCTGAAGCGATTCTCTCGATGCAATGAACAATTCAAAACAGAAAGGTGAAGAAACATGGCACAATTCTCGCTAAATGTGCACCGGTTCGATCCGTACAAGAATTTCAAGTTCCGAATCAAATGGGACGGGAAGTATGTCGCCGGTGTCTCCAAGGTCGGGGCTCTGAAGCGGTCGACTGAAGTCATCGAGCACCGGGAGGGAGGAGATCCTTCAACATCCCGGAAGTCTCCGGGCAGGACCAGGTATGAAGCCATCATTCTGGAACGCGGGGTAACCCATGATACCGAATTCGAACGGTGGGCAAACAAAGTCTGGAATTATGGCTCAGGTCTCGGGGCTGAAGTCTCGCTCAAGGACTTCAGAAAAGATCTCATTATCGAGGTATACAATGAAGCCGGTCAGCTTGCTCTCGCATACAAGGTATACCGCTGCTGGGTCTCCGAGTATCAGGCACTGCCCGAACTCGATGCGAATTCTAATGCGGTCGCTATCCAGTACATCAGGATCGAGAACGAGGGATGGGAACGCGATTACGAAGTGTCGGAGCCTGAAGAAGAGATCGTTTCCGAGCCATAAACAAAACCGGGATTACCCTGGGTAACGGTCCCTCACCCCTCTTTCTCATCGATCGACATATTGATATCAATAGATACCTATAGGTGATACTATGCAAGCCGCATCCACCATTTACATTCGGGAAGATCTGAAAGAAAAACTCCAGGCATTGAAACAACATCCCCGGGAATCGTACAATGACGTCATCGAGCGGCTGGTGACCCTAGCGGTGGATCAGGATCCCCTGAACGATGAAGCGATCAAAGGGCTTGAAGAAGCCCTCGAGGATATCAGGCACCGTCGGCTCCACTCTGAAGCAGAGATCATGGCTGAGTTCGGTGTAAAATGAGGTACCGGATCGAATACACTTCCCGGGCACGAAAAGATTTGCATAAGCTCGACCGGACGACTGCCCAACGAATCATCCGAGCTCTGCATGGGCTTTCGGACCACCCCTACTCCCAGATCAAGAAACTGAAAGGAACGAACCCGGGCCATCCGGTCTATACCTTCCGCATTGGTACCCATTACCGGGTTATCCTGTCAATCCATGACACGGTTCTTATCATCCAGGTACTTGAGATCGAAGACAGGAAACAGGCATATCGTGATTTCTGAAGGGGACGGCTCTCCTCAGTCATGAGAGAGAGTACGGTCCCGGGGGGAGGTCTCTTTTTTTATCAGTCATCATACCATTTCACGTCTCCTGAACATAGTATTCACAAATCGTGAACACAATGTTCACGAATCATGAACATCATCAATTTTTAAAAAGTCATGGAGACGTACTCATCCCTCCCCAGAAATGTTTCCTGACGAGCTTTTATCTTCCTTTACACACTCCTCTCATTCATGAAGCACTCTTCCCTGTTCGTTCTCATGATGTGCCTGGTCGGGGGAATCGTTCTGCTCTCCGGGTGCACCACCTCTCCGGGAGTTCCCAATGTGACCCCGACGCTCACCCCGGTTCCTCCCACAACAGGGGATCCCTCGTCATGCATAGGTGATGCCGACTGTGTCCCTGCCCAATGCTGCCATCCCGAAAGCTGCATCAATAAACAGTTCCAGCCGGACTGCAGTGCGGTCCTCTGTACCGCTGCATGCCTGGGCCCTCTCGACTGTGGTGCCGGCCATTGCCGTTGTATGGATGGAAAATGCCAGGTGGTCCCGGGGCCGGGACCCGTCCTTTCGGGGCAGGCAACCCTGATCATTGCGGTAAAGGATGCTCCGAAAGTCAAGGATGATGATGGCACGATCACCCGTCTGCTCCTGAACATCAGTGAAGTGAGTGTCCAGAAGGCAGCACCAAACCAGACGATCTCCCAGAGCGATGAGGAGGTGTCTGCAACAGAGACAGCCGAGACGGATACCGCAGGCTGGATTACGGTCATCAACGAGACCCAGTCCGTGGACCTGCTGCAGTTCGTGAACGTGAGCAAAGTTCTCGGCGAAAAGACCCTGGATGCCGGCACCTATACCCAGATCCGCCTGAAGATCGATTCAGGGACGATCACCGTCGATGATATCGACTACCCCCTTACCGTCCCGAGCGGGGTGCTCAAACTGAACCGGGGATTCGTGCTGGTTCCGAATGAGACCCGGATGCTCACCCTTGATTTCAACGTGGAGAAATCGGTGGTCAGTACCGGATCGGATAAGTACCTGTTAAAACCGGTCATCGCAATTTTCTCGGAGCGGGCATAGCGGTCCTCTGAGAAGAGTGACAGATTGGTGGTGGAATGGAGGTGAACTGTCCGTTCTGCAGGGTTGATGCAGAGGAGGTGGTCATCGAGCATGACCTTGTGTATGCACGGTTTGATCGGTACCCGGTGAGCAGGGGACACCTGCTGATCATCCCGAAACGGCATTTCGCCGATTATTTCGAGGCCACCAGGGATGAGAAGATCGCGATCCTGGACGTTGTCGACCGGGCAAAGCAGTTCCTGGATTCCGGCTACCATCCCGATGGCTATAACATTGGGGTCAACATCGGGAAGGTGGCAGGGCAGGCCGTCACGCATCTCCATATCCATGTCATCCCCCGCTACAAGGGGGATAGTCGAAACCACGGAGGAGGGATGAGGCGGGTGATCCCGGGATCGGTGAAGGGTGGGAAGGAACACTCCTCCTCGCCTCATCGAAGGTAACACGTGATACTGACAACCTTCCTATCAGTTCCTCACAGGGTTGAGGATGAGCCCGGCGAAGTGAGACAGGGATAAGAAGAGAGTGAGTATCCTGGTTACCATCTCTTCCTATTCAGGAGCTTCTTGAAGAGACGACTCTGCAGTAAAGCGAATCAGGATGGTCCGAATGGATGATGGGAGAAAGAATAATAAACAGAGTACTTCATTTTAGACTGTCCATGGCATTGATCGGTTAACCCCGAACTAGTGGTCAGGCCATAGGTCAGGGGTTATTTGCGATGCTTGAATGGAGAGCCGGAGGTACAAACATGGCCAAATTGATAAATTATGAGGAGATCGTGAAAAAATGGAAGACATTCAGTACCGATATGTTACTCCCCAGTTACACCGGAATACCCACCTTCTTTGGCATACCTTCCCAGAAAGAGGTAAAGGATCTGGATATTGCACTGGTAGGAGTGCCCTTTGATATGGGGGTAACAATGCGGACCGGTACTCGCCTCGGTCCCCGTGAGATTCGCAACCAGTCAAGGATAGTGGGCGTCTATAACCACCACATGCGCATGACCCCCTTTGCAGAATTAAGGGTGGCCGATGTAGGAGACGTACCCTTCCAAACTACCTATAATCTGGAGGAGGCGCAGCACGATATCGAGACTTTCTATGGTACACTATCCTCCGCAGGCGTCCTTCCCATAACCGCCGGAGGGGATCACTCCATCACATTCCCTATCCTCAAAGCCATTGCCCCAAAGAAAAAAATCGGCCTTGTGCATTTCGATACTCATTGCGATACTGCCCAGCCTTTTGCCGGAAGCGGACTGCACCATGCTTGCCCCTTTCGCAATGCAGTAGAGTCCGGTCTGGTGGATCCCGAGCGTGCCATCCAGATCGGAATCAGAGGAGGTTTCGAACTGTTGTGGCAGTTCTCTTACGAAAGCAAGATGCGCGTCGTGCATATAGAGGAGTTCTACGAACTCGGGTCGAAGAAGGTAGCCCAGGAGATCAGGGAGATGATGGGAGACGAGCCGGTGTACATCTCGTTCGACATTGACTGCCTGGACCCGGCCTTCGCACCTGGTACCGGGACCCCGGCAGCCGGAGGCATGAGCACCTTCGAGGCGTTGCAGACACTAAGAGGATTAAGAGGCCTTAACATCATCGGCGGAGACTTGGTGGAAGTGTCCCCGCCCTTCGATCTCGCTGGAATCACCGCTCTGGCGGGGGCCACTATCATGTTCGAGATCCTCTGCCTGGCTGCGGAGTCTCCTGCCCTAGCTCGTTCGTGATCAGGATGGAGCCCTTGGAAAAATTGATGATTATGGATCTCGTAAAATCCTAAAAGTGTAATTTTTTTAAACCACCCCACAATTAAGTCTAAAATCAAGAAAAAAGGGCTCTGTAGAAATCCTACCACACAAGGGACGTAACGAGGACCAAAGGATCTAAGAATATTCGGAGTGGATATCCCCTGCCATACTGCTGCAAGGACGACCGGGGGATTGAGATCCCGGCCAAGAAGTTCACGCCAATGACGGACCTGGCAATGACGCAGACCACCGCTTTGCAAATGACGTAAAATTCATGCAACCCCGGGAAGAGCGGAGGTATCAGGCTTTCACCGATCGGTTATCAAGAATCTTGATGCGGTCATGCCTGGGCTTTGTCAGGAGTCCGTAGCGGTTGAGGGTATCGAGCGCCTCTTCAAAGTCCCCTTCGCTCCTGAATGAGGGTATCTGCTTCCGGACTTCCTCAAGGGGAATCGATATCTCGAGTCCATAGGCATCCACGAGGTCAAGGTACAGCTTCCGTGCCGTATCATCGAGGCGGTAGAGCTGCGAGACATGGTACTGGGTACTCACCACCTTTTTTGCACGGTAATACATGTCGGACCAGAGATCCACTGCCTGGGTGACATCGCTTCTCGATAATTTCAGATGGGCATTGTACCGGGCAAAGGAGAGGCTCAGCCGGGGCACGAGTGAACTGAAGTCCTGCTGGTAGGGAGCCCAGCCGGACCCTTTGAACTCCTGGACCACGGCATAGAGGGTATCGGTGACGTAGGATTCAAGGGAGGCAGGGATGTCTGGCCGGATCATGAGGGCATCGAGCATGAAGGCGGTCACCATCGGGCTCTGACTCTCCATGTCGAGCGCATAGTGCTTCGAGGGCTGCACTTCGACCGCATCCAGCACGACAGGGATGTGCATGGGGATCCGTTCAGGGTTGTGATAGGCGAGGTTGATCTCCTCGGCTTTTGTATGCAGCACCTGCTTCTCCTGCTCCGCTATTGCATAATAATATGGTGAGGTGAGCTGCCGGAATTCCCGGGGGATGATTGCAAGGCTTTTTTTGAACCCGAGCCAGGGTTTCTTCTTCCCAAGGACTGCCGCACAGACTCCTCCTTTCTCCTCGGCAAGGGGGGGAGAAGAGACGGTATACAGGGCAGAGCAGAGGGCAAGGCTGTCAACGATCTCTTCTTCCCCGAGGTAGGGGATCGTGAAATAGTGGCGGACTTCATCGGCGCTTATTGTGCTCCGCCTGGAAACAAGGGTGTTCGGATCAACCGGGGACCAGGCATCGACATATTTCACCGTCAGGGTGTAATACCCGTCCCGGTCTTTCATGATATCCTGCCTGGCTTCGGACACCCGTGCTCTGATGAGGGCATGCTTTTCAGGAGGGGGGCACTGTGCGAGATACACCTCGCGTTTCGGGCTCTGCAGGAACGGCGAGGGGTCAAGGCAGAAGAGTGCACCTGAAGAATGGATAGGCCGGACAAACCCGGTATCTTCCCTGGAAAAGATCAGTTCCTTTTCAATGGCAGAAAGACTATGCCCATATATCCTGTTCTTCAGTGTCATGATGCTCCCCGCTACAGCAAGTCACTGTGCACGAATACACTGGTACGATCTTTCATAAGAGCTCTTCGGTTGGTGGGTGAAAGTAAACCATTGATACCCGAATGTGCCGGTCAGGGTTTCACCCGTCTTCTCGCGGGGTATCCAAGGTATTCCAGTTCATCGATCGCTCTCTCAATCTCTTGTGGTTTCAGGCCGTCGGCCGCTGCCAGCACCTCACGCGAAGGGGTTGCGTCGGGGTCCTCGATAAAATAATCGAGAAGCATCCTGGTTTCAGGCGGGAGGCTGTCATATACCTCATCGATACTCTCATCGTCGAATAGATTGTAGTTCCTTCCCAAGAGAGAGAGCTCTCCTGCCAGGTCTTCCGCAATGATAAGGTCTTTTTCAGCGAGGGAGGCAAAGGCTTCCCTGACCTGGCGATGGTCAAGCCCGGTCCTGTTTGCCACATCGATCGAGGTAGCAGATGCCTCTTCTTCCTGCAGGTATCTGAGCACGATCCGTTCTTCGAAAGGTAATAGGAATCTCATATTCTCTCTCCTCTGTTTTCACCCACTGTATTTGACCTTTCGTAAGGGTAGTGGAAGCAGAGAGGGTGTGTGCTATGTCAACTCCGTCCTGAGACCTCCTTGCTTCGCGAAAGGTCGAGAGAGAGAAGATCTATGTTCACACAGCACTGCTGAAGCTGCTCACGGAATTGTTAAATGTGTAGATGAACCTGATTTATTTCGACACGTTTTGAAGATATGGTGATCACCTACCCTTTCATGAAAACAGAAAAGGTATCCGGCATGGAACATTTGAACTGTCCATTTTGCAGGGTCGATGCAGAGGAGATGGTCATCGATCACGACCTTGTGTATGCACGGTTTGATCGGTACCCGGTGAGCAGGGGTCACCTGCCGATTATCCCGAAACGGCATTTCGGTGATTATTTCGAGGCCACTACGGAAGAGAAAATTGCAATCCTGGACGCTGTCGACCGGGCAAAGCAGTTCCTGGATTCCGGTTACCATCCCGAAGGCTACAACATCGGGGTGAATATCGGGAAGGTTGCCGGACTGCAGTGCTGTGATGCACCTGCATATCCATGTCAATCCCGATGAAGCGGGTGATCCCGGGATCGGTGGAGTGTCGGAAGTAACCCTCTTCCTGTCCTCACCTGATCCGTACGAGGGAAGCACTTGTCATTCCCTCATTTCCAGGAAGCAGAGGGAGAGAACCCCTCGAGGGAATTTCTTTTTTTTAATTAATCATGGAGAGGATGAACCGAATACCATAGGACCCTGTTTGGAACAAGAGGGACTATAGAACGGTATTGACACTCTCTCCCAGTTTAATAGTTCTCCAAAACTGCTGTGCACTATCTTATATGCCCCCCCAAAAAAGTGGAGACGTGCGGTACTATGCCAGGGAAAGTACTGTGGGACTTACCCAAATTGCCTTACAATGGATGATAATTTCACAAAATTGATGGATAATTGAAGGGGCAGATCACGATGAATCTTACCGATTCAGGAACAGTGACATACACACTTGATATCGCAGCAATACTGAGCGCCATCATCTGGCCAATCGTAGTAATAGCTATTCTCGTTTTCTACCGCAAAGAGATACCAACCGTGTTCAAGTGGTTGAAGAGCCATGTCAAAAAATTTGAGTTCCAGGGAATTTCCATAGAATTAGCAGAAGCAAACGGATATTCCCTAGACTGGTCAGCCACTGAACATGATTTACGTAGCCAGGCTACGTTTACTGATGTTGGTAGTAGCTCTGAAATGCCACATTTTCTCTCCCAGATTACCGAAGGAGGAAAGACAGAGTATGCGATAGTCAACCTGAGTAACGGGAAAAAGTGGTTATCATCACGAATTTTTATTATGACTATTCTTTATACACAAATGAAAGGAATCGAGGGCATAGTCTTTTTGGAAAAAACAGATTATGTCAGGAAAAAATTTTTAGGATGGGCTGAGCCCATCACAATCATCAAAGCATTCGGTAAGCGATATACGTGGTTTGAAAAGGAGTATATCAGTGCCTATTCTGAAATATTTTCAGGATTCATTACAACATCGGATAACGAACTTCCCAAAACACAAAAAGACAAAGAGAGGATACAGGGATATTTTACAATCAATCGGGATGGGGATCTATTCTTTGAACATTTTACACCAGAGGTACGAATTAATATTATGATAAAATTCCTTAACAGTATTCAAAAGAAAAGATCAGAAATTCCGTCTGATAAATTGTATGAATGGGTTCGCATCGATTCTAATCCGGAGGAAACCGATCAGGATATCCATGAACACTCCAGATTTATTGATGCTGACAAACTGGAGGAAATTCTGGGAAACGGGCTCTTTCGGCCGGCTGTTTCTGAACATGATCTGGATTCTATGAATGTAAGGGAAAGGGTCCGGAAGATTCTATCTTATCCCTATCGATTCGTAGCAGTAACCTCTGAAAATGGACGTTTTGAATATCTTGTGGATAGGAATAAACTCATCGAGCAATTAGTGAAAAATGAAGTGGCTAATACAGATTTGGAATGAAATTTTCGATGATTTTTTTTATCCAATGATATGTACCCCTAATCAAGGATTGCAGAGATCCACAAAAGTCAGGCTTTCACCGATCGGTTATCAAAAATCTTTATGCGGTCGTGCCTGGGTTTTGTCAGGAGTCCATGGCGGTTGAGGGTATGAACGAGCCCGGACGGTGTTTCGCCTCCGACGGCTCGGGTATGTCTTCCAGGACTATGCCCTGGTCCCCGAACTGACCGCCAAGGAGAACGTCTACCTCCCCTCCATGGCCCGG
>ERZ795056.3467-NODE-3467-length-16927-cov-6.726885_pt1 | contig 16927 bp, 12 predicted proteins | sample MGYA00375140_ERZ795056 | MGnify/ENA primary metagenome ERZ795056 (study PRJEB30185, sample SAMN05720227) | activated sludge metagenome | isolation source: Anaerobic digester | place: USA | collected 2015-03-09 ... | reverse complement strand
AGAGACAAGCAGCGGGTCAAGCTCGTGCCGGCACCGTCGTTTACTGGTGGCTTCAGCGGGCACTTCGCCCCCCGGCGGACCGGCGACACCGTCGCGGACCACACGTACGACTTCGACTTCATCATCCATGGGGAGCGGCTGTACGGCGATTTCCATGCCGAGGCCAGCGCTGGCAAGCATCGCTTCTCCGGGACCGTGGAGGGCGTGCCGATGACGGTCCATGAGTCAGCGATGGATGGCCGTCTGCCCTGCACCGCGCTGTGCGGCGCGCGCTGCCTCGGCGTCGACGCGACGGCGGAGTGCCGCCAGACCTGCTCACGCGACGCCTGGGCCGAGGCCCAGTGTCCGGCGCCCGATCCCTCGGCGCAGGTCGTCTTGCCGCCAAAGTCCGAGTTATGTGCCAGCGGTGAACCCTATGCCGGGCAATGGTTGTTTCTCGCGCGTGACCGCGAGAATCACGAAGCTCGCGCCTACGAGGTTGAACTGACCGCCGACAAGTGCGACTTCACCGTGAAGTCCGCCCGTGAGCGCGACAGCGGCGCGTTGTTGCGCGGCGGCCTCGTTCGCGTGTACAGCACGGGTTTGTGGCAGCTCACCCTGACGGGCGGGCAGGGCGTCAAGGATCGGGTGAGCCACGAATGGTCCCTGGTCGGCCGCGACCCCGCGTACGGCGAATTCACGGCCCGCCACGGCAAGAAGCAGCTCGCAGCCGGGGTCATCGCGGCCTACCGTCGTCCGTGAGCCGATCATCCCGCCTCGCGGGAGAGGAGCAGCATGTCCAAACCAGCCCAGCCTGACATCGCGGCGCTCGTTCGCGCCCATTCCCACCGCCTGCACCGCTTCTTCACGAGCAGCGGCGTGCCGTATTCCGCGGCCCAGGATCTTGTGCAGGCCACCTTCGAGGTGCTGCTCCAGAAGGCCGGCAGCGCGATCGACGACGTCGACCGCTACCTGTGGGGGATCGCCCGCATGAAGCTGCGGCAGTCGCGGACGCGGCTGCGGACGTACGAGGAATTTCACCAGTCGCAGTTCGCGGCGTCGACCACCACCGTCAGCATGAAGGTCGACCGCCGCCTGCGGGTGTCGGTCCTGCTCGCTCGGCTGGACGAGGAGGAGCGCACGATCTTCCTCATGCGCTGCGAAGGACTGACCGTGGAGCAGATCGCGGTCGCCGTCGAGAGCAGCCCCGCGACCGTCAAGCGCCGCCTCGCGGAGGCCCGCCGCCATATCGACGCGATCGCCAGCGAGACCGCGACCCCGGACGACGCGATCGGCCTGGAGGACGTGGAGGACAGCTATCGCCACGGGTCGTGAGCCGATCCGCCCGGCTGACGGGACACCCTCTTGCCGGCTGACGGCACGAGGTCCCGATGCAGAAGCAGACAGTCTCCCCGCCTCCCGACGTCCTCCTCACGATTCTCCGCGAGATCGACGCTGCCCGGCCCATGCTGGCCGTGGCGACGCCCGAGCGCCAGCGCTTGACCATGACGGCCTGGATCGCGCGGGCGCGGGCGGTTCAGGCGAGTGGAAGGCTTACGGGTAACTACGCCTTTCAAGTCGCGTATGCGCTGCAGGAGCTCGGACAGACCTGGTGGCCAGGCAATGTCGTCGCCCTCGCGCGCAATACTCCGCCGCAGCGCGTGTTCCCGGAGAGCACGGCGTCCCTCCGAACCTGGGACGCCGTTGCTCGTGAGGCTACCGCCCGCCTGGAGCGTGCGTCGGACTGGGCTGATGATCGCGCATGCACACCGCGACCGCACGAACCGGCGGCGATGTTCGCCTCCCTCTGCGCGACATTGACTGCGCCCGATGGGGGGCGGAGCCTCGAACTCCAGCGGATCGCCGCCGAGCTCCGCTGGCTCCGCGGTTGCATCGAGCCGTTGTCGTGGGCCGCAGCGATCGGCCGGCTGCGGGGGCTCGTTCGGACCCTCGGTCACTACGGTACAGCGATCGCGGCGCTCCTCGATGCCAGGTTTACGCCGTGTTCGTGGGCGCAGCAGCTCGGGCGCGACCCGCAGCGCGAATCTCTCCTCGACACTGTACCGGACCCGGACAGCGACGCGGGGGCCGTGCTGTCCTGGCTGCTCCGCGCTTTCGACGTGTTCGACAATCCGACGTTGCTCCCGCTGTGTCAGCCATTCGGGCCGCAGATCCTCGCGCTGTTGCCCGAGCTCGCCACGCGACGTCATCGCCGCCGGCTCACTTCGCTGCAGCACCGCCTGGTGGTTGTGGACACGCCCGCGGACGGCCCGGTGTCGACGGCGGAGGTGCCCCGACCCGTCTCGGGGGATCCTTCGCGCGTCGAGCAGGCGCGGGCCCGTTTCGCAGGGCGACGCGCGCTGTTCATCAGCAACCGCAGCTTCCCCGAGCTCGAGGCCCGGCTGCACGACGAAATCGGCCTCGACTGCGACGCGATCGCCTCGGTCGACGCGCCCCGCCGTCGGCAGGCGCTCGTACAGAGGATCCGCGGCGGCGCCTACGATCTGGTGCTCGTCGCCCACGGCTTCTCCGGCCACGCCGATACCGAGCAGTTCGCCGAGGCGTGCCGAGCCGCAGGCATCCTTTACTGCGCGGTCGGTAAGGGCCGCTTCACGCAGGTCGTCTCCTGCCTGATCGCCGCCCGTCTGCCGCGCGGTTTCGTGGCGAACGTCGCTCTACCGCCCATGCGGGCCCATCGGGCGTGTGAGCTCCATCAAGCGGTCGCGTGAGCCGTTTCTGCCGCGTGCCCGGACATGCCATCGAGGTCGTCGGCACCGAACGGGTCGACGCAATCGCATAAATCTCAGGAGTCGCTCATGAACATCCTACATCGGCTATTTCAGGGTCTTTATCACGCCGGCCCGCCCGGGGACGCGGAGAGCATCGATGCCACCGAGCACGTCGAGGAGTGGGTGGCCCCCCGCAGCGGCCTGGTACCGGCGATTCGGGCGAGCCTCAACGCGAAGCTGGAGCGTCTCCTGCGGCGCCCCATCATCGCTCGCGTCGGCGACCCCGCGCCCGAGTCCCAGCAGAGTTGCGACGACGGCGAGCTGCCCGACGTATTCCGCGTGCTCCTCGGCTCGGTGCGCGGCGCCGCACCGGCGACGGGTGCAGGTCGTCGGGCCAATCCCTGGCGCGAAGACCCCACGGACGGCACCTTCACCGTGAGCATCGTGCTGGACTACGCCGACCTGTGGCGCGGCTGTGAGAAGGAGATCCTCGAGGCCGTCACCGGGACCGTGGAGAATCACGTCACGTTCCTGACCTATGAACAAAAAATGCTGCTCGAGCGCTCCCCGCGAGAATTTCTCGCGCTCGAACCCCGGCCCGAGACCGCCGAGCTCCTCGCGTTTCAGACCCAGATGATCGGCGGCAGCCAGCGCGTCGTGGAGCTGACCGTCGCGGCCGCGCCAAAGTCGCCAGACAATATCCGTCATCTGGCCATCGTGCCCAACCTGATCCAGCTCGAGCGTCAGCTTGATGCGCTCCGCTGCATCAAGGCCGCCGCGGACGACGGCGCGATCGCGCCGCTGCGCGTGTTGCTCGGGCTGAGCGACGCCGACGGGCTTACCTCGCAGGCCGTCGGGGGGGACACGCCGCTGCAGCCGTTATCGGACCGGCGACTCGATGAATATCAGAGCGAGTGTGTCCGGAAGGCGCTGGCCACCCCGCATTTCTCCGTGATCAAGGGGCCGCCCGGCTCGGGCAAGACCACGGTCATCACCAGCATCATCCGGCGCGCGCTCGCCAGGGGCGAGCGGATCCTCGTGGTCTCCCCGACCCACGTCGCCGTGGACAACGTGGTGGAGAAGCTCGCACCGCATCGTGATGCCAGCGACAAGGACGATCTGGAGGCGCGCAGCTTGCCGGTCCGATACGCCGCCCGGCCGAAGAAGCTGTCCCAGTCCGCGCTGGCCTACTGGATCGGCCCCAAGAAGCAACGGCGCGGCGCCACGATCGCACGCCGTGTCGAGCGCTGCTTGAGTGAGAAACTCCCGCTGGCCAGGGCGTTGTATGCGCTCGAGGACAAGAACAAGTCGGGCCACGCTCCGCTGTCTGCGGCGATCGCCGAGGTCCACGAGATCATCTGCGGTACGCCGATCGGTGTCCTCTCCTTCGAGCCGGTCAAGACCGCCGAACCGGGCAGCTTCGACCTGCTGATCGTCGATGAGGTTTCGAAGATGACCCTGCCCGAGTTCCTGGCCATCGCCGTGAAGGCGCGTCGCTGGGTGCTGGTGGGCGACCCCGACCAGCTGCCGCCGTACAACAACGGCGAGGAGAACGGGACCACCCTCGATGACATCCTCGACCCGCTGCTCGAGCTGGTCTGCTCGGTCGGGGGGATCCTCGAGCGCGCCCACCCCGCTGTTCGACGCAGCCAGCGATTGCTCGTCGTGTCATCGGCACCGGCGCGCGTCGTCGAGGCTATTCGTGCCCATCTCACCGCGGTCGGGCTCGACAATGTCCCGCCGGTCGCCCTGCTCGACGAGGCCCACGAGGCTGGCATCATTGTTTGTGCCCCCGCGGAGGCCGACGCTGCCGTGGAATTCTTGTCCCCCATGCGCGGCCGGGATCGGACGCACAACCCCGAGCAGCCCGGAACCGTGAACATTCTGGTCGAACGTGGGCTTCGCTTCACGCGCCCGGCGTTCGCCAGCGGCACACGGCTCGTCGAGCCGCGGTTGCGGGCGCCGGTGCTGATCTTCGACAACGCCTTCGCCGTCTATCATGCGCAGCCCTGGACGGTGCGCGCGGGCCAGAAGCTGAGGCTGGTCGGCTTCCGAAATGGCATCGACAAGTATCTCCCCTCGGCCGAGGCCCTTGCCGTGCTCGGCGGAGATGCTGCCGGATCCCGAGCCGCGCTCATCGAGGCGATCGCTGAGCGCTTCGCGGTCAACGCGGTGTCCGTTTACGACTGGCTCACCGGCATTCCGACCGAGCACTTCGACACCTCACCGCTGCGCGAACTCGATGAGATCGTCGGTCCCCTGGCCGATCTCCGCGCGGCTGTCTGCCCCTTCGTGGGGACGCTCAAGAAGCAGTACCGCATGCACTCGAGCCTCTCGCGGGTGCCGCGAGATCTATTCTACTTTGGTGAAGCGCTGGAGGACGGAGCCCCGGACGCTCGGCCGGGGTGCCGCGTGCGGCTGGTGCAGGTGGAATCCCGCGGACAGGGGGAGGCGAACGACGACGAGGCGCAGGCGATCTGCGAGAGCCTGGAGAAGCTGAACGCCGCCGATGCTGCCGAGAGGCGCCGCCCGGGCATCCTCGTCATCACGCCCTACCGCGCGCAGGAGCGGCGGATCGCCGAGGTGATCGATGCGGTGAAAGCACGCGGCGGCCTCGAACACCTCGATGTCGAGGTCTGCACCCTCGACCGCTGCCAGGGGCGCGAGGCAGAGTATGTCTTCATCAGCCTGGTGCGTGGCCGCGCGACGCCGTTTCTGGACGTGCCGAAGCGGTGGAATGTCGCGCTCACTCGCGCGATGCAGGGGCTCTTTATCGTCGGTGATGTCGATGCCTACCTCCGCGAGGCGAACGCGGCGCGACGCGACGCTCGCGGTCGAACCCCCGAGGGGCGGCCGCTCATGAGCCTGCTCGCCCGGATCCTTGAGGCGTATGACCTCCAGATCTCCCGTCAACCATTGCCAATCTCCAGGAGACACTCAAATGCGCGAAGCTAACGACGAATCAATCTGCATGCCCTCACGCAGCGAAATCGAGACGCTCTGCGTCCTCCACGCGGTCGGTTCGTCGGGCTGCCGGACGGGCGAGCTGGCGGCGCGCCTCGGCTTGTCGGCCACCCTGGCCGAGGTGGTTGCGGAGGGCATGGAGGGCCTCGTCATCGTCGGCCTGCTCGAGCGCGTCGACGGTCGGTTCACGGTGACGGATCGCGGAAGAGAGACGCTCTCGAGGAGGTTGGCAGAGCTGGACCTGACATGAGAGCTTTTGTCAGCACCCCGCCACGTTCACTTGGCGATTCGGCGTTCCTCAGCCGGATGAGAGCCAGCAGCACCGCTTATATTTCTTGCCTGAGCCACAAGGGCAGGGCTCGTTGCGTCCGATCTTTGCTCGGCCCTGGCTGGTGGTCGGAGCATTCGCAGTGGGAAGCAGGGGCTCAGGGGGGAGCGGGTGTTCGGCCGCGGTGAGGGCAGTTCGGGCGTTCGCAAGCGGATACTTCTCCTCGAGGAGAGCGAGGGCGTGATCGCCGTCCTTCACGGGGACCCCAAGCATTCGCGTGACGAAAAAGCTGAGGAGCTCCGGAAGGCGGTGTGCTTCGATGAGTTCGCGGATGTGCGCGGCGTCGTTCGCCTGGGCCTGTCGGAGCTCGTCGAGTTCCCTCTGGACCTCGGCAAGCCGATAGGGCTCGGATGGTTCCCTGGGAAGGGCCTCGAGTTGTGCGACGGCTTGGCGAAGGTCGGCGATCTCGATTTTCTGCGCTTCGACCTCCAGTCTGCGCGCGGCGGCGAGAGACTCGGCGTTGCTTCGTCGGCCTTGCTCGACCGCGAGCTGCGCGTGGATCTGGGCCAGCGCGTCCGCGGCCGTGTTGGCTTGGTCGTCAAGTTGGAGTAGCAGCTCGCCGCGCTCGCCGAACAGGGCTGCGTAGGCTTGATCCGCCTCGGTCGCACGTGCCTCGGCGGCCTGACGCTCTCCGAGGACCTGATCGTAGGCTTTGTTTTTGCTCAACAACGCGTCCAGGAGTTGGTTGGCCGCCTCTCTCGCCATCTGCACTTGCCGCTGGGCATTCGTGCTGGCCTGCGACTGAAGCGTGAGCTCGGACTGCATCGCGTTCAGCGCTTGCTGGGCGGCTTCGAGTGCCGCGGTGGTGACCGCGAGCTTTTTCGTGGTGGTTTGGAGGGCGCGCCGCTCGTCGTCCCGGGAGCTGCGCTCGGCGGCCAGCGTAGTCTCGGCCTCGATCCGCTTCCGCGTCTCCTCCTCGAGGCGCCCCGCAGGGCCCGCGAGGTCGATCGCGGGTGTCGCCGTGTCGGTCGGCGCGGCGGGTTTGGGGGCGATCTGCGGCGGCATCTCAAGGTCAACCTCCGACAACCGCTCGGGCCGGCCTCCCCAGACCACGCGCATCCCTTCGGCATGCACCTCGACTAGGGCGAGCAGCGAGGAGACCACGGCCAGGAGGTAGGCGCGCTCGCGGATGATGATCTCGCCGACCACAGGGCCGGCCGATACATGCACGAAGTTGTGGTGCTCACCGCCGATCTTGATGGCGAGCGGAATCTCCGTGTGGAGCCAGTCCGTCGTCTGCCCCTGACGGACCATGTGGACGCCCTGGATGAGGCGATGCGGGCAGCCGTTCGGCGCGAGACGAACGACCACCGCGTTCTCAGAATCGAGCGCGACGTGAAGCACCTTGACGCCAAGTTTGTCGTGGAGCCACTTGTCGATGGTGGGTGGATCGGGCTGGCGCGACCTGACCCAGAAATGCACCAGCCAGCCCGGGTCGAGGGCGTCGAAGCAGCCGTCCGGCGGCTCCGGGGCTGGAGGCCGCGGGGGCGGGGGCGGACGAGAGCGTTGAAACGCCGATGCGGCCCATGTGCCGAGGGCCTCGATGAAGCGGACGGGGAGCTCCGCTCCGTTGAGGATCATCGCCCAGACGCCCGCGAACCCGGTGCTCCAGTCCTCGTTCGAGAGTGAAGCGAGGTGCGCGATGACGGCGTTGTCCAGGAGGTGCGACTTCTCCGGGGGCTTCCAGGTTGCGGATGCAGGACGGGGCGGCGTTGGCTCCGGCGGTGTGTCCCGGTATCGACCGAGCCGCTGCGGACGCAGGGGCCCGAGCCCGGACGTGGTCGCCGGTGATGTGGACGCGATCGGTTCCGGCGTCGGTGGTGCAGAGGGCTCGCGCGGTGATGCGGGCGGCGCCGGGCGGTCGGGTTGTCGTCGCGGCGCTGACCCATCGCGTGCAGGCCGCGAGCGCTGTTTGGTCGGGCGTTCACCCGCATCCTGCGTTGGCGCTTCATCGTCGCCGATGAGGGTGAGCTCGACATGAAGCGCGTCGGCGAGATGCATCACCACGTCCAGCGACAACTGCTCCGGGTCCGCCCCGAGCCGTGCGGCGATCTTGCCGGCATGCAGTCCGGTCGGCCCGAGGAGCTGATCCCAGGGCAGCGCGCTGCGCCGTTGCTGGTCTTCGAGGAAGGCCGCGAGCTCGGCCGCTGTGCGGGCGCCCGCCGGAGCGATGCGGGCATGAAGCGGTGGGAGCAGGCGCATCACGCTTCCGAGTCGCGGGCTCGCCGTGGTGCTCGTCAGCATCCGCCGGAGGTTGCCGGGCTGCATGCCAGAGGCTCGCGCCAGGTCCGTGAACGTCATGCCCCGCGCGGCCACTCGCGCCCGGATCGCCGCCAACAGTCCCCCTGCCACCATGCGCTCAATCTACGCTGATGTGATGCGTGAGGGGGCGCGCCGGCTTTGGGCGTCGGATATCCGGGCGGATCCGCGATGAGTCTCGGCTTCATGTCCATGAAGCGCGATCCATTCGGTGAGCCTGCGACGCATCATGACGATGAAGCGCGCGCGTGTTTGCCGTGATGCGCTCCATGCTCGATCGAGCGCGTGCCATGATGCACCCTCGCGCTTCATGATCCGGTACCGTGAAGCGTATGGCAGATCAATCGGTGGAACGACGCTACCGCTTCACGGTGCTCCGACCCGTCGACGCGGTGACTGGCCGGGCGACGACGGCGCTGGAGCTGCCCGGCGTCAGCCCGGAGCATCTCGACCTCCTGCGCCAGCTCATCGCGCCGTACCTCGGGGCTGGATTTGCGCTCGCCATCGACGGCGCGATCGTGGCGCGCGGACCCGAAGCTCTTGAGCAGCCTCTGGTCGACTCGTCGTCCCAGCAGGTCCAGCGGCTCACCGAGATGGCGGTCCAGCACCACGAGTACCAGTGCGCGGAACTCCGCCGGATGCGCGAAGAGTACGAGCAAGAATTCGCCCAGGAGCGGGCCATCATGCGCGCGCTTCGGCAGCACTGGATGGAGCGCACCTGCGATGACCAGGTCCGCGGGGAGGACGCGCTCCGGTACGTTGTCGAGACGATGCGCTCGATGGCCAAGAAAATCGAGCCCCCGACACCCAGCGAGACCTGAGTTCGCTGTCCGCCGTCGTCGTGCCCGCCGGCAACAGCGGCAGCAGACCGGCGGGCCGATCAACACCGCTCGCGCCTCGCCTGCCGTGCGTCGCCGGCGATCACGAGGACGGCGAACATGTCCGACGCCTCCGGCGAGCATCGTCTGCCGTCGCTCCGACGAACACCCGGCCCGACGCCCCGCGCGCGGTGGCCAAGCTGCGCGGCGGTGGAGCTGTGCGAGGCCGGCGAACACGTCTCCCGGCCGACGCCCGCGCTCCACGGCGATCAACCGAGCCCGAGGCGACGGCGGGCGGCCGCGGTGCGCGTGGACCAGCTGACGCGCGTGCCACTGAGCAGGAGCATGACGAGCCCTCCCGCCGCCACGATCGCGCCGGAGATCAGGAGCGCGGTTGCGGGGGTGTAGTTTGGGTCGACTCGCGGCGCGGTGTCCCCGCGGAGGTCATTGTCCAAGTCGGCGTTGCGCTTGGCGCTCCAAAACAGGAACGCCGCCGTGCCGAGGCCCGCGCCGCCCAGAGCCAGGCCGATGATGCCGCCCACGCGCCGTGCCGGCCGCCCGGGTTTGACCCGCGCCACGAGGTCGCCGCTGTGCTCGGCGAGCGTGAACTTCTTGGACTTGAGGACGCCGTCGCCATTAAAGAAGAACGACTGACCTGAGCGACCGTCGATGACCCGATCGCAGGGGGCCGCGCAGACCGGCCTGGATGTGGTGCCGCTGCTGAATCCCGTACGGTAGTTGATCACCGTGATCTCGCCAGTGACCTCGTACAGCTTCAGGTCGGCCGGTCGGGTGAGCTCGATGTGCAGGCGCGGCGTGCCGAGGCCGGTCGGGATGTTCTCCGGCGAGGCGTACGGCACGGCGAGCACGGCGGCCCCGATCAGCACATCGAGCTTCACGCCGTCGCGCTCGTAGCTGGCGAGTTCGGCCCAGCCAAAACGCTTGCGCGCGCCGTCGGCGGTCGACACGACGGTCAACGCGTCGCCGGGCATGACCTCGACGATCTGGCCGCGCACCATGCCGCCATTCTTGAGGTTGACGACGTCGCTCGCCACGGGCAGGGGCGCGGTCGGGGTGGGGCCGCGGAGCGGACCTGGCGGGAGGGCGTGAGCGGGGACAGGGAGCCCGCCCAAGGCGAGCGGGAACAGGGCAATGGCGTAGCGACGCCGCGACTTGGTCAGCATGAAAAACTCCTTGATGTCAGGGGGTGAGAGAAAGAACGACGGGCCAGCGGTCCGAGGAGGGCGCCTCAGCCCGCATCGCCGAGGTTCGTGTCCATCGTCGGCCAGTACAGCCACGCGCCCACGTCCTCGGCGAGCGCCTCGACCAGGTCCTCCATGATGCCGCACGTGGTCTGGAATCCGCGGCTGTCGTTGCCGAATGCGCCCTCGGTCGTATAACGCAAGGCGGTGAAGCCGGCGGCGACCTGACCATCCTTGAGCAGTCGGCCCTCGAGCACGATGCGCTTGATGCCCGACATCATGCTGTGCCCCTCGACCCGCGCGAAGCGCATGACCAGAAGGAGGCCGGGGACCCTGCGAAGCTCGGCGATGCCGTGCAGCGCGAAGGACTGCCCGAGCTCGTCGTGCAGCTCCTCGAAGAGGTCCTTGCCGAGCTCGCACTCGGCCTGCTCCTCCAACGTCAGGCCGTTGTCGGGGCCGAAGCCGATCGGGGCGACGGCGACCTGAATCTGCGGGGCCGTGGGCGCGGCCGGGCCATGGGCGCAGGCGGCCGCTTGGAGGCCGAGGCCGAGGACGACGGCGCGCCCGGTGATATTGTCGAGCATGGAGCGCATGGTCGGCATGAAGAAACTCCTCGATGTTGGGGGGAACGCAGCGCTGGGCGAGCGATCAGTGGAGCGCGCCCTTGATGCGGATGGTGATAGGACCCGTCACGGACAGCGACACGGGCTCCCCGTCCTCCACGTATGCCTGGGAGAATTCGATCGACCCGTGCGCAGAGGACTCGAGTTCCAGAGCCCGCTCGAGGGAGCGGCGCTCGGTCCCCTGGATGCGCATGACAAAGTCCATGTCGCGCTCGCCTTCATCGCTGATCTTGCCGCCAAGCTCGCCGACCGATTCGATGATGGCGATCGTTTCAGCCGGTAGCACTTCGACCGCAACCAGGGTGCTCTTGATCTGCCCCCGGGTCGCAGTGAACGAACTTCCCAACCAGTGCCGGAGATCGGGCCCGGTCAGCGTCCAGGACTCGCCCACTTTGATCGCTGCGGGGTAAGCAGCGTCGTCGATCGGCGCGTTCTCGAGGTCCACGGCGAGCTCAGCCGAGGGGGCGGCGCCGACGAGCTTGCGGGTCCACGCTCCGGCTATGAGAGAGATCAGCTCGGTGCGGCCGTGCAACTCGCCGAACTCCTCCTCGTTCTTCTGCTCGACGGTGCCGTCCGGCAAGTTCATCTGCGACGTACTCGTGGTCTTGTCGAGCACGTGGGTCAACCGGCCGCTTTCGATCCAGCCGCCGCGGACGGCGAGGATCTCGAGCTCGTCGGTGGCCTCCACGTGCATCCCCATCGTGCCTGTCACGGTGATCGAGCCCATCTTGACGTTGAGCTGCGCAGCATCGATATCGATGGTGGTTACCATATGCCGCGTTCTTCCCTGAATCGGGCTGCCGCGGAGGTTATAGGTGCCGACCGGGAGCTTTACCGAGATGCTCGGGCTCGGGGGTGGCCGGACGAGCCGCCTTGTGGCGACCGAGCTCGACGTGTCGCACGCGAGCGCCAGGATCGTGAACAGACAAAAGCAGTGGCTACGCCGTCGCTTGGTCGGCATGAAATCACCTCGTTAGAATGTCGGGGGGTGGGGGGAGAACAGCGAAACTAAAGTTTGAAGCTGAGTCGCTCGCCCTTGGCGATCGTGGTCCGGGCGGCGATCTGTGCGACGCAGGTGCCGAGCTGGCCTCTGGCCTCGTGCGCGCCGAACAGGATCAAGGTCTTCCCGTTCGGCTTGGTCTTCACGGTAATCGTCGACACCGAGTACGGGACCAGGGGATTGCAGCGGTTGATCGCGCGGCGGATGTTCGAGACTCGGGGATCGTCGGCGCGCGGAGTCGTGCTGCCTGTCTTCGCCACGGTGGGCGTCGAGACCAACTCCAGCGGGACGGGCGGGAGCAGAGTGGGTGCGGCCGGCGCCCGGGCTGGACGGTGGAGCACGGTGGCTTCGATCTCGGACGGCGCGGCCGAGTTCATCGCCTGATCGGCGACAATGGGCCCGCCGTCCAGGGCCGCACCCACCTTCCACAACGCCGTGAGCCCGATCAAGCAGAGGACCAGACCCACGCCCAGGCCGACGGCGACCGGCGTGCGCGTGGCGCCCCGCTGCGGCACGACGGCCAGCTCCGGTGAGGAGTGCTCGCCCGCCTCCATCACCACGAGGTCGACCGGCGGGCCCTGGTTTATTTCGATCGCGGTCGTGAGCACCGCTGTTGCGGGTGCCTCGGGGACATGGACCACGGCGGCCGGGAGGACCGGCTGGGTGAGCGCGTCGCGGAGCGCCTGCGCCATGGCGGCGGCGGTCGGGTAGCGGTCGTCGACGTCGCTGAGCGCCCGCATCACGATCACGTCGATCGCCCGGGGAATGCCCGCGCCCGGGGCCATGATGCTCGGCGCGGGGACTCCCAACTCCTCGGGCGCGAGGCTGATGTCCGGCACCGGGCGTGTCGTCAGTAGGAAGTACATCAGCGCACCGACCGAGTAGAGGTCGGCGCGGCCGTCCGGCTCGAGGCCCGCGAGGCGCTCGGGGGCGATGAAGCCGGTGGTGCCATGGACCTCCGCAGACGGCTCCGCGACCAGCGTGAGCCGGCTGCATGCGCGCGCGGTGGCGAAGCCCAGATCGATGACTTTCGCGAAGTCCTGCCCCAGCGTGGTCTGCTGAACGATCACGTTGTCGGGCTGGATGTCGCCGTGGATGACGCCCTCCTCGTGGAGCTTGGCGAGCGCGTCGAGCACCTGCAGGACGATCGCGGCGAGGCGCCGCCATGGCATTGGGCGCATGGCCGCGACCTGGCTGAGCGATGTGCCGGGCACCAGCTCGAAGACGATGAAGGGCGCGCCGCGGCGCTGGCCGTAGTAGTGCGCGCGCAACAGGTTTGGATGGACAATCCGGGCCGCCAGCTTGCCCTCCTGGGCGAAGTAGCGGATCGCCTCGGGGTCACCCCGGAGGCTTTTGTAGAGGATCTTGACCGCGACCTCGCTCTTGGTCTCGCGGTCGAGCGCACGGTACACGGCGGCGGTCGCCCCAAAGCCGATTGCCGCGAGCAGCTCGAAGCGCTTGCACAGCACCTGGCCGGTGTCGTCCTCGACGCTCGCGTCCGACATATACGCGGTGCGAATGTTGGGGTCGGCCTTCGCCTTGGGCGGGGTCCACAGGACGTCCATGATCAAAACTCCAGGCGCAGGCGGGCGCCGAAGGTCGCTCCGAGGGATGGTGCGAGCGCGAGGCGGCGATACTCGCGGCGGCGGCGAGCGTCGACCGCGAGCAGCGTGATGCCGGTGATCAACGAGGCGCCGGAGAGGCTGCCGGCCACGATGGCGCGGCGGTTGCTGGCGTCGCCCTTCGCGTCCAGCGCCTCGACCTGGCGGAGCAACTCAGCGGGTACCGGCGCCGGCACCGAGTCAAACAGGGCGTCGCGGCTGCGCTGGTTCACCTCGCCGATCGCCAGCTCTGCGGCGCTCCAGGCCCCGAGTCCGAGGCCCAGGGCGAACAGCGTCCAGCCCGAGGCTCGCAACCCGCTCTGCGGCTTCGGAGGCGGTGGGAGCGGAGGGACCTCAACGGCTGGAGCTGCCGACGCCTGTTCGGGCGCGGACGCGGGCTCCGGTGCGGGCTCCGGCTCTTTCTCCCTGCAGCTACGCTCGCCGAGATCGGTGCGAGCAGCATTGAGAAGTTCCAGAGCATCTTTGCGATCGGCGGGCCGCTGGGGCGCGGGGTAGCGTCGATCGAGGTAGTTGAGGAATCGAACGAAGAGGCGGATCTCGTTGCACAGGTGCTTGACCTCGCCGGTCTGGGCGTAGGCGTCGCGGAACGAGTAATGCGCGTCGAAGGCCATCACCGATCGGGCCTCCATGGCCTCGGGAACGTCGGGGAGGGCGTTGTAGGCCGCGAGGCAGTGCTCGGCAGCCTGGGGGTGCCGCTTCGCCTTGCGGTGCTTGAGGCAGACGGCCTGCTCGCGAAACGAGAGCTGCTCCGGCCCCGCAAGCGCACGCGCCGACGAGGTGCCCGCGAAGAAGGCGGCGACGGCCAGCACGCGGCGGCGCACGAGGGGCCCATTCATGGCGTCCAACCTACCCCCACTCGCCGAGGTTGCCAAGGCGTTGCACCGATAATTCACATGACAGGGAGGCTGTAGGGGGCTAACCTCGCCTCATGAGTTCTTCGGCTTCCCAATGGCGATGGAAAGGCTACGGCGGATTCGGGCTGATCGCGCTAACCGCGCTGCCAGGGTGTTACCAACGCACCCCGTACCCGGAGTGCTGGGTCTACTCGCCCGAGTGTGTGTACGAGAGCGCCGACGAGGCCGGATCCGGCGATGGAACGTCGTCCACGCCGACGAGCGAGCCGTTCTCCACCGGAAACACCGGGACTGGCGGCGACGGTGATGAGGCCGGGGCCAGCTCGAGCGAGACGGAGGCCAACTCGGGTGAGGGCAGTTCGGGGTCAACAGGCCCCGAGATGCAGGCGCCGCCGATGATCCTGGGCATGACCCTGTGCCCCGGACCGGGCACGCCGGGATCGTGCGTCCTCCAGTCGGCCGGGCCCGTGACCGTGACGGTCCAGGCCGAGGGCGCTGCAGAGGTGTGGATGACCGTCGATGACGGCGAGGCGGTCGCGCTCGAGCCGGTGGGCGACGAGGGGGCGGAGTTCGTCGGCGAGATCGCTGTGCTCGGCGCGTCGTGGAACGGGATGCACACGGTGTCGGCCGTCGCCAAGAGCGGCGAGCTGGTGAGCGTTCCGTGGCCCGACACGTTCACAGTGTCCGCGCCCGCGGGCGGGTCGGAGGCGTGGCTCGACAAGAGTGTCCTGACTCCGAGCTACGGGAACGCGGTCGCGGTCGATGCCCAGGGCGATGTCTTCGAGCTGTTCACATACTCGAGTAACCAGGGCGGACGCTGTCTGCTTCGACGGCGAGACGCACTCGGCAAGGTCCTGTGGGCCGATGATGCCCGCCCCATCGCGGCCGGCGTGACTTGCGAGGGCCAGGACCTGAAGGTCGCCCCCGACGGCACGCTCTGGGTGCTGGTCAACACCTTCGTGCAGAACGCGTGGCGGTGGGAGATGTGGCACGTCGACGCCGAGGGAACCCCCCTCGAGCCCAAGCCGCAGGTCGGCAGCCCGAAGCACCGCGGGGCTGGCCTGGACGTGAGCGCGGCCGGCGAGGTGCTGGTGTGCGGGACGCGGCCGGGGCTGCTCGGGGTCGATGATGCGTGGATCCGGTACCAGCCCACCGTGGGCGACGGCTGGACGGTACCGTGGGACTACGTGCCTCCTGACGTCCAGCCGAACTTTGTCGATGAGCGCGTCAAAGACTGCGCGTTCGTCGAGGATCGCATCGTTGTGGTCGGCGAGGCGTTCGGCATGACTGTCCAGAATGACGACAAATCTTACGCTCGCGGTTTTGTCCTGGAGCTCGGCCGCGACGCGACCAAGCAGGCCGAGACGATCACGACGACGGGACCCGGCTGGCAGAGCGGCCATGAGGCGGTCGCCCCGGACGGCTCGGGTGGGTACGTGACGGTCGGCTACAGCTGCGTCCCGAAGGTCGTGCCGTGCGCACCGACGGATGGCGTCGTACGATGGTTCTCGCTCGGCGGCACCGAGATCTGGACAGAGCCAGTGGATAAGGCGCAAAAGCTCGTGGATGTCGCGCTCAGTTCCGGCGGTTACGTCGTTGTCGCGGCCCAGGCGAAAGAGCAAGCGACAGGCATCCTCGTGCAGGCGTGGAAGGTCGGTAAGGGCACCCCGTTGTGGAACTACCAGGGGGCGCCGAGCGCGATGCAGATGGCGTCTGGCGTCGCCGTCGGGCCGTACGCTTCCGTGTACGGGGTCGGCTTATACCTCGAGGCCAACAACGTGCTCGCCTCGGGCGTCGTCAAGCTTCATCCGCTCTAACCGGGGATGAACAGGCTACAGGCGTCGAGCGCCATCTCCGCGGCCTTGTCGAAGGCCGGGACGTAGTCCTGGAGGGTCAGGTGCTCCAGCAGGCTGTACGAGAACGAAGGGATCAATTCGCACACACGGAAGTCTGGGTCCGTGTTCGGAAGGCACTCATCGCTGCCGACGATGCCGAGCGCCACGATGGCGCTCTCATTGCCACCCTTGGCGTCCACAACAGCCTGCCGCCACTCCTGCCAGGTCCCTTTTGACTTGATAAGGTTGACCGTGGCGTCCTCCGGCCCGATCATGGTCAGCATCAGGAGGGCATCGGGGCGGAGGAAGCCCTCGTTGCAGCCGCCGGGGCCGTTGAGCTCCGGGCTGACCGCGCCGACCAGGGCGTCGCCCATCTTATTGGCGCCATAGGTGCCGACGCGGGCGAGGCACTCGAAGAGGCCCGGCGTGTCCACGTCTTCGGCGGTCATGTAGCGGTGCTCATTGAGCCCGCAAGGGTTGTTCTCGGTGTTGGGCCCCGCGTTATAGACGGTCCCGGCACCCATGGTCTCGTCGCATACTGAGGGGGAGTAGCTGCAAGGGTAGCCTGGCGCGACGTCGCAGGGTCCGTTGCACTGGTCGAGGCACTTTTCCACCGTCCATTTTTCCTCGGTGTCGACGACCATGATGTGGACGTCGAAGGCATCGAACTGGCCGCGGATGGTGTCGATGAACTTCGGGAACGCCTTGACGAAG
>ERZ795056.3466-NODE-3466-length-16929-cov-7.561633_pt1 | contig 16929 bp, 10 predicted proteins | sample MGYA00375140_ERZ795056 | MGnify/ENA primary metagenome ERZ795056 (study PRJEB30185, sample SAMN05720227) | activated sludge metagenome | isolation source: Anaerobic digester | place: USA | collected 2015-03-09 ... | reverse complement strand
CCGGCGGCCGCGCCGTGGCGCTGGTCTGGCGCGACCCCTATCCGCGCGGCTTCGTCAAGGACAATGACGACGACAACGCCAACGATGCCATGGACAAGGACGAGGATTGGTACCCGGACGGCGGCTACAAAGACCCGTGGCGGCAGTATCCAGGCCGCGGAAGCACCTCGCGCTACCAGGGCTACCACGACACCCGCGTGCTCTTCTTCAAGCAGCTCGGGCAGTAGCGCGGGATGCAGGGAGGAGTTAGGAATTAGGAGTTGGGAGTTGGAAGCAAGCCCGCCGCGCGGCGGTGCCGCGAATGATCGAGGGGGTAACTTTCAACGCTCAACGTTCAACGCTCAAGTTATGGACGAAGCGGGTGCCGTGATCGGGTGGATGGCGGGGAGCGGGTTTTGTGCGGAGCACCGGGAGGACTGGGGGCGCGGACGGCCTCGTCCGCGGCAGAGAACAGTGCCCGGATTAGGAGGACGAGCGGACGCTCGTCCCTCCCCCCTGCGACAGGTCGTGCGGAGCACCGGGAGGGGCAAGCGTCAGCTTGCCCTGGATTTTGTCTTAATCCTAATCTTAATCTTAATCCTAATCTTCACCGGATTTTAGCGGATTGGGATTGGGATTAGGATTAAGATTAAGATTATGATTGGTTGAGGAGGGGCGTGACACATGGAGAAGATCATTGCTGTGGCCGTATTGGCGGCGGCGTCCGCCGTCTGCGCGGCTGAGTCGGGAGCGCGGGCGTCCTCGCCCGCAACGTTGCCCCCCGGCGTACTGCAGGCCGGGATTCCGGACGTGCTCAAAACGATTGCCGGGCAGCCGGTCACCACCGTCGAGGCGTGGGAAAAAGTGCGAAGGCCCGAAGTGCTGGAACTCTTCAAGACGCACGTCTTCGGCCGCAATGCCGTCGAACGGCCCGCGACGCTGCGCTTTGAGCCGATCGAGCCGGACCGCGAGATGATGGAGGGGCGGGCGCTGCGCAAGCGCGTCAGCATCCGTTACAGCGGCCCGGGCGGCGAGGGCGCGATCGCCCTGACCGCCTTCATCCCCAAGGCCGCGCGGCCGGCGCCGGCCTTCGTGCTGATCTGCAACCGCTCGTCCGCCAAACATATCGACCCCGACCGCTTGGAAAAGAATCCCTTCTTCCCGGCCGAGGAGCTGGTCGCGCGCGGCTATGCGGCGCTGGCGTTCTATAACGGCGACGTCGACCCCGATGTCCACGACGGCTTCACCAACGGCGTGCACGCGGTGTTCCAGCCCGATCCCTCCGTGCGCCAGCCCGACGCCTGGGGCACGATCGCGGCCTGGGCCTGGGGCGCGAGCCGCGTGATGGACTGGATCGAGACGCAGCCCGGCATCGACCGCGCGCGCGTCGGGGTGGTGGGCCATTCGCGCGGCGGCAAGACCGCGCTCTGGTGCGGCGCGACCGACACGCGCTTTGCCCTGACCGTCTCCAACAACTCCGGCTGCGGCGGGGCCAAGTTCAACCGCATGGCGCTGCCCAAGTCCGAGAGCATCGCCCGCATCAACAAAGTCTTTCCGCACTGGTTCTGCACGAATTACAAACAGTACGGCGACAATGAGGCGGCGCTGCCGGTGGACCAGCACATGCTGGTCGCGCTGATCGCCCCGCGCCTGGCGTATGTCGCCTCGGCCACGCTGGATGACTGGGCCGGACAGCCCGGCGAGTTCCACTCCTGCGTGCTCGCCTCCCCCGTGTGGGGCCTCTACGGCCAACAGGGTCTCGTCCCGGGAGCGCGGACGGCCCCGTCCGCGGTCGAGCAGGCCTCCGCGACCCTGCCGCCGCCCGATACCCCGCTGCAGCAGGGGCGTGTCGGCTATCACCTGCGCACAGGCAAGCACGACCTCTCCCTCTACGACTGGCAGCGCTACATGGACTTCGCGGACAGACACCTCAAATAAGTAATAAGTAACAAGTAATAAGGAAAAAGGAACAAGTACTAAGGAAAAAGGAGGAGGGAGCGCTTTTCAGGCTGACGATGAAAGGATAAGGGGAAGTGGTCCTCAAACGAAGCCGCAAAGGTTATGATAGGGGAAGCGGGGCTGGCTATGATTCCGCAATGGGTGATCGAAAAAAAACGCGACGGCGGCATCCTCGAGGCGGATGACATCCGTGCGTTCATGGAGGGCTACACGGCCGGTACGATCCCGGACTATCAGATGGCCGCGCTGGCCATGGCGATTTTTTTCCGCGGCATGACGCCTGAGGAGACGGCGGTGCTGACCGACGCCATGATGCGCTCCGGCGACTGCGTGTCGTTTGAGGCGTGGCCGCGTCCCACGGCGGACAAACACTCGACCGGCGGCATCGGCGACAAGCTGTCACTGATGCTCGGACCGCTCGCCGCCTCGGCCGGCCTGGCGGTGCCGATGATCTCCGGGCGCGGGCTCGGCATCACCGGCGGCACGCTCGACAAACTCGAAGCGATCCCCGGCTACTCCTCGCAGCTCTCGATCCCCGAGTTCCAGCGCGTGGTCGCGGAGGTCGGCTGCTCCATCATCGGCCAGACCGCGCGGCTGGCCCCGGCCGACAAAAAGCTCTACGCGCTGCGCGACGTGACCGGCACGGTCCCCAGCATCCCGCTGATCACCGCCAGCATCATGTCCAAAAAGCTCGCCGAGGGGGCCGACACGCTGGTCTTTGATGTCAAGTGCGGGCGTGCCGCCTTTATGCAGACGCCCGACGCGGCACGCGAGCTGGCGCGCAGTCTGCTGCGTGTCGGTCGGGCGCTGGGGCGCCGCATGGGTGCGCTGATCACCGACATGGAGCAGCCGCTGGGGCGCACGGCCGGCAACGCCGTCGAGGTGGCCGAGGCGATCGAAACCCTTAAAGGCGGCGGTCCGGCGGACACCCGCGCGCTCACGATCGAGTTGACCGCGCTGATGTGCGAGCGCGCCGGCGTGCTGGGCGATCGCGCGTCGGCGCGGCGCGCGCTGGCCGAACGGCTGGATGACGGCCGCGCGCTGGAGGTGTTCAGGCGCATGGTCGAGGCGCATGGCGGCGACGCGCGCGTGATCGACGAACCGTTGCGCCTGCCGCCGCCCGGCGCGGTGCTGGAGGTGCCTGCGCCGCGCGACGGGATCGTCACCGATGTCGACGCGCGGCGGATCGGGCGCGTGGTGCTGCAGTTGGGCGGCGGGCGCACTGCCACCGACGACGTGATTGATCCGGCCGCCGGCGTGGACCGGCTGGTGCAGGCCGGCGAGCCGGTCGCGCGCGGCCAGCCCCTGATGCGGCTGCTGGCGCGCGATGCCGCGCGCGCCGGGGCGTTGCTGCAGGAGGCCGCCGCGGCGGTGCGGCTCGGCGCGGCGCCGCCAGCCGAACGGAAGCTGGTGATTGAAGAGGTGGGCGAGGGGGACGTGTCAATGACCAACTCTCAACGCTCAACGTTCAACGCTCAACGTTCAACGCTCAACGTTCAAGATAGGGACGAGGATCCAACCCATGACACTCGACACTCAGATGCGGCGGACACTGATCGCGGCGGCGCGTGAGGCGGCGGCGCGCGCCTACTGTCCCTACTCGAACTATCCGGTGGGGGCGGCGCTGCTGACGCGCGACGGACGCATCGTCACCGGCTGCAACGTCGAAAACGTCTCGTTCGGCCTGACGCTCTGCGCGGAGCGCACGGCGCTCGTCAAGGCGGTCAGCGACGGGCTGTGCGGGTTCGCGGCGCTGGCGGTGGCGGGCGGCGACCGGACCGCCGCCGCACCGTGCGGGGCCTGCCGCCAGGTGCTGGCGGAGTTCTGCGCGCCGGAGATGCCGGTCTTTTATGCGCGGCTCACCGGCGGACGGTGTGTCGCGACCACCGTGGGTGCGCTGCTGCCGCAGGCATTCACGAAAAATTAGGAAAAAGGGGGGACTATGCAACGGATCGTTGGAATGCTGGTGCTGGCGGCGGGGATGGCGGCGGCAGAGATGCCGGCCGGTCTGACATTGCGGTTCACCTGTGATGAGCTCCGCAACAACGGCACGCTGCTGCCCGACATGACCGGCAGCAACAGCAACGGGCGCGCCACCGGCGTGCGCTACGCGTCCGGCGGGCGCCTCAACGCCTGCTGCGAATTCACCGGCACCAAGAGTTCTGTGCTGGTCACCAATTCGCCCCTGCTGGAGAGCCGTCAGACGACGGTGGGCTTCTGGATGAAAACCAGCAAGGCCGAGTGGCCCGAGCGCACGCTGATCGAAAAACACCCGGAGACGGGTTACGCGCTGCGGCTGGTGACCGGCAAGGAGTCGGCGAACAAAGGCAAGCTGCGCGCCACGATTGCGGGCAAGACGATTCTCAGCGATGTCACGGTGGCCGACAACAACTGGCACCATGCCGCTCTGAGTATTGACGGCGTGAATGCCGTTCTCTATGTGGACGGGGTGGCGCAGAAACAGCGGGCTGCGCTGGGCGGCGCGTTCAGCACGCAAGGCGCGGATATGCTGCTTGGCGCGAGCCGCGTGCCGGCCGATGCGAAGAACAGGGACGTCACCTTTGAAGGCATGCTGGACGAGGTGCTGGTCTTCAGCCGCGCGTTGACCGAGGCCGAGGTCAAAGACGCCATCGCCGCCACCAAGCCGAAGTTCACCAAGTGGCAGGTCGAGCGTCGCCTCAGGGAACTCAAGGACCTTTACGACCGCGGCCTGCTCACGCAGGAGTTTTACGACAGTAAGGTCAAAGAGTGCGAGGTTTCGCCGTAGGCGCGCGATTTTTTTCTGTTGAAGGGGGAATGGCAGATACGAGGTTATACACATCTCACTCGGGCTTCGGCGCACAAAAGCACATGACTTTTCATACGTGGGACACGCTCTTCGCGGGGGACGCCTGTCGCTGAGTTATGGAGTGCGGCGGCTTGCCGCCGCTTTGGAAAGCGGGAGCAAGCTCCCGCACTCCAAACCGCCCCCCCAACCGCTTTCCTGCCGCTCAACTTCAACACAAAAAAATCGCACCCTGCCGTAGGCGCGCGACGCTTCCGCCTTGTTTCCATGAAGCGGGGCGTGTAAGCTATGCCCTATCCTGTATGACAGGAATCGGCTCACGCATAACCTTGGAGACGCCTATGAAACGCTGCCTGACATCGTGTGTTCTCATCGCCTGCGCCGCGCTCGCGCTGCGCGCCGAACCGTACAAGGCCGACTGGGAGTCGCTTGATAAACGTCCGATTCCTCAATGGTGGCAAGAGGCCAAATTCGGTATCTTCATCCATTGGGGCGTCTATGCGGTGCCGGCCTACGCGCCGACCGACGAGGCCAATGTCTACGCCAAGTATTCGGAGCACTACGACAACCGCATGCGCTCCAAGAACGCGGCCTTCACCAATTTCCACGCCCGCACCTACGGCGACCGCGTCACCTATGCGGACTTCGCCACGCAGTTCCGCGCCGAGCACTTCAATCCCGGCCAGTGGGCCGACCTCTTCAAAAAGTCCGGCGCGCGCTATGTGGTGCTCACGTCGAAGCACCACGACGGCTTCGCGCTCTGGCCGAGCGCGTACAGTCCGCGCTGGAACGCGCAGGTGCTCGGACCGCACCGCGACCTCGCCGGCGAGCTGACTGCTGCGGTCAAGCAGGCCGGCCTGCACATGGGCTTCTACTACTCCCTGCTCGAGTGGGGCGCACCGCTCTACAAGGAGAACATCGGCCGCTGGGTCGCGGAGATGAACCTGCCGCAGATGAAGGAGCTGGTCACGCGCTATGAGCCCGAGGTGGTCTGGACCGACGGCGAGTGGGACTATTCAGACGAAGAGCTGCGCAGCGTCGACTTCCTGGCCTGGCTCTACAACGAGTCGCCGGTCAAGGAGAGCGTGGTGGTCAATGACCGCTGGGGCAAGAAGACGCGCGGCAAGCACGGCGGCCACTACACGACCGAGTATGACCTGATCCACGCGGGCAGTTCGCTCGACACCCAGTTCGTGCATCCGTGGGAGGAGTGCCGCGGCATCGGCGGTTCGTTCGGCTTCAACCGCTTTGAGACCACCGCGCACTACATGACCAGCGCGCAGTGCGTGGAGACCCTGATCGAGAAGGTCAGCCGCGGCGGCAACCTGCTGCTCAACATCGGCCCGCAGGCCGACGGCCTCATCCCGGTGATCATGGAGGAACGCCTGCTCGACATGGGGCGCTGGCTGAGCGTGAACGGCGAGGCGATTTACGCCACCACCGCCTGGCCGCACCGGCCCAAGAACATGCGCGAAACCAAGGTTTATTTCACCCGGAAACCCGATGCCCTCTACGTGATCTGCGCGCGCTGGCCGCAGGCGCCGCTGGTTGTCAAACACGTCGCCAAGGCCGACGCGGTCTCGCTGCTCGGAAGCCCCCTGCCGGTCAAGTTCGCGTGCAGCGGCGGGTCGCTCACGATCGAGCCGCCTGCGGTCAATCCCGGCACCCTGCCCTGCGATTACGCCTGGACCTTCAAAATCGCCCGTCCGCAGGAGTAACCGCCGGCCGGGGGCCGTGTGGTGAGGCCGGAATCGCTGGCAGATGAAGGAATAGCGCGATGCAGTTGGGGTGGAATGAGATCAAGCAGCGGGCCGTGAGTTTCTCGCGGGAATGGGCCGGAGAGACCCGCGAGCAAGCGGAGGCCAAATCTTTCTGGGACGCTTTCTTCAACGTGTTCGGCATTCCGCGCCGCAGCGTCGCCACCTTCGAGGAGCCAGTCCGCAGGCTGGGCGGGCAGTACGGGTTCATTGACCTGTTCTGGAAGGGGCGTCTGCTGGTCGAGCACAAGAGCCGCGGCAAGAGCCTGGACCGCGCCGAGTCGCAGGCGTTCGCGTATCTGCAGTCGCTGGCGGCCGAGGGTCGCCACGACGAGATCCCGCGCTATGTGATCGTCACCGACTTCGACCGCCTCGCGCTTTACGACCTGGAGCCGGAGGAGACGCGCGACCTGCCGCTCTTCTGCGGGCTGCACGTCCAGCGCGTCGAGATCCGGGTGGGGGACCTCCACCGCCACGTGCGGCTGTTCGGCTTCATCCCCGGCTACAAGGTCCGCACGTTCGGCAAGGAAGATCCGATCAATATCAAAGCCGCGGAGGTCATGGGCCGGCTTCACGACGCCATGGCGGCGGGCGGCTACACCGGCCACGCGCTGGAACGCTTCCTGGTGCGCGTCCTCTTCTGCCTCTTCTCCGAGGACACCGGCATCTTCGACCCCAACGCTTTCACGGAGTACATCGAGAACCAGACGCGGCCGGACGGCTCGGATCTCGGCCTGCACCTCGCCCGGCTCTTCCAGGTGCTCGACACGCCGCGCGAGCAGCGTCAGAAGAACCTCGACGAGCGCCTGCTGGGCTTGCCCTACGTCAACGGCGGGCTGTTCTCTGAAACGCTGCCGCTGGCCGACATGAACGCGGAGATGCGCGACGCGCTCGTCCGCTGCACCGGCTTCGACTGGAGCCGGATCTCGCCCGCCGTGTTCGGCTCGCTCTTCCAGTCGATCATGCAGCCCGCGGAGCGCCGCCAGATCGGGGCGCACTACACCTCCGAACGCGACATCCTCAAGCTGGTCCACGCCCTGTTCCTCGACGACCTGCGGGCCGAGTTCGAAACGGTCAGGCACGACCGCCGCAGGCTGCCGGCGTTCCACCAGAAGCTGGGCTCGCTCACGTTCTTCGACCCCGCCTGCGGCTGCGGCAACTTCCTGGTCATCACCTACCGCGAGCTGCGCCTGCTCGAACTTGAAGTCCTCGATGCGATGGGCTATGGCGGGCAGGCCGTGACCGACATCGCGCTGCTCGCGCGCGTGGACGTGGACCAGATGTTCGGCATTGAGATCGAGGAGTGGCCCGCCCGCATCGCCGAGACGGCGCTGTGGCTGATGGACCACCAGATGAACCTGCTGCTGGCCGAGAAGTTCGGCCAGTATTTCGTGCGCCTGCCGCTCAAGAAGTCTGCCCGCATCGTCAACGACAACGCCCTGCGCCTCAACTGGCGTAACATCCTGAATCCAGCCGAGTGCTCCTACATTCTGGGCAACCCGCCGTTCGTGGGACACCAGTGGCGGAACGCCGAGCAGCAAAAGGATATGGACACCATCTGGGGCACGGGCGGGCGTTTTGGGCGGCTCGACTACGTGACGTGCTGGTACAAGCGTGCCGCCGAGTTCATCCAAGGCACGCAGACACGCGTCGGTTTCGTTTCAACCAACTCCATTACGCAGGGTGAGCAGGTCGGTATCTTGTGGGGCTGCCTGAACGCTCTCGGTGTCCGCATCCATTTCGCGCACCGCACCTTTCCGTGGCAGAGCGAAGCGCGGGGCAAGGCGCATGTGCATGTGGTGATCATCGGTTTTGGCGTCTGTGACGTGCCCGTGAAAAAGCTTTACGATTATGCTGACGGCGATACGCCGACAGCGTCCGAAGTGCGCGGGATCAGCCCATATCTCGTCGAGGGCGGACAGACGGTTCTGCCGTCGCGCACGTCGACGCCGCGCGGCATGCCGCAGATGAAGAAAGGGAGTCAGCCGACCGACGGCGGGAACCTCATCTTGACGGATGCCGAGCGCGTCGAACTTCTGGATCAGGAGCCCGGCGCGGAGAAATGGCTGCGCCCGTTCATCGGTGGCGAGGAGCTGCTGAACGGCGGCCGCCGCTGGTGCCTCTGGCTGAAAAACATCTCGCTGCCCGAACTGCGGGCGCTCCCGCAGGTTCAGGCGCTCGTTGAAAAAGTGCGTGCAAGCCGGCTCAAGAGCCCGACGGCCAGCGTACGGCAGTTCGCCGACTATCCAACGCTGTTCACGCAGGACCGGCAGCCGGATCACGACTATCTGGCGGTGCCAGAAGTCTCCTCGGAGACGCGCCGCTTCATCCCGATCGCCTTTCTTCCCGCCACCGTCATCGCCAGCAACAAGCTGCAGATCATCGTGGGCGGCACACTTTTCCATTTCGGCGTGCTCTCGTCGACCATGCACATGGCGTGGGTGCGCGTGGTCAGCGGTCGTTTAGAGTCGCGGTACAGCTATGCTCCCGCCGTCTACAACAATTTCCCGTGGCCGCAACTGGACGCGCCCGGCTATATCCAGACGGTTCCTTGCGCCGACGGCCTCTGCGTCAGGGAGGCGGCGGCGCGTCTGCATTGGTCGTCTTACCACGAGGGCGGCGAAACAGAGGACGTGCCCTTGATGGCGAAACATGCGAACACCTGCCTGAAGGGCGGCTCGAAGAAAATCGCAGCCGTGGAAGCCGCCGCACGAAAGGTGTTGGCCGCGCGCGCACGGAATCCAACCTCAACGTTAGCGGACATGTACGATCCCCTGCTGATGCCGCCGGATCTTGTGAGGGCGCATGCCGAGCTCGACCGCGCGGTGGACCGCTGTTACCGCGCCGCGCCGTTCACGTCGGACCGTCAGCGCGTGGAGTTCCTGTTCGCGCTCTACGAACAATACGCAGCGCCGCTGTTGCCGGCGCAGAAGGCGAAGCGAAAGGCAAGGTAGGATATGGCTGAAGAGAAGGCGGCGGCGTGCGAGTATGAGCGGGAGGCGGTGCCCGAGCGCGCCTGGCTGGGGCTGAAGAGTTATGTCGGCCAATTCGCGGGCGAGCACGTCGCCGGAACCGAGCTGATGATCGGGCCGCTCTTCCTCGCGGCGGGGGTCAGCGCGATCGACTTTTTCGCCGGCCTGTTCGTCGGCAATCTGCTGGCCGTGCTGAGCTGGACGCTCTTCACCGCGCCGATCGCCACGCGCGTGCGCCTGACGCTCTACTACCACCTCGAAAAGATCTGCGGGCGCCGGCTGGTGGTGCTCTACAACACCGTCAACGGCGTGATGTTCACGATCCAGGCCGGGGCGATGATCACGGTGTCGGCCACGGTACTGGGCGTCTTCTTCCGTTTCCGCATGCCGGAGCTGAGCGACACCCTGCCGACCGGCTTCGGCTGGATCGCGGCGGTGGTGATGACCGGCGTGCTCTTCTCGGTCGTGGCCGCGAAAGGCTACCGGGTCGTGGCCGCCTTCGCCAATCTGGTCGCGCCGCTGATGGTCGTGATGTTCGTGGTCTTCGGCGTGGTCGGCTTCCGCAAGATGGGCGTGACCGGGCTCGACACCTTCTGGGAGGTCGCCTCGACGCGCATCTGGACCGGCGGCGCACCGCATCCGGGGCAGATGAAGTTCACGTTCTGGCATGTGATGTTCTTCGCCTGGTTCTGCAACATGGTCTGGCATATCGGCATGGCCGACCTCTCGCTTTTCCGCTTCGCCCGCAAGCCGTGGTACGCGCTCTCCTCGGCCGCAGGAATGTATCTCGGCCACTTCATGGCGTGGATCGCGGCCTCGACGCTCTATGCGGTTCAGCTCCAAACGGATCCTGCCAACACCGCCGTGCTGCCCGGTCCGCTGGCCTACAACGCCTGCGGCGCGCTGGGCCTGCTGGTCGTCGTGATCGCTGGCTGGACCACCGCCAACCCCACGCTCTATCGCGCGGGCCTCGCTTTCCAGGCGCTGGTGCCCAAGGCCTCGCGCGCCAAGGTCACGCTGCTCACCGGCCTGGCGGCCAGCGTCACCGCGGTTTTCCCGGTGGTGATCATGAAGCTGCTGGGTTTCGTGGCGTTGTGGGGCATGGTTCTGATGCCGATGGGCGCGGTGATCTTTGCCGACTACTGGCTGCTGCCGCGTTTCGGCCTGCGCCGTTTTATCGCCGAGCACGCCCGTCTGACGGTGAACTGGGCGGCGGGCGCGGCCTGGCTGGCCAGCGTCCTCTTCTGCGTCGGGCTGCTGGCGGCGTTCGGCGCGGACAAGATCTTCTTTGTCAGCCTGCCCGGCTGGTTCGTCGCGGTACTCGTCTATGTGGCCCTCAGTCGCTGGCTTCAGAGCCTCCTGCCTATGAGCGTTTAGAGTTCAGAAATCAGCGGTCAGAGATCAGAGTCCCCAAGAAAAAAGACACGGATACGGACTATCCACACACAGCATAGGGAGGGACGAGCGTCTGCTCGTCCAGGGCAAGCCGACGCTTGCCCCTCCCGTGTGTTTATGCCCGTCTTGGAGTTTTTTTGCGGTGGTAGGCATAACCTCTAAATGGATAAAACACCATGCACAGACACGCCTTCAAGATGAAACTCAAGCCCGGCGTCATCGCCGAGTACAAACGCCGCCACGACGAGATCTGGCCCGAGCTGGCCCAGGCGCTGCGTGCGGCCGGCATCTCCGATTACTCGATCTTTCTCGACGAGGAGAGCCTGACGCTCTTTGCGGTGCAGAAACTCAGCGAGGCGAATACCGCCGCCTGGCTGCCGCAGACCGAGGTCATGCAGAAATGGTGGGCGTACATGGCGCCACTGATGGAAGTGAATCCCGACAATTCGCCGGTCTGCACCGAACTGCCGGAGATCTTCCACCTCGCGTAACGGGTTTTCGCGGCTACTCGCGCTTCTTGCCGGGAGGCGGTTTCTTCAGCGGCACCACCTCGCCCGCATCGCGGGCGAAAGCGTCGTCGAGCGCCTGCCAACGCATCGCCATCGCGCGGACGCGCTCCGGCTGTTGCATCGCGAGGTCCTGTTGTTCGCCGCGGTCGCGCGCGAGGTCGTAGAGCGACCACGCGTCGCCGTCGCGTTTCGCGGAGACCAGCTTGAAATCGCCCATGCGCAGCGCGCGGTTGCCCTCGTGGCTGAAGTAGAGCGCCTCGCGCGTGACGGCGCCGTCGTGCGCAAAGGCCGGCAGCAGGCTCAAACCGGGGAAGGGCGGCGCACCGGGCGGCGGTGCGACCGGTGCGCCGGCGGCGGCCAGCGCGGTCGGGACGATATCGATGAGATGGCAGAGATCGCGCCGCCATTCGCCGCGCGCCGCGATGCCGGCCGGCCAGTGCACCACCAGCGGCGTGGCGATGCCGCCTTCGTGCACCCAGGTCTTGTGGCGGCGGAACGGGGTGTTCGCGGCGTTGGACCAGCCCGGCCCCAGGCAGAGGTAACTGGCGGCCGAGCCGGGGGCGGCCTGCGGGTCGTGGCCGTCGCCGCGCACCATGATCTCGGCGCTGGCGCCGTTGTCCGAGGCGAACAGGATGAGCGTGTTCTCGAAGGCGCCCATCGCGCGGAGCTGCGCCAGCACGCGCCCGATCTCGCGGTCCATGCGGTCGACCATCGCGGCGTGAACCGCCATCTTGTCGGCCTGAAAGGTGCGCTGTTCAGGCGTGAGGGACTCCCAAGGCAGCGGCCGGTTGACCTCGTTCGTGCCGAGCTGCTTCAGGTGGTCGGGAAAATCATAAGGGGGCCCCAGCTCGCGTTCCGGCGCGGAGAGTCCGCAGCGCACCAGGCCCAGCGCCTGCATGCGCTGCAGGCGTTCGGCGCGGAGCGCGTCCCAGCCCTGCCGGTAGCGCGTGCGGTAGCGCGCGATATCCTCGGCCGGCGCGTGCAGCGGGAAGTGCGGCACCGTAAAGGCGAGGAGGGAGAAGAAGGGGCGGTCCGGATGGGTTGCGGCGTGCTCCTTGAGGCAGCGGATCGCATGGTCGGCAAAGGCGGTGGAACTGTAATAGCCGCTTTGCGGATCGACGGGCGGCAGCGGCCGGTCATCCTCCAGGTGGCGCTTGGGATAGAAATTGCGGTCGTGGTCCTCAAGGTCATACGAGCGGTCGAACCCGCCGTCGGCCACCGGTCGGGGAGCGCCGGTCACGTGCCATTTGCCAGAATGATAAGCGCGGTAACCGAGCGGCTTGAGCAGGTGGGCCAGCGTGCGCGTCCAGGCCGGGAAGCGCCCTTTGCGCGGGTCCTGATGGAGTTGCTGCGGGTAGTAGCCGGTGACCAGCGCGCAGCGTGTGGGCCAGCAGCGGGCGGTGTTGTAGCACTGGGTGAAGCGCAGGCCGTTGCCGGCGAGGCTGTCGAGATGCGGCGTGGCGATCTCGGAACCGTAGCAGCCGATATCGGAGAAGCCGAGGTCGTCGGCCAGGATCACCAGAACATTGGGTGGACGGGCGGACGGGGCCTGCGCGTGGCAGCAGGCCGCTGCGAGCGCAGCCAGAGCCGCCAGAAAGGGTATCGTCCTCTGGGTATGTGTGCGTCCGGCAGGCGGTGTCAACGCATCCGCATCCATCTTGCTCATCGTCTCTGTCTCCTCGGGGTGATCGTCACTCGGCTTCCAGGACCTCGCGCACCTTGGCGCTGAGCTGCTCGCGCGTGAACGGCTTTTGCAGGAAAGGGGTGTGCTCCGGCAGGACGCCGTGTTGAGCGATGACATCGGCGGTGAAGCCGGACATGAAAAGCCGTTTCATCGAGGGGCGTTCGCGCGCCAGCGTATCCCACAGGGTCGAACCGTTCATGGCTGGCATGATCAAGTCAGTCAACAGAAGGTGGATGATGTCCGGGTGGCTGCGGGCCAGGCGCAGGGCCTCCGTCGGATCCTGTGCGGCGAGGACGGTATAGCCCATGCCGGCCAGAAGCCGTCGCGCGAGGGACAGCAGGGCCGGTTCGTCTTCCACAAGCAGGATCGTGGTGCCGGCAGGAGTGGCCGGCGGCGCGGCGACGGGGGGCGGCGTGGCGGGCGCGGCGGGCGCGGGCTCCGGCTGACCGTGGCGCGGCAGGTAGAGCGCGAAGCAGGAGCCGTCGCCGGGTTGGCTGGAGACCCGGATGAAGCCGCGGTTCTGTTTGACGATGCCATAGACGATCGCCAGGCCCATGCCGGTGTCGGGGGTGTCGGGTTTTGTCGAGTAGAAGGGGTCAAAGATCTTGGTCTGGGTTACGGTGTCCATGCCGCAGCCCGTGTCGCGGAACGAGAGGCGCACGTAGTCACCGGCCGGCGCGAAGCCGTTGTCGCCGTCGAGGTGCACGTTGGCGGTTTCTACCGTGACGGTGCCTTCGCCCCGCATGGCGTCACGCGCATTGTCGGCGAAAATGATCAGGACCTGGGCCACCTGATCAGGATCGATCATGACCGGCCACAGCGCCTCGCTGGGCCGCCACGCCAGTTGGATGTTCGGGCCGAGGGCTTGTTCGAGGGGTTCGGTCATGGCGCTGATCGCGTGGTTGAGATCGATGCTGCGGGGCAGCGAGGTCTGCCGCGCGGCGAACCCGAGCAGGCGCTTGACCAGCGTCGCGGCATGTTGGCCGGCCTTGAGGATCGCCGTCAGCGAGGCTTCGCGCTCGTCGTCGGTCGTTCCCGGCTCGCGGATCAATTCGGCGTTGCCGATGATCACGGTGAGGGTGTTGTTGAAGTCATGCGCCACGCCGCCGGCCATGCGGCCCAAGGCCTCTAGGCGTTGGGTCTGCTGGATCTGTCCGTCGAGTTCGGCCTGCTGCTCGGCCGCCAGGCGGCGCGCCGTGATGTCGTGGATCACGCCTTCCAGCATTTGCGGCCCCTGGGCGGGATCACCGATGGCACAGCCACGTTCCCAGACCCATTTGACGGTGCCATCCGCCGTGACGAGGCGGTATTCGAGCGTGTAGGACTCGCCGCGCTGGATGGCGGCGGCGATCGTGTCCCAGACGGTCTGGCGGTCATCCGGATGGATCAGGTCATAATAGGAACGCCGGCTGTTGTCGATCAAGTCCTCGGCGTCATAGCCGGTGAGCGAACGGCAATTGGTCGAGAGATATTGCATGGTCCAATAGGTGTCCATTCCGCAGCGGAAGACGACGCCCGGCACATTGTCGATCAACGTCTTGAGCCGCTGTTCGCTGGCAAGCAGTGCCTTTTCAGCGGCGCGTTCCGCCGTCTGGTCTTTGAACACCAGCACCACGCCGGCCACCGCGTGCCGGTCGTCGATCACCGGGGCGGCGCTGTCGGCGATCGGGTACTCCTTGCCGTCGCGCGCGAGCAGCAGGGTGTGGTTGGCGAGGGCGGTCACCTTGCCGTCACTGAGCACCCGGCGGACCGGGGAATCGACTTCGCCGCGCGTGGTCTCGCTGATGATGCGGAAGACCACCTCCAGAGGCTGCCCCTGGGCGTCTGCCTCGCGCCAGCCGGTCAAGGTTTCTGCCACCGGATTCATTTGCACGATGCGTCCCTCGCTGTCGGTCGTGATCACGGCGTCGCCGATGCTGTAGAGGATGGCGCGGTATTTGGCAGTGGCCGTGACCTGGTCGCGCTGCGCGTGGTACAGCGAGCGGTAGAGGGCGGCCTGACGGAGCCGGAATCCCAGGGCGGTGGCGAAGGCCGCCAGCAGGATGCCCAGCAAGACCATCCCGGCGATGGTGAGTGCGCGTTCGCGCACAGTGCCGACCAGTTCGGCGGCATCCATTTTGGTGACCATGAACCAATCAGACTCGGGAATCGAGCGGAGGTCGGCCAGGACACGGACCCCGCGATAGTCGATCCCGGAGACGATGCCCTCCCGGCCCTTGACCGCTAGGGCGGCAGTCAGATCGGCACGCGCGAGCGGCAGCTTGAGCGACATGGCCTTGTGGCTCTGGTGGCGCAGCCGGCTGAGGTATACGACGTACTCGCCGTCGCGGCGGACCAGCACAGACTCTGAACTGGGACTTGAACCGGGCCAGGCTTGAATCAGCGGATGCAGTCGCTGGGTGGCGTCGCAGCGCAGGACCAGGACGCAGAGTCCCTTCGTGGCGCCAGAAACGGTCGCCGCGACATCGATGTGGACCGAGCCGTCCGCCTGTTCATAAAAATCGGAAAGCATGGGCGCGCGCGTGGCCACGGTCTGAGCGATGGTCCGCAGCGTGGTCGCCGGGAGGGGTAGGGGCGTTTCAAGCGCGGAGCCCAGAATTTTGCCGTCTGCGGCGACCAGCAGCGCGTCCGCATAGATGCCGCCTTTGCGGTTGACGGAGAGCATGAGGCGCAGATCCGCCGGGTTGTCCCGCTCGATCGCCCGGATTAACGTCGGACCGCGCGCGAACCGGATCGCGTCGGCCAAGCGTTCCCGCCGCCAGTCAGCGATTTCACCCGTCTTTAAGGTGCCGATGGCGGTCAGTTCCTGAGTCCGGCTTTTCAGAATCTGCATACGGTCGGTCTGATAGACGAGCACGCCGAGCATCGTCACCACACAGGCCGCTACAAAGAACGACGCCATCCAGAGATATTGGTGCTTGCGAGAGATCGCCAATCCGTCACTCATTCGGGACCTCGCTCCGTTGGTGGACCGCACAGCCTAATGCGGGCGAGCCCCGCAACACAATAGGCAGACCGCAATGATGGAATCAGAGTAAGAGCGTGGTGAATTCCTGTCAACAAGAATGTTTAGCGCGAAAAGTGCGCAAGACTGGGGGCGCGGACGGCCCCGCCCGCGGGAAAGGCTGGGAACGGGATCAACCTTCGGAGCTGTGCGTTGGCGAGAAACGGGCGGACATTCGTCTTTCTTTCAGTCCGGCACGATGGCGCCGTGCGCCGTCAGCAGCGCCTTGAGGTCGGCGATCGGCACGTGAGCGGGTGACGCGCCGCGTTGCGCGGCCAGCGCGGCGGCGGCGCCGGCAGCCTGACCGGTCGCCATGCAGGTCGCCTGCACGCGCAGTGCCGAATTGGCGAGGCGGTCGCTGCTGAGGCAGCGTCCCGCCACCAGCAGGTTGCGGCTGCCCTGCGGGATCAGCGCGCGCAGCGGCACGGTCGCCACCACGTTCTCCTTCAGGTGCGCCGGCCGCACGCCCGACGTCTTGTCGTGCAGGTCGATGGGATAAAAGGCATAGCAGACCGAATCTTCCCAGCGCTTCCCTGACGTGTAGTCCTCGTGCGTGATCAGATATTCGCCGCGCACGCGGTAGGTCTCGCGCACGCCGACTTCAGGCGACAGGCTCTCCAGCCGGACCTTTTCCAGTCCCGGGATGTCTTTGAGGAACCGGAACATGCGCAGCGCGGCGGCGCGGCCGCGCAGGTTGGTCTCGGTGCGGGCGTCGGCCGTTGAATTATCCGCGCCTTCCACGTAGTTCGCGGTGTTGCCGCCGCTCTGCAGGTAGTGCAACAGACTCCAGCGGCAGTCGTTGCGCTGGAGCCGCCCGTCCTTGACCGCCGCCTCAAAACGCGCCTGCAGCTCCTTGGCGTCGAATTTCGAAAGGTCCGCGTTGGG
>ERZ795056.3464-NODE-3464-length-16932-cov-12.745512_pt1 | contig 16932 bp, 14 predicted proteins | sample MGYA00375140_ERZ795056 | MGnify/ENA primary metagenome ERZ795056 (study PRJEB30185, sample SAMN05720227) | activated sludge metagenome | isolation source: Anaerobic digester | place: USA | collected 2015-03-09 ... | reverse complement strand
TCGGTTTTCGTTTTAATTACACCTTCAGGTCCACCCATGCCTTCAAGATGTGCTAAACCAATATTGGTGATCAAACCAAAATCAGGTTCAGCAATATCAACCAACTCTTTAATATCCCCCTGTTTACTTGCCCCCATTTCAATGACAGCCATTTCAATACTTGAATCTATTTTTAGCAATGTTAGGGGAACACCTATATGATTATTCAAATTGCCAAAAGTGGCAAGTGTTTTATATTTCATAGCAAGGACATTCCTTACTAATTCTTTGGTTGTAGTTTTTCCATTACTACCAGTAATGCCTATTATTTGAGTTTTTAGTTGTCTTCTATGGTATGTTGCCAATCTTTGAAGTGAATCCAAAGTATTTTCTACAAGCAGATATTGTTCTCCATTTTGATATGCGGGATCATCGATTACTGCATAACTGCAACCCCCTTCAATGGCTTGAGAGGCGAATGTATTTCCATTAAAACTTGGGCCACTAAGAGCGAAAAAAATGCTTCCTTCAATTAATTTCCGAGTATCAGTGCAAACGCTCGGATGTTTTTGGAATACTGAATAAAGTTGTTCGATGGAGTATATCATATAAAAAAGAAACCCCGTAAATGTAAAATTTACGGGGTTGAAATTGTAAGTGAAATATTATTTCTTCTTTCCTAAACCAACAGGGCTTCCTACTCGTGTCATAGCACAACGGAACCCAATATAATCTGTAGAAAGACGCTCATCTAAGTATCGACGTGTACCTGGAGAAAGGTAATAAGCTCTGTCTTTCCAAGAACCACCTTTGTATACACGAGAACGATTATTGATCATTGAAGTAGCCCCAAATTCATACATGATTTTGTCTTCTTCAGCATCTTCTGAACCATATGAAGTACTTGATTCGCGATCACCATCTTGATAATTAATGTTATCTGATTTACGATAGTTTCTACGATCCGCACTTTCTTCCTCCGTTACATTACGGAATTTAACTCGACCTAGTGAATCTTTATCCGCTATTGTTTTATCCTCATTACGTACAACCGTTTTGTACACGTTACCACGGAAAGCACGGAAATCAGATACATCTTCTGGTGTTAATGGACGATACACATCCATAACCCATTCAGAAACGTTTCCAGCCATGTTATACAAACCATAATCATTTGGCCAGTAAGCAGTAACCTCACCAGTAATGTCGGCATTATCATTCAATTTACCGGCAGTACCCATGTTATCACCTCGACCACGTTTAAAGTTAGCCATCATTTCTCCTTTGAAACTATCATCCGCATTACGAACAATATGTCCATTCCAAGGATACAAACGACGTTCAGTGATTAATTCTTCAGTAGTATTACCGATCAAACCGATAGCAGCAAATTCCCATTCTGCTTCTGTTGGGAGTCTGTAACGAGGAAGAAGAATACCATCTTCCATTTTTACTTTACGAGTTGCTCCTTCACCTTTACTTGGATCAAGATCAACTGGATCGTTTTTCACAAGACCTTCGTATTGTCCTGCTAAGTATGCATCTGTATTGAAGTTGTTATCGGCAACTTGACCTACCGCATCCATTTTCAAAACACCCTCACGAATCAAAATCGATTCGTTAACTCGGTCAGTTCTCCAAGCACAATAGTCGTTCGCTTGAAGCCAATTTACCCCAACAACAGGATAGTTTTGATATGAAGGGTGACGTAAATAATATTCAACATAAGGCTCATTGAAAGCCAATTTATCTCGCCAAACTAATGTATCAGGTGTAGCTTTTAATGCCACATCTGGATAGTCAACATCATATACACGTTTTAACCAATAAAGGTAGTCGCGGTAATATTGATTGGTGATTTCTGTTTCATCCATGTAGAAAGAGGAAACTGTTACCCTGCGGGGCATATTATCCCAATCGTATTGAATTTCTTGTTCGGTACGTCCCATTGTGAAAGTACCACCTTCGATTAAAACAAGTCCGGGACCTGTTTCTTGTTCACCATAATCAACTTTGAGGTAACCTCCGTTTTTGGGATTGTTATATTCCCATCCAGTAGCATTGGAGGTGTCTTTGGAACAAGACTGAAAAGCCAGTCCTACCAAAGTTAGTAATCCCAAAGAAATTGACTTGCTGGTTTTAAACACCATGGTCGTTGTATTTGGATGTAAGGATTTCATGAAGAATGAAGCGGTGCAAAGAAAACTAAAAGGACGGACAGTTTATTGTGCGATAGCGTTTCTTTTTCGGTTTACAATCAATTTGCATAGCAAAAGATACTTCGTGAGCACCTGCTGTTGCGTTAGTTAAGCGGGAAACAGTTACATCATAACTATAACCGAACTTAAATAAACCTTGTTGTAATCCAACCAATACGATGAATGCATCTTTATTACGATACCAAAGACCTGCAATAAATGGAGATTTTTGGAAGTACATACCTAAGTTGATTTGACGAAAATCTTGTTGTTGTTGGAACAAAATATTCGGAGAAATCTTAGCTGGATCGTTAAAACGTGTTTTACGTGCCAACGGAATAACAGCACCTGTATGAGCCGTAATCTTCATTGGTAAGCGACTTGAAGGAACAAGGAAAGACTGATCTGGCTGAGTAATATGGTGTGCAGCAAATCCAATGAAGAATTTATCACTGTAACCAATTGCACCTGCACTAAAGTCAACAAAATTCACTGAATTAGGTCCAAAAGTTTCTTGTGTTCCATAGATAAAACCGTAACGAGAATCGATTTGATCTCCAAATGTTAGTTTGTTCCAATCTAAAGTACGCTGAGCATAAGTAGCTTGAAACCCAGCTTTGATGGAAAAATTACGTGTAACTTCAAGATGATAGGAGTATATCCCACTCACATTGAGCGTATTAAGTGTGCCTTCTCCAGCTACATCATTTGTTACAAGTAAACCTAAACCACCATTGATTCCATCAAAATGTTGATCATAAGAAGCACTGTAGGTAACAAAGTTCCCAGGAATTGCAGGCCATTGGTTCCGATAGTTTAGCACAAATCGCGGACATCTAACTGAACCAGCAAAGGCAGGATTCAGATAAAGTGGATTCGCATAAAATTGAGTAAACTGCGGGTCTTGAGCCCGGGCTTCCTGCAGCACAGCCGTGAGAAGCAATAACAATGGAAAAATCCTCTTCAACATCTTCACGAATTTATGTCAATTTAACGCTTTGTCCAAATAGGTGTTACACCATCAAATTTAAAACACGTAACAATAATGTAAGAAACACCTCGTTTCTTGCCACGTGAGCAAATGTAAAAGAAAAATCAAGTTTAAAAAACGTTAAATGGAATTGAACATATACATATCAACTGTTAATTTCTTCATTTTCCATCATGTGTCGCATATCATTAAGTTCTCCAACTTTGCAATCAAACCTTTTTAAGTCTGAATTAAAACCATTGATTCAGCTTAATATCAGATCGTTAAAATTTATGGTCAAGCCCAATCAGTATCATTCAAACGGGAAAATAGATTACAGTATTGTCTTATTGTTGATACTAATATCAAGTTCAATTTTTGCTCAAACCCCCAATTTTAAGCGAATTTTAAATTGGACTTCACCAACTGAAATCAAGATTTCACAATACGATACTCAAAAATCTATACATTTTGATGGAGCTCAATATGGTGGAGAGCAAACTATCTTGCCTTATTTTCAAGAAATAATACCTATTAATAAAGGAACCCAAGTTCAGCGCATTGAGTTAATTAATGTTGTTTATGGTCCTCTTACATCTGCTGAAAAGCAAATTTATCCTGCAAAATTGGTAATTGCAGATAGTCCTGAATTGTTGTATGCTACTGTTTATGATCGGAAAAAACCAAATGCTGAAATTCGAATTCTTCCTTTTAGAAGTTCTGCAACTGGAATTGAAAAAGTAATTTCTTTCGAATTACAAATTACTACAGCACAGTCAAATAATTCTGTTAGTCAAGCGAAATCTCTCACAACCACATCAGTATTATCATCTGGTAGTTGGTATAAAATAGGAGTTACTTCTTCAGGAATCTATAAGATATCGAAAGAGCAGATGAGTTCTTGGGGTATTAATGTTTCTGTCGACCCAAGAAATATTCGTATTTATGGAAATGGCGGCGCCATGTTACCTGAAAGGAATAATGTATATTATCCAGATGATTTAGCAGAAAATGCGATTTATGTATCAGGTGAGCAAGATGGTTCTTTTGATGACCAAGATGAAGTTTACTTCTATGCTCAAGGTCCTGTAAGTTGGTCATACGATGCCGTTAAAGGAGTATTTCGCCATTCAAAGAATTTATATAGCGATACTGCATGGTATTTCATTAATACAGATATTGGTCCTGGACGAAGAGTAGAGAATCAAGCTCAGTCAAGTGCCGCTTCTACACATATTGTTGATGTTTTTGATGATTATGGATTCATTGAAAATGATGAAGAGAACTTTCTTAAATCGGGTAGAAGATGGTTTGGAAATCGAATGGAAGCAACGAATTCATTTTCTTTCAATGCTTCTTTCCCATCAGCTACTGCTGGTCCACATAAAATTGTAAGTAATCTTCTTGCGAGAAATACAATACCAACAAACTTTTCTGTATCTATAAATGGTCAAAGTTTTAGTCAAGCTGTAAATCAACTTTCTGGTGTTGGCTACTTAGACACTTTTGCAAAAGAAAATGAAAGTGTTTTTATTGTTAATGGCTCTCTTTCTTCACTGAATGCTACTGTTTCAAAGCAAACATCGAGTAGTATTGGATGGATTGACTACCTAATCTTTAATGTCAAACGTTCATTAAATTTTACTGGAAGTCAAGTAGGATTTCGTGCACAGGATGTTACTGGTACAGGAAATATTGCAGAATACAGAATAGCTTCAGCAAGTTCTGGATTGAAAGTTTGGGAGGTTTCAGATAAACTAAATGTTCGTGAACAGAATTACACATTAAATGGTTCGGTGATTTCATTTCTACAAGCAGCGGATTCATTGCGTAATTATGTTGTTTTTAATCCTTCAGCTTCTTTGCCTGTGCCCATTCCGGGTGGTGTAGTGAATAATCAAAATCTACATGGAACAGCTCAGGTTGATATGATAATTGTTTCACATCCTGCGTTTTTATCCGCAGCTGAGAATTTAGCAAATCATCACCGAAATGTGGATGGAATGTCGGTTGTTGTTACAACTCCACAGCAAATTTATAATGAATTTTCATCTGCATCTCAAGACATTAGCGCAATAAGAAATTTCGTAAAAATGTTTTATAATCGGGCTCAAACACCTGATGAATTACCCGATTATTTGTTACTATTAGGTGATGGTTCTTATGACCCTAAGTATCGACTTGCAAATAATCAAAATTGGATTCCAACTTATGAATCCGGTGAATCAGTTAATCCAATAGGATCATATTGTTCAGATGATTTTTTTGGATTTATGGATCCTACTGAAGGTACCAACATTCAATCTGTTGGGGCTGGATTATTAGATGTTGGAATTGGACGATTCCCAGTAAATACTCTAGAAGAAGCTAATCAAATAACCAATAAGATAATTCACTATGTCACAAATCGTGATTGTTTAAATGATTGGCGTAATAAAGTTACATTTATTGCTGATGATGAAGACAATGGAGACCATGTGAAACAAGCCGAACTTGTTAGTGGGTTAATTGAGCAAAATTATCCAGTATATAACATTGATAAAATATATTTAGATGCTTATCAACAGGAGAGTGGTGCTGGAGGCCAACGTTATCCTCAAGTTAATATTGATATAAATAATCGAGTTGAACGTGGTGCGTTAATGATGAATTATGCCGGTCACGGTGGTGAGCAAAGCCTTGCTTTAGAACGAGTTATTACTATTCCTGAAATTGATGCTTGGCCTAGTTATAATAATTTGCCATTGTTTATGACTGCAACTTGTGAATTCAGTCGATTTGATAATCCTGAATTTACTTCAGCTGGAGAATATGTGATTTTGAATCCTATTGGAGGTGGAATTGGCTTATTTACGACTGTTAGATTAACATTCAGTTCATCAAATTCAAATCTTAACAGGAATATTATGGATACTGTTTTTGCTATGCAGGATGGTATTCATTTACGATTGGGCGATATCTTAAGAATTGGAAAAAATGCACCTTCTACGGGGTCTTCTTTCAACAATAGAAGTTTTGCTTTGTTAGGTGATCCTGCTATGATGCTTGCATTTCCTGACTATCGAGTTGTAACCAATACCATAAATGGTAATCCAGCTGGTTCGGTAAATGATACCTTGTCGGCACTAGATTTAGTTACAATTACAGGATCTGTAACGGATATTAATGGAAATGTTCAAACCAATTTTAATGGTGTAGTTATTCCAACAGTATTTGATAAAAAATCAACCTATTATACACTAGGGAACGATCCTTCATCCCCTGTGATGCCGTTTAAATTGCAGAAAAATGTAATTTTCAGAGGACCTGCAACAGTAACAAATGGAAATTTCACATTTAGTTTTGTTGTACCTCAAGATATTCAGTTCGATTTTGGTTCAGGTAAAATCAGTTATTATGCACGACAGAATACCAGTCTAGATGACGCTCATGGGTATGATAATGGAATTCTTGTTGGTGGATTTAGTTCCAATCCAACTACTGATAACACTGGACCTGAGATTAAATTATTTATGAATAATGAGCAATTTGTTTCTGGTGGATTAACAGATCAAAATCCCGATTTGCTGGCCTATGTTCAAGATGATATTGGAATTAATACCGTAGGAACTGGAATCGGACATGATATAACTGCCATATTAGATGGTGATGCTAGTAATCCATTTGTATTAAACGATTATTACGAAGCAGAGCAGGATAATTTTCGAAAAGGTAAAATCCGTTATCCATTTAAAAATTTAGCCCCAGGAAAGCATACCATTACATTAAAAGTTTGGGATGTTGCAAATAATTCTTCAACTGCTTCTATTGAATTCATTGTTGTTAAATCGGAAGAATTATCTCTTGAACATGTATTAAATTACCCTAATCCATTTACCACCCATACTCAATTTTATTATGAGTATAACCAACCGGGAGTGCCTGTTCAAGTTGATATCCAAGTTTTTACAGTAGCTGGTAAAATGGTTAAATCCATTAATACATCACAAATAAGTAATGGATACCGTTCTGAAGCTATTACTTGGGATGGATTAGATGATTTTGGTGATAAGATCGGTAGAGGTGTTTATGTATACCGATTACGAGTTAGGACACCCGATGGAAAATCGGCTGAAAAAATTGAGAAACTTGTCATCTTATAAAACCGTACAAGGCTACAATGACTGAAATACTATATTTGACCCATATTTTGAAAAAGCTGATGACAAAACACACTTTTTATACACTTGCCTTTACTGTTGCGGGATGCTTTGCTGCCCAACAAGCAGATGCACAGATTTCTTCAAGTCAGTTGAATGGTCAAACAATCAACACAATTACTACAGCTGTTCCTTTATTAATGATATCGCCTGATGCACGAGCTGGTGCTTTAGGAGATGCGGGAGGAGCAATGGGACCAGATGCAAACTCAATTCATTGGGGATCTGCAAAATTAGCATCCATTGAAGGAAGTTCAGGTATTTCGCTTTCTTACATTCCATGGCTACGAAACTTGGTACCCGATATCAATCTCGGTTATTTGTCGTGGTATAAAAAGATGAAGAAACGCCAAACTATTGGTGGTTCATTGCGTTATTTCTCTTTGGGGAATATCGTTTTTACTGATATCGTAGGTAATACCATTGGTCAGTTTAATCCCAATGAATTTGCAATCGATTTCGCTTATGCACGTAAATTTTCTGATCGTTGGAGTGGTGGAATTACGATGCGATACATATATTCTAATTTGACTAATGGAATTGATGTGCAAGGAACTCCAAGTTTTGCAGGTCAAACTGTAGCTGCCGATATCTCGACTTATTATTCTAATCCTGATTTGAAGCTTGGTGGGAAAAAAGCAACGTATTCGTTTGCAATGGCTATCACCAACATTGGAGGGAAAATATCATATACTAAAACGGCAGATCGAAATTTCATTCCAATTAACTTAAGAATTGGAAATTCATTGAAATTGAAGTTGGATGATTACAACTCATTTACGTTTCTTTTTGATTTGAATAAATTGATGGTTCCAACTCCACCAGTACGTTCAGATGGTTCTGCTTTATATCCAGGTATCCCTCAAGGTGAAGTAGCATTTGGAAAAGAAAATAATGTACCTATTGTAACTGGAATGCTACAATCTTTCTCAGATGCTCCAGGTGTATTACAGGGTGATGGATCTCGAAAAGTTTTAAGTGAAGAGTTAAGAGAGATTAACCCATGTGGCGGTGTTGAATACAGTTATAATAATGTGTTCGCTATTCGAACTGGATATTTCTATGAGCATCCTACAAAAGGAAATCGTCGTTATTTTACTTTAGGAGCGGGTGTTAAATTCAACGTGTTTACTTTGGATTTAGCATATTTAATTCCAACTCAGCAACGTAATCCATTGGAGAATACACTTCGATTTACCTTGCAATTCGATTTCGGCGCATTCCAATCTCAGAATAAGAGTTCGGAATAATGAATATCCGAGTAGGACAAGGGGTTGATGTACATCAACTCGCTGAAGGATATGATTTATGGCTTGGAGGATTGAAGATTCCACATCACAAAGGTGCTGTTGGGCATTCGGATGCTGATGTGTTAATTCATGCGATTTGTGATGCACTTTTGGGTGCCGCTAACCTGCGCGATATTGGATATCATTTTCCGGATACTTCATCTGAATTTAAAGGGATTGATAGTAAAATTCTTCTTCGTAGAGTCACTGATCTACTTTTCGAGAAAGGTTGGAAAGTAGGTAATGTGGACACAACACTAATTTTGGAGCAGCCTAAAATCAAACCCTATATTGAGCAAATGCAAGAAACACTTGCTCCGCTTATGGGGATTGAAACAGATGCAGTTTCAATAAAAGCTACTACTAACGAAACTATGGGATATGTAGGAAGGCAAGAAGGCGTTTTGGCTTTTGCTACCGCACTCATTTATCGTTGATTTGCTTGTTAACTGCTCCTTTGTATCTTTACCCGGATGCGAGAACTGCACTTTACCTCATTAGTACGTGAATATGATCAACTGGAAAATCTTCCAGAAACAGATCAGAAATTAATGAATGCCGCTATAGAAGCGAGTTCTAGAGCTTATGCTCCTTATTCACATTTTTACGTTGGCGCTGCCGTATTACTCGACGATGGTACAATCGTACTCGGTAATAATCAGGAAAATGTTGCCTATCCTTCGGGATTGTGTGCCGAACGAACTGCCTTATTTGCTGCTGGAGCGAACTTTCCGGGGAAAGGTGTGTTAAAGGTTGCAATTGCAGCTCATTCAGATGATTTTACGGTTGAAACTCCTGTCTATCCTTGTGGCGCATGCCGTCAAGTTATGTCGGAGTATGAACAATTAAGTAAACGCCCGATGGAAATCCTAATGATGGGTGCGCAAGGAAAGGTGCATGTAGTTAACGGATTGATAAATATTTTACCCGTTGCCTTTAATGCCGATAATTTAAAACGAAAATGACCTGTTTTTTCGCAATTATTATTGCAGAACAATAGATTCTTATAAATTTGCCCACCCAAGAGTAGAAAAAGAAATGGCAAAGCCTAAATTCAAGAAAGAGCAATACCTTAAATGGTATGAAGAAATGCTTCTGTGGCGCCGGTTTGAGGAGAAATCAAGCCAGTTGTATATTCAACAGAAGATTCGTGGATTCTGTCACTTATACATTGGACAAGAAGCTGTTTTAGCTGGTGCAATGAGTGCTACACGTTTGAGCGATAACATGATCACAGCTTATCGCGATCACGTTCAGCCAATTGCAAAAGGTGTATCACCTAATGCTGTAATGGCCGAATTGATGGCTAAAGCTACTGGTTGTTCAAAAGGTAAAGGTGGTTCAATGCACATGTTCTCTGCTGAACATAAGTTTTTTGGAGGACATGGTATTGTTGGAGGTCAAATTCCACTTGGTGCAGGTATCGCTTTCGCAGATAAATACAATGGGAACGATAATGTAACCTTGACCTATATGGGCGATGGTGCTGTTCGTCAAGGAGCATTACACGAAGCTTTTAATATGGCTATGTTGTGGAAGTTGCCCGTTATTTTCATCATTGAGAATAACAATTACGCCATGGGTACTTCTGTGCAACGTACGACTAATGTGCACGATTTGTACAAGATTGGATTATCATACGATATGCCTTCGAAAGCTGTTGATGGGATGAGTGTTGAAGATGTACATGATGCAATGGTTTGGGCTGTTGATCGCGCTCGTAAAGGCGAAGGTCCAAGTTTATTGGAAATGAAAACGTATCGTTTCCGCGGACATTCCATGTCGGATCCTGGTAAATACCGAACGAAAGAAGAAGTTGAGTCTTATAAATCTCAAGACCCAATTGAGCAGGTGTTAGAAACACTTCGTAAAAACAAATGGATTACAGAAGCCGAAATTGAAGCTACCGAAGATCGTATAAAAGCTGTGGTAGAAGAATCGGTTGTTTTTGCTGAGGAATCACCTTATCCAACGGTTGATGAACTATACAAAGATGTATATGTTCAAGATAACTACCCCTACATTCTCGATTAATACAGGAAAATAGAACGATATGGCAGAAATTGTCAAAATGCCCAAGTTGAGCGATACCATGGAAGAAGGTGTTGTTTCGAAATGGCATAAGAAAGTGGGCGACAAAGTAAAATCAGGAGATTTGCTTGCCGAAATCGAAACTGATAAAGCCACCATGGATTTTGAATCATTTCAAGATGGTGTGGTATTATACATTGGTGTTGAGGAAGGTAAAGGCGCACCTGTTGATTCGATTCTAGCTATTTTAGGTAAAGAAGGAGAAGATTATAAATCATTGATTAGTGGTGCTTCAGGAGGTTCGGTTACTAAAACCGAAAGTGCTCCTGCTGAAGCGGCTGCTCCTATTGCTTCTTCTGTACCAGCAGCAGTTTCTACCCCTGTTGTTAGTGCTTCGGCTGATGATTCATCTCGTATGAAGGCATCTCCATTAGCTAAGAAAATTGCTTCAGATAAAGGAATTGATATCAATCAAGTTCAAGGATCGGGTGATGGTGGACGCATTGTGAAACGCGATGTGGAAAATTTCAGTCCTTCGTCTTCTTCTACTAAGCCAGCTGCAGCACCTTATGTATCCGTAGGAAAAGAAAGTTATTCGGAAGAGAATGTATCTCAAATGCGTAAAGTAATTGCGCGCCGTTTGGCTGAAAGTAAGTTTAGTGCTCCGCATTTCTACTTAACTATAGAAATCGACATGGACAATGCAATAGCAGCTCGTTCGGCTATAAATGCAACTGGTGATGTGAAGATTTCGTTCAACGATTTTGTGGTGAAAGCTTCCTCTATGGCGCTTCGTAAACATCAAACAATTAATTCATCTTGGTTAGGCGATAAAATTCGTCGTAATCACCATGTACATATTGGTGTTGCCATGGCTGTTGAAGATGGATTGCTTGTACCTGTAGTTCGTTTTGCTGATAATAAAAGCTTGTCGCAGATTTCAGCAGAGGTGAAAGATTACTCAGCTAAAGCCAAAGCAAAAAAGCTTCAACCACAAGATTGGGAAGGAAATACTTTCACAATCAGTAATCTTGGAATGTTTGATATAGAAGAATTTACAGCTATTATCAATCCTCCAGATGCGTGTATTTTGGCTGTAGGTTCGATTAAACAGAAACCAGTGGTAAAAAATGGAGCTGTAGTTCCTGGAAATGTGATGAAACTAACGCTCAGCTGCGATCATCGTGTTGTTGATGGAGCCAGTGGTGCAGCTTTCCTGAAAACACTAAAAGAATACCTCGAGCAACCAGTAATGATGCTTGTATAGGGTTTCAATTAAACAAGAAAAAGCCCTGTGACAATGATGTTACAGGGCTTTTTTTATGTTAGTTGGTGTATGGACTTTGTATGAGCGGTTGAGGCAGTAGCCCGCAGTGTGCGCCGCAGCGGAAGCGAAGGCGAACAAGAGGACTATTAGCCCACATTGTGGCGAGCAAAAACGCGACCCGAAGGGGCATACCCAAAAAAAGAATCAGAATAGACCGTTAATTTCGGCGTCGATGCGGTTGATGATTTCTCCTAAATGCTCCGGATTTTCGCTGAATTTGTTTTCATCTACATCCACAATCATGAGTTTTCCAACGGTGTAGTTCGAAATCCACGCTTCATAACGCTCATTTAAACGTTTTAAATAATCGAGGCGGATCGAGTTTTCATAATCCCTTCCACGTTTTTGGATTTGATTCACCAAGGTTGGAACACTTGCACGAAGATAAATCAACACATCTGGCGGAGCGATAAAGCTCGACATAAGGTTGAATAAGGTGAAGTAGTTTTCGAAATCGCGTGTGGTCATTAAACCCATCGCGTGCAGGTTGGGAGCGAATATATACGCATCTTCATAAATCGTACGATCCTGAATGACGTGCTTACCGCTCTTACGAATGTCGTTAACTTGATTGAATCGAGAATTCAAGAAGTAAATCTGCAAGTTGAAAGACCAACGTTGCATGTCTTCGTAAAAATCGTTCAGATAGGGATTGTCGTCCGCGTCCTCGAAATGGGGAACCCAGTTGTAGTGTTTCGACAACAATGAAGTGAGTGTGGTCTTTCCGGAACCAATATTTCCAGCAACAGCTACATGCATAGTATTTATTTGAGCCGCCTAAAATACGCCAGTTCCTTCGTTTTCAAAACCCGAATGTTAAAAAACACCCAATTTGAGTTTTATTTCTTTCGATTTAAATATAAATCACTGTAAATCAACGACCTTGATAGAGTAAAGAAGAGAGTTGTGACTCATTAAAAACTTCGTTAGCTATATCTCGTAAGTCTTTGGAACTGAGGGATTCAATTTTCTGAACTACTTCCTCAAATGTATCTATCTTATTGAATATCAGGAATGTCTTGGCAAATCCTAACATTAAAGAGGAATTGCTTTCTTGGGCAATTGCCATTTGACCGATTAATTGATTTTTGGCTTTTTGCAATTGTAAAACGCCTAATTCCTTTTCTCGAAGCTTCTTCATTTCGATTAATACCAATTCTCGACACCGATCTACCCAAGCAGCTTCGGTTCCCAGATATACACTCCACAATCCAGTATCACTGAAAATTGCATAGCCCGAATCGATATTATACGTCCAACCATATTTTTCTCGGATGGCTAAGTTGAGTCTTGAACTCATTCCTGGTCCGCCGAGTAGATTGTTTAGTAATATCAATCCAGTACGTTTAGGATCTTTAACCGAATACGCCAAATTGCCCATTACTAAATGCGCTTGATGATTTTTGCGTTTTTCGATTTGATGGGTAGGAGCATAAACAGGAACCGGTTGTCGATTGAAATTTCGAAGATTGGCAGGTTGCAATCCAATGGTTCGATCGATTTGTGCTTTAACTCGAGAAACGGGGATGTTTCCTACAAATGAAAATACAATTTGATCGGTGTTCCAAGTGCGGCTAATAAATGATTTAATATCAGCAGGACTGAATTTTTTCAAATGAGCAGGAGTTCCTAAAATATCGTGTCCGAGTGAATGGTTCGGATAGATTTGTTCTTCAAAGCGATCGTAAATTTCTTCGGAAGGGCTGTCTTTGTAGGAATTTATCTCATCGATGATGACCGTTTTTTCTTTGTTGATTTCCTTTTCGGGAAAACTCGAATGAAAGGCAATGTCGTTGAGTAAATCAATTGCACGCTGATAATGAGCCGATAGAAAAGTGCCGTATAAAACAGTTTCTTCTTTGCTGGTATAAGCATTAATTTCTCCACCCACATCTTCCATTCGACTAAGAATGTGATAAGCTTTACGTTTGGGAGTACCTTTAAAAACAGAATGTTCGATAAAATGTGCTAAACCGTGTTCGTGATTCAATTCATCGCGACTACCAGCATTGATAAACAAGCCACAGTGAGCAACCGGACTATTTACTAAAGTGTAAATAACACGGATTCCGTTTGATAATGTCCAGGTTTGGGGTTTATTCATTCGACGAATGTAGTTCAGGATCGGTCACAATGCGCTGAACACGACCAACTGTTCTATCCACTAACATCACTTTTATGCCTCTCGAATGGTAATCTTTACTGGTGAGAATCCAACGAATGCGACCTCGGGTAAGCAATCCCGTTTTTTGATCCCGTTTGGTTACGATGTCGACCAATTGATTGAGGTGCAATTGATGACGGTAACAGCCATTACTTGACGCTGCAGTCGCAGGTTGAGCTTGCATCTGGAGTTGGAATAATGGTAATGAGTAATGTGCTTAGGTATTCGGTACGAAACTTCATTTTAAATGTCTTTCCAGATGCACCTTTACCTTCAACGACATATTCAGGAATTTCTTTTCCATGTATATCACTTTGACTAAAAAGCACATCGCCATCAGCAATTAGTTTGAGAATATCTTGGTCACTGATTTTATTGCAATCGAGCAGACAACGAGCTTCAGTAGATATTTTGACTGGATGTTCTTGGAGTGATTCAAGCACTCGCCCCTCGGGAGTCCAAGCTGGGAAAGTTCTACCACGAAAAAGGAATCCCCAAACAACTAAGCTTCCAAGAAGAATTCCGAAAATAAATAAGCGAAGACGACGACCAAAACTCATGCGGCAAAAGTAGTAGAAAATGTTCGGGTAAGCCTCGACTCAAAATTGAGTTGCAGCAATAAGTAAATCAAGGTCTTTATAGGGAATGTTATACGTTTCGCCAATGTATTTATGGGTGATAATACCATTATATATGTATACACCATTTCGAACTCCAGCATTCATTCGCAAATAATTTTCGATACCACCTTTTTCTCCCATATCTAATAAAATAGGAGTGAAGATATTACTCAAAGCGAGCGAAGCTGTTTGAGATACGCGTGATGCCACATTTGGAACACAATAGTGAGTAACACCGTATTTTTTGAAAACCGGATTAGCATGATTGGTCACTTGAGAAGTTTCGAAACATCCACCTTGGTCAATTGAAATATCCACGATGACTGAACCAAATTTCATGTTGCTCACCATTTCATCGGTAACGACAATGGGTGTTCTACCTTCTTTTGCACGTAATGCTCCAATAACAACATCGGCAGTAGCAAGTGCAGCTTCTAATTGACGCGGTTCGATAATCGAAGTAAATAATCGCTGTCCTAAATCGTTTTGAATGCGACGTAATCGGTACAAAGAATTATCAAACACTTTCACATGAGCACCTAATCCAATAGCAGCTCGTGCGGCAAATTCACTTACAGTTCCTGATCCGATAATGACTACTTCTGTTGGAGGAACACCTGAAATGCCTCCTAGCATCATACCAATTCCATTATTGGTTGTACTTAAATATTCGGCTGCGATGAGAATAGAGGTATTTCCAGCAATCTCGCTCATAGAACGAACAACTGGATAAATTCCTGAACGGTCCTTGATGTAATCGAAAGCTAAACCAGTAATTTTTTTTGAAATCAGGTGGTTGAAGAAATTCTTTTGTTGAACCGTTAATTGCAGAGCCGAAATCAGCTTCTGTTTTTGGTTCATCATTTCTATTTCATCGAAAGTAGGAGGAGCAACTTTTAAAACGATATCACATTTATAAACCTGTTCTGGTCCATAGGCGATAGTAGCACCAGCATCACTGTAATCTTTGTCCTGATAGTTGGCATTTGTACCAGCACCTGATTCAACGGTAATTTGATGTCCATTATTAACTAATACTGCAACTGCAGCTGGAACGAGAGAAACGCGTCTTTCTTGGAAAGAAGTTTCTTTCGGGATTCCAATTTGTAGTTCGCTAGAACGCCGCCCAACTTCGAGCATTTCTTCTTGAGGAAGCATGACATTACCTGCTGCAAATCTCAGTAATGGGTTACGGTCGTCGGTCATAATTAGTCTTCAATTAATTGCCTAAAGATACATTTCCTGTGTGGTTTTGCATATGAATGCTGCGAACTTCCCGGTGTTCAGTTAATGTAACTTTCACATAATTAGCTGGCAAGAGTGATTCAATATTTTCGGGCCATTCGATAAAACACCAAGCACCTGAATGGAGATATTCATCCAGTCCAATTTCAACAGCTTCGTCGATAGATTTAATACGATAAAAATCAAAATGATAAATTGATTTTCCTGAAGGAAGCGCATATTCGTTAACTAAACCATAAGTAGGGCTACTCACAGAATCTTTCGTTCCTAGTTCTTGGCAAATAGCACGAATAAATGTTGTTTTTCCTGCTCCCATTTCGCCATAAAAAGCGAAAACGTGTTGATGTGCAAAATTACTAGTAAGGATTTCCGCCCCTTCGGCTAGTTCTTCCAGCGTTTTACATTCAAAAGTGATATTCATGGAGCGGAAATCGGTATGGCAAAGATACTTGCTGGATTGTGTTTTTGGGATTCTCTTCAATAAAGAATGTGGATATTCGTTTTTTTAATTAAAATTCAACATGAATAAAACCGATTTGGGGATTTTATTTGATTGTGATGGCACATTAACCAACTCGCTTGATCAAGCATTAGAATCATTTGTAATTACCTTTCAAGAACTAGGATTAACGCACATTACAGAAGAAGAGATTCTAAAACTATTTGGAATTTCTGCTGATAAAATTCTCAGACATTTTGTAGGAAATGATCAAGAAAAATCAGCATTAGCTTTTAATATATTTTTATCGACTCAGAAGAAACTTGCGTTAAAAACAAAATTACACATAGGAATATCAGTAGTCATTGATGCATTTGTTCAAATGAAAATACCAATGGGAATAGTAACAGGACGACACGCTGCTGATTTAGATATTTTGCTTTCACCCCATGGATTAGCTGAATTTTTTCC
>ERZ795056.3463-NODE-3463-length-16934-cov-9.091475_pt1 | contig 16934 bp, 16 predicted proteins | sample MGYA00375140_ERZ795056 | MGnify/ENA primary metagenome ERZ795056 (study PRJEB30185, sample SAMN05720227) | activated sludge metagenome | isolation source: Anaerobic digester | place: USA | collected 2015-03-09 ... | reverse complement strand
GCCGCGATGGCCGCGCTGCCGGTGGCGCAGATCGAGGCGATCGTGCGCCCGTGCGGACTGGCGCCGCGCAAGGCCGCCGCGATCCGGGAGCTGTCGCGCCTGCTCGTCGAGCGCCACGGCGGCCAGGTGCCGCGGACGTTTGAGGAGCTGGAGGCGTTGCCCGGCGTGGGGCACAAGACGGCCTCCGTCGTCATGGCGCAGGTCTTCGGCGTGCCGGCGTTCCCGGTGGATACGCACATCCACCGCCTCGCGCAGCGCTGGGGGCTCACCGACGGGCGCAGCGTCGAGCAGACCGAGGCGGACCTGAAGGCGGCCTTTCCGCGCGAGCATTGGAACGCGTTGCACCTGCGGATCATTTTTTACGGACGCGAACACTGCACCGCGCGCGGCTGCGATGGGACCGTCTGCGAGATTTGCCGCACGCTGTACCCGGCGCGGCGCCGCCCCGTCTGCACGCGGAAATAGCGGACTCGGTCGTGGCCAACGGCATCGGCAGCGGGCGAAAATTCCTGAAAAACCGTGTTGCGCAGGGCCGAAGGCTCGTTCAAACGTCTCGGCTCTTTCGGACGCTTAGCTCAGTTGGTTAGAGCATTAGTATCACACACTAGGGGTCCCCGGTTCGAGCCCGGGAGCGTCCACCATTTTCAGCCCGCATCCCTTTACGGCGATGCGGGTTTTTTGTGGCCAGGCCGGTTCGGCCGCGGTCTCGCGCCTCAGCCAACCCCTTCCTTTGCACATACTATACCCGCGCCAGTGTGGTGGCCCAGCTCGCCATGCCCACCGGACAAACCATCGCCTACGCACGCGACGCTCATTGCCGAGCGGCTTACTGAAAAGCCTAAGGCCTGACCGCTTTTCAATCACACCGTTGGGCTGTTGGCCACGATGGGGTTTTACGGCTGCAAAGCCACTTGACTAAAAAATGGCCAAAAAATAGGCAAGAAACATGCAAATTCTAAACTCTACGAAGGTAAAAAGCAGCTTCGCCCGCATCGGTCGGGATGTCGTGAAAGGGAAAAGCCCAGTGATTGTGCGGTTCCCTTTTGGGTTTATGAAAATGGAGCGGTGGGAAGTCCCCGAGGAAGTGCCGCCGGTCGCTCCGGGTACTGTGCGCCGCAGTAAGCGCGAAATTGAGCTGGGCAACACGCTAGGGGATTCACTGTGAAGTTGCGCCGTTGGGACATCGTGAAGATCCCGGCCGCCGACAATGACTCGGCGGGCCATCCCGGCGTCGTTTTATCGCCGGAAGACATGCTAGACGACGAAAAGCAACTGCGGTTCAATGTGCTGGTCGGAACGAAAAAACAGCCGGCCGAGAAAGCCCGCCAGAACAACGTCGTCCTAAACGAGGACGATGGGCTGAGCTTTCAGACCTTGGTCGATTGTTCGCTGGTGTACATGGTGAGAAAGAGCCAGGTAAAGGAGCGTTTGGGCGTCGTCGCCTATGAGCGGCGGCAGGAGATAAAGCGAAAGGTGCGCGCCCATCTTGGTCTTGGTTGAGTCGTTTCGTAGCAGGGGCCGCCGAAAAAGAGCCCAGGCGCGCATCCCTTTACGGCGTGCGTTTTTTTTGTTGTCCGGGCGGTCGGGCCGCGGGCTCGCGTCTCGGCCCAACCCTTTTGCCGTGCCTGCGGCGCTCCCGACGGTCGGCAGGCTCGACATCCGAGGGTTCTCAGCTCTTGCTGGAAGCCTCGCAGCCCATTCGGCCTCGCGCCGATACGAATCCGAAAATCTTCCCTGGAAACGCGCAACCCTATGTACGCGCTAAGCATCCATATTCAGGTCGTGAAACGCAGTAAGGGTGAATAACACTGTTCGGCAAAATGAAGATCAGACGCGTACTCCTCGCTCTTGCCATCGTCGCCGTAGTCGCCTGTGCGTTTGAGCTCGGACGTTTGTCTGATCGGCAGAAAGTAGAGATTGAGCCTGCGACCAGTGCTCACGAATTAATGCAAGCAAAGAGATGTTATGACGCTCTAGAGCAAGCGTCGCTCGAGCCCTATACAAAATACTATTTCGAAGATCGTTCCACGCGATTTACCGCAGCAAAAGAATTAGTCCGACTTACGGAAACAGCAGATCCAAAAGTGTGGCAGTATATGGATTGGGGCACATACAACGCTGAGGTTTATGCGCGAGCAAGTCTGGCGGCCGACGCGATGGGATTGGAGGCCGAGGCTCGCGAGTATAGAAGGCTCGCCGTGTGGGCTTGGATCAAACGAAAGACCTGGAATTATGCATACCAGCAGATGATGGCGATCACGCCATCTCCTGATTTTGAGGAGGCAGAGTCTGAGTTGTTTACTTATATTACGCGCGTGGATCAGGCTGTCCGCGAGAAGGATACCCATGAACAGAGTGCAGACGAGATTGCTGCTTGTCGTGCGCAATTAGATAAAGTCGCCGACGAAGTGATGATGGCCAGAAGGGCTCAGCGGCAGAAATCAGCGGAAAAGGAATGAATATATGCTATGGGGACCGTCTCTCGATAGATGCGCTGCGGGTGGCCTTCTCTCGCGGATGACTGCGCGGGTGGCTTGATGGGGCGGGGGCGTGGTTCGCCGGGGTGGCGAACCTCAAGGGCGCCCGGTGCCGCGTCGTTGGTTGTGATGAACGGCCCGGTGTCTGCCGGGCCAACCCCACAACTCAAATCCCAATGCCATGACGATCTCTTCGCCAAGTAGTCAGTCGCGTTTGGACTCCGCCCAGATGCGAGAGTCGATGTTTACCTCAGCCGACGCCGATAGCAGCGGCGGCCTGAGCAAGGACGAATTCTCCTCCATGATGGACAAACTTTCTGCGGCACCGGGCCGGCATGGGCCGCACTCGGCTCCGCCGCCCCCGCCACCGAGCGAGGAAACGTCCGGATCGGAGGACAGTGCGACTGGCGCGACCGCGGAGACTTCCCGGCTCGACGAACTCTTCGCTGCGGCGGATGCCGACGGCGACGGAGAGGTGACGCTGGTCGAGCAGGAGGAGGCGCTGGCCTCGATGCAGGGTTTTGGGATGCCGCCGCCCCCGCCGCCGTTTGCCGGGCTGGAGTCGGATGAGGAGCGTGAGGCGCTCGACAGCCTGCTGAGCGACGTCTCCGAGAAACTCTCCAGTGCGTCGGCGACGAGTGCCGACTCGACCACCACGGAGACGGCCACGGTGGATCGCGACCAGTTGATCGCGCAACTCGTCGCCTACCTGAAGCAGAACAGCGCGAGTCCGCAGAGCGAAACGGCCACTGTGCTGAGCGCCGACGCCTGAAGTCTGGGCGCCGACGACAAAAACCCGCGACGGCATCGCAGCGTCGCGGGTTTTTTGTTGTCGGAAAAATCGGTGGTGGAGGCGCGATCAGTCGGCCTCGACGTGGGCAAGGACTTCGCGGATACCGCGCGTGATCGGAAGCTTGGCGCCGCAGGCGAGCACCATGTGGTGCGAGCCGGCTTCCTGCTGGATCTCCCGCACGCAGGCGAGGTTGACCAAAGCCTGGCGGCTGATGCGCAGGAAGGAGCTTTGCGCGAGGCGCAGCTCCAGGCGCGTGAGTGTCTCGCGCAGGATGTGCGTGTTGCGCCCCTCGTGGATGAGCGCGTAGTTGTCGGCGCTCTCGATCCAGTCGATGCGCTCGACGGGGACGACCACCATGCGGCCTTCGTGGCGGATCAGGATACGTTGGAGGGTGGGGAGCACGGGCGGTTCGGCGGAAGGCATAGCGAGGACGTGTGAGTTTCGCTCTCTGTGACGGCGTGGGGCCGGGACTGGTTACGGCGAACGGGCGGAAAAGCGTGGCGATTGCGCGAATCCGCAAGGTCTGCAAAGCAGATGCGGCCAGGAGCTGGCATACTCGAGATCCTTCCATGACACCCAATCGCGCCACCACGCTGCACGACTACCACGAGCGCCTCAACCGCGTGCTCCTCTACATCGACCAACACCGGTCGGAGAAGCTCACGCTGGAAACGCTCGCGGCGGTCGCCTGCCTCTCGCCGTTTCACTTTCATCGCCTGTTCCGGGCGATGCTCGGCGAGCCGCTCGGACAGTATGTGCAGCGGGTGCGGCTCGAAACAGCGGCCTTCCAGTTGCAGAGCTCTCCCCGCGAGGTGATCGAGATCGCGCTCGACGCGGGGTACGAGAGTGCGGCGGCGTTTAGCCGCGCGTTTGAGCAACGATTCGGCGTGTCGCCCACCGATTGCCGTGCCGCGCACCGCTTCGAGCTGCGGGTGCGGGCGGCGCAATTCGTCAACACGTCCTCCGTTATGATCACTCCTCGCATCGTCACCCGCCCCGAGACGCGGGTGGCCTATATCCGCCACACCGGCCCGTATGCCAGCGTCGGCTCGACCTGGGAAAAACTCTGCGCGTTCGCAGGCCCGCGCGGCCTGCTCGGCCCGCAGTCGCAGTTCCTCGGGATCAGCCTCGACGACCCGCGCATCACCGCCGAAGACAAGACCCGCTACGACGCGTGCGTGACGTTGTCGCGCGACCTCGCGCCGTCCGGCGAAGTCGGCGTGCAAACGGTGCCCGGCGGGCGCTATGCGGTCTTCCTCCACGCCGGTCCCTATGACGGCCTCTCGGCGACGTACGACGCGATCTTCCGCGATTGGCTGCCGGCCAGCGGCGAGTCGTTGCGCGACCAGCCGGCCTTCGAGGTTTACCTCAATACGTGCGACCACACGCCGCCGGCGGACCTGCGCACCGAGATTTGGGTGCCGCTTCAGTGATTGTCGGCCAGTGCCGGGCAACGCGTTTGCCCGGCGCGGCTTTGGCGCGAGAGCCACGCCGCCCCGCCGTCGTCTTCGCCGGGGGCGTGGCTTTACCGTTTGACGCATCGGGCCGGGTGGCTACTTGGTCCGGCTCCGCCCGTTTGCCGGGCGATCCTTTGAACCGCGTCCACATCAAAACCTATGGCTGCCAGATGAACGAGCGCGACAGCGAGGCTGTCGCGGCGATGTTGCGCGCCCGCGGTTATCGGATCGTGGACGACGAAGACGACTGCGACATCCTGCTGCTCAACACGTGCAGCGTGCGCGATCTGGCGGAGCAAAAGGCCATCGGCAAGGCCGGTCACATGGCGGCCCGCAAGCGCCGCAATCCGCGCTTCATCCTGGGCGTGCTCGGCTGCATGGCGCAGAACCGCGGCGCGTCGCTGCTCGACCAGTTGCCCGACGTCGATCTGGTGATCGGCACGCAGAAGTTTCACCAGGTCGCCGGCTATCTCGACAATCTCCGCGCGGCGCGCGATGCGGGGCTGCCGGTCGGTCAGAGCATCGTGGACATCGCGGAAGAGGCGGGCTCGCAAAACGCGATCCGCGACCACGAATTGCAGGAACGCCAGGTGTCGGCGCTCGTCTCCATCCAGCAAGGCTGCGACATGCACTGCGCCTTCTGCATCGTGCCGAAGACGCGCGGCGACGAGCGTTCGCGGCCGATGGTGGATATCGTGGCGGAGTGCCGGACGCTCGTGGCGCAGGGCGTGCGCGACATCACGCTGCTCGGGCAGATCGTGACGAGCTACGGCCGGCGCGACTACGCACGCGACGGCGGACGGTCGGCCTTTGTGCAGTTGTTGGAAAAGGTCCACGAGATCGACGGGCTGGAGCGCATCCGCTTCACGTCGCCGCATCCGTGCGGGTTTCACCAGGACTTGATCGAGGCGTACGGACGCCTGCCGAAACTCTGCGAGTACGTGCACCTGCCGCTCCAGTCGGGCAGCAACCGCATCCTGAAGGCGATGCACCGGCCCTACACGCGCGAGCGTTACCTGGAGCTGCTGGCGGCGCTGCGCGCGGTGCGGCCAGACATGTATATCTCGACCGACGTGATCGTGGGTTTCCCAGGCGAGACGGAGGAGGATTTCGAGCAGACGCGCGCGCTTTTCGAGGCGGCCAACTACGACATGGCGTACGTTTTCAAGTACAGCATCCGCACCGGCACGCCCGCCGCCGAGCTCGGCGACCAGATCCCCGAGGAAGTGAAGGAGGCGCGCAACCAGACGCTGCTCGACCTGCTCGCCGCCAACTCGCGCCGTCGCAACGACGCGCTGCTCGGCACGGTGCAGGAAGTGCTCGTCGAGGGGCCGGACAAGAAGGGCCGCCGCTACATGGGTCGCACGCGGGGCAACCGCATCGTACATTTTGACGGGAGCGAGCGGCTCATCGGCCAGCTCGTCCCCGTGCGCATCACGCAGGTGACGGTGAGCGTGCTCTACGGAGAGCTCCAGTTGGCAGGCGTTTGAGTCGCTTGGGGAAGCGGGTGGGTTGTCTCTGTGTGGACGTGGTGACCGCCACGTCGGAATGCGCTGACGTGCTCGCGTGATGCAAAAAATCGTTCGAACACCGGACGGGAAAACGGCGCTGGCGGGGTTATGACAAGAGCCGATGGTTGAGTGCGTCTCCCCTATCCAGACTGAGGAGACCACGCCTCCGCGGCATGTCCTTCAATCCACAGGAGACCATGTCATGAATGCGACCCCATTGCCCCGTGTCCGTCCAATCCCGCTTGGCCGTTTGCTGGTGGCGTTGTTGCTGTTGTTGCCGCTGACGGCAGTGGCAGCCGAGAGCGCCGCGCCGGAGGGCGCCGTGTACGAGTTGCCGGAAAATCCCGATGAACTGCTGCGAGTTGACGATGAGATGCGCGCCTTTTTTGCGCCGCGCATTCCGCACACCTCCTCGGTGGAGCGGCGCATTGATGCGATCGTAGAGGCGGTGCTCGGAGATGATGGACTACGCTTCCGCTACGAGCCGAATGGACTCTACGATGTGCGTGAGACGTTTCGCCGGCGTGCAGGTAATTGCGTGAGCTACTCGATGCTGATCGTCGCGGTGGCGCGGGAGTTCAGAATCCCGGCGGAGTTCAACGAGGTCGACGTGCGGCCGCGCTGGAATCGTGCGGGGAAGCTGGTGCTCCGCACCGGGCACATCAACGTGCGCGTGCCGGAGCCGGGTGGCGACTTCGAGATCGACCTGAAGATGATGGCGAACTTTCGCGCCAGTGGTGGGATGGCCCGTGCTGTGAACGATGCCCGCGCTTTTTCGAGCATGTACACGAGTGCGGGGGTATTTCGGCTGGTGGTGGGCGATCACGCCGGCGCCCTGCGACTGCTGGAGCGTGCGGTGCGCACGGACCCGCGTAACGCGACGGCTTGGTGCAATCTCGGCAATGCGCAGTGGGTCGTGGGCCGGCTCGGGGACGCGCGGCGGAGTTTCGAGCGCGCCGTCGCGGTGGACCCGGCCTCGCTGGCGGGGCTCAACGGTCTGGCACAAGTCCACCGCCGGACGGGCGATCTGAAGACCGCGGAGCGGCTGGACCGGCAGGTGAAGCGGTATCGCGACCGCAATCCGTACTACTTGTACTGGACTGCGCGCAACGAGGCGGCGGCGGGCCAGCTGGAGGAGGCACGCCGGCACTTGCGGCGGGCCATCCGCCTCAAGGACGACGAGCCTGAGTTTCATGAGTTCATGTCGGAGATCCGGAGCCGCATGGCGGCGGCGCCGGCTCCGGAGGCGAGGTCGGGTGGGACGGCGCTGGCGCCGCGGGAGAACCTGTTGGCTGTGCGCTGAGGCGGCAGGCGGTGCGGCCGGGGGAAATGCAAAAGAGCCTTTCCCTTGGCCGATCTTTCCGCCTTGTTGCCCGGTTATGAGTCTTTTTGCCGCGAATCTCGTCCTGGGTCTGCTGCTGGTCGCGCTGGGCGCGATGTTGCTGGGCGGCGGCGCGCGGATCGCGGCGGCGGTGCGGGCGTTTCCGCGCTCGCCGGTGGCGACGGCGGTGTGTTTTGGCGCGGCGGCGGTGTGGTTTTTGTACGTCGTCTGGAACATGCCGATGGCGGATTTTGGCGAATACCGGAAGCCGTTGTTCATCGGCTTTGCTGCGGTGGCGGTGCTTTCGGTGCGGTACGCGCCGGACTTTCTGGCGGTGCGCGGGCTGGCCGGGCTGATGCTGCTGGCTGCGTGGCCGTTGTTGATGGCGGGCTTCATGGACTATCGTCCGCAGGTTTACCCGCTGAAGGTGGTGGTGTACCTCGGCATCCTGCTCGGGATCTGGCTGGGCGCTGCGCCGTACCGGATGCGCGATGGGATCGTGTGGATGCAGGCCCGCGACGGGCGCACGCGCCTCGTCGGTGGCGGATTGTCGGCGGCGGGCGCGCTGCTTTGCGCGATGGCTTTTCTGGCTTAACGCATTCCAATCATGGCTGAAAACGTTGCACAGGTTCCCGTGTTGCTGGTGCTCGCCGGTCCCGCCGGGTCGGGCAAGTCGACGCTTTGCGACCGGATGGTGGCCGAGGTCCCGGATTTCCACCGGGTGGTGACGGCGACGACGCGCGAGCCGCGGGCGGGCGAGATCAACGGTGTGCATTATCATTTTCTGACACCCGAGGATTTTGATGCGCGGGTGGCGGCGGGCGCGTTTCTGGAGTGGGCCTGGGTGCACAAGAAGAATCGCTATGGCACACTGGCAGCCGACGTGGTCGGGCCGCTGCGTGCCGGGCGGAGTCTGATCATCAACATCGATGTGCAGGGCGTGGAAAACTTCCGCCGCGCCGCCGAGGGCGATGCGCTTCTGCGCCGCCACATGACGACGGTGTTTGTGGATGTGCCGATCCCGGAGCTGCGCAAGCGGCTGGCCGGCCGCGGGACGGATGGCGAAGAAGAGATCGCGCGTCGCATGCAGACCGCCGAGCTGGAGCTGGCGCAGAAACACCGCTTTGATCGCGTGATCGTGAGCCGCTCGAAGGACGAGGATTTCGCGGGGCTGCTCGCGATCTGGCGCGAGGCGCAGCAACGCGTGCAGGCTCAGGCCTGATCGCAAAGTGACCGGCCGCGCAAAACTTGCGCGGCTTGTGAAACGTGGCAGCCTTTGCCGTGTCTCATCCTTTCATGAACCCAACACGTTTTACCCTGGTTGCCGTGGCGCTGGCCGCACTGTCGCTGGCTGGCTGCAGCACGGTCAACAGCCGCATCAAGGAGAAATCCGCGACGTTCCAGTCGCTCGACGCCGAGGCGCAGGAGAAGTTGCGCCAGAGCATCATCGAGATCGGTAACTCTTTCGACATGGTTTACATCGCGTTGGGGCAGCCCGACGAGAAGGTCGAGCGCACGACGGCGGCGGGCAAGGAGGAGGTCTGGGTTTACCGGACCTACACGCAGGAATGGGCCGGGCAGGGGCATGCGTACTATGGCCGGCGGATGCTGTATGAGCCGCGCTCGGGCCGTTACTACATGTACTGGGTCCCCGTGTATGCCGACTACTACAACGAACATGCCGAGGACCGCCTCCGTGTGACCTTCAAGGACGGCAAGGTGACGGTGATCGAGCAGGTGAAAAAGTAACCGGGGGCTCGCCGGGTTTTTTTTCGGACAGGCGCAAGGGCCCATGGCTCCTTGCGCTTTTTTTGTCGTTGCACGGAGCGCTCAGGGGGCGGCTGCGAGTTTGCGGTCGACGATCGGGCGCAGCTCGGAAAGCAGAGCGGTGCCGACCGGGAAACGCGGGAAGACCTGTCCCGCGACGAGGTAGACGAAGTAGCGTCCGTGCGCGTAGGCGGTGCGGGCTCCCTCGGAGTCGATCCAAGTGGCGTGGTTGTCGGAAAGGGATTGGCGGTTGTGTGCACCGAGAATCCGCGTCGCGTAGTCGCGGACTTTGGCGCGGGCCTTTTCAGGAGATTGGCAGTCGACGATGCTCACGGAGACGCGGGCGAAGCGGTCGAAGTCGACGTTGCTCGGCGTGATGAGTTCCTGCTTCTCATCAGACCAGCGGTAGCCGGGATCTTTGGATATGTAGAACTCCTGCGCACCGAGCCGCACGCCGCCGGTGGCATGGAGGTTGCCATCTTCGCCGTAGTCCTCGTCGGGCTTGCCGGCGCCCTCGATTTCGCGGTCGAGATTTTTCCCCTGCCAGTTCACGTAGTACCAGCCTGAGGGCAGGTCGTCTGGGATGATGAAGAATGGGGAGACACGGGCGGCGGCCTTCGATCTCGCAACAGGCTCTGCGGGGGTGGGGTCGCTGGCGACGGGGGCGGCCGGGACGGCGGGTTTGGGCGCGAGAGGTTTCGGCTTGGCTGGGGGCTTGGGTGGCGTGGGCGCCTGGACTTTCGGGGCCTGCACGGTGGACTTGGTTTTGGGCGCCTGTGGAAGTTTCATCTGGAGTGCGACGCGGGCCTTGAGGCGTGCCTCGGCCAGCCGGGCCTGAATTTCCGCGGCCTGGCTGCGGCAAAGTTCCTGTTGGAGGCGGGCTTCCATGCGGGTGGCCCAAAAGTCGTCGATGCGTTTCTCGGCGCCAGCCTTGAGCCGCTCGCCGACGAGTTCCTCGTTCCAGCCACGCGCGGAGGAGAGCTGGCTGAGCATGCGCGTTTTCACGAGATAGTAGCCCGAGTTGCGGACCGTGGTGGCTTCCGAGAAGGCGTCGGCGCTGCTGGCGCCGCCATGGGTGCGGTGCTCCTTGTACACGGCGTACATTTTTTCGTCGAAGGCGGGGACGACGATGTGGTCGCGGATCAGCTCAAGGGCGCTCTTGTAGGCCTTGGCTGCGGCGAGGGCGGAGAGGGCGGGCGCGGGGACGAGTTTCTCCATGGCCGCGTCCACGGCCTTGCCCCACTGCCACTCGGCGATCGTGGCGAGCGCCTCGGTGTCCTGGGCGGCAAAGAGGCGGTCCACGACTTTGACGGCGGTCATGGTGTCCTTGAGATTGTCGAAGAGTGCGGGTTTCTCCTGGTAGAGCAGGCCAAGGGCATCGGTGGTCATGTCGGTGCCTTTGGCGGCCTCCTCGATGAGCTCTTCGGTGGAGAGTGGGGCGAGGCCCTGCGCCGGACAGAAGAGCGGGGCGAGGGCAGAGAGGAGCGTGGTGAGGATGAGGTGGCGGAGTGCTTTCATGGGGCGGTTGGCTGAGGGAAAAGGAGTCGCCCTGCGTGCGAAAGGCAACGTGGACGGTGCGTGAGTTTCCATGGGTGCCGGTTGATGCGTGGCCGGAGGCGGGCATCTTTGGTGCCGTATGCAGGAGACACTTGTGATGACGATCATCGGGGCAGACCGGCCGGGGCTCGTGAAGCTGCTCTCCACCTGTGTGGCGGAACACGGGGGGAGTTGGTCGGAAAGCAGACTGGAAATCCTCGACGGACAGTTTGCCGGGCTCGTGCGGGTGCGGCTCCCGGGCGAGCGGGTGGAGTCGTGTCTGCGCGCGCTCGGGGCGCTGGACTCACAGGGGCTGCGCGTGGTCGCGCAACCGGCGCGCGAGGTGGCAGACGGGCAGGGAATGATCGTCACGCTGGAGGTGTCGGGGCGAGATCGCCCCGGGATCGTGCATGCGCTCGCCGTGGTGTTGGCGGAGCATCAGGCGAACATCCGGCAGTTCTCGTCAGAATGTGTAGAGCCAACCGAGGGCGCGGCGGCGATTTTCCAGGCGCGCGCGACGATTCATGTGCCGGCGGCCTCTTCACTCGCGGCCTTGCGGCACGGTATCGAGCGGGTCGCGGCGGAGCTGCCGCTGGAGGTGCGTTTCCTCGCGCCGGATTGAGTCAGGCTCAAGCGGTTCAGGCGTGGGTGGCGCGTGGTTTCGGCGAGCTGCCGGGGCGGGTGGCCGGGCGAGGCGGGGGCGTTTGGCGTCGGGCCCAGAGTTCCCACATGAGGACGGCGCCGGCGACAGAGACGTTGAGCGATTCGACGGCCTGGGTGCCGGGCAACGTGACCAAGCGCGAGCAGGCTTTGGCGACTTCGGGGGCGAGGCCGTGCTCCTCGTTGCCGAGGACGAGCGCGATGGGCGTGGGCGCGGCTCCGTGGACTTCCGGGCGGCCGCCGCGTGCGGCGGCGCCGACGACATCGTAGCCGGCGGTGCGCAGGGCGGACAGAAATGCGGGCAGCGCGGGTACACGCCAGACGGTGATGGCTTCGAGGCCGCCTTCGGCGACGCGGTAGGCGGCGTCGTTGGGGCGCGCGGCGGTCGGGGCATCGGGGATGATCAGGTGGCGCACGCCGAAAAACGCGGCGGTGCGGGCGAGCGCGCCGAGGTTGTGTGCGTTGCCCACGCGGTCGAGGACGAGCAGCGGCTGTTTTTGCGCGGCCCATGCGGCGAGCTCGCGCGCTGGCGGGGCCTGCAACTCGGGCGCATCGACGATGGCCACGATGCCGCCGTGGTGCATGGAGCCGGCGACTTTTTCGAGCTCGGCGGCGGGCACGCAGCGATAGACGCGGCGGCTGGCGGCGAGGGCACGGCAGATGGTGCCGATGCGGCGGCCCGTGGCTTCGTCGAAGAACAAGCGTTTGATGGCGGCGGGATCGCGTTGCCAGCGGGCTTGGACGGCGGCGAGGCCGCAGAGCGTGAGTTCGTTTTTGTGCACGTGGAGGGGAGTTTGTGGAGGTGGGCGAGGGGCGTCGAGCCCGGCGTCGGGTTGCACGCTTGCTTTTGGGGAAGCGCGGGGCAGGGTGAGGGCCTGTTCTTTGCCGATCGACTGCGAGCGACTGCCCGCGTCGGTCCGGAAAACGCCCGATTTTGGGGGTGTTCTGGATTCGACCCTTGGTTGGAGCGCGCCGTTGCCTGTCGAGAGTGAGGGACTCTCGTAAATCTCCCTTCAAAACAATAAGCGGCACCTACGAAGAAATGCCCCTGGCGGCCTAAGTTGCCACCACGTTTGTCCAGCGACACCTGCTAGCTGAAACAAACGCCGATAGCAGGCATGGCCCGTGCGGGCGTCTCCGGCGCACGAGCAAGTACCTTCATCCGGCGGCTGGCCCGAATCGAGCGCGTGCTGCGGCATGAGGCGGGCGAGATCAAAGCAGCGCTACACAGGTAGATGCGGTTCGTAAAGGCCAGGGGGACCGGGGTTCAAATCCCCGCACCTCCACCATCTTGTTTCAGAGGGAAAAGCCGATCTTTTGGATCGGCTTTTTCTGTTTAAGGACAGGTTCCTGACAGCGCAGAATAGGTATGAGGGTGGCTCCCAATAGCTTCGGCGAACAGCCTCCTTCCCCTCGGCGCCCAGAGACGCTTCTGGGCTGAGCAAATCAAAGAGTATGGACCGAAGGTGATATATTCCCAAGGGAGCCTACGGCAGCATCTGACCGTTTTAAGAGAGCCTCCGAACGTTCAGGGAAACCCTTTAGCCCCAACGCCGGATATGTCCCTGTAAGATAAAATACATCAATCGGCGCCAGGTTCATAATGGTGCAGTTCTGGACGTTCAAATCTGGCGATACGCACTTGCCAGTCGTCGCGCCTTAGATCGTCTGCGTCCCTTCACTTACCACGTAGGTCGTCCAAGAACTCAGAGGCAGGCTCGGTGCTGGTGATGAGCAGATGGTCACGTGCCCGCGTGCATGCGACGTAGAGCAGGTGCCGTTCGGTGTCGTAGACTTCCTGGAGATCGCCCGTGTCCCCGACGGACTCGATGCGCGCCTGAAGCGGAACGACCTCGTCATCGCAGGCCATGACCGCGACGGCGCGGAATTCGAGCCCCTTGGCGAGGTGCATCGTGCAGAGCGCCGCGCGTCCGGACGAAACGTCCACGCGTTCATCGAGAGTCTTGAAGTCGATCTTTGCCTCACGCAAAGCGGCTTCGGCCCTCACAAGTTGCTCGGTCGAGCGAACAAAGACTGCGATCTCATGGGGCGCGAGTCCGTCAGCAATCCGATCGCGAATCCAACCGCCGACATGCTTGGACTCCTCGGGCTGAGTCTCGAAAGTTCGAATGGTCGGCGCTGGCCCATTGAAAACTGACACGGTTTCCCGCCGGTCTTCCTTGTTACCATCCACGTCGGTCATTTCGCCGGCAAGCAAGCGGTCGGCTTGCGTTCGGATCTGGTGAGACGTGCGGTAGTTGACCCGCAGGGTGCGGGAGCGACCGCGCACATCCACGCCGAGCGCTTTCCACGAGAATGGTGTTTGGAAAATCCGCTGACCGAGGTCGCCCGCGAAAAACAAGGCGTCTTCGCGACGAGCAAATGACGAAAGGAATCGCAGGTGCGGCACGCCGATGTCCTGCGCTTCATCGACGACAGCGAAGTCGAACGGAGGATTCTTCGCTTTCCCGATGGCGACTGCCGTGGACGTGAACAGCGTCGCCGCCGTCACCGCTCCGCGTGCAGCGATGTTCGCCCGCACGAGTTCCATGATCGACCAGAGAAGTTTCCGCTGGGATTCGGGCAAACGAGTCTTGCGACCGAGCCGGGCGACGTCGCGGTAGCCATCCCAGGTCGTCAACTGCCAGGCATCGACGACTTGATCCCATTCGGATAGGAGGAAACGAAGACTGAATTTGTGGCCGGTGGCCGATTGTGATGCGGCCAGCATGGCGGTCTTCAATTCTTCCGACGAAATCAACTTTGCAGGACCGACCAACGAGCGGTGAAGGCGTTGGGCGATCGTATCGAGCGAGGCCACGTCGATCCTGTCCGCCAGTTGAGGCTGGCTGCCGACAAGGCGCTTGAGCTTGGTGTGCAATGCGCTCGCAAGCGTGTCGGAAAATGTTGTCAGCAAGACCCGCGAATCGGGATTGTCTTTGGCCAGATGTACTGCGCGGTGAAGTGCGACGATGGTTTTTCCCGTGCCTGCCGAACCCGCAACGCGGGCCGGACCACGATAGTCGCGCTCGACCATCTGCCGCTGCTCGGGGTGGAGAAAGACCGTCCACTTGTCCCATGGGTACTCGAGCGCCTGCATGAGTTCGTCCACGTTGGCCATGATCCGGAATCGGCGTTGCGCATCCGGGTGGTCGAAGGGATTTGCAGGTGCCGCTGTCGTTTCCGCTGCTCGTGGTTTCCCGCCGGTGGCAAGTTCCAGCAGGGCCTCGGCTGCCTCGCTGGGCAGGTATTCCGTCAGTCCGAGCAGGGTCTCCTCGGTCGCCGATCTGACATCGTTCAGCCACCCTGTGGGCACACCAAAACCAAGCAATTCGTCGTCGCTGAAGCCGGCGAACAGGGGCTCGGACCTGGACTTCTTCACAGGCGTAGGAACCGGTGCTTCGACATACTTCGGGACGAGTATCTCCTTCACCGTCTCGCGAAGCTCCACCATCTGGGCTGCGCCTGTCTTCGGGTGGGTTTCGAGCCGTCGCCGTTCCGCCCAGGCGTAGGCCTTGTCGTGGTGATCGGCATAGCACAGCAGCAGGCCCCCCGAAGTCTTGTGCACGATCAGGCGGATGTCGGAACCCGCTCGCACGGACCAAAAATTCTTGTCTTTGGAATGATCGATCTTGTGGAAACTCATCCCCGGATTCGCCGGGTTCATCTGCAGGTCGAACGCTGTCGTCTTGACCGCCTTCTGCTCGTCTCCTGTCAGACGGGCAAGGCTATCGGTGAAGGTGTCGGCGATTCGGAAGTCCATGATTTGTTACATTCCGCGGGTCAGATCGTGGAGGTCCTCAACCAACATATCGGCAGCGATCAACCTCGCTTTCAGGTCCGCAGGGATGGCAGGAGCAATCGCGACAAACTCAATTGTCCAGCCCCTGTATTTCCCATGTGCGTTGAGGAATGATTCAGCCCCCGACTTCAATCCACCAAGTGAGGCAAACAACTTGTCGGGGTCACGGCGGCAGGTGCCGAAACGAATGCGGCTATTCTTCTCATCCAGAGCCACTAAGTCGATTTCCACGTCGCCACGATCCCAGTAGCCGCAGATGCGTTCACTGAGCGGAAAGTCTCCCAATCCCAGACGGCTTCGCTCTTCATAGAGTTGGCCGACGAGGGATTCCAACCCAAACCCTTCCACGGTGGCTAAGCGCTCGTCGGCCTGCGCCAGGAGTTCTTCCAAGGGACGAAACGCCGTGGCCGCGACAGGCCGTTGCAAGGCCGACAGCCATGCCCGCAGAAAATTATCCCGGATATAGTAGCGCCCGCTGCGCGCCTTGGTCGGAGCGAAAATCGGGAGCTTGCGCTCGATCATGCGATAGCGCTCGGTGAGGATTTTGAGGTAACCCACGACCTGCTTGGCCTCACCGATTCGCGATACCTGGGCGATTGCCGCCTCAATGTCAGCGTTGGTGCAGCCCGGATGCCTAGCCAAATGCTGCAACACCATGTCGTAGCGGCCTCGCAACTCTCGTAGGAACCAGTTGTCGGCTTCTCCTCGCAGCGGCGAGGAGCTGGAGAAAAACATTTGGCGCAGCAGCTGACGTCGATCCGTGTTGAGCACGCCTTGTTCGAAGGCATCGCGATAGAACTTGGGCACGCCCTCGAATAGATTCCAGAGAAAGAGCAGGCGGCACGGATTGTCATCCGCGTGTGTCCGCAAGATTTCCAAGATCGAGCCAATATCCAAATGCCCCAGTTCGAGCCGATCCGTCGTTCGGTTGAACAGCGGGGCGCTTCGGTCTTCCAACAAGGCTGCCATCTCGGCGTGCAATGATCCGAGCACAATCAGACCACCCTTAACTGCGGAGGACAGGGCGGATAGCCGGTCCACCTCCGCCTGAAGGAATGAGCAGAAATCGCTAAGCTGCTTGCGATGGAAATACTGGAACTCATCAATGGCGATGATCCGGCCGGTTTCGGCCAGGCGTCCGATCAACTTCGCCAAATCGGCTAGGTCGGACACCCGGTCGGACATTCCAAACGTCTCCAGATAACCGTTGCAGGCGGCGATCACGCCCACCGGGTCGGAGTCCGGTATCTGGATGTAGAGTGTCCGGGCACGCTCTTCGGTATTCAGCGCTTCCTGGATTAATGTGGTCTTACCGATGCGACGACGGCCTGAGATTTGCAGAAAAAACCACCGGCGCCGATCCAGGATGGCGCGCAGCTGAGCTAATTCGGAACGCCGGCCATAGAAACTCCATGAGTTGGGTGTCGGCATGTTGGGGTGTTAAGGTAAAAGTTTTTATGTTAGAGGAGACAAATCCGCATGCTACTATCAAATAGCTCCTAGTGGATAAAAGGAGTGGCACAGTATGCGTGTCAGGTGCGGAACACTTTCATCACCTCGTCGCCGAGGTGGTTGATAACTTTGACGGCGATGCGGCCGGACTTGGGTTT
>ERZ795056.3462-NODE-3462-length-16937-cov-13.294456_pt1 | contig 16937 bp, 10 predicted proteins | sample MGYA00375140_ERZ795056 | MGnify/ENA primary metagenome ERZ795056 (study PRJEB30185, sample SAMN05720227) | activated sludge metagenome | isolation source: Anaerobic digester | place: USA | collected 2015-03-09 ... | reverse complement strand
GATTTAATCACTTTACATGGATTTCCAACAGCTATACTATTAGCAGGAATATCTTTCGTAACCACACTTCCGGCACCAATCGTACAATTATCTCCAATAGTCACACCTGGACAAATAATCGCTCCACCACCAATCCAAACATTATTACCAACTATAACAGGTTTTGCAGATTCTAAAAAGGTGAGTCGCTCTTGTGGATTTGTTGGATGAGTAGCCGTGTAAATATGCACACCCGGACCTAATAAAACGTTATTGCCAATGCGAATGGGCATCACGTCCAAAAACACACAATTAAAATTGGCAAAAAAGTTCTTTCCTACTAGTATGTTATATCCATAATCACAGAAAAAAGGAGATTCAATGAGCAAACTACCTTTTGCCTGTATCAATTTCCGAAATAGAATATCCCGTTCTCGAACATCCCCAGGATCGGCATCTTGAATCGCTTTGCATAATCGTCGCGCATGTAAACGCTCAGCTGCTAGTTCCGCATCTGCCGGATTATACAACTCACCTCGGAGCATTTTTTCTTTTTCAGTCATATTGATTTTAAGGATCAAAAAATCCAAAACTAAATGAAAGATGTTATTTCAAAAAAGAAGTGCTTTCAGAGTTATATCCTCTAAAAGCACTTCATCAACAAAACTAACTAATTTATTTACTTACCACTAATTGCTTACAGCTATATACTTTATCACCAGACATTAGGATGATTGAATATATGCCATTTATGAAATCACGTGTTGAAATGGAATATGAAGTTGTTCCTGTAGCAATAAATTCTGAACGCATCAATTTTCCCTCTGTATTATAAATCATAAGTGACAATCCATTTTCGTTGTGAGGAATTTTCAAAGTAGATTGCTCCTTTGCAGGATTTGGAATGATTTGAACTGATGCATTTTCAATTGGATTAATTGAACCTTGTACAACTTTACTATCAGCTCTCAAATATGAATTCTCAGCTTCTAATCTCTCAACTCTTGAACTAAGTTCTTTGACTGCATTAACGAGAGGAACTACAAAAGCTGAATAGTTCACTGCATAATAATCTTGCTCATTGGCTGGTTTACTCAAACCTTCAAAACTAACCCCATTCAAAGCTTTTTCAACATCTTGCGCAATGAATCCCTGACGATTTCCACCTTCCACATTGTTGATGTATTCATATGAAACAGGCTGTAATTCTTTAATAAAATTCAAGCCGAGATTATACGATTCAATATGCTGTTTTAAACGTTTGTCCGAATCAATAAAAAATCCAACCTGACCACTAATTCGAGTAATACTTGTATTACCTAAACGAATCCTATTTGAAGCTGTAACAATAGCTCCATTTCCGATGGCTGCTGAATTATCCCAAGAGCCGGATGTTTGAGTTTGATAACCGAGTAACGTAACACCTGTTGCAGGATAACTCACTAAACTACCTCCCGAAAAATTCCCCATACACACATTACTCGTTCCATTTTGAATATTATTCCCTGCCGATCTACCTACAAATACATTGCTATTCCCATCATTCATGGCCGCTCCAACAAATGCTCCAACTAAAGTATTATCAGATCCAGTAGAAACACTTGTTGCAGCTTGAGAACCAACGATTGTATTTCCGCCACCTGTTGTTAAAATAATACCCGTTGCTTGTCCAATCAGTATATTATTGCTCCCTGTTGAAAGAGCATGTCCAGCATTTGTTCCTATACTAATATCATTCGCATGCCCAGAATTTCCTCCAGGAGCACCGGCATTGGGTCCAATACTAATATTATCCGACGAAAATGAACCACTTGTACTAATAGCTCCAGCCAGTTCCACATTTCCGCTTGTAGAACTCCATTGAAGCGAATTAGCTAATCCTCGATACACATTACCCGATAAAAATAAGTTACTCCATTGACTAGAATTTGAACCCAATGAGCGTGATCCAGAAGGTCGCAAATCTGAATTAACTGCAGTTGTTGCTGCTAAATTCGATAAAGAAGTATTAGCAAAACTTGCCCAACTCAAAACGCCGCTCCCATTAGTCGTTAATGCTTGACCAGAAGATCCTGCCGAACTAGGTAAGACTAAAATTAAATTTGAGCCCAATGCACTCGGAGAACGGAATCCTGTATAATTGGTTCCGCTAGCAGCAAGCTCCAAAAATCGCAATTCGCTTGTATTACCAGACGCTGTCCCAAATGGTCGAACTTCAATTGCATTAGCATCCGAAGGTTTTAATGTTAACCAAGCAGATGGTGTTGTTGTTCCGATTCCAACTCTTCCAGTAGCTGGAAAAGTATTTTGTGCTTGAATTGCAAATGAAATCAAACACGTAGAAAATAGTAGTAAACCTTTTTTCATGAGCATTTTATTAGGTTAAATTGATAATTTATGGAATACTGATTTGAATAGAAAAGCAAAGCTTATATTCTATGCCAACTCACTTATCCTTAATACAATAATAAAAAAATAATTGATTATTCAATCTTAACAAATCTGAAATTCTAAATGCCAAATTCAATAATAATATATCTACCTATTTCATTAATACATCTATGAAATTGTATAAATAATCAAGGTTCTGAAATAATCTGTTAGTCCAATATTTCTATTGATATCTATTTCACTAGAATTTCGTTCAAAATTAATTCACTACAATGTGAAATGATCTTTGCTCATTTTTTGTTTCAATAATTGCGATATAAATTCCGCTTACATCCAAATGAATTTGTAAAAGCGTATTTGTAATTTCCTTACTAAATACAAGCTCCCCAAGCGCATTGTAAATTCTACATTGAGCAGAATTAAATGTATTATCTAGATAAAAATCACCCGGACTTGGATTCGGATAAATCCGAACAGTATTCGTGCTATTTTCTGAGAATGTTAAACAAAAATCAACATTCACTTCAACCGAATCTGAACCTTCACAACCCTGCGAATTAGTTACTACAACTCCATAAATTCCATCACTATTCACCAACAAAGTTTGCGTATCAGCACCCGAATTCCATGTATACGAACTCATCCCAGAACCGGCGTCTAATAAGAGTGTTTGTCCATCACAAATAATAGTATCGTTTCCCAAATTCACTTCAGGTAAATTGAATATACTCAAATGCGTAATGACTAAACTATCACAGGTCGAACTACCCACAAAAACATCCGAATAATCACCAGCTTGAGAATAAGTCGAAGTACCAATCATATATTCTTCACCTAAACAAATGGAAATGTCTTGCTCCACAGTATCGGGTTCAAGCACCAATAAGGTTGTGTTGATAATACTATCGCAACCTGCACTAGTCAATAAAGTATCCGAATAAGTTCCTGCTTGGTCATAAGTTGAAGTCCCAACTTGCACCGAATTCCCAGAACATACACTTAGCGTTTGATCAATCACAGGAACTAATCCACCATTGCATACCAACACATTTTGATGCTCCGAATAAGTTGTGCAACATCCAGTCGCCACAACCACATAATATTCACCACTAGCCGTAATGGTCAATTCGGGACCAGATGCGATATACGTATAAAATCCACTAGGATTTCCATACCATTGATACGTTACTGTTTGATTCGAAGTAGCAATTAGCGTATTCCCCGAAATATTTACAGAAACTTGCGGTGCAGACGATACTGTTAAGTATTTATTAAATGATACTTTTTCGGGATGATCTAAATCTCGAATTCGCGTTTTATATATGCCCTCTGCAGTATTTACTGGAATAGCAGACGTTATCAATCCTAAACTATCCACTACACCCGTTCCAATTATTTGAGCGGTAGAAAAGTCCTCATTCACACCTGTCATTTCTAACACAACCTGACTATTTGCATTGGGCATGTGATACGGATCGAAGGCATTAAAACTAATATTGTCACCCGGACAATACGGCACGGTAGGATTGAAATTCGAAAATGGACCTATTCCCGAAACACTAATTCCACTTACTGCATATCCATGTAATTCGTCACTAAAAAACACATCGGTATAATCGTTAAACGTAGCGCCATTAGTTCGATTGAGCCAAGTTGCACCACCGTCATTGGTAATAAGATATGTTCCTGAACTTCCTACTACCATTCCACGATTGGCATCTAAAAAATGTACTCCATTGAGGTAATTTGTTGTTCCACTGGTTTGCGCTTGCCAACTAGCACCACCATCAATTGTATGTATTATCAATCCGTTATTCCCAACTGCCCAACCGGTATTTACATCTGTAAAAAATAAATTCGATAACTGTGAACTCCCCCCTGGACTAGAAGACCAAGTAGCACCACCATTGACCGATTTCAAAACGGCTCCTGTACTCGAACACATGTAACCAATTTGCGGACTAGGAAATTGGATATCCAAATAATAAACGGTCGAATTTGAATTCTGTGAAATCGTCCAGGTTTGTCCGCCATTAGCTGTGTACATAATGGTTTGACGATAACCTCCAACTACGCCATGGTTAAAATCGGTAAAGTGCACCGAATACATCGAACTCGTAGATGGATTGGTAATGGTAGTCCAGCTTTCGCCACCATCGAGTGTTCTGAAAACTTTAGAACCTCCAACTGCATAACCAGTGTCACGATTGATAAAATAAATATCGTTAAGATACTGAGGAGTATTGAGATTCATGGGTTTCCAATTATTACCACCATCCTCTGTTTTATAGGCAACGCCGTAATATCCGCAAGCATAACCTCGATCGGGTGTGGGAAAATGAACACTCTGCATCGTACCATCAACTCGCATCCATGTATGGCCTCCATCGTGCGTGTATTCTACAAAGTTGCTTCCGATGCAATATGCTTCCATCCGATTTTTAAATGCTACAGAACGGATATCGGTTGTTTGAACTGTCGTACCTAAAGTCCAGGTTTGACCAGCATCTTCGGTTACAAATCGAACACCGTTGCTGCCCGTAATTACTCCATGGTTTAAATCGGTAAAAGCTAAAGAAAGTAGATTTTCGAGGCTAAACGAGGGAATTAAATTCCAGTTATTTCCTCCGTCGATTGTTTTATAAACAGTTCCTGCTGTTCCTACACAATAGCCAGTTTGCTCATCCACAAAAGCTATTTTATTGAAATCAATTGCTGCATTTAATACTAAACTCGAACTCACCGTTTGGTTGATGACTTTCAGAATTATTCCTCCATTAGCACAAGCAAACGAAGTAGAATCATTCACCATCCAAACGCCTTTTATGTGATTCGTTGTACCGGTGGCTATGGCTGTCCAGTTAGTTCCTTGATTGCTGGTCAACCTTAATGTTCCATCGTTTCCACATACAATTCCTTTTTGGTTGTTGATGAAATAAACATCCAATAAATCCTTAGTTACGCCAATAGATTTGTTGTTTCCCCATCCCCAGAAATAACCACATTCGTCGTTGGTACGATAAAGTCCCTGAGTGCCAACTGTAATTCCGAATTGCTTACTGGGAAAATGCGCGGCAGTAACTGAAATACCACCTGAGGATAAACCAATCCAGTTTCGACCACCATCAATTGAGGTTCGAAATAGATTTCCGCCAGTAACCATCATAGTATTGGTATCGGCAAAAACAACATCTTGCAAAAAAGAACCAGATGGCACGCTATACAGACTGGTAAATTGTGCTTGAGCTTGGGGAATAAAAGCTAAGCCTAGAACTAGGAAACGTAGATATTTTAACATGGTACAAAGAAAGGGAATGATTGACAAAGCTCCCCTTATGATGTTTTTGGAAAATGGTTCAGCCTAGTGAACTAATTGAAAACAGCCGGTTAATTCACGAATTTCACCGCGTTCTCCTTTCACAGATGTTTTATACAAGTATAAATCCTGAGGGGAAATTTCGCCGTTCTGAAATCTTCTTCCATCCCAACCTGATGTAGGGTCTTGGGTATAAAAAAGTTGTTCGCCCCATCGATTATATACCCAAAACTCCATCACTTTCATGGGATACCCTTCGATGTAAAAAACATCATTCAAACCATCTCCATTAGGTGTGAATGCCGTTGGAACATAAACCGATAATTCGGGTTTGAATTCAATACATTGATGAATATCATCCATGCAATTATTCGCATCCCAAACGGTTAATTGAATACAGTATTCTTGGAAAGCAGAGTAATCAAATTCTGGGTTTTGCTCAATGGATTGGGTGTTCAAACTATCTCCCATTTGCCATAACCAACGAACTGCATCATTTGTTTGATCATGGAAAGATGCATGAAATGGATCCGATAAAACGGAATAGAAATGTGCTGTTGGATTAGCATTCACCCGAATAAAATTGGGAGCAGTTATCGTATCGCTACAACCACCATCTGTCGATACAATCAAACTCACATCGTAATCGCCAGGAGCAGTATAACAGTGATATGGATGATTAGATGTACTGTTTTCTCCATCACCAAAATCCCAGAAATAATGATTTCCTCCCTGGAAAATTACCGAGAAGTTAGTACATAATGCACCACAAGCAGTAGAATCGGTGCGAGCAATTGATTCAATTGTTGGATAGTCAACTTGAGTATGTATGATAATAGAAGTATCAACCGAACAAGTATTACCATCGCTAATTGTTACCGTATATGAACCAGCACTTAGTCCTGACAAGGTATCCGAAGTTACAGCGGAAGAATTCCAAGCATAAACTAGACTACCCGTTCCACCACTCGCATTTACCCATGCTTTACCATTGGGTGAATGACAACTGGTATTATCTATAAATCCAGTTGTAAAAGCAATTGCAGGGGTATTTTCAACCTCAACAGTATCAGCAATTACAACTCCCAAAGCATCAGTTACATTTACGATATAAGTACCTGCACATAAATTATGGATGTTAGCGGTGTTTTGTCCGCCAGCATTAGCGCTCCATGAATATGTATAGGGTGCAGTCATGTTTGCTACAGTTGTTGTTGCAGAACCGTTGCATGTTCCAGGACAAGTAGAAGTGCTCGTTGTTGTAATAGTTGAATCGGGAGTATCTAAATCGCAATTCAATACTACATCACCTCCAAATTGAAAGTTAAATCCAGAGGATGAATTCGTGAAATTATTTACCCAGAGATAAAATATATCACCCGCCGAAACGGAAAATGAAGCACTATACGGATTTCCCGGACCAGCTGGCTCACTTGCATTCACGCCACTTGGACCAACGCCTGTTTCCCCATTGGGGCCCATCGAACTAGATGCATTACAGGCAACAGCAGGAATGTCGGGTAGAAAGCTATCGCAAAAATCTACGTTAGGAGTTCCAGTTACTTCCCATAAAGTCCAGTCATAATCGGGATACATACCGGGAGCAATAGCATCGGGAGTTAGTGTAAAACTGAATGTACAAGGGTTTATGACTTGAAACTTGAACCATTGAGATTGATATTCATCCGGAATACAATTCACTCCTGACCAATCTCCATCTTGATTCGAGCCTCCTCCATATGCATTTGAAGTAACAGCTAAATTGGAGCATAAAATTGAAGCAGTTCCGCAATCAGAATGCGATTCGGTTACACATACACCAAATGTTCCGGTAGGTGAATTATTATTCCAAACACGAATGTATATCACATCACCCGGGGTGAAATCAGAACGGTCAATGGCAGGCATAAAATCTAATCCGCTATCATCGTCGCAACCAATTAAAACAGGGTTGGTACATGGTCCAGAATACAAAGACATGGCAGCATCATTGATGGTTCCAGGCTCTAAGGTTACAGCAACAGCTCCTGAAGGTGGAACTACAAACGAATACCAAACATCCGCCGATCCTGAAAAACCACAATTCGGAAAACCTCCATTAGCCGCATTATTTTGATACGTGCCGCCAACAGAAGTGCCGGGTGTAAAAACACAGGTTCCCGAACTTACAGGCACCGAAATAGCATCGCAGGGAGTGTCATTTTGAGCTACACTTCTTCCAACTCCTGCCAGAAAAACCACTAGCAGCAAGTAGAAGGCACGAAAAGAAACATGCGTGTAGCTTTTTTTCATCAATGATAGTGGCTCTGAATGGATTCTAAAAATAGTAAAATATTCATATTCAAGCAGAAAATGAAATACTAACAACTGTTTTTAACAAAGAAAAAGGCCTAAGCAAACATTTAACTGCAAAGAACTTAATACATTAAGTTAACTTTTCATCTTTATTAATCCCTCAATAGATATATCCTCATCTAACAAAGGCCAATGTATACCATAACCCGAAGGAGATAATACAAACATCATTCGTTTCATATTATCAGCTTGAGCTAATTTTTTAGATATTTCATTTAATTCAATTTGATAAAATTTATCATCCACGGTGAGACATAATGAGTCACCTATAAAATGAATACCCTCTATTTTACGAATATGAACCATAAGTCTAATTTTAATTGAAGTGTTTATTCCAAGAATCAACAATTAAATCAAAATGCTCAAAAATGATTTTCCGAATTTCTCTTCTTGATGACGGTTTCAAGTTAAATGAATTTGCTTCTTCAATTTCAAACTTATCAACCAACAACCAATATTTACATTCCATTTCGGCTTTTTCTGCATGAACATGAATAGGTTCATTTCCCTCATTTGAATAAAAAAAGAGTCGCCAACCTAGTATATAGAGTATTGTAGGCATTATTATCAAATATAAGTAAAAACAAGAATATAAACAGATATAAAATAGCCCCAATGGTCAATGTAACTTAATCTATATTGATAAATAAAAACGGCAAACTTATATTGATTTCAAGCATTTAGAAGAGTATCAAAAAAAAATTCTTTCCAATAGAGAAGTAGAAATGTAATTTACAATTGAGTATTTTTTTAGAATTTGCTTATAAATATCCTTTCTTCATTCTATCTAGACTGACTATCTTTGCAGCGCCGGAATAAGCCATCCCAACCGGACAATCCTATGAGCGATATAATCAAACATGAGTGTGGAATTGTTCTCATCCGCCTGCTCAAACCTCTTGATTATTACCGCAAGAAATACGGTTCTGCCCGATATGCGCTAAATAAGCTGCATTTGCTGATGGAAAAGCAGCATAATCGTGGTCAAGACGGTGCTGGTATAGCGTGTATCAAATTCGATGTCGAACCGGGAGAACGCTACATTGGTCGATTTCGCTCGAATGCTCCTCAGGCTCTTCGCGAAATTGTGGAAAAGGTGAATTCTTACTTCGAAGAAATTCGCATTAACGAACCTAGCAAACTCAACGATACCGACTACCTCAAAGATCAAGTTCCTTTCATTGGCGAACTCCTCATGGGACATTTACGCTATGGGACATTCGGGAAAAATAGCATCGAAAGTTGTCACCCTTTTCTTCGTCAAAACAACTGGAAAAGCCGCAATTTGGTGGTAGCTGGTAATTTCAACCTAACCAATGTAGATGAGCAGTTTCAACAATTGCTCGATTTGGGACAACATCCCAAAGAAATGGCTGATACCGTTACTGTTCTAGAGAAAATCGGGCATTTTACCGATATGGAGAATGAACGTCTCTTTCGGGAATTTAAGCGCCAAGGACATAGCAATCAGGAAATTTCTCAGCTTATTGCACGCGACCTCGATGTGGCTGAAATTCTACGTCAAGCATCTAAACGTTTTGATGGTGGATACGTGATTGCAGGAATGATGGGGCATGGCGATGCGTTTGTTTTACGCGACCCCAATGGAATTCGACCATGTTTCTTCATGCAAAATGACGAAATTGTAGTAGTTACTTCCGAACGCCCAGTGCTCCAAACGGCTTTCAATATCCCAATAGAGAATGTGCAAGAATTGACTCCCGGTCATGCACTAATCATCAAGCGTAACGGGGAAGTTAGTATGCCTGAAATTCGTAGTCCGAAACCTCGTACTTCCTGCTCTTTCGAACGTATTTATTTCTCCCGCGGAAGCGATGCCGATATTTATCAAGAACGTAAAGCACTCGGTCATAACATCAGCCGTAAAGTGCTTGAATCGTTGAAGTATGATATCGACAATACCGTATTTTCCTTCATTCCCAACACCGCCGAAACTGCATTCTTTGGAATGGTAGAAGGCGCCAACGAATGGCTTAATGGGGAAAAACGTAAACGGATTCTTGACCTCAACGGGGAACTTTCAGACGAGCGTCTTCGGGAAGTATTAGCGATGAAAATTCGCACCGAAAAGTTAGCTGTCAAAGATGCTAAACTGCGAACCTTCATTGCTGATGATCTTCATCGCGACGAAATGGTAGCGCACGTATATGATGTTACGTATGGAGTTGTTCGTCCAGGAAAAGACACATTGGTCATTATGGACGATTCAATCGTTCGCGGCACAACGCTTAAACAGAGTATTCTAAGAATAATGGATCGGTTGAAGCCAAAAAAGGTGATTATCGTTTCATCGGCTCCTCAAATTCGTTATCCCGATTGCTATGGAATAGACATGGCTAAGCTAGGCGATTTCATTGCTTTTCAAGCAGCTATTGCTCTTCATAAAGAACGTGGAACCGAATACATTGTAGAAGAAGTATATGAACAATGTGTAGCGCAAGATGCATTTGCAAAGGAGGAAATGAAAAACGTGGTGAAGCGCATTTACGACTCATTTTCGGAACAAGAAATCTCCGATAAGATTGCCCAACTCGTTACTCCAAGTGATATGAATGCCGAAGTGGAAGTTATCTACCAGAATTTGGAAGATTTACACGAAGCTTGTCCGGGCCATACGGGCGATTGGTATTTCAGTGGGAACTACCCTACTCCAGGTGGAAACAAAGTGGTAAATCGTGCATTCATCAACTTCTTCAACAAAGTGAACGAACGTGCTTACTAGTTTATAAGCCTATTTTTTGTCTCCAATCTGGATGTCGACTTCGATCGACTTTGCGTAGTCGGTAACCGACAAAAAATCGGAACCAGTTATAATTATCATCAACCCAAACTCCTAATTCTCGGTTTCCGGAGAAAGATATGCTATAGCTCGACAACCCGCTGTACCATCTATCACCATTGTATCCTAGAATAAATCGAAATTCCGAAGAGCCTGTTACTTTGTTTTGTTGATTTCGGATTTGTTTATCCTCCGATAAATAATAACTGTTTTGAATCGAAATACCCGGAACAAGATAAAGTGTTAGAAACCACGAATGTTTAACAACAAACGTGTGCACATATCCAACATTGAAATTGAAATTTGTTACTGCTTGCGCGATGATTCGATCTTCGGGTTTAAAGAGATTTTTAACCTGATTGGGGATCAACGATTTCCCTGTATCTCCTTCCATTCTATGAACCCGTAAAGATAAACCAGCAAGGAAACTTCCAGCACTTTTTTCTTGCCGATCTAATTGCCACAATGCCGCACGATAGGAGAATTTCTCTGGATTAAAACAATAAAAGACATTACTAAAAACGGATGTCGTTGTTAAATCTGGTCGAAGCGGATATTGATCTACTAAAGGATTCCAGTATGGATCAACCATTAATGGATTGGTCAAATAATAACCTTTTATTACCTGAATGAAATTGGAATTCCAGATTCTTCGTCCATTAAAGGAAGCACGTAACGAAAACTGAGTGGATGAGCCTTTCCGGTAGCTATCACCACTTTGTATAGTAACTAATCCTAAGGATAAGCTTAACCAACGGTAGTCGATTGAACCAATAAGATTTGTTTTGGAATTGGGTTCATAGCGAAGAAGAAATGTATCAAGTAAAGGATTTCGAATGTCGATACGCTGATTCCTTTTCGCTAATTCAAAGGTAATATGTGGCTGATCAGTAAAAGACGTAACATAGTTCGTATCACGTGTCCATTTCCGAGGTTGTTCTTGGGCTTTAAAAGCCATTGAAATCAGCAAGCAACAGCATAAAAAAATCCCCCTGACGCTGCGGAGACTGACCGAAAGCGACAAGGGGATTGAATTCATTGGTTTTATCGAGCGATTGCGACGCGCGATACAGAGTGGCCGGTTGCAGTTGTTAAGACCAATTGGTACATACCACTGCTAATCTCCGAAATACCAAACTGCAGAAGCGCATCAGGTTGGATGTGCTCAAAAGTACGGTGTAATACTAATTTCCCACTGTTATCGAACAAGCGACAATCAACAACATCCTGTTGATTCGAGAATACAGCTTTCACCGATAATAAATCGTTAGCTGGATTAGGGAAAACACTAAGTTGAATATCTCCAACAGTCTCGATTTCTAAAGGATTGAAATTAATGGCTGATGAAGTTTTAGTACAATTTCCATTTGCCACACGAACAGTATATGAACCAGCAGCGGTAGGAGTATAAGTTGATGAAGTAGCTCCTGATATAGCGTTACCATTTAAAAACCACTGATAGGTGACACCAGTTATTGATACTGATAATTCCGTACCGTTAATATTGATTACTGGCAATGCAGGTGATTGAGTTACAGTAACAAGACTATTCTGTGTTTGACTAGAACTTTGTCCAGAACAAGCACCAGTAACAGTAAGAGATGCTCCAAATGAACCCGTTGAATTATAAGTAACTGTCGGATTTTGTTGTGTTGATGAAGAAGGAGATCCACCTGTAAATGTCCAAGAATAGGAAGCAGCTCCAGCTACTGGTGTATAAGTAACCGATTGACCTGTACAAATAGAGGTAACACTTGGACTAAATGTAGCTACCGGACTAGCAGAAGTTAAAATAGGAAAAATGGCTTGGTTGATTGAAATCCCCCAACTAGCTGGATTTTCAGTGAATTGATGCCAACTTAAATCACCAAATTGTTCCCATGCTTTATTTACAGTTGCATCTCCATCTGAATTGCTTTTTAATCCCAAAACATAACCAACAGTTGGATTAAATTCAATTCCGAGGAAAAAATTACCTGTAACGGTTATGGGTGATGGAAAGGCCACATAGGTATTTTGATTAGCATTCACATTGGCTATGATGGTTGAAAGTGGAATCGAAGCTGTTCCAATTACGGAACCAGGACCAGAAGCTGTGTAGTTATATGCTTTTACTGTTATGGTTGATCCTGCTGGCGCTGTACCTTGAGATGCTGCTCCGAAAGTAAATAATGCCCCAGCTAAAGATGTAAGCGGAGCTGTAGCTGTAAACCAGTCTGCTTTGGCAACATCTTCATATAGATTTGTTCCACATACATACCCATCAGACAAGGTTGCACTCGCTGTATAGGTAACAACTGTTCCATTAAGAGGATAGTTTAATGTATCTGAACAAGTAGTAACAGGAGGTACAGATGAACACACATTAGACGTAAGCAAACTTACTCGTGAACCACCTGTTGCAAACAATGCCTGTGCACGAGTCTTTTGTCCATTGGTAAACATTTTCAAACAATCATCATCACCATAATCCATGTAGTTCATAAACATATCTCCATTCGGACCATTGTTACATGTTACGTGTGGAAATGTTTTACATCCATAGTTTGCCGTTTGTTGAGTAGGTGTATCAGATACTTGATCATTACCGCAATTACTATCACCCCAAACATGATATAAATTCAACCAGTGACCAATCTCATGGGTTGCTGTACGACCTAAATTATATGCTCCACCAAAGTTGTTTGCTGGCGGACGACCAATAGCATCATACGTAATAACTACACCATCTGTAGCTGCAGGACCACCAGGAAATTGAGCATAACCCAATAAGCCAGCAGAACTCAAATCGCACACCCAAAGGTTTAAGTATTTATTGCGATTCCAAATATCATGTCCACCTTGAGAAGTGTACTTTACTTGATCATCATCATCGAAGCCATTATCGGTAGTTAAAGTACGTGTAATTCCAGTTGTAGCATTTCCGTTTGGATCAACTGTAGCTAGACAAAATTGGATTTCTAAATCGGCTGCAGCACCTTGAAAAACAGAAGGTGTTCCACTGAAATCAGCATTCAATTTGCGGAAATCCTCATTTAGAATGTCGATTTGTGAAAGCAATGCAGCATCGGAAATGTTTTGTGTTGCATTTCTGTACACTACGTGAAAAACTACCGGAATGGTAACTAATTGACGTTGACCAGAACCATGAATAGCAAATGCACGAGCATGTTCTTCAATTTGTTCCCTCGCAGCAGCGTACTCTGGATGAGTTTGTTTTAAACGATTGTCCACTTCCATAGTGGCACAACGATGAACTTGTTGTTGAGCAAAGGCTGATGTGATGATCAACGTACTCAAAAACAGCGTAGATAGTTTTTTCATTTTCCCCATTAAAAATTCGGCTTGCAATTTACTAATAAACAACCAGTACGGGTGAAAAAACAAGATGAATTTCTTACAGGTTATGTTAATAAAATCCTCAGATTTCTTTCTCCCAACGTGCAACCACATAAGTTGCCAAACAATTCCCCACCACATTCACTGAGGTTCTACCCATATCCATCACAGCATCAATCGCTAGAATAGCAAAGGCTTTCTGAGGATCTAAACCTAAGGATGCTACCGTACTTACCAGAATTAAAAATGAAGCGCCTCGCACTCCTGCCACACCTTTACTTGTTAGCATTAATATTAAACACATCTGTATTTGTTCCGATAAACTCAGATCAACTCCACATACCTGAGCCACAAAAACCGAAGCCAACGATAAGTACAAAGTTGTTCCATCTAAGTTGAAACTATAACCGGTTGGCAATACAAAAGCCACTACCTTACGTGGAATGCCCATAGCTTCTAAGTTCTCCATGGCTTTCGGCAAAGCTGCTTCTGAACTTGCTGTAGCAAATGCAATCGAAACAGGCTCCGAGATTGCCTCCAAAAAACGCTTAAATGGTAGTCGAACAATTAATCCAATAGGCACCAAAATCAACAATACAAATGCGCCTAATGCTCCGTAAAGAGTAGCTACCAGCATGAAGAGATTCTGCAAAACTCCCAATCCCATGGTGGCAACCGAATAAGCTACTGCCCCACCAACAGCTAATGGTGCCAAGTACATCACCAAATGGGTGAACTTAAACATCACTTCCGACAAACTTTCTGCAAAAGCTAACATCGGACGTTTTTTATCCTCATTCTTCACCATCGCTAAGCCAATCCCAAACAAAATGCTGAATACAACAATTTGTAAAATCTGATTATCGAAAATCGACTTTGCAATGTTCTCGGGAAAAATATCCAGAATCACATCATGACTTTGTTTCTGACTTATCAAGCTATTCGCCTTCTCAACTTGAGCATCTTGAGCTTGGAAAACGGCTCCCTTCCCGGCACCGGTAAAATTGATGGCAGCCAATCCGATGAATAGAGCAAATGTGGTAACGATTTCAAAATATAGGATTGCTTTCAAGCCCATTCGTCCCACTTGCTTTAAACTGGAATGTCCAGCAATACCCACAACAAGCGTGGAAAAAAGTAAAGGTGCAATAATGGTTTTAATGAGACGAAGGAAGATATCACTCAGTACTTTAAGCGGCTTAGCCACTTGTGGAAAATCATAACCCAACTCAACCCCTAAAACCATACTAGATAAAATCCAAACTGTAAGGGAATTACGGAAATAGCTATACAACATCAAACATGCAATGGCTAACCAGCGTGTTCCAAGCACCAAATTATGAGGCAGAATGAGTATTCCAGTTTTATTGAGCAGCGTCAAAGCCACAGCAAGCAAACTAGTTATAAGAAGTAAAATCGTTGCTAATCGTTTATTCATAAGCCTTTCGGGCGAGGGTGATGGACAAAGCTAAACAAAAAAAAATACGAGCATCGCTACTCCTTCCTTTTGAATAGTTTTGCAGGCTGAATCTTATCTTACAAATGGGCTTTTTTGATCCTGCTGCCTGGGAGGCATTTTTAACTGTAAACGGTGTAATTACGCTCGTTTCACTAACTGTTCTTGAGATTGTTCTCGGGATCGATAACATTATCTTTATTTCGATCGTAGCCGGTAAACTGCCAAAAAGCAGTCAGCAACGCGCTCGATTTATCGGATTGAGCTTGGCTTTAGTGTTTCGAATTCTCCTACTTTCCATCATTTCCTGGATTGCCGGATTGAAAGAACCACTTATTCATATCGGCTCATATGGTGCCAGTGGTCGCGACTTGATTTTAATGGCTGGCGGTATATTCCTGACGATTAAAACCATTATGGAGATTTATGAGAAGTTAAGCAAAGATGAACACGAAGACACAGGAACGGTTACAGCTCAAGGATTTGCGAAAGCCATTGTTCAAATTGTATTGTTAGATATTGTTTTCTCATTCGATTCCATCTTAACAGCTGTTGCGATTTCTTCCAATTTAGTGATCATGATTTTGGCTGTGGTTATTGCCATAATTATCATGATTGTTTTCTCAGGTGTGGTGAGCGATTTCATCAATAAATATCAAACAATCAAAATGTTGGCTATGGTGTTTTTGGTTGCGATTGGTTTAGTGTTGATTTTAGAATCTTTACACATCGAAGAGAATTTCCACCTCGATTTAAAACCATACGTGTATGTGGCAATGGGCTTTTCGTTAACGGTTGAAACATTGAATTTACTTCGTACCCGAAATGCTCAAAATAGAACACGTATTCATCATCATCCTGAAAAACATTAATGGCAGCGTATTTGCAAACGCCACGAAAAATCCACGAAATATGAACCGTATCGCTTTTCTGCTAGGATTACTGTTAGTAACCAGCAACATTCAGGCTCAGAACCTTCTAAAAGACGTTCAAAAACAAATTAACACCGCTACTAACTCAGGCAACAAAGGTGTAATTGGTGGTAACGTAAGCAACGACGAGATAATTAAAGGTCTAAAAGAAGCTTTAAATGTAGGAACCAATAATGCTACTGGTACAGCTTCAAAATCAGATGGATTCTTTAAAAATCCGCTAATCAAAATTCCATTCCCTCCTGAAGTTAAAGTGGTGGAAACCAAAGCTCGTCAGTTTGGAATGGGTTCTCAAGTTGATCAATTTGTTAAAACCATGAACCGCGCTGCTGAAGAAGCTTCTAAACAAGCAGCACCAGTTTTCATCAA
>ERZ795056.3459-NODE-3459-length-16941-cov-14.087114_pt1 | contig 16941 bp, 7 predicted proteins | sample MGYA00375140_ERZ795056 | MGnify/ENA primary metagenome ERZ795056 (study PRJEB30185, sample SAMN05720227) | activated sludge metagenome | isolation source: Anaerobic digester | place: USA | collected 2015-03-09 ... | reverse complement strand
GATCGTTACAGGCTGATTCCAGCTGAACTGTTCGCCCCCATTGGGATAGGTCATCTGCGGACTCAAAGGCAATATGGTAAAAACGTTATTGCTCACGTCCTGCATACAGTTGGTAACGGCATCCCGTACACGAACCAGGCAGTTGGCAGAGGGAATGTTAGGAACCGTCCAGTTGTAAGTACCTGCTGAAGTGGCATAATTAGTTACCACTGAATTCCAGGTACTGCCTCCATTGACAGAATAATCAATGTTAAAAGTCAAAGAAGTGCCCTGTATGTTCCAGGTAATAGCATGCTGGGAACCACTCAACCAGCTTTCGCCACCGTTAGGTGCAGTTACCACTACCGGGATCCGGATTGAAAAAACTGCATTGCTAACATCTTCAATGCTGGTATTATTTTTATCTCTTACCCTGATCAGGCAGGTATTGGATTCTACGTTGGGAACTGTCCAAACATATTGTCCGTTTGTTACATTTATATTGGTGGCTACCGAAGCCCAGATGGCGCCATTATTCAGCGAATAATCAATGTCGTAAAAATTGGAGGTTCCTGTTGCATTCCAGGTGATGGTGTAAGTTTGACAAGCGTAGAGTACTTCGCCACCATTGGGTGCGGTAACTGTAATGTTTTGTGATTGCCCGATAAAAAATGCAGATACAAACAGGGTAAGCAGGTAAATTTTTCTCATGTTGATTTTTAGTTGCTGGTATAAATTGGTTACGGTATTTATTTATTAGAGGTTTATTAGCAATTGGGTCAAAGAAAATTCATTCCGCCCTTTTGAACAAAAAAAAACTTACCGATGCTGGATTTCTTTTTATATCTGTAAATATTAGTATGTATCACTGTTTTATATGATAAAAATGAAGGATATCTGCGAAAGTCTTTGAATAGTGTATTTAGTGAGTAAAGACTACTGTGGAATGCCTTGAGTTTTTTCATACAGTTTTGAATCACTATAATTTGTCACCATTGTGTTATAAAAACGGATATAAAAAAACCTCCGCTCTTTTAAAAGCGGAGGTTAGCAGGATCTTTGAAATTTATTGCACTTTTAGATAACCTGGAATCACGAGGTTTTTACCTGTGTTTACAACCAGGCTTCCGGTGGTAGAAATATACTGGGTAATATCCATTATACATTGACCACCGACTATATTATCAATAATAATCAGATCGCCGGCAGGTAAATATACCGGTGGTATCAACTGATTTTCCCAATTGTTGCTGTTGCTCCAGGCGCCATTACCGGTGAAACGGTAAATATGTACATTGCCAGGCTGAGAAATGAGGTTCAAACAAAAATCTCCTGCGTTATAATCGATACCGCTGATCATGAGATAATATGTATTTCCTGCAGTCAGCGAAGGCGATTGCAATAAATCGATATCTCCATTACCGGATTGACCAAACCCGGTACAAAAAGAACCCGGTACTAAAGCATAAGAAGCCGAGTCGGTACAGTTACCCGACAGCGAGTACCACCCAACACTGCCATACAAAGGGAATTGAGTGGAGGGTATCGTAGTCTTTAAAATGACACTTCCGGTTGCAACAGCCGTGTATTTATACCAGATGGTAAAGTTGGGTGCATTGTTACATCCTGCCGGCAAAGGCGGATCGTGATTTACTGTAGCCTGCAGCGTACTTCCACAGGTTATTGGCCCGTTTAAAATTAAAGGGATCGCATTACAGGGTGCATCATTTGGCAAGGTATAAAATGATGCAGTGGCCCACACAGAAGTATCACCGGAAACACAAATTGTTCTCACGTGAAAATAGTATTGTGTAAACATGCTGAGATTACTCAAAAGATATAAGTTATCAGGAATTACTGTACCACTCTCTTGCGGATCACTGCTTGTTGTATTCAGCACATACTCGTAACCGGCAGGTGTGCCGGGTGTTGTTGGCGTCCAGCTGATGGTACCGCCTGAACCATTTATTAAATTCACCGTTACATTCACCGGCTGACTGCAGGCAGGAGATACTTCAAGCTTAATATCATCCACATACAGTTTAAACCTGTTCATTGGAGAAAAAGCATGAAAACCTATATTATAATTGCCATTGGCCGGAGCCACAAAATCTGCCTGGTAAAAACGATACTCATTGAAATTGATATTGGTATCCCTCATAATCACATTCGTCATGGCAGCAGCATTGTTTCCCAGGCCGTATTTCACTTCCAGTTTTTCCGGCCTTGCTGCGTCTCCGGCTTTATAATAAAAACTGAACCGATAACTTTTTCCGGCAGTAAAACTAAAAGAGGGAGTATAAAACCAATCATCACCATTTAATTGGACGTCACTGGTATAGACCATCGACAAATACTGGGAGTTGGCATCACCTTCTGCAGATTCCCATCTATTGCCCCCATTCACATTTTGCACGGTGATACAAGGCGGCAGATTGGGTGGAAAGAACTGGTCGAATCCTTCGTAATAGGGCAATGGATAAGCGGTGCAGGGTATACTAAAGGGAACAGTTAACCATAACGAAGATGCAGTGTCCGAACTACAAACTGTTCTTATATGAAAATAATATGGCTGTTCAGGAACCAGCCCTTCTATGTTGAGATGCCCGGCTGATATAATTGTACCCATTTCAGGTGTGTTGGGAGAAAGATCAACCAAATATTCATATCCATACACTGTACCCGCAGAAGTGGAATCCCATACAGCTAAGGCCGCATTATATGCTGAAGGAACAACGTTGACAAATCCTGGCTTATTGCAGTTGGGTGCCACATCAATACTGATATCATCCACATTCAAATCGAACTGGTCGGCAGCAGACCTTGCATGAAAACCGATATAATACACCCCGGTGGCAACAGGTGCAAAGTCGGTTTCAGACTTAAGGTAACTGACAGACCTGATATTGGTGTCAGAAAACAACAGATTCGTCATGGCCGCAGCATTATTGGCGGTGCCATATTTCACTTCCAGTTTTTCCACATAGTTGCTGCTTCTTCCTTTGTAATAGAATTTTAAACGGTAGGTTGTTCCCGCAGCCAGGTTGAGTGGTGCCATGTAAAACCAGTCATCACCAGGCAAACTGGTGTTGTAGTTATACACCATACAATTGGGTGATGACCTGGGTGTAGCAGTTCTGTTGCGCCATCCAGTACCACCATTTACATTTTCCACCACCACACAGGGTGCCAGTACGGGTGATAATACGCCGTCAAAATTTTCAGCGTAAGGTACATTCCTTGCAGTACAGGGTATATACAGGGAATCAATGGCCCAGCCATTGGAATACACACCGTTGCTGCAGGCAGTTCGTACAAAGATGTAGTATTTTAACCCCTGCAATAAACCCACCATCTGAAAACTGTTAGCTGTAGTAAACAGACCGGAAGAAGGCGGCACCGCATTAAAGGTTGAAGTTGAAAATTCATATCCGGTGGCGGGGCCATTCAACGGTGCCGACCAACTAACGGTTGCGGTTGTGGCAGTGGTTACATTCACTGATACATTCATGGGTAATCCACAACCAGGTGCATAGTCTACTGATATGTCATCCACATTCAGATCCCACTGGTTGGCAACAGACAAAGCCTTAAATCCAAGATAGAAAACACCCGTACGTGGTGCTGTAAAATCAGCCTGGCCCTGTGTGTAAGCGGTACTGTCATTAAATATATTATCCCAAATACTTCCTGCCATTGAATCTGCTACAGGTGCTCCCCCATAGGTAATGAGTAGCCTTTCGTTTTGCCCTCTTGCTTTATAATAAAAAGTAAGCCGGTATTTAACGCCTCCAATCAAACTGAGTCCGGGTGTATATGCCCAGTCATTACCAGGTAAAACCGGATCATAACGGTATAGCATAGCGTTGGGTGCTGATCTTGGTTTGTAGGTATCCGTTTTCCAGGTAGCACCACCATTGAGATCCTGGCTGGTCATGCAATTACCTAAATAGGGAGCTGGTACATTATCGAAATTTTCAGCGTAAGGAATAGTTTTAGGAGTACAGCCGGTTGTAAAAGTGGTGGTTGTCCATGCACTCAAATTCCCGTTGGCGCAAACAGTACGTACATGTACAAAGAACCTCGTGCCTGCTATTGCAGTAAATGCAGCAGAAGTATCACTTACAGATGTGCCTGCTGCAGGAGGAATATTACTGTTGCTCAGTGAATATTGGTAACCTGCCGGCGTACCCTCCACTGGCCTGCCCCATTTTATTGTACCTGTTGTATCACTGGTAAGCGTTATAACAGGAGTTGTTGGCGAGCCACAAAAAGTGGAAACATCCACTTTAATATTATCAATGGATAAATTGAATTGATTGGCTGCAGATATCACATGAAAGCCAATATAATAAACACCGCTGACAGTGGGTGTAAAACCAGCTCTTGCTGCCTGGTAGGTTGTTCCACTAATGTTTACATTACTGTACAATAAATTGGTCATGGCACCTATCCCGTTGGCATTACCATATTTAATTTCCAGTTTTTCCACGTCACTTGTGCTGCAACCCTTATAGTCAAAACTCAACTCATAAGGCACACCTGCCGTTAAATTTAAGCCCGGTGTAAATGCCCAATCATCTCCGGGTATCGTGGAGTTGTATCTATATACCAGTGCCTTTGTTGGTGTACAGGTAACAGAAGAATCTGTGATCCATTCATTGCCGCCATTTACATCAATTTTACTCATACAAGCTGGCAATGCCGGAGTCGTTACCGTACTGAAATTTTCTGTGTATGGCACATTCACTGCAGCACATGGCGTGATAAACGGATAGGTAGTCCAGGTGCTGTATAAGCCGGAAGTACACAATGATTTTACATGAAAATAATATTGGGTAGATGGTAACAGGCCTGAAAAAGAGGCACTGGCTGTAGTGGTGGTAATGACACCTGTCTCTGGTGGTGTTGCATTGCTGGTAACTGCATACTGATAATTATTAACCGTACCAGTGGCAGATGGCAACCAGGTAGCGGATCCTGAACTGGTAGTTAAAGAAACAGCCACACCTGATGGTGGTCCGCATTCAGTTGAATAATTCACCCGGATATCATCAACATATAAATTATACTGATCAGCATCAGAAAATGCATGAAACCCAAAATAATAATCTCCTGTAGCTGCAGGCGTAAAGCTTTTAAATATTTGAGAATAAGTAGTGTTGGTGATTACATTAGTGGTTAATAAATTTACCATGGCGGCGGCATTGTTGGCTGTACCATATTTTACTTCCAGCTTTTCTTCAGTGGCTGACACATCCGCTTTGGTATAATAACTGATCCAATAACTTAATCCGGCAGTTAACCGGATAGGAGGAGTAAAAAACCAATCATTTGCAGGAACAGCAGCATCCCAATTATACACCATGCTATTGGGTGAAGATCTCGGAGTGCTCGCAGTAGTCACCCATGTATTGGCCCCATTTAGATCTTCTACAGAATAACATTGTTTAAGCCCTGGCACCACCACACTGGTATCAAAATTTTCAAAGTAGGGTACTTGTTTTACACTGCAAGGCAGTTGAAAAGACTTTGTTGACCAGGCCGAATTGGAAGCGCAGGTTGTTCTAACATGCAAATAATATTGCTGGCCCTGTGTAAGTGAAGTTAAATTAACGGATGTAGTTGCAACGGCTGTACCACTGGCAGGTGGTGTGGCCGAAGTGGTTACTGCATATTGATACCCCAAAACAGTTCCGGTAGTGGGAGCTGTCCAGCTTGCAGTGGCTGTACTGGAAGAGGTGGAAGCCACATTTAATAAAGTGGGCACCCCGCATGTTGGCGTGGTAGTAATTCTAATATCATCTATATTCAGTGCCGATTGATTGGCATCAGAAAAATTATGGAATCCAAAGAAATAGGTGCCGTTTACAGCCGGTGTAAAATCTCTTTCAACTACATTATAGGCTGTGCTGGTAATATTGCTGTTGCTTACAAGTAAATTCGTCATGGCTGCAGCATTGTTAGCCGTACCATATTTTACTTCTAATTTTTGTATCGCAACATTGTTCTGTGTTTTAAAATAATAAGAGATCCTGTAACTGGTACCACCCGATAATGTAACAGGGGGCGTATAAAACCAATCATCGCCAGCAATGTTTGGGTTGGAGTTATACAACATACAATTAGGTGAAGAGTATGGTGTGGCCAACGCAGAAGACGCAGCATTCACCCAGGTATTACCGGCATTTACATCTTGTATATTTACACATCGTGGTAAGGACGGTGCTGCAACAGTATCAAAGTTTTCAAAATAAGGCACAGAAACAGAAGAACAACCTGTTGTAAATGAAGTAGTGTACCAGCCACTTCCATTACCGCCAGAACAAGATACCTGTGCCTGGGCATAGTAAGTGGTATTGGGTAGTAACCCGGTTAAAGTAAATGTGGGTGTGGTGGTTAAAGTTGAAGAGGGAGGATAATCTGCTGTAGTGCTTACATAAAACCGGTATCCAGTTGCCCCACTTACAGCAGGAGCAGTTAGTAAGGCTCCCGAACTGGTGATATTTGAAACAGTCAACGCACTCACGGGACTGCATAGTGGTGCTCTTGGGGTAAACGTATATTCTTTACCTCTTATATTGGTAAGATCTGTGATGTTGTTATTTGCTGTGACAGATGATACCGTAGCAGTAACATCAGGAGTAACACTTAAAAAAGAATTTTGATCATTTAAGCCGATGGACGCACTGATTGACGCTGCACTTTCAAAAGCTGGTGAATATATAATTTTAACCAGGTTGGTTCCTTCAAACAATTTTATTTGAAAAGAAGCAGTTAACGAATTGCTCACCGCTCCTCCTCCGATATTAATATTACCCCATTGCACCGTCAATACTCTTGAACCAACAGCACCGGTTGTAGCATAGACAATGCTGCCGGTATTGATATTATTGTTATCCCAGAAGGCAGCAACTAAAGGATAAAATGGGTTGGGGCTTGGGTTATTATTTAAACTGTTAATATAATCATTTGAACCAAATGTGGTGGTGCCGATACCAAGTTTAATAAAGCCGTTGGTGCTTACACAAAAGTGGGTAAAACCATAGCCCCCATAAAATATGTTGAAACCGATGGGGATACCATTTTCCCTTCCATCATCTCCAACAGCTGTTGAAGTTGTGCCGTTAATGGGAGTGTAAGTGCCGGTAGCACTGGTAAAAGTATAATTTCTTACAGATGACTGGGCAAGGGCGCAGCCAGATGTTATTAATAAGCCGATGCTGAAAATGAAACGTACAAATTTTCTCATGAAAGATATTGGTTTAAGCTATATATAAGGTTAATGTGTTATCACAAATTAACCATCTTTGGAACTGTGTGAAGAAATAAGATATATCGTATTCAAACAAATTTATTTTACCACCTACAGTATTACATTAACAACAGTTTTTTCCGGTTAACCCTTGTAGTGGGGTGCTATCCTGTTCATAAAGTTCAGAGCATCAACTTGCTAAACTCCTCTCCGCCTCACTCTATTCAGAAAATCTTCTTTTCGCCTTACCGCAATTTCAAGTTCTCTTCCATCTGTCATCACAACACTGCCGCCATGCCCTTTGATGATCTTTTCAACATGATTCATGTTTACCAGGTGCCCGTTATGTACCCTGTAAAAAATGGAAGCCGGTAATTCTGCCACAAACTGCTTCAGGTTCCTGGATGAATAGAATTTTCTGCCGCCAGTCATGTATACATTCGTATAACTGCCATCGGCCACACAGCAAATGATCTCGCTGCATTTTACCAGGTGCTGCTCTTTTACAGCGGATAATTGTATTCGTATATCCCCATCTGTTTGTTTCTGTACCTGTTGCAGCAATTTTTTATAATCAGCAATGGATTGTTTGGTAAGCAGGTGTTCTTTTGCCCGTTCAACTGCCCTGCTTAGTGTGTCGATATCCACCGGTTTCAGGATATAGTCGATAGAGGCAAATTTAAAAGCGTCTATGGCATATTGACTATACGCTGTGATGAATACCACTTCAAAATTGATCTCCCCCAATCTTTCCAGTAAGTCAAACCCGGTTCCATAAGGCATTTCCACATCCAGGAAGACAAGTTGGGGTTTCATTTTTTCAATCAGTACCTGTGCTTCGTTTATGTCGGCTGCTTCTGCCACTACATTCACCTCTGTACAAAAGTCTGACAGTAGCTTCCTTAATGATGACCTGCTTTTTTGTTCATCATCAACAATAAGGGCGTTTATTTCCATGTAAGCGGGAATTTAAGTATGACAGTGGTTCCGGCGGCTTTGCCATCAGCATTCTTTTTATCGATCACGTTGAGTATGGCATTTGCCTTATGAATATTATTGAGTACGGTGAGTTTATTTTCTATCAACGACATTCCCTGTGACTGGTGAGATGTGCCTGATTGGTTTTTTATGTTTTGAACTGCTTCCCTTCCTACTCCATTGTCATCTATGCTGCAAACTAGCTGGTTGTTTTCTTTTTGAAAAGAAATCGTAAGGGTTCCGCTGTTATCAGGTAAATATCTCAACCCGTGCAGTATAGCGTTCTCCGCAAAGGGCTGCAGCATCATGGTGGGTAAAGACACCTGCCTTTTGCTGATACCTTCACTACAGACCACCTGGTAGCTGAACTTTTCATCAAAACGCATCTGCTCCAGTTGCAGGTAATTATCAAGATAATTCATCTCCTCCTCTACTGTTATAAAATGCCCGGAGTTTATATCCAGCGTACGGCGCATCAGCCCCGCAAATTGCGACAGGAATTTATTGGCTTGCTTTACATCATTATGAACGATATAATGCTGTATAGAATTCATGCAGTTAAAAATGAAGTGCGGGTTCATTTGTGCCCTGTATTGTTGCTGCTCCAGTTCCATACGGTATAACTGTGCCTTTAATTTATTCTGCCTGGTGTAAAAGAATGCCAGCATTGCGATGATGGCTGCTGCACCTAAGCTGATAAAAACAATACGGTTTCTTTTTTCGAGCGCTTTTTGATTGTCTATTTGTGTAAGAAGGATCTTTTTATCATATTGATACTGCAGGTTCTTTGTGGTGGCGTCTTTACGGTTTGCCTGATTTAAAATACTGTCGTTCATCTTCACCTCCAAAGTAAACATGTCATAAGCGTCTTTATAATTGTTCTGCCTGGTATATATTTCTTTCAACAAGCTGGCAGCATTCTGTATATCTTTTGGAATGCCCAGTTCCTGCGCCAGCTGCAGAGAACGCAGGGTATATTCTTTTGCCGTTTTAATGTCTTCTTTTTTTAAAAGGATACGTGCCATGGCTGTTAAAGCATATGCCTGAACATTTTTCACTTTGAACTCATCCGCTATTGCCAGGGCTCTTTTAAAGTAATCAAACGCAAGCGAATCTTCCCCTGCTTTGGCTAATTCAGCACCAATAGCCGACAATTCAGAACTCACGCCAAAATTGTCTTGTAATGACTCATATAAGGACAAACTCTTTCTATAGTATTCCAGTGCTTTTCTACTGTTATCCTGGTTAGTATGAATAGTGCCCATATTTCCATATACCATGGCAACGCCTTTGGTATTTTTAAGGGCTTCAAACATAGCCAGACTCCTTGAAAAATATTCCAACCCGGTCTTATAGTCTTTCTGGTTTATAAAAATAAATGCAATGTTATTCAGCGAGTAGGCGATACCGGCAGTATCCCTTATCGCTTCCTGTAGTTTGAGATTTTTATAAAAATAGTCCAGTGCCGTAGGTACATCGCCCTGGTTATTGTAGATAAATGCAATATTGTTGAGTGCGTAGGCTGCATGCACGGAGTCATGTATCTTTTCATGTATTTCATAAGCCCGCTTGTAATTTTCAAGTGCCTTGTTGGGTTCACCAAGTTTAGAATAGTAATACCCAATATTATTGATGGCACTGGCCAGGTTGACCAGGTAAAATTTTGCAGGTTCCAGTTTTGCCGCGATCGCTTTTTCACAAAACTCTTTTTGAGGAACCGCATATTTGAGGATATCCGCATTGTCGCAGTTTTCAGCCAACTCCCCCAGTATCTTAATCCGGGAAGTATCATGAGTGGCATTTTGCAGGTCCTTTTTTAAAGAGTCAATATCCTGTGCAAATACTTTATCCTGTAAGTAAAAAAAAGATAGTAAGAAAAATACGAATACGGTCAATCTCGGCATTGGAGTTTTGTTTATCTGCGTTTTACTGGATCATTCAATCCGCAAATTTAATTCAACAGTATTTTTAAATTAAAATTTAATTCGGCAAGGCAACTCAGCTCATTTTTGTTGCTGCGTTTGCCAGGGAATTCTTTAAAACTACCCTATCCGGCAGCATTAAAAGAATCTTTTTTACGCCTGTAAACTTTCATTTGACAGGCGTTTAGTCAACGGGTTGGGGTACCCGGAAATTTTTTGTACGGATGCAGGGTTGCTACACGCTATTTTGATAACTCTAATACAACTGTTTGATAGCTGCCCAATGAAAAATCCATAAACGGCCCTTTCTCTTTGGTAACTACATTAGTGAAAATGGTAAAACCATCCGTTCTTTCAGCATAGTCTTTTATGGAAACTGTTTTTTCTGTTTTTGCTGTATTCATTACTACCATCACAGTTTGTTTGCCATCGTACCTAAAGTAAACATATACACCATCTACCGGAACAAACTGCATCATTTTGCCCGTGGTTAAGGCTGAAGATGTTTTACGGAAGTTGGCCAGTGCTTTCACATGTTCATAAATTTCCTTGTCCTTTCCTGTTCTTCCATTTTCTTCAAACTTATTTACTTTATCGCCGGCCCAGCCACCAGGAAAATCTAAACGCACATAGCCGTCATTGGGAGAAGTAGTGCCGGGCGTGGCAAATTCTGACGTGTAGTACAGCTGTGGTATGCCCCTGCAGGTAAAGAGCCAGCTTAAGGAAGATTTATATTTGTTGATGTCTTCATTAACTACGGAATAAAATCTTGCTACATCATGATTATCTAAAAACAATACGTTTCTTGTGGGATCCTTGTATAAAAAATCCTGTGCCAGGTTGCTGTATAATTTATTGGCCCCTTCCGTCCAGCCAAAATCCCTTGTCATGGCATCCTGTATACCCCACAATGTTTGAAAATCTGTAGCGGCCGGCAGGTTACTTTTGAATGGAAGGCTGAGGTTATTCTGTACAAAGTATGCCTGGTTAGGTACGCCATGAAACCAGGTTTCTCCAAATAAAGTGATTGCAGGATATTCATCCGTCAATGCCTTATTGCAGCGGTTCATAAAGTTTAAATCGTTATAGGCATAGGTGTCAATGCGCCATCCATCAATACCAAATTCTTCCACAGTCCATAAAGCATGCTGAATTAAAAAATTGGCTACAAAGGGATTGTTCTGGTCCAGGTCGGGCATCTGTTTGGTAAACCAGCCATCCACCAGTTTCTTTTTATCAATATTGCTTGCATATGGATCAAATGCCACCTGGTCTTTATATGTGGTATTCGTGTAAGTGTCCCAGTTATGCACCCAGTTTTTCATGGGCATATCCAGGATCGTGAGGTGATTGGCATCCACATGGTTGTATACGGCATCCTGCACCATCTTCATCCCCTTGGCATGCGTGGCATCTATTAAATCCTTGTATGCCTTTTCTCCTCCCAGTCTCCTGTCAATAGTATAGTGGTCTGTAAATGCATAGCCGTGCTCTGTTCTGTCTGGCCGGTCATTTTCGATCACCGGGTTTAGCCAAAGGGCAGTTACTCCCAGGTCTTTTACATAATCCAAATGATTCTGTATGCCTTTGAGGTCGCCGCCATGCCTGTTAAAAACCGTGTCCCTGTTGAGCGTTTGATCTCTCATACCCGGAACCTGATCATTGGAAGGATCTCCGTTGCTAAACCGGTCTGGTAAAATAAGATATATAAAATCCTTACCTGTTACACCCTGTGCAAATAAAGTTCCATTGCCTTTGCGCCTGGGCTTCAATTCATATTGGATGTCCGTATTCTTTAAAAAAGGAAATTTGAATTTCCCGGGTTTGGCAGTAGCATCAATGGACAGGTCAAGAAAAAGATAGTTGGGGTTCTCTACCCTGTTTATCTTCATCAACCGTACGCCTGTAGCCAGCTTCATTCCACCAGGCCCCATTTTTATCATGGGAAACTGCTCAGCAATTTTTTCGCCATGCACCATCACCTGCAGTTTATTCCACTTCATGCCTGCCCACCAATGTGTAGGATAAGTTTTAACTGTTTGTGAATAACCAATGAATGGTAACAGCAGAAAAATTAACAGGTACGATATTAAATTTTTATTCGTTTTCATAAATCAGCTTTTATCGTCATCTTTTACAATTAATGTTAGAAAGCCTGCCAGTATCATAGATACACCACCGAGTGCGATTGTATTAAGCGTGTTGGCATGAAATAATTTCATGGTAAAATAACCAAGAATGCTGGCGGCAACAATTTGTGGTATCACAATAAAAAAATTGAACACACCCATGTAGTATCCCATTTTATTCGAGGGCAGGGCATTTGAGAGCATAGCGTACGGCATAGATAGAATACTTGCCCAGGCAACACCTACCATGCCCATAGAAACAATGATGAAGGTTGGGTTACTGATAAAATAGATGGAAATCAAACCAAGCCCGCCCACGATCAGGCATATCATATGTGTTATCTTCCTGTTGGTACGGTAGGCTATTAATGGTATAATAAATGCAAACAATGCCGCCACACCGTTACGCACAGACGAACAAACATTCAGCCAGTCTGCACCGTCATTGTATTGTTGCTGTACTCTTTTTAAAACCGTTTTCTCTTCAGCATTGGTCTGCGTATTGAGGCTGTCAGAAAAATAATTAGCCAGGTTTATTGAAATTGCTACCGGGTTTTTGTCATTCCTGTACGTTCTTATTTCATCGATATCACTTTTTAATGAATTAAGTGCTTTTGTTTTTTTCTGATCTTTTTCAGCTGCAATACCGCTGTTAACTGCTGCTTCCATTTTATCAACCAATGTCTTATCCACTTTCATATTGTATTTATTAGCGGTAACAGCATTGGTGGCATATATCCACATGGCAAACAAAGCAAACCAGGTAAAAAATTGTACAAAGGCAAGCTGTTTCATGGTCTTCGGCATTTTAAAAATGCCGCCAAAAGTTTCCTTTACACCATCCATAAAAGTGGTGGATTCTTTTTCAGCTTTAAAGGCCTCCATACTTTCGGGTGGAAATTCTTTTGTTGTAAATACGGTATAAAGTACGGCGGATAAAAAAGCAAAGCCTCCCAGGTAGAAGGACCATTTAACGGACGGAGGAATTTCGCCTGCGGGCGCAGTGTTACTAACATTAAACCAGTTGGTGAATATCCAGGGCAGCAACGCAGCAATAACAGAACCAATACCAATAAAAAAACTCTGCATCGCAAAGCCGGATGTTCTTTGTGAGGGAGGTAATTTGTCACCTACAAACGCCCTGAATGGCTCCATTGAAATATTGATAGAGGCATCCAGGATCCACAACATACCGCCCGCAATCCAAAGAGAAGGTGAATTGGGCATTACAAACAATGCCAAAGTGGCTAAGATGGCACCAATAAAAAAGAAAGGCCTTCTCCTCCCCCAGTAAGGATGCCAGGTCCGGTCACTTAAATAGCCAATGATGGGCTGTACAACCAAACCAGTTAATGGTGCAGCGATCCACAAAATGGGTATTTCATCTTTATTTGCTCCCAATGTTTCAAAAATCCTGCTCACATTGGAGTTTTGCAGTTCAAACCCAAACTGGATACCAAAAAAACCAAAGCTCATATTCCATAGCTCCCAAAAATTTAATTTTTTTTGAGGTTGAACTGGTAGAGAGGACATAGCAATCGTTTAATATTTTAGAATGTGTAGCGTTTACACGTTACAGTTAAAAGAAAAAAATACATCCCGGTAAAGGATGTATCCATAAATGAATTTTATATCACGTACCCGTCTGGTATCACAGCACCTTTTTTAAGGACTACAATGCCGTCCTTAATAGTATACAATGAATGATCGGATTTAGCCAAATGGTCGCCGCCATTAATTCTTACGTCGTTTCCAATACGACAGTTCTTATCTACAATAGTATTGCGGATATAGCAACGGTCACCAATACCTATTTTAGGTAATCCCTTCTCTGTATTATTCTGCAATTCCAGCAATGTTTCATAATAATCATTGCCCATGATATAGCTGCTTACAATGGTGGTGCCATGTCCAATGCGGCTGCGGATACCGATCACACTGTTTTCGATACGGCTGGCACTGATGATGGAGCCTTCGGCTATCACGGTCTTCTCCAGCGTGGTGCCACTGATCTTTGCCGGCGGCAGCATCCTTGCACGGCTGAACACCACTTTCTGGTTGTCGAATAAATTAAAATGCGGCAGGTCAAGTGTCAATGCAAGATTGGCTTCAAAGAAGGAATAAATATTTCCAATATCGGTCCAGTATCCATCGTACTGGAAGCTCACCACTTTATATTTTTCTATAGAAGTAGGAATGATCTCTTTGCCAAAATCCGTAGCTTCTTTCTTTTCGTTTTCGAGCAGGTCGAACAGCAGTTTGCGGCTGAAAACATAAATACCCATGGAGGCAAGATAATTACGTCCCTGCGCCTGCATCACACTACCGGTATCGCTTACCCATTCAGGCAACTGGTCTTTGGATGGTTTTTCTATGAACGAAGTAATATCATTTTCAGCATTTGTTTTTAATATACCGAACTCTGGCGCTTCCCGGTCGCCAACAGGAATGGTGGCAATGGAGATATCGGCATTGTTTTTTACATGGTTATCGATCATTTCTGCAAAGTCCATCTGGTACAACTGGTCGCCGCTTAAGATCAGTACATATTCAAAATCATGATTGATAATATGACGTAAAGATTGTCTTACCGCATCTGCAGTACCCTGGAACCAACCTGCATTGTCGGGAGTTTGTTCTGCCGCCACAATATCAACAAATCCCTTGCTGAACATGCTGAACTGGTAAGTGTTTTTTATATGCTTATTAAGCGATGCTGAGTTAAACTGGGTAAGCACCAGTATCCGGTTGATACTGCTGTTGATACAGTTTGAAATTGGAATATCAACAAGACGGTATTTGCCCGCAATAGGAACTGCAGGTTTACTACGGGTTGCTGTAAGGGGATACAATCTTGAACCGGCCCCTCCACCCAGTACAATGGCAATTACTGATTTGCTCTCCATAAAAATTGAATTAGAAATGAATTTTTGGTAATGGTTGGTAACTAAACAAATATATAGCGTAATAAAGTTATTGCAAACTTTGATACAAATCAATATAATGTTGAGCACTTGTTTCCCAACTGTTATCTATCTGCATTAACTTTTTCTTAATCCCCTTTATTTTGGGTTTATCGGCATACAACTCCATAGCCCGGTGAATGGAGTACGTGATATCCCACACTTTGGCATCATTGAATTTAATGCCATATCCTCCTGTCTCGCCTATATCAACAACCGTATCTTTTAATCCGCCGGTGTTACGAACAATTGGAATAGTACCATACCGCATGGCATACATCTGGTTCAATCCGCAAGGCTCTACCCTGCTGGGCATGAGTAAAAAGTCGGCACCGGCATACATTTGGTGGCTGAGTTTTTCATTGTAGCCGATCTTTGAATTATAATACCCGGCCAGTGGCATGTTGAGGTTGCTTAACTCCCACTCTACCTGGGGATCGCCACTGCCGAGAACAAGGAAACACATCTTCCCTTCCAGGTGATACACTGAATCATAGATGGCTCTCGGCAAAAGGTCGGCGGCTTTTTCACCCACTAACCTGCCTATAAATACAAACAATGGTTTTTCAATATCCAGGTTAAACTCATCGCATAATACTTTTTTACTGGCCAATTTTCCTTTGTCAATATCCTTTAAACTATAGTTAGTATCTATATAAGTGTCAACAGCAGGATCCCACACTTTATCATCAATCCCATTTAAAATACCGGTGCATTTACCCTGTTCGTATTGAAATAATTTTTCAAGGCCATTGGCTTCCTGTCTCATTTCTTCGAGATAACTATAACTCACCGTAGTAACCCTGTGGGCACATTTTACAGCACTTGCTAATGGATTGATACTATCCTTCCAGTCGAGCTTGCCCCATTGCCAGCTGTCGTATGCCGGCAGGTAAGATGATTTGTCCCAACCCATCCAGCCCTGGTATTGTGCATTGTGAATGGTTAATACCGTGGGTATGGCAGCGAGGTGCCGGTAGGCATAACAATTTTGCATCATAAAAGGTACCAGGCCGGCGTGGTAATCGTGTACATGCACTACATCCGGTTTGTGTTCCCATTTAGCCACCCAATCCACCACGGCAATCTGGAAAGCAGTAAACCGTTCTGCGTCATCGTTATAGCCATACACCTGTTCCCGGTCGAGCAGGCCGTTAATATCAACGAGGTAGAGATCAAAGCCAAGTTTACTGGTTTGCTCTTTGATGATGGTATAATTAAACCACATAGGGCCCATATTAAAAGCGCCCTTGTGCACCACGTCAAATTCGTTTTGAAACAGGAACTTGGTACGGTACATGGGCATCACCAATTTGGCGATATGCCCCAGTTGTACCTGGTATTTAGGCAGCGCTCCCGCCACATCTCCCAGGCCGCCTGCTTTTGCTACCGGATAACATTCAGCAGTTACGTGTAAAATTTCCATTGCAGAAGTAATTATTTGAGATAAGTTTTGGCAAATACCGGCAACCGTCATTCTGTTTCGTAAACATACGAACCAAGGCAGCAGCAATAATTTTTATAAATATAGAACCTAAACAAAACAAAACACCTGACGAAGCAAAATAATTTTTCCAGTGTGACACAACTTGTTTAATATTCTACTAACAATTACTGATTTTCTTTTGAAAATATTTCCAGTCAATTAATTGTTTGAATGTATTATTTTTAAAGCCGTAACAAAAAAGGAGATGAAGCTGCCTTTTTTTGCTGTA
>ERZ795056.3457-NODE-3457-length-16949-cov-35.260862_pt1 | contig 16949 bp, 20 predicted proteins | sample MGYA00375140_ERZ795056 | MGnify/ENA primary metagenome ERZ795056 (study PRJEB30185, sample SAMN05720227) | activated sludge metagenome | isolation source: Anaerobic digester | place: USA | collected 2015-03-09 ... | reverse complement strand
CTCCCTCCCTCGTTGGCCTCAGGGCGCTGCACGGCGCTTTCTTCTTCCCCCCGGCTCCACCGGAGCGCCGCATGACCGGCCCCCACCGCACCCTGCGGCGGGTGGCCGTGGTCGGCTCGGGCATCTCGGGGCTGGCCGCCGCCTGGCACCTGGCAGACCATGCCCAGGTCACGCTCTTCGAGGCCGACAACCGCTTCGGCGGGCACGCCCACACGGTGGATGTCACGCTGGAACGCACCACCCACGGCGTCGACACCGGCTTCCTGGTCTTCAACCACGCCACCTACCCGCATCTGCGCCAGCTGTTCGCCGAGTTGGGCGTGGACACCGCGCCATCGGAAATGTCGTTCTCCGTGCAGGTGCCCGGCCGCGATGGCCGCAATGCGCTGGAATGGAGCGGCTGCAACCTCGACACCGTGTTCGCCCAGCGCCGCAACCTGGTGAACCCGCGCTTCCTGGGCATGCTGCGCGACCTGCTGCGCTTCAACCGCGTGACCACGCAGATCGCCGAGGCGCAGCAAGAGGCCGCGCTGCAGCAACCCATCGGCGACTTCCTGGTCGAGCGTGGTTTCTCCAATGCCTTCCGCGACTGGTACCTGCTGCCGATGCTGGGCTGCATCTGGAGCTGCCCCACCGACCAGATGCTGCGCTTTCCGGTGGCCACGATGATCCGCTTCTGCCACAACCACGGCCTGATCCGCGTGACCGACCGGCCGCAGTGGTACACGGTGCGCGGCGGGTCGAAGCACTATGTGCAGCGCATGCTGCAGCGCATCCCCGATGCCCGCGCCGGCACGCCAGTGCGCGCGGTGCGCCGCGTGCCGCCCGGCAGCGGCAGCGCCGGCGTGTGGATCGACACCGACCACGGCAGCGAAGCCTTCGACGACGTGGTGCTGGCCGGCCACAGCGACCAGAGCCTGGCGCTGCTGGGCAACCATGCCAGCGCCGACGAGCGCGCGGTGCTGGGCGCCATCGGCTACCACCGCAACCGCGCGGTGCTGCACACCGATGCCAGCGTGCTGCCCAACCGGCCCAAGGCCTGGGCGGCCTGGAACTACCTGCGCGCGCCGCAGCATGCGCAGGAGCAGTCGGCCGTGTGCCTGCACTACCTGATCAACCGCCTGCAGCCGCTGCCCTGGCAACAGCCGGTGGTGGTGTCGCTGAACCCGGTGCGCGATCCGGCACCGGCCACCGTGATCGGCGAGTACGACTACGCCCACCCGGTGTTCGACCTGGCCGCCATCGCCGCGCAGGCACGCGTGCCGCAGCTGCAAGGCCAGTCGCATGTGTGGTTTGCGGGCGCCTGGACGCGCTATGGCTTCCATGAGGATGGCCTGATGTCGGGCATGGCGGCGGCCGAGGGGCTGCGCGCCCGCTGGGCGGCTGAATCCTCCAGCCAGCCGGCGCGCGCAGCCGCCTGAGACCACACCATGGCAGCCAGCGTCCCCGCCCCCACCCTACCGCAGGCCCAGCTGGGCATCGGCCGGGTGCGCCACCAGCGGCTGCGGCCGGTGGGCCATGGCTTCGACTACCCGACCTGGTTCCTGCTGCTGCCGATGCGCCAGCTGCGCCGCCAACCCAACCCCAGCCTGCGGCGCAACCGCGGCGGCTGGGTCAGCTTCCACGATGCCGACCACGGCGACGGCCGGGCCGACTGCCTGGCCTGGCTGGACGAGCGCCTGCAGGCCGAGGGCATCACCGACGCCTCCGGCGAGGTGTGGCTGCACACCTACCCGCGCATGCTGGGCGTGGCCTTCAAACCGGTCAGCTTCTGGTACTGCCACCGGGCCGACGGCAGCCTGGCGGCCATCGTCGCCGAGGTCAACAACACCTTCGGCGGCCGCCACTGCTACCTGTTGACCGCGCCGCAGCTGGCCTGGGGCCAGGAGCTGCCGGCGGTCAAGCAGTTCCATGTGTCGCCGTTCTGCCAGATCGAGGGCGGCTACCGCTTCCGCTTCATGCGCACCCACAGTGGCGATGACGGCGCCGGCCGCACGGTGGCCCGCATCGTGCACGACGACGCCCAGGGCCCGCTGCTGCTGACCAGCGTCAGTGGCGACCTGGCCGCGCTGACGCCGCAGCGCCTGCACCACGCGCTGTGGCGCATGCCGCTGATGACCTTGGGCGTGATCGCCCGCATCCACTGGCAGGCCCTGCGCCTGCTGCTCAAGCGGGTGCCGTTCTTCGGCAAGGCACCGGGTGCGGCCGCAGCGCCCGCCCTGCCCACCCGCTGACCCCTTCCCGTTCACCGCACCGGACCCAGGATTTCCACGATGCGCTCTGCCTCCACCACCGTCGGCTCCAGCTCGCTGGCCCTGCCCTCCACCGCCCCTGCCGCGGCCCGCGCGGTGTTCGCGCTGTTGCGGCGCCTGCAAGTCGGCACGCTGGATGTGCAACTGCCCGACGGCAGCCAGCTGCACTTCGGCAGCGGCAAGGCCGGTGAGCCGCATGCCGCGCTGCGGCTGCACAACTGGAACATCTGCAGCGCCGCGCTGCGCTCGGGCGACATCGGCTTTGCCGAGAGCTTCATCGCCGGTGACTGGGCGGCCAACGACCTGGTGGCCCTGCTGCAGCTGTTCATCGCCAACCGCGACGCGATGGAGTCGGTGGTCTACGGCACCTGGTGGGGCAACCTGATCCACCGCATGCGCCACCTGTTCAACCGCAACAGCCGCGCCGGCAGCAAGCGCAACATCCACGCCCACTACGACCTGGGCAACAGCTTCTACAAGCTGTGGCTGGACGACACGATGACCTACTCCAGCGCCTGGTTCAACGGCGACACCGGGCAGGCCACAGCCACTGCGCAGCAGGCCAAGATGCGCCGGGCGCTGAGCGAGTGCCATGTCACGCCCGCCAGCCATGTGCTGGAGATCGGCTGCGGCTGGGGCGGCCTGGCCGAATGCGCCGCGCGCGACTTCGGCGCCCGCCTCACCGGCGTCACGCTGTCGGCCGAGCAGCTGGCCTTCGGGCAGGAACGGCTGGCCAAGGCCGGCCTGGCCGAGCGCGCCACGCTGCGCTTCCAGGACTACCGCGACATCGCCGACGGCCCGTTCGACGCCATCGTGTCGATCGAGATGTTCGAGGCCGTGGGCCGCGCCTACTGGGCCAGCTACTTCAAGACGGTGCATGACCAGCTCAAGCCCGGCGGCCGCGCCTGCATCCAGTCGATCACCATCGACGACGCGCTGTTCGACCGCTATGTCAGCGGCACCGACTTCATCCAGCAGTACATCTTCCCGGGCGGGCTGCTGCCCAGCCCCAACGCCTTCCGTGCCGAGGCGGCCAAGGCCGGCCTGCAGGTCGAGCGCGAACTGCGCTTCGGCACCGACTACGCCGAGACGCTGCGCCGCTGGCGCCAGGACTTCCTGCACCAGGACACGCAAGTGCGCGGCCTGGGCTTCGACACCCGCTTCATGCGCACCTGGGAGTTCTACCTCGCCTACTGCGAAGCGGCCTTTGCCAGCGGCAACACCGATGTGATGCAGTTCACCCTGCGTCGGCCGGGGGCCTGATGGCCACCCCTGCCGGCCAGCCGCGCCTGACCACCACCCGCCGCAGCTGCCTGGCTGCGCTGGCGGGTGGCGTGCTGCTCTCGGCCGGCGTGGGCGTGCGTGCCCGCATCGACGCCGCCGCGCCGCCCGAGCTGGCCAGCGAGCTGCCCGGCGTGCACCTGCGCGGCAGCGGCGCCATGCGCTTCATGGGCATGCGCATCTACGACGCACGGCTGTGGGCACCCGCGGCCGTCATCGGCGACGGCGCCACCCAGCCGCTGGCGCTGGAGCTGATCTATGCCCGCAACATCAAGGGCGACCTGATCGTCAGCAGCTCGCTGCGCGAGATGCAGCGCGTGGGGTCGTTCAGCCCCGAGCAGTCGGCGCGCTGGACGCAGGCGATGACGCCGCTGTTTCCCAACATCAAGCCGGGCGACCGCATCACCGGCATCCAGCGGCCTGGCCAGTCAGCGCGCTTCTACTTCAACGGCACGCTGCGCGGCGAAGTGGCCGACGCCGACTTCACCCGGCTGTTCTTCGGCATCTGGCTGTCGCCGCGCACGTCCGATCCGCAACTGCGCCAGCAGCTGCTGAGCGGCGGCGCCTGACATGGCGGCAGCGAGCGCCTCCATGACCGATCGCACGCTCAGCCAACCTGTTGGCGCCGCGTCCACCGGCTTCAGCCTGGCCAACGGCCTGCGCTACGGTGCCCTGGGCGCACCGCTGGCGTTTGCAGCGCTGCCGCTGTACGTGCTGCTGCCCAACCACTACGCCGCGCAGTTGGGTGTGCCGCTGGCCGGGCTGGGCGCGGTGTTGCTGGGCACGCGGGCGCTGGACGCGCTGATCGACCCCTGGCTGGGCCGCGTGGTCGATGCCGGCCTGGCCCGCCCACGGCGGCAGGTGATGGTGGCCGCCGCCTTCGCCGCGCTGCTGATGGCGCTGGGCTTTGCGGCGCTGTTCTTCCCGCAGGTGCAGGGCCCCGATGCCCTGCTGGCCTGGTGCGCGGTGGCCCTGGTGGTCACCTGCCTGGGCTACAGCGCGCTCGGCGTGCTGCACCAGGCCTGGGGCGCCCGGCTGGGCGGCGGCGCCACCGCGCAGGCGCGCATCACCGGCTGGCGTGAGGGCCTGTCGCTGGCCGGCGTGCTGGCCGCCAGCGTGCTGCCGGCGCTGGCCGGCGTGCCGGTGATGGTGGCCACCTGCATCGGCCTGCTGGTGGTGGCGATCTGGGCGCTGTCCGGCGCGCCGTTCCGCGCCGCGCCGCTGCGCTTGCTGCAGGCCGGCACGCCCGCCGAGCCCGGCGCCTGGCTGCTGCCCTGGCGCACGCCGGCCTTCCGCCGGCTGATGGCGGTGTTCCTGCTCAACGGCGTGGCCAGCGCGATCCCGGCCACGCTGGTCATCTTCTTCATCCGCGACCGGCTGCAGGCACCGGCCTGGGAGCCGGCCTTCCTGGGCAGCTACTTCGCCGCGGCGGCGCTGTCGATGCCGCTGTGGGTGCGCGCGGTGGCCCGCTTCGGCCTGCTGCGCTGCTGGCTGGCCGGCATGGGCCTGGCCATCGCCGCCTTCGTGTGGGCGGCGCGGCTGGGCAGCGGCGACACCGCCGCCTTCCTGGCCATCTGCATCGCTTCAGGCATGGCACTGGGCGCCGACCTGGCCGTGCCCGGTGCGCTGCTGACCGGCGTGATCCAGCGCGCCGGCCACGCCCTGCGGCATGAAGGCAACTACTTCGGCTGGTGGACCTGCGCCAACAAGCTGAACCTGGCCCTGGCCGCCGGCCTGGCGCTGCCGGCGCTGCAGGCGCTGGGCTACGCGCCCGGCGCCACCGACAGCGACGCCCTGGGCGCGCTGGCCATCGTCTATGCCGCCGTGCCCTGCCTGCTGAAGGCCGGCGCCGCCGGCCTGCTCTGGACTTTCCGACCCCACCTGGACCGACCATGACCCCGCGTTTCACCTCCACCCTGCGCCGCCTGGCTGCAAGCGCCACGCTGGCCATCGCCAGTCTGGCCACCCTGGGTCTGGCCGGCTGCGCCAGCCCCACGCCGGCCGACTACGCCAGCCAGGGCCCCAAGCTCGACCTGAAGCAGTACTTCAACGGCAAGCTGCTGGCCCACGGCATCGTCACCGACCGCAGTGGCAAGGTGCTGCAGCGCTTCACGGCATTGATCACCGGCACCTGGGTGGGCGACACCGGCACGCTGGACGAACGCTTCACCTACGCCGACGGCCGCCAGGAAACCCGGGTGTGGACGATCCAGCGCGGCGCCGACGGCCGCTACACCGGCACCGCCGCCGACGTGCTGGGCGAAGCCCAGGGCCAGGCCGCCGGCAACGCGCTGAACTGGCGCTACACCCTGCTGCTGCCGGTCGACGGCCGCACCTGGGAAATCCAGTTCGACGACTGGATGTTCCTGGTCGACGACCAGGTGATGCTCAACCGCGCGGTGATGTCGAAGTTCGGCATCCGCCTGGGCGAGGTGCTGCTGTCCTTCCAACGCCTGCCCGGCTGACCCGCCCGAACCGAAAGCCCATGATGGCCCTGAACCCCCGCATCACCGACTGGCGCGGCCAGCATGTCTGGCTGGTGGGCGCGTCCACCGGCATCGGCCGCGCCACCGCGGCGCGGCTGCATGCGCTGGGCGCCAAGGTCACGGTGTCGGCACGCGGCCGGCCGGCGCTGGACAGCTTCGTCGCCGACCACCCCGGCGCCCGCGCCCTGCCGCTGGACGCCACAGACGCCGCCGCCGTGCGCGCCGCCGCCACGCAATTGCTGGCCGACGATGGCCGCATCGACCTGGCGCTGTACTGCGCCGGCCACTACCACGCCATGCAGGCCACCAGCTTCGACCTGGCCGACGCGGTGCGCCACCAGCAGATCAACTATGTGGGTGCTCTGAACATGCTGGATGCGGTGCTGCCCACGCTGCTGCGGCAAGCCGCCGCCGGCACGCCGGCGCACCTGAGCCTGGTGGCCAGCGTGGCCGGCTACCGCGGCCTGCCCAATGCGCTGGCCTACGGTCCCACCAAGGCCGCGCTGATCAACCTGTCCGAGGTGCTGTACCTGGATCTGCATGCCCGCGGCGTGGGCGTGTCGCTGATCAACCCCGGCTTCGTCGAGACGCCGCTGACCGCGCAGAACAGCTTCAAGATGCCGGCACTGATGAGTCCGGAGGATGCCGCGCTGGCCATCGTCGCCGGCTGGGAGGCCGGCGAGTTCGAGATCCACTTCCCCAAGCGCTTCACCCGCATGCTCAAGGCGCTGCGGCCGATGCCCGACGGCATGTACTTCGGCGCCATCCGGCGCGCGGTGCGTGTCTGAGGCAGCCGCCGCACGCCATGCCGACCCGCGGGTGCAGCGGGTGGTGGCGCTGTACGAGACCCTGGCGCCGGCCGACCTGCCGGCGCTGCGCGGCGTCTATGCCGACGACGCCCGCTTCAAGGACCCGTTCAACCAGGTGCAGGGCGTGGCGGCGATTGCCCGCATCTTCAGCCACATGTTCCGCACGCTGGATCGCCCGCGCTTCCAGGTGCTGGACATCGTGGCCGACGGCGACGCGCTGTTCCTCACCTGGGATTTCACCTTCCGCACCCGCGGCGCCGGCGCAGCCGCCATGGCCATCCACGGCGGCAGCCACATCCGCTTCAATGCCGACGGCCAGGTGCAGTCACACCGCGACTACTGGGACGCGGCCGAAGAGCTGTACGAGAAGCTGCCGGTGCTGGGCACCTTGATGCGCTGGCTCAAAAAGCGCGCCGGGGGATGAACCGTCAGTTCTGTCCTTCGGTCAGCGTGTCGAGCTGGAAATTGCCGCTCTTGTGCACCAGCCAGATGTCGGTGTAGACGGCCTTGCCCAGCTTGGCCGGCGCCGGGAACGGGCCCGCCTTGCGGATCATCGCCACCACCCAGGGCCCCACTTCGGGCGCTGCCGGCGGGCGGCGCACCCGCACGTCCAGGATCTGACCCTGCGCGTCGACCTCGGTGTCGACGATCATCACGCCGTACAGCAGCGGCGGCATGCGGCCCTTGTAGATGCGCATCGGGTAGCTGGCATAGATGTGCCTGGCAGCGTCGCGCCGGTAGGCCAGGTCGTTGTCAGCCTCGCTGGCCGTGCCGGCACCGCCCAGCGGCGACGGCACCAGCGAGAACTGGGCATGGGCCGCGCTGCCGAACCAGCCGCCCGCCATCACCAGCAACAGTGCACGCAGCCAGCGCAAGGTGGACGTAACAACACAGGAGACAGTTGGCAGCATGGTCGGACTGGAGGTGCAGCGCCCGGCCGGCCGGACAACCGCCCGCACGCTAGCACAGCAGGCACCTGCGCCCGCGCGAGGGCGCGCCGCCGCTGTGGCGTGCATGCAACCGCGCACAGCCGGTCAGCCGGTCAGCGCAGCCAGCCCTTGCGGCGGAAGTAGATGAACGGTGCCGCCACCGACGCCACCATCAGCGCCAGCGCGAACGGGTAGCCCCAGGGCTGCTCCAGCTCCGGCATGTGCTTGAAGTTCATGCCGTAGATGCTGGCGATCAGCGTGGGCGGCAGCAGCGCCACGCTGGCCACCGAGAAGATCTTGATGATCTTGTTCTGGTTGATGTTGATGAAGCCGACGGTGGCGTCCATCAGGAAGTTGATCTTGTCGAACAGGAAGGCGGTGTGGCTGTCGAGCGAGTCGATGTCGCGCATGATCTGCCGCGCTTCCTCGAACTGCTCGGCGTTCAGCAGCCGGCTGCGCATCATGAAGCTCACCGCGCGGCGGGTGTCCATCACGTTGCGGCGGATGCGGCCGTTGAGGTCTTCCTCCTTGGCGATGGCGCTCAGCGCGTCGCCGGCGGCACGGTCGTCCACGTCCTGCTTCAGCACGCGGGCACTCACCTTCTCCAGGCTGTCGTAGATGCCCTCCAGCGCGTCGGCCGAGTACTCCGCATCGGCGTCGTACAGCTTGAGCAGCACATCCTTGGCGTCGCCGATCAGCGCCGGAATGCGGCGCGCCCGCAACCGCAGCAGGCGGAACACCGGCAGGTCTTCGCCATGCACCGAGAACAGCACGCCATCCTTCAGGATGAAGGCCACCCGCACGTTGCGCGGCGTCACGTCGTCGTCGATCAGGAAGTCGGAGCGGATGTGCAGCTCGCCGTTGTCTTCCTCGTAGAAGCGGGCCGACTCCTCGAGGTCGTCATCGACGATGTTGTCGGGCAGATGCAGACCGAAGCGGGCGCTGATCCAGCCCTTTTCCATCGGCGACGGCGCTTCCAGGTCCACCCACACCGGCAGGGCATGGGCCAGGGTGTCGGGGCTGTCGATTTCCTGCTGCACCAGCCTGCCTTGGGCCAGTGTGAACACATTGAGCATGGCGCTCTCCAGGACACGGGACCGGCTGCCTCGGGTGGGCAGCCGTGCAAGGCTGTGGGGTGGCGTGTGGCTGCAACCGCCCGACCCCAGGCCCTGGCCTGGCGCGGACGGTCACCGAGGGTGACTGGGGTCCAACGTGGTGCTCCGAATGGATCAGCCGAAGATTATTGCATCGGCCACCGGCCAATCCGGCGGGCTCAGGCCGCCGGCATCAGGCGCTCGATCGTCTCGATCAACTGCAACGGGCTGAACGGCTTGATCAGGTACTCGTCGGCGCCGGCTTCCTGGCCGGCGTCGCGGTCCTGCGTCTGGCCACGGGCGGTGAGCAGCACCACCCGCGTGCCCTGCAAGGCCGGCAGCGCACGCACGCGGGCGCACACCTGCAGGCCGTCCAGTTCGCCGGGCATCATCACGTCCAGCAGGATCAGGTCGGGCTGCACCTCGACAGCCAGCCGCAAGCCGTCGGTGCCATTGGCGGCCTCATGGATCTCGTAGGGCTCGAACTCCAGCGTCATCCGGATCAGCTTCCGGATGTCGGCCTGGTCTTCGACGATCAGCACGCGTTTCATGGCAGGGGCTCCCCAGAGCCGTCGGCAGGGAACCGACAACTCGACGCCACATTGTCGGCCCGGAATCCACCTGCCAAAGGCCAGAACTGGGCCGGCGATCCGGGCTGGCATCTGCAAGGGCCGCGGGCAACACCCGCAGCCGCCGCATCAGGCCACCGAGGTCAACGCCGCCACCCGGTCGCGCACCAGCGCCTCGAGCTCATCGAACGGCACCGGCTTGTGGAACACCCGAACCTGCGGCGGCAGGCCGCCCCGCCGGGCAATGTCGGCCTCGGACAGGGCCGTCACCACCACGATCTCCATGTCGTCGAAGGACCGCCCCACACCGCGCAGCGACCCGATCATCTTGAAGCCGTCCATGCCGGGCATGTTCAGGTCGGTGATCAGCAGGTCGGGGCATTGCTGGCCCATGCGCAGCAGCGCTTCGAAGCCGTCGGACGCCGGCGTCACGTCGATCGGCAGCTCCCAGCCGGCGATGACCATCGTGAACAGCCGCAGCAGTTCGGGTTCGTCCTCGACCACCATCACCCGCAGGCGGGCCTCGGCGCCAACCGCCAGTGCGCCGGGCTGGGTGTCGCCCGACAGGGCGGCACGGCGCTCGCCGATCAGCCGCTCGACGGCGATGCGCGAAATGCGCCGGTGCCCGCCTGCCGTCTTCCAGGCCGGCAACACCCCGCTCTCGACCCACAGCTGCACCGTCCGCAGCGCAACCCCCAGCTGCTCGGCGGCTTCTCGCGTGGACAGGACATCGTCGTTGGTGGGGTTCTTGCGCATCACACTGCCGGACTGACCGGGCGAGAGGACCGCACCGGCCCGCCCGGGAGCGGCAGCCAATGCGTCAGGATCAACAGCAGGCCGGGCAGGTGGCCACTTGCACACCGACCACACCACCCGCGACTTTTTTTCACTTTACCCCGATTGATCGACCGGGTGAGGCGGCACCCCTAGGAAAACACGGATGTCACATCTGACAGTGCGGCAGCGCAACAAGGCCGCGCGCGCTGGGGCAACTGTGCCGAACCTCTCAAATGCCCCTGCAGCCAACCGCAACCACCCCTTGTCATCGGGCTGACATCAGGCGCACACTGGGCTCGGACGGCCAGCGCTGCGTGCTGCGTCGACGAAGTGGCTGCACACCGTCCGGATCCGAGAAACCCCCCTAGAAAGGACGCTCTGATGAACCTGACGATCAGTGGACACCATCTGGATGTCACACCGGCGCTTCGTGAGTATGTGCTCACCAAGCTGGATCGGGTCACACGGCACTTCGACCAGGTGGTCGACATCAGTGTTCTGCTGACAGTTGAAAAGCTCAAGGAGAAGGAACGACGGCAGAAGGCCGAAGTGACGCTGCACGTCAAGGGCAAGGACATCTTCGTGGAGCAGTCGCACGAAGACCTGTACGCCGCCATCGACCAGCTGATGGACAAGCTGGATCGCCAGGTGGTCAAGCACAAGGACCGCCTGCAGGACCACCACCATGCCGCCGCCAAGCGGCTGGACGCGGACGTGGTCTGACGGGGTCCACTCCGCCTGCTGTCGGCGGCCCCTGCGGGGGCCGTTTTGTTCAGATCTGCCTGATTTGAAGCGTCATGACAACATCCCGCAGTCGAGGGTGGTGTCTACATTGCAGTGCAGCAATGCGTTTCTATAATCATTTTTCAGTCACAGGACCCGTGATGGCGCCCGGCAACAGCTGGCGCGATGCGGGGGGAACGCCATGAACCGTCTCGCCGCCATCCTGCCCCTCGCCAATGTGCTGGTGGACGTGGATGCCACCAGCAAGAAGCGGGCTTTCGAGCACGCGGGCCTGTTGTTCGAGAACCAGCACGCCATCGCGCGGGCCACGGTCACCGACAACCTGTTCGCCCGGGAGCGCCTGGGCTCCACCGGCCTGGGGCACGCCGTGGCCATCCCGCACGGGCGCATCAAGGGGCTGAAGAACCCGCTGGCCGCCGTCATCCGGGTGCAGCAGCCGATCCCGTTCGACGCACCCGACGACGAGCCGGTCAGCCTGCTGATCTTCCTGCTGGTGCCCGAGGCAGCCACGCAGCGCCACCTCGAGATCCTGTCGGAGATCGCCGAACTGCTGTCCGACCGTGAACTGCGTGAACGCCTGAAGACCGCCGCCGACGCGGTGGCGCTGCACAAGCTGATCGCCGACTGGGCGCCGCTGAAGTCGGTGGCCTGAGCGCCCCCGCGATGTTGCCCGGGGCCCGCGCTTGAAGCCGACCTCGATCAGCGCCGAGGCGCTGTTCGAAGCCCACCGCGAACTGCTGCGCTGGGCCTGGATCGCCGGGCATGCGCACCCGGAACGCCGCTTCGACGACGCGGCCGTGCGCGACGCCCAATCGGCTGCCGACCTGGTCGGCTACCTGAACTACGTGCACCCCTACCGGGTGCAGATCGTCGGCCGGCGCGAGGTGAAGTACCTCGCCGAAAACACGCTGGAAGACCAGGAGCGCCGCATCTCGCGCATCGTCACGCTGGAGCCGCCGGTGCTGATCGCCGCCGACGGCGTGACCCCGCCCGACCGCCTGGTGGCGATGTGCGACCGCGCCGAGATTCCGCTGTTCGTCACCAGCGAATCGGCCGGCCAGGTGATCGACATCGTGCGCACCTACCTGGCGCAGCTGTTCGCCGACCGCATCACCCGGCACGGCGTGTTCATGGACATCCTGGGCCTGGGCGTGCTGCTCACCGGCGAAAGCGGCCTGGGCAAGAGCGAACTGGGGCTGGAGTTGATCAGCCGCGGCCACGGCCTGGTGGCCGACGATGCGGTCGACCTCTACAAGATCAGCCAGAGCGCGCTGGAGGGCCGCTGCCCCGACCTGCTGCTGAACCTGCTGGAAGTGCGCGGCATCGGCCTGCTCGACATCAAGGCCATCTTTGGCGAGACGGCGGTGCGCCGCAAGATGCGCCTGAAGCTCATCGTGCACCTGGTGCGCAAGGAGACGATGGAGCGTGAATTCGAGCGCCTGCCCTACGAGCCGCTGTACGAAGACATCCTGGGCATCGGCGTGCGCAAGGTGGTGATCACCGTGGACGCCGGCCGCAACCTGGCGGTGCTGGTGGAAGCCGCGGTGCGCAACACCATCCTGCAACTGCGCGGCATCGACACCTACCAGGAGTTCATCGAGCGCCACCAGCGCGCGATGCAGCAGCCCGAGGAGTGACCCGCCTCGCCGCCTATTTCGGCTTGTGCGGGCAGGCCGGCTTGGTGCACACCGCGTAGAGCGACAGCGCGTGGTCCTGCAGGTCGAAGCCCTGGGCCTGGGCCACGGCGCGCTGGCGCTGCTCGATCTCGGGGTCGAAGAACTCTTCCACCCGGCCGCAGGTCAGACACACCAGATGGTCATGGTGCTGGCCTTCGTTCAGCTCGAACACCGACTTGCCGGATTCGAAGTGGCTGCGCGACAGCAGCCCGGCCTGCTCGAACTGCATCAGCACCCGGTAGACGGTGGCCAGGCCGATGTCGGCGTCGTCCTTCAGCAGGGCCTTGAACACGTCTTCGGCCGTCATGTGGCGCTGCTGCGTGCGCTGGAAGATCTCCAGGATCTTGATGCGCGGCAGCGTGGCCTTCAGGCCGCTGCTCTTGAGCTCGTCGGCGTGGGACTGGGGCGGGGCGGCGCGGTGGGGCATGGTGGATGGCTAGAATCGTCGATGATATCCAGCCCGCTGCAGACTGCCCAGCGCCAGGCGCTGCCAGCCTCTCCAGCACCCACCGTCGGGCCCGACCCTTGACCACCTCCGCACCTGTTCGCCGCTTGTCCCGCCTGGCTGGCCTGCTCTGGCTGCCACTGGCCCTGGGAGGTTGCGCCTACCTGCCGTCGCTGCCAGCCCTGCCGTCGCTCACGTCGGGCGACAGCTTCCTCGGTGTGGTGACGCCCTACCGCATGGACATCGTGCAGGGCAACGTGGTCACGCAGGAGCTCGCCGCCCGGGTGCAGCCCGGCATGACCCGTGCCCAGGTGCGCGACATCCTCGGCTCGCCGATGCTGACCGACCCGTTCCATGCCGACCGCTGGGACTACATCTTCACCATCCGCCGCCAGGGCACGCCGCCGCAGCGCCGGGATGTGGTGGCGCACTTCAAGGGTGACCGGCTCGAGCGCCTGGACGCCAAGGACCTGCCGACCGAGAGCGATTTCGTCGCGTCGATCAGCCGGCCGATCAAGACCACCCGCAGCCAGCCGATCGCGCTGACCGACGAGCAGATCAAGGCCCTGCCCAGGCCGCCCGCCGCCGCGCCCGAACCGGTGGTCCCGATGGGCGCCGTGCGCAGCTACCCGCCGCTGGAACCATGACGCTGCGCGTCGCGATTGCCGGTGCGTCCGGCCGCATGGGCCACATGCTGGTCGAGGCGGTGCTGGCCGCGCCCGACCTGCAACTGGCCGGTGCGCTCGACATCGCCGGCAGCCCGGCGCTGGGCCAGGACGCCGGCGCCTTCGCCGGCCGCCACACCGGCGTGGCCATCACCAGCGACCTGCACGCCGGTCTGGCCCAGGCCCAGGTGCTGATCGACTTCACCCGGCCCGCGGGCACGCTGGCGCACCTGGCGGTCTGCCGCGATCTGGGCGTCAAGGCGGTGATCGGCACCACCGGCTTTTCGGCCGAGCAGAAGGCCACCATCACTGCCCATGCCGCGCAGGTGGCGGTGGTGCTGGCGCCCAACATGAGCGTGGGTGTCAACGTGGTGCTCAAGCTGCTGGACCAGGCCGCCCGCGCACTGAACCAGGGCTACGACATCGAGGTGATCGAAGCCCACCACCGACACAAGGTGGACGCGCCCAGCGGCACCGCGCTGCAGATGGGCGAGGTGCTGGCCGCCGCGCTGGGGCGCAACCTGGCCGACTGTGCGGTGTATGCCCGCGAAGGTGTCACCGGCGAGCGTGATCCGTCGACCATCGGCTTCTCGGCCATCCGTGGCGGCGACATCGTGGGCGACCACACGGTGCTGTTCGCCGGCACTGGCGAGCGCATCGAGATCAGCCACAAGAGCAGCAGCCGCGCCGGCTATGCCCAGGGCAGCCTGCGCGCCGCACGTTTCCTGGCGGGGCACGCGACCGGCCTGTTCGACATGAACGACGTGCTCGGCCTGGCCTGAGCCCTGCCATGCAGGGGCTGCTGCAGTTCTGGCAAGACAGTGACGCCATCGGCCGCACGGTGGCCGCGCTGCTGCTGGCCATGTCGGTCAGCGCCTGGGTGCTGATCTTCTGGAAGGGCTGGGTGCTGCTGCGCGCCCGCCGCGACATTGACCGTGCCGTGCCCGCCTTCTGGTCGGCCGGCTCGCTGGACGCCGGCCGCACCCGCCTGGCCGCGCTGGACCGCGAACAGGTGCTGCTGCCGATGCTGGACGCCGGCACCGCACTGGATCCACCCGGCACGCTGGCCACCCAGGCCGCGCTGGGCTCGCAGCTGACGCGGCGCCTGCGCGACGCCCTGCAGCGCAGCCTGGCCCACCTGCGCTTCGGCCAGGTGCTGCTGGCGTCGATCGGCAGCACCGCACCCTTCATCGGCCTGTTCGGCACGGTCTGGGGCATCTACCACGCGCTGATCAGCATCTCGGCGGCCGGCTCGCTGACGATCGACAAGGTGTCGGGCCCGGTCGGCGAGGCGCTGGTGATGACCGCTGCCGGCCTGGCGGTGGCGATTCCCGCCGTGCTGGCCTACAACCTGTTCGGCCAGTGGGTGGCGGCCTGCGAGGCGGCACTGGAAGGCTTTGCGCACGACCTGCGCGAGATGGCGCTGGACGGCGCCGCGGCCCGGGCCGGAGGCTGACATGGCCTTCGGCCGCCTGCAGCGCCCCGGCGCGTCGCAGCCGATGAGCGACATCAACATGACGCCGCTGATCGACGTGATGCTGGTGCTGCTGGTGATCTTCATCATCACCGCGCCGCTGATGAGCAGCAGCCTGCGGCTGGACCTGCCCAAGACCGAGGGCGCCACGCCCACCGACGCACCGCTGTTCGTGGCGGTGGCGGTGGACGCCAGCGGCCAGCTGTTCTGGGGCGATGAGCCCGTCAACCCGCAGCAGCTGCAGGCCAAGGTGCGCGACAGCGCCCGCCGCAACCCGGCCACCGAGGTGCAGCTGCGCGCCGACCAGGCCGTGCCCTTCGGCCGCATCGCCGAGCTGATCGGCCTGGTGCAGGCCGGCGGGCTGAACCGCGTGGGCTTCGTCACCGAGACCGCCGCGGCGCCGTCGGCCAAATAGCAGGTTCGCCCCGCAGACCCCCCTTCTACAATGAAGGGATGAACGAGAAATACGCCCCCGCCGAGGTGGAAGCCGCGGCCCATGCCCACTGGGCGCAGCCGCTGTGGAACGGCCACAACGCCTACCGCGTCACCGAAGACCAGAGCAAGCCGAAGTTCTACGCCTGCTCGATGCTGCCCTACCCCAGCGGCAAGCTGCACATGGGCCATGTGCGCAACTACACCATCAACGACATGCTCGCGCGCCAGCTGCGCATGAAGGGCATGAACGTGCTGATGCCGATGGGCTGGGACGCCTTCGGCCTGCCGGCCGAGAACGCGGCGATGAAGAACAAGGTGCCGCCCGCGCAGTGGACCTACGACAACATCGCCCACATGAAGGGCCAGATGCAGGCCATGGGCCTGGCCATCGACTGGAGCCGCGAGGTCGCCACCTGCACGCCGCAGTACTACAAGTGGAACCAGTGGCTGTTCCTGAAGATGCTGGAAGCCGGCATCGCCGAGCGCCGCACCCAGGTGGTGAACTGGGACCCGGTCGACCAGACGGTGCTGGCCAACGAGCAGGTGATCGACGGCAAGGGCTGGCGCAGCGGCGCAGTGATCGAGAAGCGCGAGATCCCGGGCTACTACCTGAAGATCACCCAATACGCTGAAGAGCTGCTGTCGGCGGTGAACAACCCCGACGACCCGCACTACCTGGCCGGCTGGCCCGAGCGCGTGCGGCTGATGCAGGAGAACTGGATCGGCAAGAGCGAGGGCGTGCGCTTCGCCTTCCCGCACACGGTGGCCGGTGCCGACGGAACGCTGATCGGTGACGGCAAGCTGTGGGTGTTCACCACCCGCGCCGACACCATCATGGGCGTGACCTTCTGCGCCGTGGCGCCCGAGCACCCGCTGGCGGCGCATGCGGCGGCGTCCAACCCGGCCGTGGCCGCCTTCATCGCCGAGTGTGCGCAAGGCGGCACCACCGAGGCCGAGCTGGCCACGCAGGAGAAGAAAGGCGTGCCCACCGGCCTGACGGTGACGCACCCGTTGACCGGCGCCGCCGTGGACGTGTGGGTCGGCAACTACGTGCTGATGGGCTATGGCGACGGCGCGGTGATGGGCGTGCCGGCGCATGACGAGCGCGACTTCGCCTTTGCCAGGAAGTACGGCCTGGCCATCCGGCAGGTGGTGGCGGCCGACGGCGAGACCTTCAGCACCGACGCCTGGGCCGACTGGTACGGCGACAAGCAGCGCGCGATGTGCGTCAACTCCGGCGTGCTCGACGGCCTGCCGTGCAAGGCCGCGGTGAGCAAGGTGGCCGAGCTGCTGGCCGCCAAGCTCCACAACGG
>ERZ795056.3456-NODE-3456-length-16955-cov-11.144438_pt1 | contig 16955 bp, 18 predicted proteins | sample MGYA00375140_ERZ795056 | MGnify/ENA primary metagenome ERZ795056 (study PRJEB30185, sample SAMN05720227) | activated sludge metagenome | isolation source: Anaerobic digester | place: USA | collected 2015-03-09 ... | reverse complement strand
AAGATACCGGCGGTAAGCGCGACTAAAAAGGCTGATTTTAAAAATGGTGTTTTCATATGTAATTTTATTATAATATTAGAAGTTAACGTAAAGGTTCAAGAAATAAGTTCTTCCGTATCCGTAGAAATATTTCGGGGCAAAAGAAGGCGTTCCGCTGGAGACATCTTGGTTGAGCGCGCGGTAGTTGGCGTTTCTCGCTTGCTCGTATCCGCCGGTTTTGTACAACTCGTCAAGCACGTTGTTGATGCTCGCGAAGAAACCAAAGGTCTTACCTGAAATTCTCCAAGACTTACCACCGGTGAGGTTCAACAGCATGAAATCATCGAATTTCTCCTGCTTGAGCAATTGGTCGCCTCTTTCCTGGGTCGCCTCAGAAAAAGCAGCACCGTTTACGTCGCTAAAGTTTCTGTAGAAATTGGCCGTTCTCAAAACTGGAGCTACATCAATGTAGTTGTTGCCCAGGTAGTTCACGTTGGCACCGATCCACCAGAATTTAGGATCGCGGTATTCCAACCCGAATGAAGCAGCAGTTTGCGGCATACCCGGTTGCTTGTAATCCTTAAGGTAAGAAGTACCCAAATTGGTGGTCGTCCCGTCATTATCGTTAGACAAGATTACCGTTGGATTGTTTGCATAAGTGTATTGCCCGTAAGCACCGCTAACAACAGCTTTCAAGGTAGAGGTAATGTTGTATTCCATACCCAATTCCAGACCAATGTTCTGTTTGTCAAGTTTGGTTACTGTTTCGGCAACGAATTCGTTGGCATCGCTTCCACCATCTAAATCTTCTCCGGTTCCTTCGGCAAAGAAGAAAGAAGTTTCGGTAGCGTTCATGATCTTAGAGAAGTAGGCGGTCAAACGTGCCTTGAATTTTGGGGCATTGATGATATAACTCACATCAGCCGATGATATCGTCTCAGAATCTACATTATTGATGTTGTTGTTCACCCTGGCATTGTTGAATACGCTGCGCATTGATGGCGCTTGACTCATGTAAACACCATTCATGTTGATGAAATGCCTGCCCGACAATTTGTAAGTCAAACCTCCTTTGAATCCAAAATTGTTGAAGCTTTTCACGTTGCTGTACCCGTAAGAGTTGTTTGGATAGAAACCGTTTCTGTACAAACCTTCTCTTTGGAATTCGGTGTGCGAGAAAGTCTGCGCTACATAGAAATCCACTTTTTTGTAAACAAACTTAAACTGTGTAAATGCGTTGTATTTGGTGGTGTACAAATTGTAGTTGTAACCAAAAGTGTCTCCTTCCTGTACCCGTCTGAAAGGGTTGTTCAGGTCAGTCTGTTGAGATTGTCCAACACCAAACAAGGTAATGTCTTCCCAATAAGCGCCGCCCAAAAGGTCAAGCATGTTCTTAAAGTTGTGCGATTTGAGTTTGGTAAAAGTACCACCGGCATTCATTGAAATATTGTCTGCAATCTGTGAGTTCAGGATTGCATTGGCCGTCCATTGCTTGTCATCGGTACGGTCTTCGTAAAGTACGTATTTGCTTTGTGAAGCCACGCGACCTGCAGGGTTTCCGTTCACGTCAAAAATACCGGTTGTGTTGGCAAGGTAAAAATTACCCCAATTGATTTGACGCTGACCGAGGAATGTAGCCATATCGGGGTTTTGCGCCGCTGCGTAATCGGGTGTGAAGATACCGCCCAATCCGCCTGGCAGATAAGCCGCAGGATTGTTTAGCGTTACGTCATCGATATTGTTGTTGTAAAGCGATGTATAGTAGCTTGGCATATTCCTGTAATAAGTAGGATCGGGGTTGTTCACGCCTTGGAAATCCAAACGGCTGTTTCCAATTTTACCAAACTGGTAAGAAGCATTAAGATTTAAGTTGGTTTTTGAAGTCAGTTTCCAGTAATCGCTAAGGATGATGATTGGCTCTTCTACTTCTTTGTACCTTGAGTTTCTTTTCTGGCCGTTGGAGTTGTAACCCCAATAAGAGTTGTATTTTTCACCGGCTATGTCGGTTACTTCTTGTGTGTTGGGAGAGTTCTTGCCGCGTTTGTTGTTCGCGTAGATTGCAGTTACGTTAAGCGAGTTGTTCTCGGTCAATTTCTTTTCAACGCTCGCAAAAAGCGAATTGGCATCGTAAGTAGTACCTTCAAAATAACCTTCCTGAGCAAAACGCCTTGAGGCCGAAACCGCGTAAGCCCATCCGTCATTGCGCATCCCAGAAGCGGTAGTTCCCATGATACGGCCTTGATAGTTGGTGTTGGTACCTGCAACCGAAACCCTTGATCCTTTTCTGTAGATCGAAGCGCGCGTATTCATTTCCTGTGTTCCGAGGATACCGCCAAAAGTGTAATCAGATGGTGCAGAACCCATGGTAAACTCCTGGTTACGCAAAGCGTCGTTGAGTCCGCCCCAGTTGCTCCACTGCGGTCTGCCATCATACAATTTGTTCATGACAATACCGTTGATCATGGTTGTTCCGTACTCGTTGTCCAGACCGCGAACCCTGAAACGTGCCTGACCCCAGTTGAATGCGGCCGTTTGTTGGAATGCGTCGCGCGATGCCTGAAGCAAGCCTGAAGTACTTTCAGAACCACTGTTGTCATCGCCGAGGTCATTATCTGTGATGGTAATCAAGGCATTCTGTTGCTCTTCGGTAATGTCAAGCTCAAGGACAATAACGCCCAGATTCACGGTTTGCCCTGCAACGATATCTACCTGCAATAGTTGCTCTTTGTAATCCACGGTTTTAATTTGTAACAATTGTTTTCCTGTGGCCACGTCTTTGATTGTGAAACCTCCGGCAGCATCGGTAAGCTGGGTGAGGCTCGTGTTCTGGATAGACACCACAACGTTTTGTAACGGCTTCTGTGTTTTTGAGTCCACCACCTTTCCGGTCACCCCGGTTGCGGTTTGCGCAAAAGCAAAAAGCACCTGCATTACAAATAAGGTACTAATAACAAGTTTTCTCATAAATAAAGATTAATTAAATTTTTGTTTTTGTGAAGCTTAATAAAAACTTAACAGCCGACAAATGTACATCTTTTAATAATAAATCATACTTTTGACGCGAAATTTATAGATTGGTTGACCTTAATTTAATATACTATTTATGAGGATTAGAAAAATTATTGCCCTATTCATTGTAATATTCGCAATCCAAACGGCAAATGCGCAAAAAAAATTCGTTGTGCACACGGTGGCTTTCTATAATTTTGAAAACCTCTTCGACACCATCAACCAAGCCAACAATGATGAAGAATGGCTGCCCGCTGGCGCACAGAACTGGACGGGCAAAAAATACAAGCAAAAACTGCACAACCTGGCGCGTGTACTATCAGAAATCGGTACCGGTGAAAACCCCAACAATTCTCCTACGCTCATCGGAGGATGCGAGATAGAAAACCGCGGCGTGCTCGAAGACCTCGTAAAGGAACCAGCATTGATTAACAAAGACTACGGCGTTGTCCATTTTGACTCACCCGACAAACGCGGAATTGACGTCGCCTTACTATACCAGAAAAAGCACTTCAAGCCCACAAGTTATGTGAACATCCCACTCCTAATTTATAACAACCAGGCCAACAACAACGCCAAGGAAGCCAAGGAAACAGACGAAGACAAAACCGACAAAGACAAAGTAGAAGTAACTCAAACCAATTCCCGCGTATACACCCGTGACATCCTGCTAGTCACCGGATTCCTCGACGGAGAAGAAGTCAACGTCCTGGTGAACCACTGGCCGTCGCGTTCGGGAGGAGAAAAAAAGAGCAGCCCTTTCCGCGAAGCAGCAGGCAGGTTGGCGCGTAAGGTTATGGATTCTATTTTCAAAATCAACCCCAACGCCAAAATCATAACCATGGGCGATTTAAACGACGGTACTTATAATAAGAGTGTCAAGGAAGGCATCGGTGCCAAGCTCAAGAAATCAGAAGTTAAGGAATTCGGCATCTACAATCCATTCGAGCAAATGGCCAAAGACGGCCACTGCTCCCTTTTTTACCGCGACGCCGGTGATATCTTTGACCAGATTATGGTTTCTGAAGCGCTCATCAGACCCGATTATTCCTCGTTACGATACTGGAAGGCAGGCATCTACAACAAGCCTTATATGATTCAGACCACGGGCCAATACAAAGGTTATCCGTTGCGCCATGGTCCTAATGAGGTTGGGTTTAGCGACCACTTCCCGGTTTACATTTACCTCATCAAGGAATTCAAGTAAAGTCTTAGAGAACTGTCATTACCTAATTATAAAATTAAAGGCCGGATATTCCGGCCTTTTTTATTTTCGTAAATTAGCGGCATAACCCAAAAGGACATTGTCTGGCGCAATCCCAACCGTTCGACTTTTGACTTTATGACTTTTGACAAAATTTATGAAACCATTCAACCTCAACCACTGGATCAAAGACAACCGCCACTTACTCAAACCACCCGTTAGCAACAAGAGCATTTATCCAGATTCTGGCGATTACATCGTTATGGTGGTAGGTGGTCCCAACGCACGCAAAGACTACCATTACAACGAAACCGAGGAATTGTTCTACCAACTCGAAGGTTCCATAAAAGTCATCGTTCAGGAAAACGGCCAGCGCAAGGAAATGGAACTACACGCAGGCGATATGTACCTACATCCGGCAAAGACGCCACACTCACCGGTGCGCTCAGAAAACTCTATAGGACTCGTCATTGAACGCAAACGTGCAGGGAAAGGCTACACCGATGGTCTGCTCTGGTTTTGCGACAACTGCAACCACAAACTCCACGAGGTGTATTTTGAACTCCACGACATCGAATCCGATTTCCTGCCGCACTACCAACATTTCTACAATTCGCTCGATTTGCGTACCTGCGACCAATGTGGCACGGTCATGGAAACCGATACTCGATATACCAGATAGTCTTCAATTAGGGTTATTTTCAGGAGCCGGGAACCTGCTGTACGCTGTATCTTTTATTGCGTTGCACGCCATAAAAGGATGCCGCTGCCATCAGGGCTAGGCATCCGTATCGTTTTTGCAGACCTTTGAAAAACGCAACCAATCGTAACCATTAATTATGCATTATTAATTACTTTTGCCACGCAAACGATATAATTCAACAACTATGACCACAACAATAGCCCAACAATTCGGCATGACCGAAGCCCTTGCCCAACTCGGCGTGAAAGCCATCAATGATGGCACTTCGACCGGACAAAACAACTTCGCTTCGGGCGAGCTTTTAGAATCGTATTCGCCGGTAGATGGCCAACTCATCGCAAAAGTAAAGATGACCACCGCCGCCGACTACGAAAAAGTAATGCAATCGGCCACCGAAGCCTTCAAGACTTTCCGTTTAATGCCAGCACCGCAACGCGGCGAAATCGTACGCCAGTTTGGCGAGAAACTCCGAAAAAACAAAGAAGCTTTGGGCAAACTCGTATCTTATGAAATGGGGAAATCCTTGCAAGAGGGTTACGGCGAGGTACAGGAAATGATAGACATCTGCGATTTCGCGGTAGGTTTGTCGCGCCAATTGCACGGGCTCACCATGCATTCTGAGCGTCCGGGACACCGCATGTACGAGCAGTACCACCCGATGGGAATCGTAGGGATCATCTCAGCGTTCAATTTCCCGGTAGCAGTTTGGTCCTGGAACACGGCCTTGGCTTGGATCTGCGGCGATGTATGTGTCTGGAAACCGTCAGAGAAAACACCTTTGTGCGGGATTGCCTGCCAGAACATCATTGCCGAGGTTTTAAAAGAAAACAATTTACCCGAAGGCATCTCTTGCCTCGTCAACGGCGACTATAAAATCGGGGAATTGATGACCGCCGACACGAGAATCCCACTGGTGTCTGCTACAGGATCTACGCGTATGGGGAAAATCGTGGCGCAAGCCGTTGCCGGAAGACTCGGAAAATCATTGCTGGAATTGGGCGGAAACAACGCCATCATCGTCACGCCGGATGCCGACATTAAAATGACCGTGATCGGTGCTGTTTTTGGTGCTGTGGGAACTGCGGGCCAAAGATGTACGTCAACCAGAAGACTGATCATCCACGACAGTATTTACGACAAAGTTAAAGACGCGATTGTTGGCGCTTATAAACAATTGCGCATCGGGAACCCGTTAGACCAGAACAACCACGTAGGTCCGCTGATTGACACACATGCGGTGGACATGTACAACAAAGCGCTGGAGAAAGTCGTGGCCGAAGGCGGGAAAATCCTCGTTGAAGGCGGCGTACTCTCAGGCGAAGGCTACGAAAGCGGCTGTTATGTAAAACCGGCGATTGCCGAAGCCGACAACAGTTACGAGATTGTACAACACGAGACATTCGCGCCGGTGTTGTATTTATTGAAATATTCGGGCGAGGTAGAAAATGCCATCGCGGTTCAGAACGGCGTGGCGCAAGGATTGTCGTCGGCGATCATGACCAACAATTTGCGTGAGGCCGAAAGGTTCCTTTCTGTTGCGGGTTCTGATTGTGGAATCGCCAATGTGAACATCGGGACTTCGGGTGCCGAGATTGGCGGCGCGTTTGGCGGTGAGAAAGAAACCGGCGGCGGACGCGAATCTGGTTCGGATGCCTGGAAAATCTATATGAGAAGACAGACCAACACGATCAATTATACGACGAGCTTGCCTTTGGCGCAAGGGATCAAATTTGATTTGTAACAAACGGTGTGCTTCTGCGTGAGGGATTGTAGCGGCAGCCTTTTGTGAGGTACGAGCAAAAGCTATAGCGGAAAGCCCGACGGCGTTCCAGAATGCTGGTGAGAAACCGCAAAAGTTGAAAACGCCGGCACGCCCAAAAAACAATAGAAAAAACAAGAAGACCGGTTTGAAAAAGCCGGTTTTTTTATGCAACCCTTTTTTGTAATTTGCATCTCACTACAAACCAATACGATACAAGATGAGAAAACTACTGCTATTACTGTGTTTCGCGCCATTGCTCATGGCCAACCATTGCGATAATGACGACCGTTACGATAACGATTATCCGTGTACGATGGAAGCGCGCGCCGCGTTGAATGTGAATGTGACGCTCAACGGCAATTCGGCCATCACCACCGATGGCATTACAGTAACCGCGCGCGACGGCAATTATATAGAGGATTTGTTGCCGGTAATCCCAGATACGCCCACGTTCTCGGGCGCTTATGAACGGGCTGGGAATTATATCGTTACCGTGCGCAAGGCGGGTTACCAAGAGTATGTCTCCAACAACATTAGCGTGGCGCGCGACCGTTGCCACGTGATTCCGAGACAACTCACGGTGAACCTGATTCCCGAATAGTTACAAACGAAAAAACTCCTGCGATGACAGGAGTTTTTTTATGATTTTAGGTTGTCTTACATGTTGAAAGACGCGCCGATATTGAATGTGAATTGGTTGTTGTAGACCTTATTTCCTACAGCGTTGCCGCCGTATTTGGCAATGGGCGCTCCTGCTTCGGCGTAGAGGCCAAAACCATCGGTGAAGAAATAACGGAATCCGGCGTGCGCGCCAAAATTGCGCAATCCCAGATCGAGTCCGGGATAGACATCCATTTCTTTGGGCAATCCGATGACGTTGCCGATGTTGGCGTTGAAACGGGCTTTGAGGTCGAATTTGTCGATAAAGTTCGCGTCGTCGTTTACATAGCCGAGTTTGTTGAAGTCATAATAGATGTACTTGTCGGCAGCCAAAAGGTAAGTAGCAGAAAGCCCGATAGAGATGTTCTCGCCCAGGCCGAGGTCGGAAGATACATTGATCCCGGTGCCTCCGCTCTGCAAGTGCAATCCCACCTGTCCTTTAACGTCGCCTTTACCTTTGTAGGCCTGGGCATTTACAAATCCGGCGCTGCACAATAGCAGCAAAGTGATCATTTTTTTCATTTGTTTATTGGGTTTTAAATACGGGTCAAAAGTAACAATATTTTGCAATGTCGGGAAATGTGGGTTAAAAAATGAATGGTGGTAAGCGTTTTAACAAGCGTTGTAGTTTTTACGCAAGTGCGTTTTTGGGAAATTTTGTATTTTACCTTCAGGGAAGGGGCTGGTGCGATCCCTAGTAAATAATGGTGAAATGAAACTGCAGCATTGCTGTTGTTTTTGTTAAAGTTAGTTTACCGTAAATTTCTGATTGGTGAATCTTGCCTGAAATCCGACACGCTTTAATTCCTTCCTCTTTCATCCGGGTATAAATCGGGCAATGGGTCGCTTTGCCAGAATTTCTTGCTGTCTACATCCATGATGGAGAGCGGGCCTTTGAATGCCGCGCCGGTATCAACGTTCCAGATATTGGCTTTTTGCACCGGGACGGTTTGACCGATTCTGGTCACCGGCGTGTGCCCGATGAAGATTTCCTTGTATTGCAGAAAACGCTTGGGATAAAACGGATCGTCGACAGCCATTGCCGGATGCAGGGCAAGCGCGGTTTCCCAGAGTGTACGCTCCCAGTAGAACATCTTTGGGAAGTACTCAAAGTTCACGCCGTTCATATTGGTAAATCCTGCGTGTATGAACAGCCGGTTTTGCGGGTCGATGTAATGGTTGCGCAACGTCTTCAAAAACGAAATGTGTTTGGTTTTGGTCTCCTGACGTACTTTAGAATACGCTTCAATGGTGGCTTCTCCGCCATGTTTGTACCAAAGCAGGTTTTCCTTGGAGTCATTGAGCCAGTCGCAGAGCAAATCGTCGTGGTTGCCGCGTATGAAGATGCAATTTTGTTTGTTGCCCAAATCGATGAGAAAATCGAGCAGTTGCGGGGATTCGCTCCAGCCGTCGACGTAATCGCCCAGGAAAATAAGCTGGTCGTTTAGCGTTACCTGAGCCCTGTCAAGGACTTGTGTCAGGGCACGCAAGCCACCGTGTATGTCGCCGATGACGAATGTTTTCATGGTGTTGTTTTATAGGGCAAAATACGGAAAAGATGCGCTTTCTGAAAGTGACGGTATTAAAAATCTCCTTGTATTTGCCTAAGTAATTGAATCACAACGCATATGCGAATTACATAAAACCACAAAGTTTACCGATAAATTTATTCATACGGGCATCACTATTTTTACGTCATGGAAAACCCACGCCGCTTATATTACCTCGACGACGATACAGACGACTTGCATTTCTTTAGGGAAGCTGCAGAATCGCTCGGGCACAACGTCGAGATCTTCGTTAATGGCACCATGATGCTCAAAGCCTTGAAAAAGGAAACGTTGCCCGATATCATTTTCCTCGACATCCGCATGCCGGTATTTGATGGCGAACAAATTCTGGACATTTTAAAAAAGGACGAACATTGCAAAGATATCCCTGTTGTGCTGATCTCAGGCGCATTTGCTAAATCGTCGGTGGCGCATTACCTCGAAGCCGGCGCCAGCTATATCATGAAGAAGGCATCGAATCTTGACGACTTGAATGCGTCTCTGGCGTATGTTTTGGGGATCGATTGGGGGAGTTTTAGGGCTTACTCTTAGCCGGAAATTCAAGCTCATTTCAAAATTTAACACAAGCTGCAGAAAATCTAGACTTTAGATTTGATACAGTATAGTAGTTTTACCATGTCAGAGAATTAAAAGCTTTGACAATTATTTATCCACCATTTAAAATTTTTATTTACCATGAAAAAATTAATTTTTGGCTTATTGGCCAGCGTCGTATTTTGTTTCTCTGCCCAGGCGCAGAACGAGTATTTTAAATCGGGAATGGTTATGATTGTTAATCAAGCCAAAGCCAGTTTCGTAAAAGGAACTACTTACAAAGATTGGCTGTTGCAATTCACACAGAATAGTACCACTCCGACCCCGCAGGAAGACAAATTTTTAAAAGAGGTTTATCAGTTTGTCTCAACCAATACCAGTTCGTTAAATGTTTACAAAAATTATGATGGAGTATCTGCCAGACAATTGCTCCCATTGTTTGAAAAAAGAGAGCTGGTTGTTTTTCAAAATGCGAACAGGTGCGGATGGTTTTGCCAAATAATGTGGTATCTGTTTGGCCCGAGAGACATTTACGAACTCATAACTTGGACTACCCCTTAGTGTTCAAACAATCATTTTTTATAAACCATTTAAATTTTTATCCACCATGAAAAAACTCCTTTTTGGCCTTTTGGCCACAGTAATGCTTGTGTGTTCTGCAAACGCGCAAACCAAATTGTCGACGGCTAAAAAAGCCGCGATTGATGCCCAAATGATTACGCTGGTACATTTGACTGCCCAAACCACCTACAAAAGTGGCATGTCGCAGGCCGACTTTATCAAGCAGACCGGTCCGGTCAACCCAACCAAAGAAGAAACGGCGCTGTTGCAAAAGCTATACAAATATGCCTCGACTGGAACCTCGGATTGTGAAATTATGAAAGGAGACAACTCGATTTTGGTAACAGTAGCACAATCGGGAACTGTCTCTGAGTCCAATCCAAATTCAAGATTTCCTTGGGTAGCGGTTTTACAGGGGTTGATTGAGGTTATTAAGATCATTATTGAATTGATTCCGTAATTCGTTAATTAAAACAAGGCACGTTATTAATGTGGAATGTGCCTTGTTTTTCTAAAACCATCAATATGAATTTGAAACCCATTGTTTGCTTTTTAATCCCACTTACTCTAATTTCCTGTAAATTACTTAGACTTTACGAAGAAGAAGAAATAGTATTAAAAACAGCAACAACTAACGTTCAGCTTGAAAACAATACGCCGCTGGTAAAAGTGAAAATCAATGGAACCGAAACCAACTTTTTATTTGATACCGGAGCGACCGGATCTTGCATAACCGACACTACGATTGTTCAAAATTTTCACAAACAGCAATTTGCCAATATAGGTATTGCATTAGGTGCTGACGGGAAAAGAGTCAAAAACAAAAAATTTTCGGTAGCCCTTCAATCGGAGCTATTCGATGCAAGCCACAAAGTCATGGGTGTTATCAACCTGCCATTGCTTTCTTGTCAATCTAAGAGAACATTTTCTGGAATACTCGGAATGGACATTTTCTTTGAGAACAACTTGAACATGTACCTCGATTTCTCAAAAAATCAGTTGAGTAATATTGGGGAAGACCAAATAAAATATTTACTACAACAGGGCAATTATCATCAAGTTGAATCTAAGTTTAAATATAAAAAGATATTTATATTCCTTACGATTGAAGACAAGAAGTATAGGTTTCATTTAGATACGGGTTACAACGGAAGCATTACGATTCCTTACCACAATAACCACCAGTTCAAAAACGCAAATAGAAGAGAAATTTTGGGTGCTTCCCATATGACAATTTCCAGTGTTACGACGGGGAAAAAAATATCATACGAAAAGATGCCAGTGCGTTTTGCAGGTGAAAATTTGTCGACAATTGTGAACCTCTCGAGTTCGATTTCTGCTCAGAATGTCGGCACGGCATTTATGAAAGGATTCGATTGGATTATTGATTACCACAATCAAAAGGTGTACGTGAAACGCAATTCCAATTTGATAGCCGAAAATTTTGAAAGAAAAATTTCTTTTGGTGCCCAGAACAATTCGGGACGATTGATTGTCTCTGCCAAAGATGTGCTGCAAACCAAATACAATATCGGTGACGAAATCGTAGCCATCAAAGGGCAAAAAATTACAGTCGAAAACATCTGTGAAATGCAAACGTTACTAAATAGCACCGAAGATTGGAACGATCTCGAACTAGAGGTAAAACCAATTCAAAAATAGATCTTTGCTCAATTATAAGCCACACCAAAACATTACACGCCATGAAAAAAATCATCTTTACGATGACGATGCTATCGTTATCGATCTTTTCGCATTGTCAAAATGCCAAAGCGACACAGGTCAGTTTTGGACGCTATGGATCGGATTGCTCGTCGGGTCGGGGAACTTGTTCTTTCAACGTTTTAAAAGACAATCCCGTGTTGGTTTACAAAAGAAACTCCCGAAAGATTTCTGCAAATACTTTCGCGCTGGAAATAGATCAAAAAGACCTTTCAAAGGCAGAACAGATAAGGGTTTTCGGTATTCCAGTTAGCGAGGTCAATCCTGGCGAAACCACTTTCTTCGTACAGGAAGAGGTGTTGTTACTGGACAAAGAAACGCTCGAGAACCTGCAAATTGAAGCCCAATACACCACCATTGCAGCAGGCTATTATCCCATGACTGTGACACGAGACAAGGTGACTATTGTGTTTACGCTGCTCAGTGCCAACAGTAAAAATTGACCTCGATGAGAACAATGGTCTGCCTATCGGTCGTTTTTCTCTGTGCCACCACGGCCTTCTCTGCAACGAGACAGCGGGATCCGAATGCAGTCATTAGGGAAATGGCCAGCGACATCGGTGTGGCCAGAGCCAAATATTTCCGGCAGAAATTTCTGCTCGAACAAGAAATGATTCAGCTAAGGAATCGCATCAAAGTGGCTGCCACGGTCGAGCAAAAATTAGAATTCCTGATCCGTAAAGAAACCATCCGGGACGGGCTGTTGGCGATACAAAAAGAGAGCAACAACGAAATTTCAAAGATCAGATATCTCAAAGGGTTGCAGATTATTAAAATCCTTTACGAGAAGGTGTTGAGCCTCGACCATCATTTTGCCTCGGTGCGGTCGTTGAGTGAAATCAACAAGATGTCTAACCCAAACCAATACCCTGAATACGGTAAACTCAAAGAAATCATTGCCGCCAAACGCGACAAGAAAACGAGTTTTGATTTGACCGCGGTACTGGGTACCAATACGATTGTTTCTGTAGTGCAAACCTTTACCAACATGATTGCCGCAAGTTTAACGAAGGAGGAAAAGGAGAAAGAACTGGCCAATGTAGAGTGTATTTTGGATTTCACGCTTCGGATGCAAAATGACCTCAATACGATTTATTTCGAGACGGCTTTCCTGCAAACCAGCAATGACAAAATCAAACAGGATATCGAAGCGCTTTTCAGGGATTATACCAAGCCGATTGGTTTTGAATCTACACTCGAGAATTGTCGTGCCAATGATGATTGGGAGGCCGTAACCCAGAAGATGGAAAATTACCTCTCTAAAATGAAAACAGCACAAGGCAGTGCCCAATATAAAATGCAGGTCAATGTAGAATTTCCAATAGACAGGTTGCTGCAGTTCATTGCGCAGTACAATAATTTCATTGACCAGGGCGCGAAGTTTTACGAGAAATTCCGGATTATCCTAAACAGCTACGAGAATGAAAAACAATGCGAAACCAAGTTACCACTCGAGTACAAAAAACTCAAGGCCGACATAGACCTGGCCATACAAAAATTCAATGTAGCCTATAAACCCGTTGAGATCAACGGAACCAAGATGAAGGAAATCTTGTATGGTCTCAACGAATTTGACTAAGTACGTTCTTATCTATTTATATTTTGTGATTTTGGGTTATCTAAAAGCCGTCGAAAGGCGGCTTTTTCCTATTACCTTTTATTTATGCGCCATGAAAACAATTACTTGCCTTATCATTTTACTTTGTGTCCCAGCCAAAGCGATTGCGCTTAGAATCCAACAGTTGGCCTTGAGCCCGATTTCCCCTCAGTCCATTAACGTCAGCATCAACACCCAAGCGGTCGAACTCTATTATTTTCAATCCTGGCAATATGTTGTGGATGATTACGCAATTACAATAGAAGCGTCCTATATCTCGGGTTTCGGATCCACGATTGAATACCTCAACAACAATTTCCAACTTCCCATAAATGCCGATTTGGCCGCAACCTACAACCTGACGGTTAAGATCTACTACGCGAACCAACTCAATGCCTATCTGCAGCCCGAACAGCAGGATGAAATGCAAGTTGTTTTTCAAACCCCACTCAGACCGATAACTTTTCTAGCTCAGGAAGAAGCGATTCCCAAAGACGAAGTAATCCTTTATCCAAACCCTACCGACGGGAACTTGCTCATTATCGGGAGCGTCGACAACTTAGAAGTGTTTGACAGCCAAGGCCGGCAAGTCATGAAGCTGATGCAGTTGTCTGATCACATCGATTTGTCGGCGCTTGCCAACGGCATTTACTACATCGCAATTATACGGCGACAATATTCATGGATCGATAGGATTGTAAAGCGGTGATTGTCCTATTGGTTTCTCGAGATTTTTCGCTACGACATCCCAAAAAATAAATGTTCGCTTCATTTGCATTTAAGAGATTTGTTGCAGTAAATTTGAAAACACAGTTCACTTTACAAAATCTCAATAAATGAAAAAGACATTCTTATGGGCAATCTTGTTGGCTTGCACGACGCTATTTGCCCAAACCACCAAGACAAAAATAGCGCATAGCAGTAAAAAACCTAAGGCAGCCAAAACTGCGGCGGCCATTGCGGCACCTGTTGCACCAGCCTACCAGCCTCCGGTTGAGGTACAAGGCAGCTTTGAAAGCGAATTCCCAAACACCAAGGCAACCTGGCGCAAGGATTTTGGCGGAGAAGATAAGGATGAACCGCGTTTCGTGGCCGATTTTACCATGCAGGGCAATAAAGTAGCCGCTTATTACGATATAAACGGCGTCCAGAAAGTACTTATGCGTGCTACTCCGGTGGCGCAGCTTCCTGCGGCGGTGACCAAGTACCTAAAAACCAACTATCCCACGTTTACCGTAACAGAAGCCGCCAAGGTGAAAAACGAGAACAAGACCTATACCTTTGAGGTAGGTCTCACAGATAAATCAGTTTTTTACGACGCGGTGTTCGATACCGATGGTAATTTCCTGGTTATCCGCAAAAAAGATAAGTAACAGAAAATCAATTTCTTTCAATAATAACGGCATCCTGCAGCAGCAAAGCGGGGTGCCTTTTTTATAACTCTTTCTAAGAATTCTGTAAGACATCTCTTTCATAGGTTGGATAATTTTACCCCATACTAAATCCTTAAATCCTATGAAAAAATTATTTACAACGATGTTGGCTGTAGCGGGATGCATGGCCTTTACATCCTGCTCCAATGACGATGACAACAACAACAATCCCAACCCTATGATGAGCCAAAATCTCACCGGGGCTTACCAGCTTACTTCGGCCAATGCGCCTTCAGAGCAGGATTACGACAATGACGGCGACCGTTCGTCTAATTTGGTCATAGAAGGTGCATGTTACAACGATTCGTGGATCAGTTTCCACTCCGATGGTACGTACGATCAAGGCTGGCACAGCAGCACAACGGGCGCGGGAGGCCTTTCGTTAGAATGCCAGTCTCAAATCACCTCCGGAACTTACACCCGTAACGGAAACACTATCGTAACCTATGTTAACGGAGGTACTGATGTTTCAGCAACTTACAACTACGACGCGGTCAACCGCACCTTGACACAGAACGACACCAACGGATCGTATTCGGCCTGGAACGCCGCCACATCACTTTGGGTAACCCTTACCGGAAATCTACAGCTGACTTATACCAAATACACTGATAATGATCAGGACAACGGCGCCTCTGCCGACACCGACGGTCCAAATGACGACGAGAACAATGCCAATTTCTACCTGTTGGGAACACTCAACTTAAGTTCCTATATAGTAGCCACCGCACAAAATCTTGACGGCGATAGCGACAGCAGCACCAACCTCACCACAGAGTCTTCGTGTTATGCGGGTTCGCAAATCACTTTCAATTCTAACGGAACTTATGAGCGACGCATCAACAAAAGCATCCTCGCCAATCTGGGACTTTCGTTGACCTGTGATACCGAGATTACCACCGGAACCTGGACACGTAACGGCAATACCATCACCACACACCGTACTTCTTCTGGTAGCGGTAGCGTCAATGTCAACTACACTTTCAATTCGGCAACACGTGTACTCACCGGATCCGACAGCAATGGCGATTATCCGTCATTCAACAGCGTCACCTCACTTTGGGCCATGCTTACCGGAAACGTGACCTATTCGTATATGCGTTCCGACTCTTAATTGATTCCCTTATCAATAAAAAGCCTCTCGATTCGAGAGGCTTTTTTTATGGATTAGAGCTATATTTACCAAGCTAAAAAAACCCACATGAGAATAGTAATACCCTTCTTAGTATTTTTCGCAAGCTATTGCCTACAGGCCCAACCGCCGATTCAATGGCAAAAGGCCTATGGCGGTACCGGTTTTGAACAAGCCTCTAAAATCATCCAGACCACCGATGGCGGATACCTAATTTGCGGAGGTTCGGGAACGGCCGATGGAGACATTACGGTCAACCAGGTTCTGGTCGATTTCTGGGCCATCCGTACCGATGCATCGGGCACCATACTTTGGCAGCGGTCGCTCGGTGGTAGCGGTGTCGACTTTGGGATAGCGGCGCGGCAAACTTCCGACAACGGTTTTCTTATTCTTGGATTTTCGTATTCAAGTGACGGAGATATGCAGATTGACGCCCATGCCCAGGTAGATGTATTCCTGTTTAAGCTCACCGAATCGGGAAATATATCCTGGCAAAAAACATTTGGGAGTTCGGGGGACGACTTCATTTACGGATTTGAGCAGACCATCGATGGCGGATACATTCTTGCAGGAGATACCGGTGGTGCCGATGGTAACGTGAATTCGCCAAACAAAGGTTCCCAAGATTGTTGGTTCCTCAAGCTCGATGCAACCGGTGAAATTTTATGGTCAAAGACCTACGGAGGATTTGATTTTGAACGCGTTTACAGCGTTAAGCCAACTGTCGATGGCGGATACATTGCTGCGGGCTACACGCGTTCTAACGACGGAGACGTAAGCGGTAATCATGGCGGTACCGATATTTGGGTCTTGAAACTTGATACCCTTGGAGAACTTCAATGAAAAACATGTTATGGCAGCACGGACAATGATATCGCTTTCGACATTCAAACCACGACCGATTCGGGCTACCTGGTTACCGGCTTTCACGATATGGCAAACGGAGACGTTTCAGATTCTTTGGGTGCGCGTGATTGCTGGTTGTTTAAATTCGATGCCAGCGGAACCATCCTATGGCAGAAAACCTTGGGCGGAACCGGCATAGACGAGGGCAAACAAATCAGGCAAACTGCCGACGGAGGCTATCT
>ERZ795056.3455-NODE-3455-length-16955-cov-16.703787_pt1 | contig 16955 bp, 21 predicted proteins | sample MGYA00375140_ERZ795056 | MGnify/ENA primary metagenome ERZ795056 (study PRJEB30185, sample SAMN05720227) | activated sludge metagenome | isolation source: Anaerobic digester | place: USA | collected 2015-03-09 ... | reverse complement strand
GAAGCTGCAAAGCTTACCAACATGACACCCGTTTCCTTCAGCCGTTTTTTTAAAATGCGGACCGGCATTACTTTTATGGATAGCCTGCTGGAGATGCGGCTGGGTCAATCTTCCAGGTTGCTGATCGATACCACGCAATCCGTGTCGGAGGTAGCGTATAACTGCGGTTTTAATAATATCTCCAATTTCAACCGCCTTTTTAAAAAGAAGAAGGGCTGCACTCCCAAAGAATTCAGGGAAAACTACAGCTATGGCAGCAGGATCTTCATTTAATTGACCTGGCCAATACAGCCACCGGTATTTTCCAGCACTTCACCCCGTTGTTTCTGCAATTCATTCCTTTTGCCCTTTAGGAGGGAACAGCTGCACTATACCTTAGCGTTGCAATTAAAAAACTACAAAATGAAAAAGGAAATAATGTACCTGAGTGCCGCTGTAGTAGCCGCAGGCTGTTTACTTTTTGGAACTGCTGCCTGCAGCAATACCACAGTAAAAACCAGCAAAACAGTTTCCCACGCTGCCAGCGCAATTTTACTACCTGCAGCCAGTACGGTACATGCCACGCCTGGCACAGCTTTTCCTGGAATCATTTACATTGAAATGTAACAGCCAACATATAGTATAGCCATGAAAAAAATTATTACCGCAGCAGCACTACTGGTATTTGTTGCGGCTTGTAAAGATGATATTAACCTGACGGGAACTGTATCCCGTTCCAACCATCATTCAAAGTCAACGGTACCTGTTGCTCTATTGAACCCTGCAGGTGAAAGCTGGAAGGTTTCACCGGTGGAGACAAGTTGTTATACTACTATGGATAAGGATAGCAACAAGGCAGGCAAAGAAGAAACTGCTTTGTTGAATGTAAAGTTTGAAGCAAACGAACATTACCGCTTTATCTACCAGTTAAAAGATGACGCCACCGTGCAGGTAGAGGGTAAAGTTTTGTTTAAATATAAACAAGGAAAAAACATTTTTGTACTGCAGCCGTTAAAAGGCACAAAAACAACTTCAGGAAGACAAACGATATTAACGAGCCGTGAATTAATGGACAATTACTCTACCCAATATCTTTGGGAAACAATCAGTTTTGACGAATTGCCCAGGGAAAATTTTCTATTGCTGGTGAACCTGGATGCACATCCCATGGCGGGTGCTGCCAAAACGGGCAGTATTGAAAGATCGTGGGTGGTAAAATTTTACTCACGGTAAGATCCATCCGTTACCGTTATACTTTGGGGATGGTAAAATAAAAAGTGCTTCCTTCTCCGGGTTTTGACATCAACCAGATCTTACCCCGGTGCATCTCCACAATTTTTTTACAATGGGCCAGACCAATACCCGTGCCGCTGTACTCATGATCAGGATGCAGTTTTTGAAAGATGCTGAAAATGCGGTGGTGAAATTTTTGCTCAATACCGATGCCATTGTCTTTTACTGCGAACAGCCACTCGGTATCATAATCACTGGCTGAAATGGCAATAACCGGGGGTATATCTTTTCGATGGAACTTGATGGCATTGCTGATGAGGTTTTGAAACAAGAGTTTTAGTTCGAAATAAGCGTTTACTGATGGCAGTGGTGATACATATATTTTTGCATTGCTGGCAGTAATACTGGCATCCATATCATTCAGCACATAGCTTACTTCTTTATTACAATCCAGGAACAGGAGTTTTTTATCGCTGCCGATCCTCGAATAATCCAGCATGTCTTTTACCAACTGGTGCATGCGTTCAGTTGCGTAGCCAATATTGGTAAGACATTCAGCGGCATGGTCATCTAATGTATGTTTATACTGCTTCTCCATCACATTCACATAATTCCGGATGGTCATCAAAGGTTCCTGCAGGTCGTGCGAAGCAATGTAAGCCACCTGTTCCAGCTCTTTATTGGAAGCGATCAGCTGTTCTGCCATCAGGTTTACTTCTGCAGCCACTTTGCCGATCTCATTTTTTGAATGGACGGCTGCTCTTGCGTTGAGATCACCTTTGATGATTTTATCTGTTGCCTTTTGTATCTCGTCCAGGTCTCTCGTGATACCCCGGGTAACGAGGATGGTAATGAATACGCCGGTAAACTCAACGGTGAACGCTACCGTTAGTAATATGGTGAGTATCATTTTTTCCAGCCAGCGGCTTCCTTCACCCAATGTATATGAGAACGCATCCTCCAGCTTCGTTAACTGTCCATTGATCGCATCCACCCGTTCCATCCAGCGGTTCTGTTTTTCCACTGACGGACTCCCCGAATTCACATCTGCATAAAAACTGTCTGCTATTGGTATCAGCTGTAATAAAACTGTATCTGCTTCTTCCCAAATTTGTATTGATCTATTTACGTATTTGTTGCTGTGAAAACGACGAAACAGATTGATCATATCGTCGATATCATCCGGGTGTATTCTCCCTTGCAGAAACCCCTTTCTTGCAATATCCAGATCCGGCTCTTTATTCAGCAGCTCTACTCTTGTAATATGGTCGCCAAGGGGTACCTGCATAAATTCCCTGTATGCTTTAAAATCCTTATAGTTGTGCGTGCGGTTATATTTACGCAATTCATAAACGGCGTCCTTCTGCGCTTTTGACCATAAGCCCTCCGCACCCACAAAAGCCCTGACTGAGGACAGGGTATGTACAGCAAACCAAAGAGAGAGGAGTTCTATCACGATCAGGATGGCCATTGCCCCAACTATAAAGTATAGCTTTTTGGCTATCGAAACATCTTTAAGCTTTTTGAAAAGGGACATGTATATAGTTAACAATTGAAAGGCCGTGAACAAAGCAGGAAAGCAGACAGCAACTACAGTTATCTATAGTATCCACCGGGAATTGAAAAAAATATCATAGCCTGGTAAACTTTAAATGATACAACCCCCATGGTGCCGTTTAAACAGCAGCTGCCTTTGAGTGATGTTACAACGAAAGAAAAAGAGAAATATTCTATATGGGGGAAATTAATTTGAGCGAACCCTTTTGGTTTTCACCGCGATTTTTTTTACCCTTCAAAATCCCCGCAATCATGCTGTTTAAATTTCGGCAGTACCTTTTTTTGCGTATAGTATTTTGAAAGCCGTTTATTTTTTAATGAGAGAGAATCACCCTTTATGGTAAGCTCATAAACCGGGGCTGTTTCAATCTCTGTAAAAACAAACTCAGTTTTTCCTGTTTTAACAACCAGCTTATTAGCAATAAATTCGTATGTAAACTTCTCCAGCCGGTATGAATTATTTTTATCACATACATTGATGATATCGACATATTTTTTGTTGATGCTGACAGCAGCCAGGTTACAATCGTAGCAGTTACCGGCAAATTCAACCCCGAATTTTTCAAACACATTTTTACTTGCAGCATCTATTATCTCAATGGGAACCAGGTTGGCGTAATCACCCAGGTCTCTTGCTGTATTTGTCTCTTGCGGTTGATTATTATGAATGATGGAATTTGTTGCAGCAATATTTATGTATGGCTGATTGGAAGATTGCTGACTGCAGCTGGCAATAAAGCAGCAACCAGCCAGTAAACAGGCGTTAAAATAACTTCTCATAATGCTTAATTTAAAAAACTGCCGAACGGGAACGTTGCCCAGCGGGGTTAACGCTTTCATTTTTAAAATAAAATATAAAATATCAAAACAGCAACAGCACACAAAATATGAACAATGCTCATGATACATATCGTTGCCATTGCATGATTGATTTTGTTAGCTGCCAGTTGATCCGGAACATACCTTTTAAAAGGATGTCCTGATTCCAGCCACTTATTGATATCCATTAAACCTTCAATGTACCCAAATATAAAAGTCAATGACAACAGTGTACCGATCCTGTCCATTGAACGGGAAACCGCAAAGGTGATAAAAATCAACAACCATACCCTAAAGAGCGTGCGTATAAATACTTTTATAAAATCCATTATGGCTGAACTAAAGAACATACGGATACAGCAATAGCCTGCTATGGTGGAAGAAAATATAACGTGTATGTCAATGAGAACATCTTTAAAAAAAGGATTTTGGTAAAAGAACAATGTCCAAACCAGCAAAGCCATTATATAAACCAACAGGGTAAGGTAAAATAAGCTTCGGGATGTTCCTTCAGACATAATGCATTGTTCATTTAAATTGCAATTCAGGTTACAGGCTGTATGGGAAAAATACTGCACAGTTTTGAAATACTGAAGACAAGATAATCAGTTGGTCATTTCATTTTTCCGGTATCACGGCTATATTCTTCCTGCAGCCTTGAGAAAACAATTGAATCGTCAAATGTATCCCCCATCGGCGTATGCTGCCTCAACAACCCCTCTTGTACAAAAGAAAATTTTTCCATCAGCCTGAGGGACGGAACATTGGTACTGCCAACAAGCGCCTCCAGCCGGTTCAGATTCAGTTTGTCAAACCCGTATGCGATGATGGCTTTTACCGCTTCGGTCATGTAGCCTTTATTTTTATACACTTCATCCGTCATTTGATAGCCGATCTCTGCCCGCCGGTGCTCCACATTCCAATTGTGAATGCCGCAGCGGCCAATTACTTTCTCAGATTCTTTTTCAGTCAACAGGAATAAAATAAACGTTCGGTTATAACTGGCGTAGCCATTTTGTTGTTTCTTCTCCTCTGTTAAAAAATCTTCTTCTGTTTGATGGCCGAGGATCTCTTTTATCTTCTCTTTATCAAAGTGCTCAAAAATATAAGTGAAGGTAGCTGGAGAGAGACCTTTTAAAATAAGGCGTGGGGTTTCGAGTATTGCTGCGTACATGTAAGTTGATCGAAATCTAAAAAGTTATGTTCTTTAAACTTGCTACAGGCCTTTTATCTGCACGGTATCTCTGTTAATATCATCGACGTATTAAAACTTAAAGAATCAATGCTTTTGAATTGAACTCTGCCATTGTGCTCAATAATATCGCCGTATCCCTCCATAAAACCATTGTCTTCCAATTTGAATACGCTTTGTCGAATCGATTGTATTCCTTCAGATATAAATGTATAATCTGCAATTAAAAGACTGTCTCTCATAAAACCCTGGATAGTTCCCTCGTTTTTATCTTTTTCTTTCAATTTATAAACTAAGCCGCCTGTTATTGATTTTCCGACATGAATCAATTTCAGAATAACAGTATCATTTTCGTTCGCATAACGATAACAATGTACCAGGGAAGTTTTATCCAACTCAGATTGTTGGGGACTTTCAAATGCTGAATCCTTTTCAGTTGAATTGCAAGAAACTACTGCACTTAAAATTACTACAATATAGATTATTTTCATAAGTTGATTATTCTTTAAGATTGTACTGAATAAAAGAATCAAATAGGCTGGCTTCTTTTTTGATATCGGACTGGAAGACAGTGACTAAAAATATTTTATTGAAGATAGTAATAGATCAATGCAAACAAGATCGCTATTATTCAAAGAGATAAACCAATGCCCGAAGCAACCTGAAAATGTTGTTTAAAGTGTAAAAGGCGTTACTCCCTCATCATCCCCCTTATCTCCTCCTTCTTTTCCTCCCTCAGCAAAGCACCGGTATGCTCATGTGCCTGCGCAGCATGGCGGGTGAAGAAACGAACCTGCCGCTGAAAACGGGTGCAGAAATCACAGATACGCAGGTGCAACCGCAGCTGTATCTTTTCCTTGAACACAAGCTTCCCCTCCTCTTTTTTACTCATTAAAAAAGTGGCTTGTTCGCAGCTTAACCATATCGCCCGGTACCATTTCATTGTATTCCGATCCAGTTTTTTTCGAGGCATTTACGCAACTGCAGTTTTGCCCTGTGTATCAGTACCCAATAGTTAGACGAGGTAATGTTTAATACCTTACAGATATCTTCTGCTTCTGCATCTTCCATGTACTTCATCACAAAAACCGCCTGCTGGATATCCTTTAGCTTTTGTTTGCATTTTTCCAATACTGAATAAAATTCCTTTTTTTCAACCGGCTGTTCTGTATACTGACCCCATTCTTTTGGTGCGGCAGCTTCTGTCCAGTGACCATCTTCAAAATATTGGCCTTCTTTACCGGCATCGAGTGTGAGAGAACCGGTGGATTGTTTTCTAAAATGATCCACGATCTTATTCTTCAAAATGGCATACAACCAGTTTTTTTCTGAAGCCTGCCCTTTGTAGGTATCCCGCCCTTTCCAGGCACTGAGAAAAGTATTCTGCACGATATCTTCTGCCAATTGCATATCATTCACCCTTGCCATGGTATATGCATACAGGGCATCAGCATAATTGTCCACCCATTTATCAGGATTGAATAAAGCGAGGTGATTGTTCATTTATTGCTGCGGATAAAGGTTGCGTTTTACAAATTGGCATACATCTGTTCCAGCACTTCCAGGTTCTTTTTTACCCAGCTTATCTTTTCTGTGCTCCACTTATATTTTTTGGTGATGATGCCGTCCATTATCTTCTGCGCTTTTACCGCCTGCTCTTTGTTGTAAAAACAAGCGATCCAGTTATCAGGTAAATCTTCCACATTGATCATTCCAATACCGCCACCATACCATTTTACACAGGAAGGAAACCCATAAAAAGAGATCAGCTTTTCTTTTCTTTCCAGGTTGTCCCTGTAAAAAAGTATATGAAAATACACGAACGCTTTTAAGCGCTGGTGTACCTGTTCATCGGTCTCGGATTTTGTTGGTTTGATGCGCCAGCGGTTATTTTCAATATAAAAAGGATCCTCGCTTTTGTCTTTGTACCGTACACCATCTGCCAGGTACGTCAATTTAGTAGAGCTGTTGCTGGAACTGTTTAGAACGATCATATCATTGGGACCAACAGCTGCTATTTTATATTCTCCCCTTGAACCATCGCTGGCTTTTAACACGATCATTTTCTTTGCTGCATCATATTGCCAGGTGCCATGCTCCATGGCATTGCGCACATTACGGGTATAGGTTTTGTCATCAAAAAAATAAAAACAGCGGTAAGGATAATTTCCTTCGGGTTCATTGTTACTGGCCAGCACCTCCACATCATCATCCATTACCCAACCCTGGCAAAGCAATTTTTCAATATCTGTCTCCCCTTCCAAACTTGTAAACTTTGGGGATGCAGCTATAGTTTTTTTGTTACTACTGGCTGAACCAGATGATTCTTCCACCGCCACAACTTCACTGTCAGACTTCACCTCTTTTATGTCGGATGATGTTTTGCCGTTGTCGTTACAAGCAGTAAACAGTGATAAAATGAACAATGATAAAATAGAAATTTGCTTCATGATAAATGGTTAAAGGATGTAAATTAAATAGTCCAGGTAGTAAGACCATATTTTGTGAAAAGATAATTTTTTACTTCGCCACCAAAGGTTTTGAGTGTATCAATTACGGCATACCTGGTGTTGCCCGGACAATAAAAGATCATAAAACCGCCGCCGCCTGCACCGCTGATCTTTCCACCTGTAGCGCCGGCAGATTTGGCAGCGTTGTAAATATCCTCGATCATGCTGTTGCTGATATTGTGTGCCATTTTTCTTTTTTGCTGAAAACCAAAATCGAGTATTTCGCCAAACTCATGGAGTCTTCCTTTCAGCAAAGCTTCTTTCATCATCCGCGACTGCTCCTTTAACTGGTGCATAGCATCAATACTCTTTTCATTTTTTTCGTTCACATTCTTTACCTGTTCTTTTATGATGTGGGCACTTTCCCTGGAAGAAGCAGTGAAATACAATACAAGATTGTTGCCGAGTTCATGCATGTATTCTGGCCTTATCCGCAGGGGATTGACGATCACTTTATCATCTGCATAAAACTCCATAAAATTTACGCCACCGAAAGTTGCTGCATACTGGTCTTGTTTGCCACCAGCCAGCTGCAGGTCTTCTCTCTCAATTTGAAAAGCCAGGTGTGCAATATCATAATCTCCCAGCGGCAATTTCAGCATTTCAACAAAGGCACCAAGTATGGCTACCACTAAAGTGGAAGAAGTGCCTAAACCAGAACCAGCCGGCGCATCTACAAACGTGGACAACCGGAAACCTCTCAGGGGAAAAGGAAAATCTTTTTGAATTCGGTTGTACACACCTTTCAGCAGATCGAGCTGCCCGTTGATGGGCAGGGAAGTTGACAATTCAAAACGCTGCTGTTCGTTGCGGTCGAGCGTTTCCACAATGATCTCGTCTGTATCCAGTAATTCAATACTGGCATTGGCAGAAAGCGAAATGGTGGCATTTAAAATAGCGCCGCCATACATATCGCTGTAGGGGCTCACATCGGTTCCACCACCGGCAAGGCCTATACGAAGAGGGGCTTTACTTCTAAAGATCATGGAGCATTTAATATTTTATATTTAGGAAGTACTTTTGGAAGACATCTCAAAGATAGCTTCTGTCATTTTCTGCCAGCTGTATTTTTTCTTTTCTTCCACCAGGTGAGGGAGAAAGGTTTCGCTGCCTTTTTCAAAATACGCTGTTATTTTTTCTGCAAGAGAGGCGGCATTGGGTTCTGCTATCAGGCCTACTTTTCCCTCTGGTACAAGGGAAGGCAACCCGCCTACATTGGTCACGATCATCGGCACTTCAAAATGATAGGCCAATGGTGTAACGCCACTTTGCGTGGCATTGCGGTAAGGCTGCACCACCACATCGGCCGCACAGAGATAATATTTCACTTCACTATCTGGAATAAAATCTGTTTTTAATATCAACTGGTCCTGTATTCCCAATGCGGCTATTTGGTCTTCGTATTGTTTTTTGTCTTCGTAAAATTCGCCAGCGATCAAAAGTTTGCCCCCAGCCCCTAAAGGGGAGTTATTCGAAGACTTCAATATTTTCATTGCATCTAATAATATATCCAGGCCTTTGTACTTGCGGATAAAGCCAAAAAATAAAAGGATCTTTTCGTCGTTGCCGATTCTCAAATATGCCCTCGCCTCTTGTTTAGATATTTTTTCTCCAAAATTATCGTAAAGCGGATGGGCTACAAATTTTGCTGGTTTGCTTCCGGTAAATGCTGGCAGGTCGCTTAGTACTTTTTCACTCATTGTAATAAAAGCATCCACGGGTTGTACAAAGTATTTTGTAAACGGCCTGTCGCCGGGTCTTTTTTCGTGCGGTACAATATTATCCGCAATACAAACAACCCTGGTGTGACCATTCTTTTTCACCCTTCTTAAAATGGTACCCAGGCAAGGTCCCATAAACGGCAGCCAGTAACGAACCACGATAATATCTGGCCGCAGTTTTTTCAATTCATTACCAACGATCAACCAGTTCAATGGATTGACAGAATTGATACAAACTTTGATCGGAATATCTTTTGGTGCTGGTTCTGTTGAGTACTGCGTGGTACCGGGAAAAAGAAAGCCGGGGTATTGTAAAGAGAAGGTGTAAATAGTGGTTTGGCAACCTTGTGAAATAAATTCTTTTGCCAGCCTTTCGTCATAAGACGCCAGTCCGCCACGAAGCGGATGTGCAGGACCGATGATGACGATTGATTGTTGATTGACCACAGGTGATGGTTGATGTGTTTTTGAATAGATACGCTTTGCAGGTTTGTGTGCCACGAACCTTGGCAACTGATACGTTGATTGAGCGGATTGATACGGATAAAACGGATCAATACAACAATCTTTTTTAGCTGCACGCTTTGTCACGCTGCTTCCTTGTCCTATCCCTCAATGCCAATTTTTTTCTCTATCAAATAGAAGTTCCTGTCACTGGCATTTCTTGCGATCATCTCCCCTAAAAAGCCCGCCAGGAATAGTTGTGTACCCACTACAATAGAAATGAGACCGATATAAAACAAAGGCCTTTCCGTCATACTAAAACGGTCAAAGAAGATCTTCTCAACAAATAAATATATCCATGTGCAAAAACCTGCAAAGAAAACAATGCTGCCCCAGAGGCCAAAAATATGCATGGGTTTTTTCCCAAACTTACCCATGAACATGATAGAGAAAAGATCAAGGAATCCATTTACAAAACGGTTCCACCCAAACTTAGTGGTGCCATATTTCCTGGCCCGGTGTTCCACTACTTTTTCCCCTATTTTTCTAAACCCGGCCCACTTGGCCAATAAAGGAATGTACCGGTGCATTTCTCCATACACTTCAATACTTTTTACCAATTTATTTTTATAGGCTTTTAAACCACAATTAAAATCATGCAGTTTTATCTTGCTCACCCTGCTGGCAGTAGAATTAAATAATTTAGAGGGCAGGTTTTTTGTGAGGGCGTTGTCGTAGCGTTTTTTCTTCCAGCCGCTTACCATATCAAATCCATCCTCTATGATCATCTTCCTCAATTCGGGTATTTCATCAGGACTGTCCTGCATATCTGCATCCATGGTGATCACCACATCTCCCTGGGCAGCTTTAAAGCCTTCATTAAGTGCGGCACTTTTACCATAGTTGCGTTGAAATTTTATACCCCGGATACAGTCATTCTTTTTTGACAAGTCTTCGATCACCTGCCAGGAGTTGTCATTGCTGCCATCATCCACCATGATCACTTCATAACTGTACCGGTTAGCCGCCATCACACGTTCTATCCAGGCAGCCAGCTCGGGCAGGGATTCGTCTTCGTTAAAAAGTGGTATTACAATTGATATGTCCATGCACCTGATCCGCCGCCAGCGGAATTATTAGATTATGTTATAAAATTATTTTTTAAAAAACAGGTTATTTTCCTGACCGTTCCTGTTGCATGAATGACATACAACATCAAACTTACTCAGCATATTTTTTTCGCTGAATAAATACCGCACTGGTAACTGCCGTAACCAGGGCCCCGATAACAAGATAACTAAATACAGCAGCCATCAGCAAGGCAGGCATAAAACTCTTTTTGGCCATTGCAATGGTTTCGTCAATTTCTTTTGGCGTTTTATTCCCCTGCTTTATCATGGCCTCCTTTACATTCACTGCCATCTGTTCTTTCATCTCCGGGTGCATCATCAAAAAAACCGCAGTAAAAAGCACCATCAGCAAGGTAACTACAATAAAACATTTGAAGCCAGTGGAAAAATAAGAACCAAACTTGGTATCGTCACCCGCTTGTTTTGAAAAATCATACAGCGCCCACACCACACCCAGCAGGTAAATGCTGTAGGTAACATATTGAAGTTTGTTATCAAAACCACCCTTTGTGTAATAAATAATAAAAGACATAGCGATCATCGCAGCGCCGGTTACCAGTCCTTTTTGTGTTGCCGAAATACTCATCTTAGTTTAAATACATTTTATCTCCGTTAATAATGCCGATCACTTTACCTTTTAGCTGCTTGCCAATAAATGCTGAATTTTTTGATTTTGACCGTATCATCGATTCTTCAAAAACATAAGTTGTGTCCGGGTTGAACAAGGTCAATTTAGCCGCCGAATTTTCTTCTATAACAGGAACGGGCAGCCCAAAGATCCTCCTTGGCGCAACCGCTAACTTCTCCACCATCTTGCCTATTGCCCATTGACTATTGACCATTGACCCTTCACCATTCACCATTGACGATTCACCATTCACCATTGACCAAACCACTCCAAACAAACTCTCCAGCCCGATCATTCCGTTCTTTGCATATTCAAATTCACATACTTTATTATCGTAATTATAAGGTATATGATGCGATGCAATGCAATCCACCGTTCCATCAAACAAGGCCTTGAGCAACGCTGACTGGCTAACGGCATCCCTTAAAGGCGGGTTTACTTTTAAATTAGTATCGTAGCTCCGCAGATCCTCTTCATTAAAAAACAAATGATATGGCGTAACAGAACAGGTAATTTGAATACCACTTTCTTTTGCACGCTTTATATATTCCAGGCTTTTGGGTGATGTAACGCCGGTAAAATGCAGGCGGCTGTCAGCATACCTTGCCAGTTTGATATCCCTTGCCACGATCAGTTCTTCTGCCATCATGGGCTTGCCGGGCAAACCTAATTGAGTAGAAACGATCCCTTCATTCATCAGTCCATGCGCCGCAATACTCCGGTCATCAGGTAGTTGAATGATGGTGCCGTTAAATGTTTTTACATATTGCAGGGCTTTTATCAGCAGGCCGCTGTTTTGAATAGCATTAATGCCATCCCCAAAAGCCAGGGCGCCACTTTGCTGCATGTCGTACATTTCGGCGAGTTCATTTCCCTCGGTGTTTTTGGTCACCGCTCCAATGGGGTAAATATTGACCGGCATCGCCTTCGCCTTCTGCACAATGTATTCCACTTGTGATTTATTGTGAACGGCCGCATTGGTATTGGGCAGAAGCATCACATCCGTAAAACCGCCTGCAGCAGCAGCATCGGCGCCGCTTTCCAGGGTTTCCCTGTATTCCAGGCCGGGGTCGCAGAAATGGGCAAAAATATCCATCCATCCGATGCTCACATGGAGGCCGGGCTGCTCTATTATGCTGGCATCGCTGTCTGAAATATTATCGCTGATACCGGCAATAATGCCTTTATCTATAAGAATATCTTTTATATGTCCGTTGAAAGGAGAAGAGGGCGAAACTATGGTGGCTTGTTTGATTAAAACCTTCATGCAAAAAAAGTTGCGCTAAGATAATGGAACTTACCCTTTTTAGAATTGAATTTTTCAATTACTTTTGCCGCCCCTCTCACCGCAGGGTGATAAAAATGATATTTCGGGATGTAGCGCAGCCCGGTAGCGCACACGTCTGGGGGGCGTGGGGTCGCAAGTTCGAATCTTGTCATCCCGACATTACTTCTCAAAGGACAATCTTGTAAAAGGTTGTCTTTTTTATTTTCCCCTAAAACCTTGCCAGGTAACGGATTGAATAAAACAATGAGTTTATTTTTGTATTTCGAAATGTATCATTTATTTTATTATACAAAATACCTTCAGGAAAAAGTAAATACTGTAATGTTTGTTTCATGGAATAATCGCTGGAACACTATATTTCACTGATGGTTTCAATGATATCCAAACCTTTATCTACAGCTTTTAAAGGTACGAACTGATGCTGGCGCAAATGCTGATAGCATGCGTCAAACGTAATTGCATTTAGAAAATGTTGTTTTTTTTTAAATCGCAGAATAATCAACCCATCAGGTAAGCCAAACCATCGTTTACGGTTTCACACAAATCAGTTACTTTCTTTTGCTGGCACATTGCTTTAAATTGATCCCTGATGATTTTATAATCATTATGAATGGGACAGGGATGTGTGGCAGAGCATTTACTTAATCCCAGCCCACATTGATCAAAAACCTCTTTCCCATCAATGGCATCTATTATATTTATGATTGGCTGGTTCTTTTGTTTTATTGTAATAAAAAACCCACCGGTTGGGCCTTTGGCGCTATTAATTACTTCTTCTTTAACCAATGTTTGCAGCATTTTACCAACCGTATGTTCACTGGCATCAATAAATTCAGCTATTTCTTTAATACCTGCTTTTTCTCCAGATTCAAATTTAGAAGCCAGGTATATCACTGCTTTAATGGCTGTTTTACAAGTAAGACTAAGCATTTATCTTTTATTTAAAAATTCACGTCCTTCTTCTGAAATCATTTCATGGCTCCATGGTGGATCAAAAGTTAGATCTATTTCAGCCTTATATTCAGGGAAGCTCCGTTTCAAATTTTCTTTCACAGCATTTGTAATAGATTCACCCATTGGACAAAATTGTGTAGTAAGCGTCATAGAACAATAAATCTTCTTTTCACTTTCATCAAAGTCTAATTGATAGATCAAACCCAAATCCACAATATTCAAACCAATTTCAGGATCCATTACATTCTGCAGGGCTGCCAAAGCCACTGTACTTTTTATGTTGTTATTTGTAATTACACTCATCATAAAGAAACAGGTTTATGCAGCAGCAATTTTATTACATTCCAGTTATACAACAAAGAAGTTAGTACTAATAATGCGGCAGCTGATTGTAAAACAATTGTGGAATAAAATAAAATACCTGTAGTAAACAAAACAAACCCCAGTACATAAAAAATACACATCCATTTAAACACCCTATTGCTAAACAAGTCTTTGGGATTGGGCGTTTTACCTTTTCCCGCCAGGTGATGATATACTTTGTTCCAAACAATAAAAGGCAAGGTTTTAAAAGTCATCCCTAAAATGATGGCAGTAATCCATCCAAAAAAAATAATAAATCCGTAAGTTATTATGAGGTTGACATTTTCTTTTGATGACAGTATCAATAAGATTATAATAATAACAAGAAAAATTACCGGCAACAACATCATAAGCACTGATAGTAAAGAGACTTTCATTTGTTCATCCACTTTTTTACGAATGCGCTGCTGGTAGGATTTGAAACAGAAATTGCCAAACAATACAATGGCGGATGCCACAGCTAATAACGGCATACTAAACAATAATCTGCTATCTGTATATAAGAAGATACAGACAAAAGCCAAAAGGCCTCCGTTTATTAATCCATAAATCCACCAGAGCTGGCGGGTATTGTTGTACTTGGAAATCAGGAACATGGGTATCAACCTGGAACCTACTCCCATTACCAGTAATAAAAACCAGCCAATTATACCAATATGTGCATGTATCGCAAGATAATTCAGTGAACCTTTAGGCAGTAACGGTTCAGTAAAGTTGCAGAGCAGCAACAGTCCAACAATTGCAGTTGCCAGTAACCACAATGCAGCCGTAAAAATAAAAAAAGCATGTACATTTTCCTGCTTGCCTTTTACCATACTTGCAGCAAGGTTAATCAGATAGGCAGTGATGGCTAAGATGATTAATATGCCACCGCATTGGGTATGCAAACCCATATCAAAAACATAAAAACCATATACTAATAAAGGGATACCAATCGCAGACAAAATAAAGGATGCATAGGCCAATTTATTGCTGTATAATTTACCTTCAATCAATACTGGCACCAATTGATGGCTGGCACCGAGTATCATCATAGTACCCCAGCCAAGCGCCATGATATGTGTGATGGCTAAAGTGTGCGGAAGAAAATAATGACTGGTAATATCATTGGCAGATAATAATAAAAGAATATTGGCGATGAGAAAAGAAAGCGCTGCATAAGCGTAAAAAGGTAGTACCACTTTCCAGGAAGTAGTCTTTATGGTTTCAGTATTACCGGTTGTTGAAAACATATCAGTTTTTATAAATCAACAAATGTACTTCTGCATCGCTGATCTCTTTGATGCGGTAGTTAAACTGCTGTTCTTCCAGTTCGGGTAAAAGGAAGACAGGAATACGTTTATGATAAACAAAGAGGGCTTTATCGTTTGGTAATGTATTTAATGCATCCAGTATTGTATGCATGGGCACAGGCATTTCTAATGTTCTTACATCAATAGTTACAAGATTACCTTTAAAACGATTCAATATTTCCTCCCAGCCTTTTGAGTAATCTGTTTTATTGTTTTCAGGTAAAATAGTAAGATCGCCTTTTTTATAGAAATACGTATTTACCAATTCCTCACTGATTGTTTCGGCATAGAATTCAAAACCCTGTTTGCCGAGTAAGTGCATTAGCGGGGTGGGTTCAAAACTATTGATTATTTTAAGTACAGCACCTGTTTCCAGACACTTTACTTTTTTCACTATAATGTCAAGCGGATCTTTACCCGATTTAATAACAGGCCTTACATCCAACTCAATAATTTCAGCAGCGGTTATATTTTTCATGAATGCCGGAGCAGGCTTATTTTCATTCTCCTTTTCCATTACAACAGTTGCTGTGTCAATTTCAAAACCCAACGGCTGCAACTTCCTGAAAAAATCATCCGCACTGCAACCGCCGAGTTTTGAGGCCATAGCGATACTGGTTCTTGCGGCGATCACTTTTCGTAATATGGGGTTTCTCAATTTTGTAAATTTGGGCGATATACTTACAATCGCTTCAAGTGCATCTGCATTATGCTTTAGTAAGCTGGCAATTTTTGTATTGGCGTTAATAGTCATCATTATTCAAAGTATTGTGGAAACAGGTTGAGTTGCTTTTCAATTCCACCAAAAATTGTTCTGGCAGTTTCAATACTGTTTGCATTTTTAAGTTCTATTGTGTTTTTCATAATCGGTTCCAGCCAATGGTGCAGGGCTTCATGATCGGCTCCTTTCATTTTACATTCGCTTACCATTTTATTCAAACCATCCTGTAAGCCTTTTGCAGTTTGTGAATAATTTTCCAGGCTTTCTTTTTTTGTACTGGTAATTATTTTTTGCAGTAAAGCCACGTTCAACAGGGTAATTGAATCTGCCTTCCACTTAACTCCGTTATTTAAAACAAGCCCTGCCTGCTCCGCACGTTCAACATGATTTTCGACAGCAGGTTCAGTTGCTGTAGTTTTTTCTTTTTCTTTTCCTGCATTACAAGCGAGCAAGAGACTTGTTGTCAATAAGATGGTTAGTATTAGTTTCATAGAATGCATGATGTTTTAGTGTGTTAAAATGATTATTTTTTTGTCTCCCAAAATACATCTTCCCATTTTTCATCAATTGCCTTGCTGCTGTTGGGAAAACGGTTTGCTATTGCTATTAAGTCATCTGCTTTAATATTATCCTGAAGATGATTGAACAGTTCCCGTTCTTCAAAACGGATATGCCTTTCTAATTCATCCGCCAGTTGATTGAGTAAAACTGCATCGGTTCTCCGTTTTTCGATAGCAGCTACCAGGTTGTATATAGCCTGGTGATCTCCTTCTGCCTCTTTCCTTAGCACATCATCAGCCGGTAGTTTACTGAAAAGCAATTGCTCTTCTTCTTTAAAATGTTTTTCAAGGTCTTCTTTAAAAAAGTAAGTTACATAATTACTGATCCGTTCAGTATTGACGGCTTTATTCAGGCCTTGTCTTATTTTCCACACCAGCAATAATCCAAAATGATGGTCTTTGGAAAATGAGACAATAGTCTGATGCCTTTTTATGGGAGTTTGGTTTTTCATTTGTTTAGTTGTTTAATTGCTGTTCTATTTTCAGTGCTTTTGGAAACAGTATATTGTTTTCAAGATGGATATGCAAATGCAGATCTTCTTCAAATTCATCCAGCATCCTGTA
>ERZ795056.3454-NODE-3454-length-16959-cov-23.085719_pt1 | contig 16959 bp, 12 predicted proteins | sample MGYA00375140_ERZ795056 | MGnify/ENA primary metagenome ERZ795056 (study PRJEB30185, sample SAMN05720227) | activated sludge metagenome | isolation source: Anaerobic digester | place: USA | collected 2015-03-09 ... | reverse complement strand
AGTGACCGAGTCCTCGGATACTTTTTAGGAGCTGTGGCTGGTGCGTCTGTCGTGCCGGCTGCTTGCGATGTGCTTGTCATGGCAGTCAGCCCTGGTTGGCCACATCGCGATGCCTGAAATGAAATGCCAGTTCCTTGAACTTGGCCATCTTGAAACTGGCGTAGCGACGAAAAACGCGGTACAAGCGCCGAGACAATAGGAGGTCGCTGCCGTGACCATGCACCCACTAACTATGCGGTTATTACCTGCGCGGCTTCGGCGAGCGCTGCTGTGCCTGTCGCTCCTGCTGAGCGGTGGCTTGCTTGGTTCGGCCTGCACCTACCAGCGCGAACCCGAGGATCTGCGCGGGCAAGACGTGCGGCTCATGATGGTACACACCTCGGATGTACACTCGCGGCTGCTTCCGTACCTGTATGCGCCCAATACGCCCGATCGCAACTTAGGCCTGCTGACGCTGCCGGGGGTGTGTAACGACCAGCAGCGGTGTAGCTCGGACTTGGGGCGGATCTGTCGCGTCGACTCGGACTGTGCGGCGTTTCCTACGGCTTCAGTTGGTGGACTGTCGCGGATGTCGACGCTGGTGCAGCGCGAGCGGGCGCGGGCTCCACGCTCGCTACACCTAGACTCAGGCGATATGTTCCAGGGCGCGCCGGTGTTCAACCTGTTTAACGGCGAGACCGAGATGCGCTCGATGGGGCTGCTTGGCGTGCAAGGTATGGCGCTGGGCAACCACGAGTTTGACAAAGGCGCAGTGCTGCTGGGCGTGCAGCTGATGAATAACGGCCCCAACTTTCCGATCCTGGCGGCCAACTATGAATGGGCCGATGCCGATGATCAGCGCGCGCCCAAGCTGGGCCGCTTCATCCAGCCGACGGCGATTTACAACGTCAAAGGCATCAAGATTGGCGTCATCGGCGTCGGCAACGTGTCGTCGCTGAATAGCTCAGTCGAGGGCGATAACTCGCTGGGTCTGCGCGCGCGGGATGCCAAGCAAGCGGTCAAAGAGCTGGTCGCGGTACTGCGTCCGCAGGTCGATCTGCTGGTGCTGCTAAGCCACTTGGGCCCCGATGATGACAGCGCGGTGGCGGCAGATGTCACCGATGATCAGGCGCAGATGACGCGCGATGATCCGAATGCAGCGGCGCTGGGCGATGTGCAGGGCATCGATGTGGTCCTCGGTGGTCACTTGCACGTGGTCTACAACCCGCCCGTCGATATTGCGCACTACGACGAGACGACCGGGGCGTTTTTGGGGCACACGATCATCGTGAACTCGGGGGCCTTTGCGAAGTTTGTCGGCGGGCTGGATCTGGTCGTACACATGGCCGATCCGCAGTCGCCAGAGCCGTCGCTGCGTCACTCGTTTATCAAGAGCTATACCTATCGCGTAACGCCAGTGACCGACCGCGAGTGGAAGACCGGCGACCCCACCGACCCTTGCGACCCGAGCATTCGCTGCGATCCTCCGCATCCCTCTAATCCGGCGGTGAAGTGTCCGTATACCGGGGCGATGCCAGCACCCAAGCCCAAGGTGGTGTGTGTGCCACCCGACGCCAACATGGCGCGCCTGCTGGAGCCGTACGAAATCAAGATGAAGCAGATGCTGAACCTGAGCCAGGTCTACGCGGTGGTGCCGTGCGCCGCCGGGTCGGCTACTTGCAGTAAGGTGCTGCGCAATGATCCGGGTGGTGGCGACTCGCAGCTTGGCAACTTGGTGGCGACGGCGATGCGGCTGCGGCGACGCGTGGAAGCAGACTTTGGCCTGACCAACGCGCTGGGCATTCGCGCCGACTTCGAGTCGGGCCCGCTGACGCTAGAGCAGCTTTACAACGTGTTCCCATTCGACAACACCATCACCACCCAGTTTCTGTCGGGTGACGAGGTGCTGCAGATGCTGGATTTTATCGCCGATCGCTCGACAGACCGAGGCTGCCGCACGCAGGTGCAGGTGTCGGGGCTGTACTTCTCGGTTACTTGCGACAACCGGCCCCGACCGACTCGCAATGTACCGACCAAGTGTACCGATCGTCTGAGAGCCACCGCTGCCGACCGCGCCAATTACATCGGCCCGCACGCCTACGACATCTACCTGGGCGATGACTGCCGGAAAGTGGATGGCTCCATCGATACCACCAAGTGCCGACCGCTCGATTGCTACGGCAGCTACAAGGCGGCGGTAAATGACTTTATCTCGGTGGGCGGCTCGGGGTTTGTGGTGCTAAAGCGCAATACCACGCGCTTTAACACCGGCATTAGCTTGCGCGACGCGCTGGCCGACTACATCCGCTCGCTGTCGCTGGACCCGCGCTACCGCTGCAGTGCCACCGACCCGAAGTGGGGTAACATCAAAGGCGTGGGACCCCTGGGTCCGTATGACTACAGCAACGTAACCTGCCTGCTGCCCGAGGTGCAGGCGCACGACGGTCGCATCCGCCCGTCCATTCGCTAACGCGTAACCAAAGGTCGTGTCATGAGCAAGCTAAGCCTGGCCTTCTGCGCCTCTTCTTCGCCAGCTGCATTCGTGTGCTTTTCGGCGCTGCTAGCGGGCAGTGCTGGCTGTGATTACGCGATCGAAGGCGAGAAGCGGCTGACCAGCCTGCGCGTACTTTTATCGTCGCCCAAGATGAATGAGCTGGGCACACCAACAAACCCTCAGGTGGTCAAGACGCTGGTATTCGATGTGGAGGCGCTGGACGAGCATGGGCTGCTGCAGCCAGTGACCACTCCGGTCGATACCTTTCTAGAGACGGGCGGGACGCGCCTGAGCCTTGTGGATCCGTGCGCGACGACCCCGAGTTCGACTGATCAACCGTGGCTGCTCTCGCGCTTGATGCTCAAAGACGGTCGGGTGCTGGGCACGACGCTGAACCTTAGCTCACCGGCGATCTTTGGGCGACTGACCCTCAATCTGGAGGAGCCGCAGAGCCAGGCAGTCGGCGCTACGGCACCGATCTACTTTCCGAATCCGACGATTCCGCTGCTGATGAAGCCGCTGAACGTCGATGCGCAAAATGCGAGCTATTGCTCGCCTTATCTGAACCGGCAGGTGGTGGTGGATCACGGCACCGACCAAGTCGACAAGCCGGGTAAGGTCGTGGTGTCCTCGCTGTTTCAAAATGCGCTGGCGGTCAGCGACACCGGAGCCACCGACTACGGCAGCATGTACGTCTTCACGTTCAGCCAGCCGTCCAACAAGCTGAAGGTGGGCACGGTGCTGACGCGCGTGTCGGGGGCGGTGGCCAAGTTTAACGGCATGACCCAGATTGCCAATCCGACGCTGACGCCTAGCGATGAGGTGCGGACGGACCTGGTGCCGGCTCCGGTGCTGCTGGACAAGATGCGCTTGCCTGACAACGGCACCACCAATCAGCCCAACAACAAGTGGCTGACCAAATACATCGCGGCCCCGGCCAAGATCACCGGCATCGTCTGCGAGGTCGTAAACGACCAGAACCGCAAGGACAACTGGGCCAAGTACAACACCGTCGTCATCAACCTGGTCGACAACGACCCGGCAAGTGTCGCTGGCTGTAGTCCGGGCAGCTCGTTTTCGTTTAAGTACTTCTCCGTGCAGCTGCCGGGGAAGGGCTTTGCGGGCTTTGACCCGGCGCTACTGGCAGGCACCGAGGCTACCTTTGTCGGCATGCTGCAAAACGGGGCCAGCAAGTCGGGCAAGACGCTGTTTTGGACGGTGGTGGTGCGCGATGCGGGCGATGTGTGCTTGCTGCCCAAAGCGCAGTGCCAAATCTAACGGCGGTCTAGCGGCGGTCGTCAGCCAAGGGCGCTGCCGCTACAGCCAGGAGTCGTGCGGGGCGGCGCGGTGCAGGCTGCGCAGGTAGTCTTTGGCGTGCTGGATTCGGTACAAGAGCCCCTCTTGCTCGACGGGGGCCAGTACGCCGGTTAAATCTCGCTGTAGCTCGGTCAAGTTCACATCGAACAGCGCCTGCACGACATCGCGTGAGAAGCGCTGGCTCCACTTCAGCGTATGCAGCGCTTGTCGTGACGACCGATGGTGGCGATCGGGACCAAAGCCTGCGCCCTGGTCGATAAACACCATCTCTCCGTCGACCTCGTGGGTGTTGGCGCCCGACCAGCGGTCGTAGTTTAGGATCAGATAGTCAAACAGCAGCAGAGAGCTGATCTCCAGCAGGCGGCGCTTTTTTCCCGGCGGAATTGGCGCCTTCTGAATGAGCGCGGGCTTCCACCAAGTTGCCGTTTCCAGCTTCAGGCCGCGTAGACCCGGCACCCAGGTAATGACTGCGCAGGCGACGTTGCCTTTTTCGTCGGGCAAGAGTTCGGCTTCCATGCGCTCGCGCAGGTCCTTGGGCATGCCGTTCATCAGCAGGTCCCGAGGGACTTGACGAATGCAGGACGGAGGCACCGTGCCTAGGCCCAGCGCGCGCGACAGCCGATAGGCAGCGACCTCGGCTTGATAGCGGGTGATGCGCGTCTGGTTGGGCTTTAGCGCTGCGACTGCACCGTCGGCAAATGTGACCTTGAACTTGATCGACGCGCCGCCGCCAAGAGGCTTGATGGCCTTGATCGGCTGATTGCAGATGCGGGCCAAAAGCTCATCGTCGCGCTGGCCACGAAAGCGCGGAGTGGTATCAAGCGGTGCCGGGGGCGGTTCTTCTCCCTCGGGGGCGGGCTCGTAGGTCGGGACCTCCGACGGTGGCGGCAAGCGTAGCTCGTGCGCTGAGGAGCGATGTTGCGCTTCGCTACGGCCACCAAACTCCAGCGAGGCAAAGCTGACCTGACCGGAGCGCCAGCCGCGCTGTTCCACCGTCCCGCGTGAGGTCGCAAGGCCGGTCGTCAGCGCGGGCTTGCTTGTGCCCCGCTCATCAAAGTACGCCGTCTTGACGCTTGGCGACGAGGTCGACCTGCCCGCCAGACTCAGGCAGCAGACCAGCGCCAGGATTACGATGCGCAGCAAGTGCATTCTTTAGACACGCCTATGCTCAACGAGTGCGTAGTACCAGGCGACTCCCTTCGCCTAAGTACGCTATTTCGGATGATTAATTGTAGAGCACGCGCTGCGCGAACCCGCAGTAAAATCATTAGATTACGGATAAAATTCTGACTGTAATGCCGCTGCATACATCTGCACACAGAACGGCCAATGTTGCAGTTATCTGGGAGTTTAAGTCGGTATCTAGGCAGTGATGACGAGATAGTTTAATCGGTTGTCTACAGGCGCCAATGGCGCGATCTGATGTCGGTTTTAGTTTTTGAAAAGTATCAATAAATCGCGCGCTTACCGTTTGGTTTTCCGCGTTAATATGTTGATTAATAGTGTGTGACCTTGTCCTTAGTTGTGGAAACGACGGCGGGGGTATACAGCGGTAGGTGACAGGCGGCAGGAATGGGAGTAAGCATGACCAATGCTTACCTCGGCGCGACAACGGTCTTCTTTTGGGTTTGTTGGCACGGGTCTGGTTGGTGGGTGGCTGCGGCGGTGCCTGGTTCCGCTGCCGCGTGTGCAGTCTGGCTGGAGGCATGCTCGCGAGGCTTCGTCGGGCCTGCTGCCAGGGCTTTTGGTGGGGTTGCTGGTGGTGCTGGCTGCCTGTAATCCCGCCTCTCGGCCAGTGGAGGACGATGGTCAGCGGCCAGATATGACGATGTCGCTGCCGCCGCCGCCACCATGTCAGAAAGACCGACTGCGCTGCAGTGCGGATCGTGATGCCACCGAGCGCTGCGACGGAGTGACCTGGCAAAAAGTTGACAAGTGCAAGCTCGAAGCTGGCGAGCAGTGTCAAGACGGCGTCTGCAAATCGGCTTGTGAGCTGGTGACGCGCGGCAATGTCGGCTGCAGCTTTTATCCGGTCAACCTGTGGTCGACGTCGATGGTGGGCAAGCTGGGGATTGTGGTCACCAACACCAGCGATCGGCTGACGGCCACGGTCACGCTGGAAGATGCCGCGGGGGTGATCGAGACGCAGACGATTCCTCCGGCGAAGATGGGTGATCCGCAGGGCGGCATGGCGATCTTTCGACTGGACCATGGCCGCAACAAGCTGACCGGGACCGAGCTGGCCAAGAAGGGCTTTCACCTCAGCTCGACGGCACCGGTCGCGGTGTATCAGTTTCATCCAATCGATGCGGCGACAGTTTTTTCGGGGTCAGCGACGCTGCTCTTGCCCGAGCACGTGATGGCCAAGAACTACTTTGTGATGTCGTACACCTATAATGCAGAGCTGATGACCTCGCCGCCGCAGGGGCAGGGCTTCGTCGCTGTGGTCGGCTTGCAGGACGGTACGCTGGTGGAGGTCACGTCTCCAGTTGCCACCTCGCCAGCACCGGGGGTTGCGGGATTAAAGCCCGGCGAGACGCTGAAGAAGTTCCTGAATCGCTACGAAGTGCTGGAGGTGGTGCAGACCAACTCGCGCGAGGACATCTCGGGTGCGACGGTGAAAGCGAGTGCTCCGGTCGCGGTGTTTGGCGGCGCGGGCGGTGTGTCGGTGCCTTACAGCGCTGTCGGCGGCAACCACTTTGGCGTGCAGATGTTCCCGCTTGAGACGTGGGGTAAAAAATATCTGGCAGCCAAGGTCAAGCAGCGCAATAGCTCGGACAAAGACTACTACCGCATCGTCGCCAGCCTCGACGGCACGCAGCTAACGCTAAGTGGAGGGACCAACCTGCCGCTGAATGTGCCGGTGCTCAAAAAGGGACAGATTTTTGAGTTTGCGACGGACTCGGACTTTGTGATCGAGGCGGATAAGCCGATCTTGGCGTTTCAGTACATGCCGGCGTGGGGCAACTTGAGCGGTAAGTATGACCCCAAGGAGTTCCCAAGCGGCGTCTCGCCAAGCTGTCCATTTACCGGCTCTGTGGACGACGTAAAGTGCCTGGGCGATGCCAACATCACGCCGCTGATTCCCGTCGAGCAGTTCCGCAGCGACTACATTTTTTACGTGCCGCAGACGTACACCTACGACTACGTAAACGTCTTGGCCGATGCTGATGCGAAGCTCGTTCTCGACGGTGTGCCTGTGACGGAGGCCATTCGGCAGATTGGCGCCGGTCCGTATGGTCGCGCGATCATTCGCCTGCCACAGACGGGAAATCACCGCATCACGGGCTCTAAGCCGTTTGGATTGATTGGTTATGGCTATTCGTATGCGACCTCGTATTCCTACGCTGGCGGCCTGAACTTGGACCGCATCAATCCCATCGAGTAGCGCAAGCAAGATAGCCGGCAGTCCTTAGCTGGGCTGCGTGCTTCGATTCTGTGGCTACTGCGCACCACGGGTCTGCTGTGCCGCGCTGGTTTTCGACCCAATGTGCCAGCTATCAGCGAAGGTCAAGTGCTGTCGGCAGGCTATGCACTTTGCTGAAACGGTCGCGCGGCAGCCATGCTACCCTTGGCATCATGCTCCGAAAAGTCATGCCCACCCGCACCCGGTTGTCTCTACATCGATCGCTCGCACTGGCGTGGGCGATGTCTTGGGCTTCGCTGACAGGAGGCTCGGCAGCCTACGCACAGGACTCCAACCTGCACTCTGACGAGGCCGCGGCGCAGTACCACAAGGGCTTGGCCTTGATGCAGGCAGGCAAGCTGGAGGATGCTCAGGCCGCGCTAGAGGAAGCGATCAAGCTGCGTCCTGGCTACGCTGCCGCCGAGCTAACGCTTGGCAACACGCTGCGGAAGCAGCAGAAGTGCGACAAGGCTGTGCCGCATTATGAGGCGGTGATTCGTACTCAGCCCGATGATCCGTTTGCGCACGGGAACCTTGGCCTTTGCTACGCGAGGACCAATCGCCAGCAAGAGGCGATTCGGGCGTTTGTGAGGGCCACCGAGCTGGCTCCGAACGAGGTGCAGTGGCGCTACTCGCTGGGCGCGCTGTATCGTCAGACCAAGCAGTTTGACAAGGCGCTGCCGCACTTGGAAAAAGCGGTGCAGCTTGATCCCAATAATCCCGATGCACTGCGCAACCTGGCCGTCGGTTTGCGGCAAGCCAAGCAGCTGGATCGCGCCGCTGAGATCACCAAGCAGGCCATCAAGCTGCTGCCAAACGATAGTGACCTACGCTTCGATCTCGGCGTCATCTACCGTGTGCAGCAAAAGACGACCGAAGCCATTGCCGCATATCGCGACGCCATCCGCATCAACGACAAAAATGCCGAGGCTTGGTACGACCTAGGCGTCCTGCTTGCGCAAGATCGTCAGCGTGACGAGGCTGTCGCCGCCTTCAATACGTACATCGACTTGGTGGGCAGCAAAAAGCCGGTGCAGGCTGAGGGAGTGCGTCAGCAAATCAAGGGCATGGGTGGAACTCCACACTAGCGCCCTAAACGCTGCTTGCTTCTGAGCACGTCAGCCGATCTCCGTTTGTAACGATTCCTCCTGTTGCCTTGTTCGCGATCTCTTAAGTTCCCATACAGCTGATTCCGACCGCTGCGAATTGCTATAAGCAAGAATCAAAAGCGTCGCTATTCTATCGCTAAACACAGCAAATAATCATTGTCTATCATGGGATATGATTTAGGGCATTTGCGCATTCTTTTCTTGGCGCTAGTGCTATGAAGATAGTTATGTGCTGAAAATTTATGTAAGTATGTGCCAGTCGCTAGTCAACTAATGCAGATTTGTAGCGTCGTCGGTCAAAGTCGGCTCAGAGGACGGTCGCACTGGCAGCCAATCTTGACGTTTGCAGACGGCGACGATACGCTACCCCAGCATGTTTTGGGCCTGGGATTACGCACAGACAGTTTGGCTTCCCATCAGCGTGTGTCGGCATGCGGAAATAGGAGTCAACTGCCAGGTTTGTACTGCTGCAGCGTGCGAAAGTAACTGCACATCGCTACTTCATAGAACCCTCCATGCCCCAGTAGCTACCGGTTATCGCTTAACATCCGCGCGGTGTTTTTGGGTGACTCCCAGGTTCGCGCGTCGGCGCTTGACCTGCAGAAAGCGGGCGCTGCGGCAGGGGGCCAAGGCTCTCGCTGGTGTTTGGGGAGTTGGCGGTCTACCGGTAAGCGCAGCGGATCCTGGTGCTTCGCAGCTTTGGCTTGCTGGTCCGGTGCGCGCTGCTGATAAAGTAGGTAGACGTCAGAGTCTGGCAACCACCAGGCAGGCAGCGTCTGCAACTGACAGAGAGTACAGCCATGACGCGGTTTTTTGGCTCAGACCGCTTGTGGCTCGTCGCTCGCAACCAAGAGTGCAGCTGCAAGCCATGGGGCTTTCCACCTAGCACCGACAGCGCACGAGGAACAAGGGATGGATCAAACCAAGAAGACGATGCGCCATTTTTACTGCCGCGACCTCCTGTGGGAGACGTTTGAGGCGATGGCGAACGACTTCGATTGCTCCATCGACTACCTGATCAACGAGTCGATGCGGCTCTACGCGCGCTCGAAGAACTATCAGGTTCCGTCGGCAGGGCCGCCAAGTCAGATCATGCCCAGCGCAGGACAGGCTACCGGGCAGGGTGGGCCCTCGCGTCCGGGAGCGCCGACGCCGTCCGCATCTTTTCCTCGTCCGACGACGGCACTAAACGCGGTCCGGCCTGGGACTGCGCCTTCCCCTTCGGTGACGATGGCGCGGCCTGCCACAGTGCCGCCGATAAATACGCCGCCACCGACGGCCCCACGAACCAATCCGCCAGCCAGCTCGGTTTCAGCGATACCACTGACGCCAAGTCCGACACCGACCGGACAGATGCCTGGCAACTGGGCTCCGCCGCTTAATCCTGCCAGCGCTCCCACCGGTGGTGAAGTGGCTGCGCCGCCGCTGTTTTTGTTATTCCAAGGCCAGCGCCTGACCATCGACAAAGAGCAGTACATCATCGGACGCGGCAGCAAGACCGGAGACTTGGCGATCAAAGACGGCAATATCTCGCGGCAGCATGCGATGGTGTTGCGTCGCAACGGGGCCTACTACATCAAGGACCTCGGGTCGACCAACGGCATCGAGTACAAAGGCATGCGCATCGACAACAAGCGCATCGACGAGGGCGACATCTTTTTCATCTGCGACTACGAGCTGAAGTTTACCTATCAGCCGTAAGCGCAGCGAGGGGCGCTGCTGGTGGGAGTCAGCGCCTAGAACTTGACCTTCACCTTGAACGGCTTCTTGCCCGCTTTCACCTTGAACGGCTTTTCATGTAGCTCGTCGGTGACTGGGCGTAGGAAGCCGAAGTTGTGCTTGCCTGGCTCGACCGAGATGTCATCGCTTGGGCAGGTGCGACCGGTATCAAAGCCATCGATCAAGATGCGCAGCTGATCCTTGGTCTTGCAGGTGATCTTCAGCGCTTGGTCACCAGCGACATCGGGGGGCAGCTTTGCGCGCTCCAGCGAGATCGTAAGTGGTGCACCAGCGGTGACTTCTTTGCGCAGAGGCAGGTACTGCTCGGCCAAGAGCAGTAGCTTGTGTGGCCCTGAGCCTAGCTTGAGCGTAGTCGGCGTCTTGCCTTTGGCTTCGCCATCGACATAGACCTCAGCCTCTGGGGTAGAGGTGAGTTTGAGCTCGCCAGCCGCCGCTGCTTTGGCCGCGATGGCCTGGCTCTCCGTCATTCCGTCGGCAGGAGAGCCACCGTCGGCTCGCAGCTTCGCAGGATCGCCGGTGCCAGCGGGTCCGTCTTGTGTGAAGTGATAAGTTGCCGCGCTGGCGATGACAAACCCAACTAGGCCAAGCCCAACTAGCAGCAGCGTGTTGCGCTTGGATGGGGCGCCTGTCAGCTGTCCTGAGTCACCCACCGCCGGCGAGCTGATTGGGTTGGCATTATCGCCCAGGCCTGCTTCGGTCGTATTTGCACCGGCGTCGGTAAGGCCAACCTTGGGGGTGCCATTCGGCGTGGTTAGGGCTTGCTGCTGCGCGCGCGTGGCTGCTGCGGCTGCTTGCTCGGCGCGGGCGATGGCTAGCGCCTCGGCGGCATCGATCTGATTGGTGGCCTCATCCGCGACGGCAGCTGCAGCCTGAGCGTAGCGCGGTGGCGGCGATTTTACCGGAGTCAGCGCCGGGCTGGTTTGGCCTGCTGATAACTCATCTAGCTCGGCGGGCGACGAGGTTACAAGCGGGGCATAGCGCTCTGGTGTCAGCTCGGCTGCGGGAGGCGGGACTGGGTATTCTTGCGGTTGGCGTTGGGCTTCGTTCCGCTGTGCCTTCGCCGCCAAAGCGAGCTGCGCCGATTGACTGCCCGTCGGCGTAATGCTGGAGGAGAAAGGGTCGCTATCTATCGCAGAGGCTGGTGGCTGCGCGCTTGTTCCGAGCTGCTCTGGGGAGAGACGGCCACCCACGCCCGGAGTAGTCGTGCGCCACGTAGGCGGCTCAGCAGGAGCTCCACGCTCAATAACCGTGGCAATGGGCAGCTCGGGATTGGAGCGTCGTTTGGGGGCTCCGGTGCGAGCTGCTCCTGCCCCAACGTCGGCCCGGCCTGAGCGCTTGCCATCTGCTGGCAGGTCAGCGGGCACTTCGTTGGCGGTTAGCCATTCCAGACCGGTCTTGGCTCGATTGCTTGCACTGCGCGATAGGTTCTCGTCGCTTGCCGCCCGTGCTCTGCTGCTCTCGCGGCTGGCATCGGCAGCAGACTCGATCGTGTCGGGCTGCGGGCGGCCAGGCGGCTGCAGAGGAATCTTCGGGTTGGTCATCAGCAGCGGCCTAGACATCGGCAGCGGCGTGTCTTCATCGCGCTCGGACTTACTGATGCGCGGGTTGGCGGCGGCAGCTGGTTCTTTGGCGGGGCGTGCAGCCTCTGGGTTTCCGCTCTTGGCGAGCGGCTGGAAGCTGACCTGTCCGCTGGCCAGTGGCTTGCCGGTCAGGATCGCTCCCGATAGACCTGGCTTTAGGCCCACGATGCGCCCCGTCGGTGGTGGCGGTAGCGGCTCGGCACTACTGCGCTCGCTGATCACGACGGGCTGCGGGACCGAGTCGCCCAGCATCTCGAACTGCTGACCGATCTGGGACAGTGCGCTGCGGACGGCGTTTTGCATTGGCAGCTGGATGCCGTCCAGGGCCGTCTCAAGCTCTGCAGCGGTGCGATATCGTTCAAGCGGGGACTTGCTGGTGGCTTTGCTTAGAATCGGAGCCAAGGCAGCTAGAAGCGGCGCAGCCTCAGGCGCACTGGGGCGACCCGCGCTGCCACCCAAGAGCTCTTGCAGCACCATGCCCAAGGAATACAGATCGCTGCTAGCAGAGGGCTTGGTATTTTCGAGCTCAGGAGCCAAGTAAGGGGACAGGGCCTTCACTGCTGGGTCTGTGGCATATGCAGCGGGCGGCAGCAGCGCCGATAGTCCCAGGTTGGCTAGGTGCAGACCGCCTTGAGCGTCAATCCATACCGACTCAGGCGAGACTAGGCCGTGAAATAGACCTTTCTCGTGACCACGCCGCAGCGCACCGCACAGCTGTAGTCCCACGTAGACAACCAGCGACGGCAACAGTGCTGGAGACGAGCCGCTGCTGCTGGTTAGGTCGAGCCCCGCTTTTACTTTGCGTAGATCGGCGTAGCCAACAAACTCAAAGGCCGCAAACTGGTCGCTGCCTTGTGCGCCGTGCTCGAGCAGCCGAAGCAGTCCGTCGTGCTCAACCTCGGCGATGGCTTTTAGCAGCGTCTGTAGTTTGGTCACCGCCGGGGCATTGGGAACAAGCTGACTGTGGAACTTCAGGACGATGGCCTGACGTTCCAGTCCCGAGAGTCCGAAGCGCTTGGCCCGCCACTGCTCACCGAGCGGGCTCTGACCGATGCGCTCGACGCAGGTATACCGCCCCAGCGTGAAGGTACGCGATAGCACGAGGACATCTTAGCACGTTTGCCTTTAGAAAATTCCGTTTGTTAGCCAAACATTTTCAGGACCTTGTAAACCTTGCGCATGCAGGTTTGTGTGGTCTGGACGGGAGGCGAGATGGGGCAGCAGGGCGCGCAGCGCGGTGTGCTAAGGACAAAATGAAAAGGCCGCACCCTCGGGAGGAGAGTGCGGCCTCGGTGTTCTGACTGGGTTTTGTTACTTGGCTTGCTATGCCCTAGTCCGACTTAGCGGTTGGCGATGATCGCGCGGGAGACTCGCATTTCCTCGGCGAGAGCCATGCCCTGCTTATCGCGGCTGCGGTCTTGCTCAATCTGCGCGTCGATGGCCTTTAAGACTTCAGTATCAGCCTTGGTTGCGACGCGGGTGAGGGCGTACATCACGGCGCTACGGGCGGCGGTGTCTTTGTGACCGACCTGCTTGACCAGCATCGGCACGGCATCGTGACCAAGCCGGCCCAGCGAGAAGGCGGCGCGCTCAGCACGTGCGCTCTTGGCCTCGCCGAGGATCTTGCCGTAACAGGCGATGTCCTTTTTGCACTCGCCAGCGACCTTCATACGCTCGATGGCGTTGGTAAAGACCTCGGCGATGTCGGCAAACTCTTTTGGCGTGGCTTTGACCAGCGGCTCAAGCTGCGCGCTCTCGTCCTTGTCGGTCAGGCGCGAGAACTGGGTCACGCCCTGCATCGCCAAGGTGGCTTTCTCTTGGTCGATCTCTTTCTCCTCACCCTTCTGGGTGATGTAGGTCGTCTTGGCTGCAGCCAGCATCGCAGGCAGAGCATCCATGGCACCTAGCGCATTCAGGGCTTCTGCCGCAGCGGCGCGGTGCTTAGGCGGGCGCTTGCTGTCGGCTAGGATGCTGATCAGGAGCTTGCTCGAAGCCGGGTCACCGATAAAGCCAATGGCCAGCAGAACCGACTGGTGCCCAGAGACGCCAGCGGTCAGCCCCTCGTCTTTTTTGGCTAGCTCGGCCTGAAGTGCGGGCAGCGCCTTCTTGCTACGCAGGTCGCCAAGCAGGATGGCGGGTTTCTGCACGACGATGCCGGGGATATACGCGCCTTTCTTGGCGTCTTCCTCCACTTCCAGGTTTTTCCGCTGCAGCGTCTCGATCAGCTTGTCGACAGCGGGCTCGCCGATCTTGGTCAGGCCGTAGCGACAGTCCTGGAAGATATCGCTGCCACGCCCGGTGATCCACAGCCCGCGCACCAGCGCATCCACCGAGCGTGGATCGGCGAACTCGGCCAGGTGCTTAGCGGCTTGCTTGTTCAGGAAGAAGTCTTGATCATCCGCGCTGTTCGTCAGCACGGTGTTGAGCACAGGCACCGCACGCGGATCACGCAGCGCCGCCAGGGTCTTCATTGCCTCCACTTTGACGACGTTGGCGCGGGTCTTGACCGACAGCTTCTTGCCGACCGCCTTGATCAGCGCCTCAACCGATCGCTTGGCGGCTTCTTTGCCCTTGTCGTCGCGGGTGGCGATCTCAAAAAGTCCGGTAGCAGCGACGGCAGCGTTGTCGTAGCTCTCCTCGGAGTAGTCCAGCTGCTCCACAAAGAGCTCGACGGCTTGATCCGAGCGCAGCTTGGTGATGACTCGCAGGTGCTCTGGATCTTTGCTGCGCTTAAACAGCGCCGTAAGTGGTCCTACTGCCGACTCGTCCTTGAGGCGGGCAAGCTGGCGCAGGGCCTCGCGCTGCTCGCGCACATCGTCCAGCTTCTTCACCCAGGTCTTGGCATCATCTGGGTCCTCGGGGCACCCCGACAGGAACGCTAGTCCTAGCGACAGTGACAGTCCTAAAGAGAGCGAACGTGCCGACTTGATGCTACCGAGTTTACCCATATTCATCTCCGGGGGCCGCGGGCCCCTTTATTGGTGGTGATGTGCAGCTTTTCGATTGACAGCAATTCTATACAACCGCGAGGGGCCAAGGAAAGAGGCAAGGTGAGACGGGGAGGGGAGAGGCTCCGACGGCACCTGGAGTAAAGCCAGCTACCGTCGGAGTGAAGCGTGAAAAGCGGTGCGAGAAATTCGAAGACTTACTTACCGCCGCCGCCGCCTTTGCCTTGAACGGCAAAGTTGACGTTGCTGTAACCAGCCACCGCGCACGAGTACATGACCTTCTTGATGATCTTAAAGTCGATGTTCTTGTCGGCTTGGACAATCACAAGGCCCTTAAAATCCTCGGGGTTTGGGTGCAAGAGCTTGAAGTTGTTCTTGAGCACCACCAAGTCATCGTGCAGACCGGGAATTTTCCAGTCCACCGTGTTCTCGCGATTTAGCTCGGCGGAGTCGGCTTTGGGATCGCCGTTCAGCGTCACTGCATCGCGAGAGATTGCGATGATCGGTGCCTGCTCAAGGTCCTTAAAGTTCACTGCTTCGGGCAGCTGAATGTTCTTAGAAACAGTCAGCAGCTCGCCTGAGGCCGAGAAGGTCTGAAGCAAGAACACGACCAGGATGGTGAGCATGTCGACCATCGAGGTTAGGTTCAGCTCTGCGTAGCCCGACTTCTTCCCTGCGCCGTGCTTGGTCACGAACTTCAGCGGGATGAACTTGCGGAGCCGAGGCGCCGGCGGCTTCATTAAGCCCGGGCGATCAATTGCCTGGATGGACATAAATCAGCCTCCTGCGCCCTTGTCTGAGAGCGAGACGTTGGGGAACTTGGAAGAGATCACGACATCCATGGTCTTGACGACTTTGTTGTAAATCACGCTGTCGTCCGACTTGATGGTGATGTCTTCCTTGTCCGCGTGATCCTTCTTGGCTTGCGCCATCACCTCGCCGAGCTTGGCGTAGTTGTAGTCTTCGCCCGCTGCGTCGATCGACTGGCTCTCACCGGTCGACTTGGTGAACGTGAAGGTGTTGTCCTTGTTTACAAACAACGTCAAGGTGACCGTTGGTGTTGGTGGCTCGTCGACCGCGCCAGCCGGTGCTTTGCTTTTCTGGGTCACGTCCATGCGGGCCAGCTGGGTCCACACGGCGGTGATCAGAAGGAATGCCAAACAGCACGACAGCAAGTCGATAAACGGGACCAGATTGACTGCGGCATCCAGCGGCTTTTTGCCGCCTTTGCCTGAAGGCGTTGGTGCTGCGCCGCCCATGGGTTCACTCCTTCATAGTGCTTTCGGTAAACGCCTCGCGAAGCCTGCACGGGGCGTAGGCCTCAGCAAGGGATGAGCTAGCCTTGGTTGGAGGCCTTCATGGCATTGCGGTGACCAACGACCAGGTTGACAACCTGAACCGAGACTTCGTTGATGTCGTCGATCGTGTGCTGGGTCATGCCGTTCAGGATCGCGAACCACAGCAGCGCCGGGATGGCGCAGATGAGGCCGAACGCGGTGCAGTTCATGGCTTCCGAGATGCCCTTGGCGAGCAGCGTTGCCTTCATCGACGGATCAACACCGGCGACGCCTGCGAACGAGTGGACAAGGCCCAGGATGGTGCCGAGCAGACCGACCAGGGTGGCGATGTTGCCAAGCATGGCCAGGTAGCCAGTGCGGGCTTCCAGCTTCGGGATCTCTTTGAGGGCTTGCTCATCCATCGCGGCCTGAACTTCGGCGTCGGGACGGTTGAACTTGGTCAGGCCCTGCTGAATGATGCGGGTAACGGGGGTGGGGTTGCCGCTGCAGACCTTGACCGCGCCCTGGATGTTGCCGGCCATGATCTGGCTCTTGAGCAGCGACAGGAGCTTCTCCTTATCGATGCCAGCCTTCTTGATGAGGATGACGCGCTCGATGGCGATACCCCAAGCAATGATCATGAGGAGTAGGATTGGCCACATCGGCCAGCCACCTTCGTGGAATGCATCTGCCAGGGTTTTCAGTAGGGACATTGCCTTTGACCTCCAGTGATTGTGATTGCCCGGCTCTGGCCGAGCGGGGGTGTTCGCAGTTCTCGGCCATAGTACAAGCACGTGCGGTGCCAGCGCATCCAGTTATCCAAAAATGTACGAAAGCCCGCAAAAGCCTTGAAGTTCTGACGGCAGGCCGCCGCGCAAGGGGTGAGCGAGGGGTCTGTAGCTTTCGTAGATCCGGGGAAATGCGCAACATAGGCGGGGAATTTTGCCACAGTGCCGCGCGCGCTGGCGGCAGCTGGTCTAAGCACAGACCCGGAGCAGCCCAAACAGCCGATCGCAGCAGCCTGGCACGGTCTTGCGCAGTTAAAACGAGCGAGGTCGCGTTTTCAGCCTCGGAGGGGCGGTTTTGTCGTTCCTTGTCGCGTCCTGCCA
>ERZ795056.3452-NODE-3452-length-16964-cov-43.560766_pt1 | contig 16964 bp, 11 predicted proteins | sample MGYA00375140_ERZ795056 | MGnify/ENA primary metagenome ERZ795056 (study PRJEB30185, sample SAMN05720227) | activated sludge metagenome | isolation source: Anaerobic digester | place: USA | collected 2015-03-09 ... | reverse complement strand
AGCTCGGTGCGCGAACACTTGCGATTGATGCCGACGCGGTCGCCTTGCAACCCGCACTTGAGGCGATTCGCAGGGCTGGCTTTTCGCCGCAGCCGGTTGCAGACAACACTCGCCGCTCCGACGCTGCGAGCGCCACTAGCGACGAGTCGCATGAGGGCCACGATCATCACGACCATGATCACAGTAGTGAATCGGGAAGCGGTTGGTCGGAAGTGGTGCGCTACGTCGCAGCACTCGTCTTTGCCGTCGCGGCAGAAGCGATGTCGTTTTTCGCGCCCGATGCCATTCCGTGGAAAATTGTCGGCATGGTGCTCGCGGCCGTCGCCATTGGGTTGGCCGGACTGTCCACGTACAGCAAAGGCTTAGGCGCGCTTCGTCACGGAAGACTGAACATTAACGCCTTGATGACGGTCGCCGTCACGGGTGCCTTCCTCATTGGCCAATGGCCGGAAGCTGCGATGGTCATGGCTTTGTACGCGATAGCTGAACTGATCGAAGCGCGCTCCGTGGATCGTGCGCGCAATGCCATCAAAAGCCTCATGTCTCTCGCACCGGAAGAATCAGACGTTAAGCAGGCGGACGGAAGTTATGCGCACATGCTGTCTAGCGCTGTGCCGCTCGATGCGGTCGTGCGAGTGAAACCGGGCGAGCGGATCCCGCTGGACGGTTTGATCGTTAGTGGCAACAGCGCGATCAATCAGGCCCCAGTGACCGGCGAGAGCATCCCGGTCGACAAGCGACCGGGTGATACGGTGTTTGCAGGCACGATCAACGAGACTGCAACGCTTGAGATCAAGATCACCGCCGTGGCGAGCCACAGCACTTTGGCTCGCATCATCCACGCCGTTGAGCAAGCGCAAGGCACGCGCGCGCCAACGCAACGCTTTGTGGATCGCTTTGCTGCGATCTACACACCAGCCGTTTTTGCACTTGCACTGACAGTCGCGCTGCTCTCGCCTTGGTTGCTTGGTTGGACATGGACGCTCGCTGCGTACAAAGCGCTGGTATTACTGGTGATTGCCTGTCCGTGCGCATTAGTGATCTCAACACCGGTCACCGTCGTGAGCGCGCTCGCAGCAGCAGCGCGACGCGGCATTCTGATCAAGGGCGGCACGTACCTCGAAGAAGCGCGCAATCTCAAAGCGATCGCGCTCGACAAAACTGGAACCATCACGGAAGGCAAACCCAAGCTGGTTGGGTTCGAAATGCTGGCGGAGAGTCATTCGCGTGAAGCTGCAGCAACGCTAGCACGCAGCCTCGCCGCGCAATCCGATCACCCGGTGTCTAAAGCTGTTGCTGCGGGTCTCGATGGAACCTCGCAAGCGCAAACGGTCGAAGCGTTTGCAGCGATTGCCGGTCGCGGCGTCAGCGGGAACATTGACGGTGCGCAGTATTGGTTCGGCAATCATCGCTTGATCGAAGAGCGCGGCATTTGTAGTCCAGCGATAGAAGCCAAGTTACAGGACCACGAAAATCAAGGCCGTACAGTGACGTTACTGGCGACGGACAACGCAGTGATCGCCCTCTTCGCGGTTGCTGACACGATCAAGGTGTCTTCGCAGCAGGCGGTGGCGGAACTGATCGCGTTGGGTGTGAAGCCCGTGATGTTGACGGGTGACAACGCAGCCACCGCCAGCACAGTCGCGAGCATTGCCGGTATTTCAGATGCCAGAGGTAACTTGTTACCCGAAGACAAGCTCAAAGCCATTCAGGACATGCAACGGCAATACGGTGCGACCGCTATGACGGGCGACGGCATCAATGACGCCCCAGCGCTCGCCCAGGCTGATATTGGCTTCGCGATGGGCGGCGCTGGGACTGACACTGCGATGGAGGCCGCTGACATCGCAGTGATGAACGACGACCTACGCCGAATCCCAGAAACTATTCATCTATCCAAACGCACTCACGGAATTCTTTGGCAAAACATTACGCTCGCTCTCGGTATCAAGCTGTTATTCATGGGCCTCGCGTTGTTCGGTAACGCAACTATGTGGATGGCTGTGTTTGCAGATATGGGCGCAAGTTTGTTGGTGGTGTTCAATGGTTTGCGGCTGTTGCGAACATCGGAACTTTCACCGAAATCGTTACACTAATCAGCTATGCGCCGGCTAGTCCTTCTTTTCTTACTTTGCGTTTTGCCGCTCCAGTTCGCCTTGGCAGCAAGCGTGGATGCGCGCTTGCACGCAGGTAGCGGGAATCATCTGCACGCTACGGTGCATTTACATGAGGCGACGTCCGAGTCTGCGCCCGATACCGTTGACGCAGATGAATCGTCGTCCCGCTCACACGGCGAATGCGGCGTTTGCCACTTATTTCATTGCTTTGCAATGCTCGGAACCTGCGTTGAATGCAACCGCCCGATTACCGCCGGTTCCATTAACCCAAATGGGCACGATGCACACCATCGCAACGCGACTACTGCTCGTCCCGAGCGTCCCAACTGGTCAGCCCTCGTCTAGCCGACGGGGACGCAATTAATTTCCCGCCTGACGCAATCGTGTCGGCGCATGCCTCGTCGGTTTCTGCCTGATCTTATTTTGATTTTGGAGAACCGAATATGTCCTTTTTTAACCGAGCACCCCTGTGTGCTCGCTCGATACTGTTTTTGGCGATTTTCACTAGCCTGACGGTTTTGCCCGCTGGCGCGCAGATCAACACGACATCACGTTCTGCGGTTACTGCAACCTCCGCGTTGCTCACGCTAGCGGAGTCATTCCAGTTGGCGTTAGCCCAACAACCGTGGACACTCGCTGCGAGCGAGCGGCAACGCGAACAGCAATCGCGTGAAGCGCTCGCTGATTCGTGGTTAGCTGATAGCCCGACCATCGCTTCCGGCCTCAAAACCGGCAACCGCGACGGTTTGCGTGAGTTTGAAGTTGAAATCAGCGCGCCGATTGCAACCGCTTCAAGGCGAGCACTTCAGGTCGCGAGCGTTCGCGGTGAATCAGCCGCCTACACCGCCAACCTTGCACAACTTGCACTCAAACTCGCAGGCGAAGTTCGTGATGCCTATTGGGCCGTGCAACTCGCTGCGGGCGAGTTGACGCTTGCAGAGGATGAAGTCAAACGCGCGGAACAGGTCGCCACTGATTCGGCACGCCGCACTGCGGCTGGCGACTCTGCGCGCGTTGACACGCTGCAAGCCGAGCTGACCGTGCAGACCCTGCGATCAACGCGCGTTGAAGCGGAGCAGCGATTGAACGCCGCGCGGCAGGTGTTGCGCGGATTGATCGGTGAGGCGGCAAATCGTGGGCTTGCGGATACGGTTGAACCGCGAGGCAACGTTGCGCCACGTGCACTCAACGATCATCCGTCGCTACGTCTGGCCGGTCAAACGGAACAACTGGCGCGTGCGAGGTTGAATGACGCGTCCGCGCTTACCAACAGTGCACCTACCGTGTCATTCGCGCTCACGAACGAGCGCAGCAACGGCAGCGCCAATGCATCTACGGCGCGGATCGGCATCTCCTTCCCGTTTGGTGGCACGCAACGCGCCGCGCCACGCATTGCGCAGGCGGGCGCGGAGCTGGCCGAGGCACAAGCGAGCGTTCCGCTTTTGCGTCGACAGCTTGAAGCGGACGCTATGAGTGCGCAGGCCGCGATGGTCAGCGCAGAACGGCGCATTGAGGTACTGACCGAGCGGGGCCGATTGGCCAATGAAGTCGCAACGCTTTACGCCAAAGCGTATCGGCTGGGCGAACTGGATTTGCCTACTCGTCTTCGTGCGGAAGGAGAGCGAGCGAACGCCAGTTTGGCGCTCAGCCGCGCGCGCATCGAACTCATGCATGCGATCTCGCGTGTCAATCAATCTTTAGGACTGTTGCCATGACTTTTTCTTTTGTTATCAAAGGCTGTGCGGTAGCCGCCAGCGCACTATTTGTCACATTCGCCGTAGCCGGTGACGGCCACAATCATGGCGAGGCGAAACCCTCAGCAGCAGGCCCCGCACTGCCGCGCTTCACTGTGCAGTCGGACTTGTTTGAGGCCGTGGGCGTGCTCGGCAAGGATGAATTGGTGCTCTATATCGACCGCGCTGCTACCAATGAACCGCTGGTCAATGCAGAGGTTGAGCTTGCCAGCACTGGCATCAAGCAGATAGGCAAATTCGAGGCGAAACTCGGTGAGTATCGCTTTGACGCGAAGCCGTTTGCGAAGGCCGGGGAATATCCGATAACGCTAACGGTAAAAGCCGGGGCGGACAGCGATCTGCTCGCCGGAGACTTGGACGTTCACGACCCCACCGCTACAACCGCCACGACCGGCTCACACTCACACGGCTGGCAACGCGCCGCGCAGTGGGGTGGCGGCGGCGTTATCGCTACGCTGCTGTTGTTCTTTGGCGCTCGCCGCATGCTGGCAAACCGCCGTAACAATCGCAATCGTTTGGGAGTGGCAGCATGAACTGGCGTAACTTATTGACTATTGCCGCGCTGCCAACGCTGGTCATGATGTCGTCACCACTGAGAGCAGGCGAAGGGCACGATCACGGCGACAGTGGCCCGGTGACCAATGCCAACGGGCCGCAGCGTCAGGCCGACGGCAGCGTGTTTCTACCTAAGCCAGCCCAACGGCAGCTTGGCGTCCTCACGATGCCAGCCGCAGCCGCAGACTTGCCTCGTACGACGGAGTTAGCAGGCAAAGTCATGATGGATCCGAATGCGGGCGGTAAAGTGCAGCCCACGATTGCCGGCCGCATTGAGCCAGGCCCGCACGGACTGCCCAGTCCTGGGCAAGCGGTGCGCAAGGGGGAGGTGCTGGCGTATGTCACACCTTCGTCCGGCCAGATTGAGCGATCTAACCAAACCGCGCTTATCGCAGAGTTACGCGGCAATAAGGCGCTAGCCGAGAAGCGATTGGCGCGCCAGAAAGAACTAGCTGACACCATTCCGCGCAAGGAAATCGAAGCGACTGAGAATGAGATCGCCAGCTTGACCGCACGCGCAAATGCGCTGGGCACCGGGCTCAGCAATCGCGATACGCTGGTGGCACCTATCAGCGGTGTTATCGCTTCCGCGAGCGTCGTGAGCGGCCAGGTCGTCGATGCGCGTGAGGTGTTGTTTGAAGTGATTGATCCGACGCGCCTGCGTATCGAAGCGCTGGCGTTCGATCCCGCGATGGCCGCAGACGTTGGCGCAGCATCGATTGCCGTCGGCGACAAGCGGGCAGCGCTGACGTTCGTAGGCGCAACGCGATCACTTCGCGAGCAGGCCCTGCCGCTGTTGTTCAAAGCCAATGATGCATCGCTATCAGCACTCGCCATCGGGCAGCCGGTACGCGTGTTTGTACAGAGCAAAACCAAAGTGAATGCAATTGCGGTTCCGGCTTCGTCACTTATGAAAAGCCCGTCCAATCAGACCATCGTATGGGTGAAAACCGCACCGGAGAAGTTCGAGCCGCGCGTGGTGATGACCGAGGCGCTGGACGGCGTGTCGGTGGCGGTGACCGCAGGATTGAAGGCCGGTGATCGCGTTGCCACGCGCGGTGCAACGCTGATTAATCAAGTGCGTTGATCGGAGTCATTCACGATGTTTAACTGGCTCTTAAAAAGCAGCCTGAGCAACCGTTTGCTGGTGATTATCAGCAGCGTCGTGCTTATGGTGTACGGCGCATTCACCCTGTCAAAAATGCCGGTGGATGTGTTCCCTGATTTGAACAAACCGACAGTCACCATCATGACCGAATCGGGCGGCATGGCCGCAGAAGAGGTGGAGCAGCTCATCACCTTCCCGCTGGAAACTACGATGAACGGTTTGCCCGGTGTAGAAACCGTGCGCTCGACCTCCGGATCCGGGCTTTCTTTCATTTACGTCACCTTCAATTGGAGCACCGATATTTTTCGTGCACGACAAATGGTGTCGGAGCGGCTCTCATCCATGGAAGAAGGCTTGCCCGCAGGCGTGATTCCGCGTATGGGGCCGATCAGCTCGATCATGGGCGAGATCATGCAAGTGGCCATCCCGATTGATGTGGCGAAAATTTCACCGATGGCCGTGCGTGAGTATGCCGACTGGGTGCTGCGGCCCCGATTAATGGCGATCCCCGGCGTGGCGCAGGTGATCCCAATTGGCGGCGAAGTGCGGCAATATCAGGTGCAGCCGAACACGCTACGTATGGCGCAACTCGGCATTACCCACGAACAGATGGAGGCCGCTCTCAAGGGCTATTCATCGAACACGTCTGGTGGTTTTCTTGAAATCAATGGCCGCGAGTATCTAATTCGTAATATCGGTCGCACCTCAAAGCTCGATGACTTGCGCAATCTCGCGATGACCGCCAAAGACGGGCAACCGATTCTTTTGCGACAAATCGCGGACGTGACGTTTGCGCCTGCCATTAAGCGCGGCGACGCAGGGTATGAGGGCAAACCGGCGGTCATCCTCGGCATTCAAAAGCAGCCTACGGCGGACACCATCGGTCTCACGCGCAACATCGAGACCGCGCTTGCAGAAATGAAGAAGACGCTTCCGGCGGGTTTGAGCGAACCAAAGGTCACGTTCCGGCAGGCAACGTTTATCGAAAGCTCTATCAACAACTTGAACGGCAAGCTGATCGCCGCCTCTGCTTTCGTCGCTGTGATTCTTTTTGTGTTCCTCGGCACCGTGCGTACCACCGTGATTGCGCTCACCGCGATTCCGGTTTCCATCTTCGTCACCGCGCTAGTGTTCAAGTATTTCGGGCTATCGATCAACACGATGACGCTGGGCGGACTGGCCATTGCGATTGGCGGGTTGGTGGATGATGCAGTGGTTGGCGTGGAGAACGTGTTGCGACGTTTGAAAGAAGATCGTATTAAACATCCAGCGCATCGAATGAACCCGGTGGAGATCGTCGCGCGTGCCACAATGGAAGTGCGCTCGGCGATTCTTTACGCGACGATCATTATCGTGTTGGTGTTTGTGCCTCTGTTTGCGCTGCCGGGCATGGAAGGTCGATTGTTTGTGCCGCTTGGCATTGCGTTCATCGTATCGACTCTTGCCTCGTTGATCGTGTCGGTGACAGTCACACCGGTGCTTTCGTATTACTTGCTGCCACGCATGAAGTCGTTAGATCATGGTGATACTAAATTTCTGGTGTGGCTGAAGCGCAGTTACAAACGCGCGTTAATTGGCGTGCTGGAGCGACCACGCGCTGCACTGACGACTGGCGCGGCGACCATTCTGGTAGCCGCTGCCGCGGTACCGTTCTTCGCCACGACTTTTCTGCCGCCATTTAATGAGGGCACACTTCTAATCGGAATTCGCCTCAACCCCGGTGTGACGCTTGCAGAAACGTCTGCGCTCGCTAGGCAGGCGGAAGTGCTTATCAAACAGGTACCGGAGGTCACGCACGTTGGCCGCCGTAGCGGCCGTGCGGAACTAGACGAGCATGCAGAAGGCGTACATGTGAGCGAGCTAGACGTGGGACTCAAGCCTGCGGGCGAGCTCAAGCGCAGCATGGACGCCGTCAAGGCCGACATTCGATCAAAGCTCGTGAATTTTCCAGCGGCCATCGAGATTGGGCAGCCGATCTCGCACCGCATCGATCACATGCTCTCCGGTGTGCGCTCGCAGATCGCGATCAAGCTGTTCGGCGACGATCTTGATGTGCTGCGCGGACAGGCAGATGTATTGCGCGCGAAGCTCGCCGCGATTCCGGGACTCGCCGATCTCGCGATCGAAAAGCAGGTGCTCGCACCGCAGATCAAGGTGCGCGTCGACTACGCGGCAGCGGCGCAATACGGAGTACCGACACCACAAGTGCTGGCCACGCTGCAAAGCCTAGTTGAAGGCGAAAAGATTGCGCAGATTGTTGAAGGTGGTCGCCGCTTTGCACTGGTCGTGAAACTACCGGAATCTGCGCGCACGATGGCGGGCCTTGGTCAAATTCTGATCGAGACTCCGACCGGGCGCATTCCGCTGTCGAAGATCGCGACTATTGAGGATAGCGATGGACCAAATCAGATCAGTCGTGACGATGGCAAACGACGCATTGTTCTGTCGGCCAACGCGCAGGGGCGTGCGCTGTCCGAGGTCGTTGAAGATATTCGTAAAGTGGTCAACGAAACGAAGCTGCCGGAAGGTTATTTCGTGACGCTCGGCGGCCAGTTTCAGGCGCAGGAAGAAGCTTCACGTCTGGTTGGATTGCTGTCCATCGTGTCGCTAATTTTGATGTTTGTCGTCCTCTACAGCCGTTACAAAAGTTCGACACTGGCGCTGCTCATCATGGCCAATATTCCGCTGGCGCTGGTCGGCGCTGTGTTGGGACTGTGGCTGTCAGGGCAACCGCTGTCGATTGCGGCACTAATCGGGTTCATCACGCTGGCTGGCATCTCGGTGCGCAATGGCATTTTGAAAGTCAGCCACTACATCAACCTGATGCGCTTCGAAAAAGAGGATTTCGATCATAAGATGATTCTGCGCGGCTCGTTGGAGCGACTGGCACCGGTGTTGATGACAGCACTCGTGACGGCGTTTGCGCTGGCGCCGCTCTTGTTCGAGGCGGAGCAACCGGGCACCGAAATTTTGCATCCGGTGGCGGTCGTCATCTTTTCGGGCCTCATCAGCTCGACCCTGCTCGATACGTTTTTGACGCCCGCCATGTTCTGGCTGTTCGGTCGTCAACCCGCTGAACGCCTAGCGGCGGACAGCGATTCCGAAGCGCTCTAGTTTTTAACCCCCGAAAGGAAATCACATGAAAAAACGATCCTCAGTACTCGCGTTCATCACCATCACGATAGCGTTTGCGAATAGTCCCCCCATATTTGCGGCTGGCAACCACGACCACGGACCGAAATTCGGCGGTGTAGTGGCCGAGGGTAAGGCGTTCGACGCTGAGCTCGTAGCTAAACCCGATCTGATCACCATTCACGTTGGCGATCATGGGAAGCCGATGGCAACTAAGGGCGCAAAAGGCAAGATAACGCTACTGACCGGTGCCGAAAAAACGGAGGCGACGCTCCTTCCTGCCGGTGATAGCCGCATGGAGGCGAAGGGCAAATTCAACGTCGCTTCCGGGACAAAGGCCGTTGTGGAAATCACGCTTGAAGGAAAAAAGCCAAGTACCGTGCGTTTCGCAATCAAATAGCAGAGTGGCAGCGCGCAGAAGTGCGCGCTGCGACCGGCTAGCGCGACGATGTCAGCCTAGTGCAATTCCATATACGCGGCATTGACAGCGTTACCCAAACGCACCATATCGAGCAAGAAGTCTGCGAGGTAGCGCTTGAGGCCGTATTCGAGCACTTCGTCGATGGTGCCGTAGCGCAGGCGTACGTTGATTTCTGCCGCGATTCGGCGCGCGTTGCGGCCACTGGATTCGGGCAATTCGTCGAGCACGAGCGTGGTTTCATCCATGCAGTAGCGCAGCGAACGCGGCAGCTTGGCGTCGAAGATCATGATCTCAGCGACGCGTCGTGCATCGATCACGTCGCGATAGGTGTCGCGATACGCTTCGAGGGCGGAAACGGAGCGCAATACTGCGGACAGACGGTAGTAATCCGTTTCGCGATCTTGTTCTTTTTCTTCGAAATTGTCCGGCGCTTCCTCTGCGTATTTCACGTTTAAAATACGCGCGGTGTTGTCGGCGCGCTCAATGAACGTGCCGAGGCGCGTGAAGTGATACGGCTGGTCGCGGCGCGCGGTGGCAAAGGTGACACCACGGAAGAGGTGGCTGCGCTCTTTCACCCATTCAAAAAACTCGTTGCCCGTCATCATCGGGTCGATATTCTTTTGTTTTTCTTGGAACGCGATCCACGTGTCGTTGATGTTTTCCCACATCTCGCTGGTGATCGAACCGCGCACTGCTCGCGCGTTCTCGCGCGTGGCTTCGATGCAATTGCGAATCGAGGACGGATGCTGACGGTCCCACGCTAAAAAAGCGATCACGTTTGCGTAGGTCGCAGGCAGATTTGTCGCTGCGAATTCGGCTTGCGCTTCGGTAATTACGATGGGCGTCATCGCGCCGCCGGAATCGGCGGAACGATCAAGCATCGCGAGCGATTGCGTGACGTCCAAGATGCGCGCCATGTTTTCGGAGCGCTCAAGGTACCGGCTCATCCAGTAGAGGTGTGAAGCAACGCGGCTCAGCATGATTACTTGCCCTCCATGTTGCTTGTTACGTCACCATCGCCTTCGTCGCCTAGGACCCAAGTGTCTTTCGTGCCGCCGCCTTGCGACGAATTCACAACGAGCGAGCCTTCGCGTAGCGCCACGCGCGTGAGCCCGCCGGGCACCATGCGTACGCTACGGCCGGTGAGCACGAATGGGCGCAAATCGATGTGGCGTGGCGCGATGCCGGACTCCACAAACGTTGGGCAACTGGAGAGCGAAAGGGTGGGCTGCGCGATGTAATTGCTGGGGTTTGCTTTCACCACTGCCGCAAACTCTTCAACTTCTTTCGCGGTAGCGGCCGGGCCGACCAACATGCCGTAACCACCCGCGCCGTGAACTTCCTTCACTACCAAATCTTTCATGTTGGCGAGCACGTACGACAAGTCCGCAGGCTTCCTGCATTGGTAGGTGGTCACGTTGTTCAAAATCGGCTCTTCGTCGAGGTAATACTTAATCATGTCCGGCACGTACGGATAGATCGATTTGTCGTCGGCGACGCCGGTGCCAACCGCATTGCAAATCACCACGTTCCCCTTGGCATACGCTTGGAACAAACCGGGCACGCCGAGCGCCGAATCGGGGCGGAAGGCGAGCGGATCAAGGAAGTTGTCGTCCAAGCGGCGATACATCACATCCACGCGCTGCGGCCCGCTGGTGGTGCGCATGTAGACGAAATCGTCCTTCACAAACAGGTCTTGCCCTTCCACCAATTGCACGCCCATTTGCTGCGCGAGGAACGTATGTTCGAAGTAGGCGCTGTTGTAGCGACCGGGCGTTAGAAGCACAACCGTCGGGTTGTCAATGTCGGTGGCTTCGCGCAGCGTTTGCAGCAAGAGAGCGGGGTAATGCTCCACCGGGCGTACGGTTTGTTTGAGAAACAACTCAGGGAAGAGCCGCATCATCATCTTGCGGTTCATCAGCATGTACGACACGCCGGACGGCACGCGAAGGTTGTCTTCCAGCACGTAGTACTTGCCGTCGTTGTTACGGACGATGTCTACGCCGGTGATCGACACGTAGGTGTCATGCGGCACTTTCACGCCGATCATCTTGGTCTGAAACTGCGCGTTGCCTTCGATTTGCTCGCGCGGAATTAAGCCCGCTTTGAGAATTTTTTGGTCGTGATAAATGTCCGCCAAAAAATGGTTGATCGCGGTGACGCGCTGCGTGAGTCCGCGCTCCAGGTACGACCATTCGTCGGCGGTGATGATGCGCGGGATGACGTCCGACGGAATCAGCCGCTCGGTGCCGCTGTCGTCGCCGGAGACGGTGAACGTGATGCCGATGCGACGAAACAGCAAATCGGCCTGAGCACGTCGCTGTGTGAGCGATTGCTCCGCCGTGCGGGTCAGCCAATCGCTGTACGGCGCGTAATGGTCGCGCGGGCCGACGGTGGCCGTCTGGGTTTGCACCTGTCCGCCGGAGCTTTGTAGCTGCCGCTGCACTTGCACGCCCGCCGGGCCTGCGCCCGTCCAAGCAAGCATTTCGTCGTAGTGGGAGGCGGGGGGCGGCTTGATGGTGTGCATGGGCTACGAATCGCAAAGAGTGACGGGCAAGTACGGCGCAGTGTGCGCGGAACGGGGACATTGTGCACGCGCAGAACTAAGGCGTTGTGCACAATCAGTGTGCAATAGTAAGCAAACGCTGTGCCGAAAGCGCGAACTTCGCTTGCGTCGCGGACTTTTTGTGGCGCGCAGCGGCGTGGCTCGCGCGCGAAGCAGGTTTGCGCGCCGAACCCACACAGATAAAACGTGGTTTAACAGCTTTATGGCTCGGGCGACTGCTGTGTATGGCTTACGCGCGATTAATGCGTTATGTCGACTATTGAGAAAATCGACCGGTAACGACCGCCCAGCGGTCTCCGAAGCCAAAAAGCTGATGAGAGCCGTACAAGCAGGCAAGTCAAGGCACTGTCGAGTTTGCTGCACGGCTCACTGATTCGCGCGACAGCAAGCTGCCGCCGCGCGCTTTCACTCTACAGCCAAATCACCGAGCCGGGCGTGTTGTACCAACCAGCGACAGAGGCTTCGACCTGCGCCTCAATACGGCTGCGCTTGATCTTCATGGTCGGTGTCAGCGTGCCGTGCTCGATAGACCACGGTTCGCGCGCCACTACGATCATGCGAATTTGCTCGTAGTCCGCAATCTCCGCGTTGACGGAGGCGAGCAAGGCTTTGAGCTGTTCGGTGATATCGGCTCGAACGGCCGGGTCGCCGACCGTTGGGCGCAGCTCTTCGTTGAGCACCACCATCGCGTACGCAGCTTGCTGCCCGACGCCCGAGACCATCGACATTTCGATGATTGGATTGGCGTTGATTTTGTTTTCGATCGGCGCGGGCGCGATGTACTTGCCCTTGCCGGTCTTGAACAATTCTTTTTTGCGGCCCGTGAGCTTCAACATGCCATCGGCACGCAGCTCGCCCAAATCGCCCGTGCGGAAAAACCCGTCTTCGGTGAAACTCTCGGCGTCGAGCTCCGGCTGTTTGTAGTAGCCCGCTAGCTGACCCGGTGACTTGATGAGAACTTCGCCTTCCTCGCTGATGCGCACTTTCACGCCGGGCATCGGCGAGCCCACGTAGCCCGGTGCGTTGAGCGCAAGCGACGACGTATTTGAGTATGCGAAGTCTTCCGTCATCGCGTAGCCCTCGACGAGATTGAGGCCGAGCTTGCGATACCACGCGATCAACGCGGCAGGAATCGGCGCAGAGCCGCTGCCCGCATGCTTGACCGAGTCGAGGCCCAGTCCTTTGAGTACTTTGCGACCGACGATTTTTCCAATGATCGGAATCGAGAGCAGGCGGTTGAGTTTCTCCGCGGGCATTTTGTGGAAAACACCTTGCTGAAACTTCAGCCAAAGGCGCGGCACCGAAATAAACACGGTGGGCCGCGCGCGCTGCAAATCCTTCACAAACGTATCTAACGTTTCCGCGAAGAAAATGTGCCCGCTGCCATCGACCAACGCCGCACATTCCACCCACGCGCGCTCAAACACGTGCGCCAACGGCAGGTACGACATGATGCGCACTTCCTCGTTCGGGCCGATCGCGTCACGAATGTTTTTCGCCATGCCTTCGGCGGCTGCTGTGATGCGATCAAAGCGATGCATCACGCCTTTCGGCCGCCCGGTCGAACCGGAGGTGTACATCATGATCGCGATGTCGTCGCCCTCGCGAGACGGCGTGCCCGCGATGGGCTCGCACTTAGCGATCACGTCGTCCCAGCCATCAAACGCGGTTCGCACCGCATCCGGCGCAAGCGGAAATGCGATGCACGGAAGATCTGCCGACACCGCGCTCGCTTGCTGCTCCCACGTGTCTAGCTTGCCCAAGAACAGCAAGCTCGCGCCGCTGTGCTCAAGCACGTAGCGCACAGTGTCGGCCGTCTCGGTCGGGAAGATTGCGACGGTCGTGCCACCCGCCATCCAAATGGCAAGCTCCGCCATGAAAAAGTGCGCGCAATTCTTCGACAAAATCGCAACCCGCGCGCCGCGCGGAAATCCGCGGCTTTGCAGGTGCGTCGCCATGCGCCGCGACTGATCCATCATCTGCCGCCAGGTGTAATCCACCACGGCACCGCCACCGGTGGGCTGCGTCAAAAAAAGTTTGTCGGGGTGGGCGCGCTCGTGTCCGTAAACGCGGTCAAGTATTAGCGTGTTGTTGGTCATAAATCCTCCTTCAATTTCCGAATCGAATTGAACGCCGCGTTACTCCCAATCTGGCGTTGGGCTGTCCCGCTTGCGCTCATTTGTGTGTATTGCGGGCAGATTAGAGCATGTGGCGGCGAAGTTGGGCGTCGGGTTTATCCGCTGTATGTGCTGAATCAATCGCCCCTAGTTTGCTAGCTAGCTGGCTGCCTGCGCCGCACGCTTGGGGAGCTGACTGCGAAGGGCGGATACTTCTTCCATCAAATCCACCACCAACGCGCTGACTTCAGCGTTGGCGTCAAATGTGCGCTCGATGCTCAATAGCCGCCGCGCGCGAATGAGGGCAGCGCTCGTGAAGCGCCAGTTCGTCTCGGCCGTTGCGGGTGCGGGGTTCTCGCACGGAAGCAGCCCGTCTGAAACGCGTTGCACCACCCACGTGGTTTCCACTGAGCAGGCGCACGCCAACTCCTGAATTGTCAACGTAGCGTCGTCGACAATGACGCCGGAGAAAATAGTCATGTTCATCGTGCTCATGCCTTCGCTCCTTGGGTGGATGTTGCGTTCGCCGCGCGCGGGTTGAACGCCATGTCGCGTGCCATGTCTTCATAAATTTTGCGCGCGGCGTCGGTGTTAGCCGGCGGCAACACGATGCTGATTTCGAGATACAAGTCGCCCGCCTCGTTTGAGCCTTGACCGGGAATTCCACGTCCGCGCAGACGCAGCTTGCGGCCCGCCTGCGAGCCCGGCGGCACCGTCACCTGCACCGTGCCCGATGGTGTCGGCATCTCAATCGAAGCGCCGAGTGCGGCCTCCCACGGCGCCAGCGGCATAGCCTCAATAACGTCGCGTCCGTCGACGCGGTAGCGCGCGTCGGGCGTGAAACTGATTTCCAGAAACAAATCGCCCGAAGGAGCGCCACCGAAGCCCGCGCTCCCTTGGCCGTTCAAGCGAATATGTTGGCCAGCTTTGAGACCTTTGGGAATGTTCACGTTGAGCGTGCGCTCTTCGTTCACCACGTGGCCCGACGCATCAAGCTTTGCCGCTCGTAATGTGATCGCTCGCGTTGCGCCGTTGTACGCATCGGCCAAATCGATCACTACCTTCGCATGATGATCTTCGCCGCGCATCTGCTCTGCACGGTGCGCGCCGCCAGTACCGCCTGCACGCCGTGCCGACTCTCCGAACAGGTTCGAGAAGAAATCGCTGAATCCCGCAGCCTCGGCGTCGCTCATGCCACCACCCGAGTATTCGCGGCCAGCATTCCAGTCGGGTGGCGGACGGAAATCTTGCCCGCCTTGTGGCCGAGCGCCGAGTGCGTCGTACGCTGCGCGCTTTTCCGGATCAGAGAGCACCGTGTTGGCCTCGTTAAGCTCCGTCATCCGCGCGCCCGCGTCAGCTTCTTTGCTCACATCGGGGTGATACTTTCGCGCGAGTTTGCGAAACGCTTTTTTAATTTCATCCGCGTCCGCAGTTTTGCTGACGCCGAGGATTTGGTAGTAGTCCCTAAATTCCATCTTGCAGGACTCCTGAATGCAACACGTCCGTTAGACGAAACCAACGCGTTCGCCCTTGCATTCAGTATGCGCCGATGCGTTTGCGCTTTGTTGCGCAAAGTCACTCTGGGAGCAGATACTCCCGCGCATCGCACTCCTGGCTAGTCAATCAAGCGAACCTTCGGTTTTTTGACCCAAACTAAACGGTAGTAAAGCGTTTGCAAGATCAGCATCGCGGTAAACGCAGCCGGGTAGGCAAACCAAATGCCAGAAAGCCCAATACTTTTGCTCAGGAAGTACGCCACCGGCACTTCAACCAGTGCAATACACAAAATGCTGATCGCCGTTGGAACAATCACCGAGCCGCTTGCGCGCATGATGCCTGACAACGCGCCCGCTGAGCCCATCAGCAGGAAGCTCCAAAGCATCACATGCAACAAGTTTTGCGCGATGTCCACTACCGCTTCATCGGCGATGAAAAGTCGAATAATCACGCGCGACAAAGCGTAGCCAACAAGCACCATCGTTCCCGTGAGCACGAGATTCATCATGAGCCCCGTTCTGGTGATCGCACCGAGGCGATCTGGCTTTCCAGCACCAATGGCTTGCGCGCCCAAAATAGAACACGTAATCGCGATGGATATTGCAGGGAATTGCACATAGTTCACGATCTGATTCACCGCCCCGTACGCCGCAATCGCTTGTGAGCCGTAACCGTTCACTAGCGAGAGCAACACCACTTCCGCGAGCGAGATCACGATCATCTGCACGCCCGTCGGAACGCCGATTTTCAGCACGGCTTTGAAGAGGGTGGGATCAATCCGTAGATGCGGACGCATGGCTGCGTTCGGTGCCATCGGATGCGTCGCGTTGGCGTACGGTCGACGCAACAAACGCCACGCGAGCCAAGTAATCGCCACCGCGTTGGCGATGATGGAAGCCCACGCAGCGCTGGTCAACCCCATCTGCGGCAGGCCGCCCCAGCCGCGAATGAGCGCAGGTGTAATCAAGAGCCCGAGCGCCGTTGAAATGATGAGCGCCAAGAGTGGTGATACGGTGTCGCCCACACCGCGCAACATCGAAGTGAGCAGCAAAAACAAAAAGATGCCCGGTACCGCGATCATGATCACGCGCGCATACGCAATCGCGTCGGCAACGATGTCGGCGGGCGTGCCGAGCAACTGCATGATGTTGCTCGCGAACACAAAACCGAGCACCGCTACCGTCAGCCCAAAAATCAATCCCGCGACAAGCGTCGTGCCGACGACTGCCCGAACGCGATCAACCTTGCGCGCACCCCACGCTTGTCCTATCAACACCGACGCGCCCGCACCCAAGCCGATGATGAACGCGATGAGGAAAAACACGATGGGAAACATCGATGACGCAGCCGCCATCGCCTTCACACCAAGCATTTGTCCGATGTAAATGCTGTTGGCTGTGCCCGAGAGCGATTGCAAAAAATTGCTCAGAATCATCGGCCCGACGAAGGCCAAAAACACGCGCCACAGCTGCTTTTGCTCTTGCGCCGGCGCTGGTGCTGGTGGCTTTCCAGTCGACGGCGCGGCGTTTGTTGCTGTGCTCAAGTTGTGGCTCCGGCGGATTCGGTCTTTTGCGTTTCGGCAGCGAATGCCATGTGGGCTAACCGTCGCGCCTCCGTGCGAACGTCCGGCGGCCACGATTCTGAGTGCTGCTCGAATCGCTCAACGTTACAAGTGAAGAGCGCGCGAGTCGCTTCTT
>ERZ795056.3449-NODE-3449-length-16983-cov-8.397094_pt1 | contig 16983 bp, 10 predicted proteins | sample MGYA00375140_ERZ795056 | MGnify/ENA primary metagenome ERZ795056 (study PRJEB30185, sample SAMN05720227) | activated sludge metagenome | isolation source: Anaerobic digester | place: USA | collected 2015-03-09 ... | reverse complement strand
CGTTCGACAGTTGCAACACAAATTCTTCCAGCTTTTCAGGCTCCGGATGGAGATTGAGGAGAAGTGCAAGAGCATTTCCTGCCATATCCCAACGGGTATCATAGCCTTGCGGATTCAGACACATCCAGAACCAGGGCGTAGGATTCTGACTGGCAGCTTTGTACGCAATCGGATGATAAAGCTGAGTCGGATCTTGTGACCCGGCATAGAAATTTTGTTTTAAGAGGGTCGATATCCGGGCGGCTTTTTCCATCCATTCTGGGTTCTCATAAATCTGGCCGGCCAGTCGCAATGCCCATATTCGCAGGCAATTATCATACAAAGTGTATCCCTGAATGAGGTATTCATCTGCCCAGTTTCCTCCGGGAGGCGTATAGATCAGCCCGCGGTGGTTCATTTCCCATGAATCCAGAACAGACAATGCTTTTTCAATTCCTTCCCTGAAAAGGGTTCGGTACTCAATCTTATTTTCTTCGTTGAGAATCGCAAAACAGGTTCCCACAATCCACCATGTGGTCGCATCCACACGACCTGCCAGTGACCCAAAACTCACAACCGGATTGGAACCTGGAGCCACATTACTGGGAATCTGTCCGTCCGATGCCTGGTGCCGAAGCAAGGTTAGAATGGAATTCTGATGCGCATTGCAGATTCGTTCATTGCGGCAGATAATCCCCGTGATGCCGGCCATCATTGAATCACGTGACCAGATTCGCCGGTAATTGTCTTTAGACAGTGGTGAAGCGAGAAGACCATCAGGTGTGATGCAGTTTTCCAGCACTTTCCATGCCTCCAACCGGATCGTTTCTATCGATTCGTTCATATTGGTTTATTTGATGAGCAGGGTTTGCATAGATATGAAAAAAGGAGGCACTCCAGTAGCGTACCCCCTCTTTCTTGTAAACCAAAATTAAAAAGTAATCCTCAACGTCGATGTGATAGACCTTCCTGCAATGGAACGGCCACGGATAATGTTGTTCTGTCCTTCAGTAATCGAACCTTCTTCCGCTTCGGTAATTCCGATCTGGTTGAAAAGGTTGTTTCCGTTGAATGACCAGGTCATGTTTTTGTTGATGGCAAAATTGATGAAGGCATTCACATATGCATATGCAGGCATCACCAGTTTGTTGTCGTCCTGTGCGTAGGATTTACCTGTTCCAATGACACTTACACCAATGGAATGATTTTTCCAGGTATAAGATGGAACCAATTGGAAAATGATCGGAGCCTGACGACGTGGTGTTTTCCCAACGGCCGATTTGGTGATCTCATCTTTCTTGATTTCCGCATTGGTATAGGTTAATCCACCTCGAACTGAGAATGATTTGATGTTTACAGTTCCGTCAAGTTCAAGACCAAAGGCCTGATATGATCTGTTCACAGTTTTTTGGGATGTGGCTTCAAAGTTCTGTTCTTCCAGATTGGCAAGGAATGCAGTTGCATTCAACGTATAATCGTTTTTGCGGATTTTGTATCCTGCCTCAGTCTGGCGAACCATATCGGAAGTAAGTCCGGATGCTGCTTTTCCGTTTGGCAGAATGTATGGTCCGAATAACAGACGGTCTGCATTGGCACGACCACCAAGACTGTGACGGGCAAATACAGCCATTGTCTCATTCAGTTTGTAGTTGGCTCCAAGTGAGTAAGACAGATAATTGTAATCGTAATTCACCGGATTCACTTTGCTGTTGTCCACAGTTGCAACGTTTTGCTCAACTAAAGAGATATCACCATCTCCGTTCACGTCCATGGCTTTGGTTTGTCCGTCTCCACCAGAAAATGAACCTGTCACTTGTCCATAATCCCAACGGGCCGAAACATCAAGCGTTAATTTTTCGGTTGGTGTGATTTCCACTCCTGCATAAGGAGCTGTAATGTCGTAATGGGTGTCGTAATTCCGGTGACAGCAATTTCCCCAGGCCGGAACACCATATGCAAGGACACCATTGTCAGACAAAGAAGAATCGCCTGCGTTTTTAATGTCTACCGGACGACTTCCTTTGTCACTCACATCCGTCAGGTATGAATTCCATAACCAGGACATAGACACATTCTGATGCGCTTTGTAAACACCGGCATTGATCTTTACCATGTCGATGGTTTTGTTGATGTTGAAATCGTTGGTGAAATTGTTGAAGTTGTTCAGATCCACGTCGAACAGGTGCATTCTCATCAGGAGACCATTTCCGTTTGCATTCACAGGTACCGATTCGGTGGTTCCGGCATAATTGAGTTTGAAGCCTGCACCGCCAATGGCAGTTCCCAACGCATTGATGGTTCCCACTTCAGCAGGGAAAGGAGCAGTGAAAACACCGGAGTTCATTGAGAAACGGGTTTTGTTCATCAGATTCCAGCCTTCTCCAAGGTCGAAGGAGAATTCACTTCCAACGGATGCCGAAACCGGATTCATTCCGTTGGCTACGTTGCTTCTGCGCAATTGTCCATCTGCACCTGTTCCAATATTGGACATCAGATACGGACTTTGCAAAGCTCCATGAAGTGCATCGAATCCGGGTAATGAAGACCAGGTTGGATTTGAATTTGTTCCACTTACCTGAATTGGCATCGGCATGTAAGCAGGTGTTCTGTCGTTCAGGAATTTCAGGTAAATCCGGGCATATCCTTTATCAAAAAACTTAGTCAGGTTCGCCTTCAACTGACCACCGTTGCTGGAGGTCATATTGGTTTTACGCGGACCGTCTCCCTGGCGGTAAAATCCACCCACATGGAATGTCCAGTTGTTTGCCAATGGCGCACCATATTCAAAATCAGTGCGGTAGTTGCGGTAGTCCACACCCATTGTCTGAGCAACGCTTCCACCTTGTGTACTTCCGTTTTTGCTGATAAAGTTGATGATACCAGCAGGTGAATTCGAAGCCAGCGTGGATGCAGAACCTCCGCGAAGAGCTTCAACCCGACCAACCGTTGCATCTGCACGAAGGAAGATGTCAGGAGTTGCAAACGCAATGTCACCAAACTGAAGAACAGGCAGACCGTCTTCATACATCAAAAGGAATTTGGAACCTCCGGTTGCAATCGGAACACCCCGAACAGTAATGTTGGTATTTCCTTCACCGGCTGATGCTTCAGACCGAACACCTGGAACCGAACGAAGAATCTCTGCTGTACTTCTAGGTGCCGATTGTGTAATCTGGTCAGCTTTAATTGTACTGATGGAAATACTGGATTCCAGAGCAGTTTTCGGGTTGACAGTACCCGTTACAATCACCTCATTTTTGGTGGTGTCTTCGTACATGGTAAAATCAACGATCTGATTCTCTCCGGAAACAGTGATGTCTTTTTCGACTTTTATATACCCCATAAAACTGGCCACCAGTTTGTAGGAGCCAGAAGGAACGCGATCAATCTGGTAGGCTCCCTGTTCAGTTACACGGGCACCGAAAGACGACTTTGGAATGAACACAGTAGCATAACCCAGCGGCTCGCCGTTGCGGTCTTTCACTGTACCGGAAATTTTTGATTGTCCCAGTGCGAACACAGCCGGGAGGCACATAGCGATTACACTCAGCGCCCTGAAGCGAAGAAATTTTGTCATGAAGAGGAGAACGGTTAATTGGTATTGGGACAAAGGAGAATGGTTTATTTTTTATGTGCAATAGGTTAAAAACCAGAATTTTATGCAAACGTTTCCGCAATCGATTGCGGAAACGTTTGCGGGTTGAAAAAAAATGAAAAAAAAATTCAGGAGAGATAATGAGGATCTCAATCCGGAGATTTTATCGGGATAAAATTGAATTGGTTTGACAATCGCTCCTGCTTATTCCACAAGTTTCTGCACATTTGCCGCCGATGAAAAGGGCCACCATAAAAGACATTTCGCTGATTGTTGGAGTCAATCCGTCAACGGTTTCACGAGCCCTTCACGATCATCCCGATATTTCACCAGCTATTAAAGCGGAAGTGAAAAGGGTAGCGGAAGAGCTGAAGTACCATCCAAATCAGATGGCTGCTAATCTCCGCAAAAACCGGAGTCAGCTCATCGGCCTCATTATTCCGGAAATCACCATGTTTTTCTTTCCGTCTGTTATCCGGGGAATTGAGGCTGTGTTAAAAGAGGAGGGATTCCGTCTGCTTGTTCTGCAGTCCAATGATAGTTTAGAAGGGGAGAAGTCAAACCTTCGGATTTGCAGCGATTATCTGGTCGACGGTGTCCTATTGTCGCTTTCGTCTGAATCAACCAGTGCAGCCCACCTGGAGGAATTTCGCGAGATGGGGATTCCGATTGTGTTGTTTGATAAGAGTGCGCCTGGTGCTGATTTTGATGAGGTATTGATTGACGATGTGCAGGCAAGCCTCGATTGTGTCCGGTATCTGATATCCCTTGGTTGCAAACGGATTGCCGGTTTGTTTGGGAACCCGGACATGGTGATCACCCAGAATCGTCTTGAAGGATTCCGAAAGGCAATCGAAGAATCGGGAGATGCCGGCAATATGATTCCTCCACTTTTTGCAAAAACCAAAGAAGAAGCCCGCAACCGATCACGGGAGTGGATCAGGAAGTACAAACCAGATGCCTTCTTTTTTATGAGCGATGAAGTAGCGGCCGGTTTGTTACCTGCGGTGAAATCGGAAAAGCTTGCGGTTCCCGACCAATGTAAAATTATTGGTATCAGCGATGGGCAGTTGCCCTATATTCTGGACCCGCCTGTTTCATTTTTTCACCATGATGGATTTGAAATGGGCCAGATGGCTGCCCGTCAGTTGATACACCGGATCAAAAATCAGAATGATTCACAGCCTGCCCGAATTCTATTTCAGAAGGGAAGTATTCAGTTTCTGGAATCAGCATAGGGACAAAAAAAATCCGGTACGTTTCAGCACCGGATTCTGAAAATTCTCTTTTGGATCTTAAACAGCTTCGCTCGTCAGTTTTGCGCCCAGGTATTCCCGATTCATCATGGCAATGTTTGACATGCTGATTTCTTTCGGACACTCCGCAGAGCACGCACCTGTGTTGGTACAGGCTCCAAATCCTTCGGCATCCATCTGAGCCACCATCGATTCAGCACGACGTTTCCGTTCCGCTTGTCCTTGCGGCAACATGGCCAGCTGGGAGATTTTAGCAGAAACAAACAACATCGCGGAAGCATTTTTACAAGCGGCCACACAGGCACCGCAACCGATGCAGGTCGCTGAATTAAAAGCCTCGTCTGCAATTTCCTTACCGATCGGAAGGTTATTGGCATCCTGAGCAGAGCCAGTATTTACTGAAACATACCCACCCGAATGCTGGATGCGGTCGAAAGCCGAACGATCCACCATCAGATCTTTGATCACCGGAAAAGCTTTTGCTCTCCATGGCTCAATGTAAATGGTGTCGCCGTCCTTAAAGCTACGCATGTGCAACTGACAGGTTGTTGTCTGTTGTGGGCCATGCGGCCTTCCGTTGATCACCAGAGAGCAGGCACCGCAAATACCTTCGCGGCAATCGTGGTCAAAAACCACAGGATCTTCACCTTTCTTCTGCAGGTCTTCATTGAGAACATCCAGCATTTCAAGAAACGACATGTGGTCGTTGATTCCGGAAATCTTGTAGGTCTTCATTTCGCCTTTTGCTTTTGCATTGGGCTGCCTCCAGATTTTTAGAGTTAAATTCATTGTGTTCATATCGGAAGACTATTTATAAGAACGTTGCGTTAGTTTCACATTTTCAAATTGAAGCACTTCTTTGTGCATCACCGGAGCCTGATTGTCACCGGAATATTCCCAGGCAGCTACGTACGCGAAGTTTTCATCGTCACGTAACGCTTCACCATCCGGTGTCTGGTATTCTTCCCGGAAGTGTCCGCCGCAGCTTTCGTTCCGGTCAAGTGCATCCTGAACCATCAAAGCGCCCAGTTCGATGAAATCTGCCAGACGGAGTGCTTTCTCCAGTGACTGATTCATTTCTTCATTGGCACCCAGAACTTTCACATTCGTTTCAAATTCTTTTTTGATCTCAGAAATGATGCCTTTGGCTTTGTTGAGTCCCTCTGCTGTCCGGCTCATTCCACAGTAGTCCCACATGGTAAGTCCAAGTTTCCGGTGTAATTCGTCCACTGTTTTCTCTCCTTTCATGGTCAGCAATTTCGAAATCCGTTGTTGTACACCGGATAGTGCTTCTTTGAATTCAGGAGTATCTGTCGATAGTTTACCGGCACCGGTAGTAGCCAGGTAATCTCCTAATGTAAATGGAATCACAAAGTACCCATCTGCAAGACCCTGCATAAGCGCAGATGCTCCCAGACGGTTGGCCCCGTGATCGGAGAAGTTTGCTTCTCCCAGCGCATAACACCCTGGAACTGTGGTCATCAGATTGTAATCGACCCAAAGTCCACCCATCGTATAGTGAACCGCCGGATAAATTCGCATTGGCGTTTTGTATGGATTCTCTCCGGTAATCTGCTGATACATATCGAAGAGGTTGCCGTATTTGGCTGCCACAACCGCTTCGGTATCGCGTTTAATGGCGTCTGCAAAATCAAGGTATACCGCCAGTTTGGTGGCTCCTACGCCGCGACCTTCATCACATGCATATTTGGCATTCCGGCTCGCCACATCCCGGGGAACCAGGTTGCCGAATGAAGGGTATTTTCTTTCCAGGAAGTAATCTCTTTCTTCTTCCGGAATTTCAGTCGGAAGTCGGTTGTCACCAACTTTTTTCGGAACCCAAACCCTGCCATCATTTCGGAGAGATTCCGACATGAGGGTTAGTTTGGATTGATAGTCACCTGAAACCGGAATACAGGTAGGGTGAATTTGTGTAAAGCTTGGATTACCAAATAACGCTCCACGTTTGTGGGCTCTCCAGGTGGCAGTTACATTGCACATCATGGCATTGGTACTCAGATAAAATACGTTTCCGTATCCACCGGTGCACAAAAGGACAGCATGTCCGGCATGGCTTTCGATGGCTCCTGTTACCAGATTACGGGTGATGATGCCTTTCGCTTTTCCGTCAGACACAACCAGATCCAGCATTTCGCAGCGGGTGTAAAGTTTTACTTTTCCTGTAGAAATCTGACGGTTCATGGCAGAATACGCTCCCAGGAGCAATTGCTGGCCTGTCTGCCCACGGGCATAAAAAGTACGGGATACCTGAGCACCTCCAAAAGACCGGTTGGAAAGTAGCCCGCCATATTCACGTGCAAACGGAACACCTTGAGCGACACATTGGTCAATGATGTCGACTGACACCTGTGCCAGACGGTAAACATTGCCTTCACGGGCACGGTAATCTCCACCTTTGATGGTATCGTAGAACAAACGATGAATTGAGTCGCCATCGTTCTGGTAGTTTTTGGCTGCATTTATACCACCCTGGGCCGCAATAGAGTGGGCTCTGCGTGGAGAATCGTGGTACGTAAACACTTTTACATTGTACCCCAGTTCAGCCAGCGATGCCGCAGCTGAAGCGCCTGCAAGACCCGATCCGACAATAAGGATGTCGTATTTTCGCTTGTTGGCAGGATTTACCAGTTTAAGATTGAATTTATGCTTTTCCCACTTTTCTGCAAGGGGGCCGGCCGGAATCTTTGAATCTAAGATCATGGTATCCAGAGTATAATTTTTAATTGAAGAAAAGGAAATAAACCGGCATGGTGGCGAAACCAAGAGGAACGAGAACTGAGATCAGCGTTCCGAGCCCTTTGATAATGGGTGTGTATTTTTTGTGTTCCAACCCAAGGGTCTGGAATGCAGAAGCAAAACCATGCTGTAAATGGAAACTCAGGAGCAACATGGCCACCAGGTAAAGAATGGAATACCACCATTCATTTTTGAAAACAGTGGCTACCAGTGTGTACATGTCTTTGTACGATGTTCCTTCGATGTCAACATAGGTGTCGTACCCATAGTGGAATGGGAAATAAAAATTCAAAAGGTGAATGATGAGGAAAACCAGAACAATGGAACCAGACAGTCCCATGTTACGGGAAAACCAGGTCACTTTGGCGTTGCTGGCAGAAACAGCATATGGAACTGGCCTGGCTGCTTTGTTTCGTTGGGTGAGAATAAAGGCTGTGAAGATGTGAATCAGAAAGCCAGCCAGCAGACCAATTTCCAGCACCCGGATGGCGCCATTGGTCGACATGAAATGAGAATAAAGGTTAAATGCGTCTCCATTGTCGTGCCGATACAGGAGGAAATTTCCTGATAAATGCACCAATAAAAATGAAACCAGAAAAAGTCCGGTAAGCGACATGCTGACTTTCCGCCCTATAGAACTTGTTAAAGTGTCTGTTATCCAACTCATTGCGTATTTTTTTTCAATAGGAAAATGTAAAATCAATCCGGCCGCAATATTAGCTTTGAATTTGAAAGAAGCCTAAAGCCAAATAATTCCGTGTCTTTATTTAAACTCATTCTTATTTAGCGGTCGCAAATCGGATCAATACCAATGGAAACCATCTGTACACAGATTTTGTTGTAATTTGAGCCGGAATTCTTTTCATGAAAATATTACTCAATCTCTTAAGCCCGGCTTGAATTTTGAAATGAGGAACAAACTGATCCTATCGATCCTTCTTTTTTTTGGTCTGCTGGAAGTGCATGCCACTCACATTCGGGGAGGATACATCACTGCCAAACGGATTCAAGGTTATAAATATGAGTTTCTCTTAACCATTTTCAGGAATACCGGTACCCAGATTTTGGATGAAACAAATAATCTCTATCCGGATGTTTCCATTCCGGACGTACTTAATTCCCCTTATTTTAGTCGGGTAGAAATCCCTGGAAAGCAAACCGAGATTTTACAGTATAAATACACCTATACATATAAGTCTCCGGGTGTGTACACCGCTTTTCATTATCAGTTGAACCGAAATGAAAACATCCTCAATATGGATATGTCGGTTCAAACTACCTTTTATGTCGAAACAAAAGTGGTGATCGATCCCTTTCTGGATCTGGATCAAAGTCCCGTTATAACGAAAGCGGCTGTTGATTTTGCTTCGGTCGGAAGCATTTACAGGTACAATCCGGGTGCCTTTGATCCGGACGGCGACAGTCTTTCGTATTTACTCGTTCCGTCAAAACAATTTTTAATAGGACAAGGGTATCCTGCCCAGGTTACAAATTATAAAGACCCGGCTGTTCGTGGTGGTGGATTCGATTCATCCAATACCATTCCGGCATGGATGAAGTTAAATGAGAAAACAGGTGAATTGGTTTGGAATGTGCCCCGAACAGTGGGTGAGTTTAATACGGCCATTAAAATTATTGAATGGAGGAAACTAAGACCAAACAGAGCCAAAAGGGACAGTATCGGTTTTGTTCTTCTGGACATCCAGATCATTGTAAAGGATCTGAATAACAAACCCCCGAAGCTAAAAATTCCAAGGGATACCTGTGTGGTGGCGAATTCTCCTTTGCGTAACCGGATTTATGCCACAGATCCCAACGTCAACGACCGGATCAACATCACGATGTTTGGAGAACTGGATTCGATTCAACCAAAATCGAAGCAGGCCAGTTTCAATATGGTCAATAATTTTCCTCAGCCTGCATCAGGTGACTTTGAATGGAATACCAATTGTACCCATGTTCGTAAGCAACCTTATTATGTTCATTTTCAGGCTGAAGATGTACCCGCCAACGGGTCATCGCCTTTAGTCGATTTGCAGGTATGGACCATAAAGGTTGTCGGGCCACCTCCGGTAATGACCTCCATTCTTCCGGTTGGGCAAGGTCAACTTCAGATAAAATGGAAGCCATACGATTGCGCCAATGCGACCAAAATGTGGATTTACCGGAAGATTGACAGCACTGATCTGCAGTTGGATACCTGCCACCCCGGTATGCCAAACAATATTGGATTTGTTAAAATCGGTGAAGTTCCTGCCTCTGATACTTCTTACCTCGATAACAATGGAGGAATCGGACTTAAGAAAGGTCCCAATTATTGTTACCGGATTGTGGCTGTTTTCCCAGATCCGGCAGGTGGAGAAAGTCTGGTTTCGAATGAAGTATGTCGTCCTTTGAAACTGGATATTCCGGTGATCACAAATGTGGACGTTATTGAAACCAATACCACAACCGGGTCTGTTCTAATTCGTTGGACGAAACCTTTTCTGATTGATTCGGCCGCTTTTCCACCTCCATACACGGTTCAGTTGTTTCGATTTACCGGAAGTGAAACGCCCGTCATGGTCAGGACAACAACGGATGTAACAGACACTGTTTTTGTGGATCAGAATCTGGACACCCGAAACAAGCAATACCACTATCAACTCAATTTTCGCTTTGGGTCACTTTCAGGACTTATTGATAGCACTCCTACAGCTCAATCGGTTCGCCTTGATCTGAATCCAGGTATCAAACGAATTACATTGCAATGGAAAGCCAACACGCCCTGGAGCAACGATAGCCGATTCCATCGCATCTACCGTCAGGATGCCGGCGGATTTGTACTGATCGATTCTGTTTCCGGAATTGGTCCTGTCTATAAGTACGTAGATGTTGGTTCGTACGAAAACAGGCCCCTTTCAGATACTGTGGAATATTGTTATTTCGTGGAAACAGTGGGTTCTTATTCCAATCCCGCTATCCGGACGCCATTAATCAATCGTTCACAACAAATTTGTGCATCTCCAACCGACACAATCAAACCATGTCCTCCTCCCGATGTGGTGATTCAGGATCCACTCAATTTTAGATGTGATGATTGTGAAGCTCAATCCAAAGTCACGGAATTCAGCCGGACAATCTCCTGGAAATCCATTGCCCGTGATACCTGTGGAGCTGATGTGAGCCGCTACAAAATCTACTATTCCCCGTATGAAGAAGATCTTTTGCAGGTCCTGGCAGTGACAACAGATACATTTTTTGTTCACTCTTCTCTCGCCAGTCTTGCCGGTTGCTACACCGTGACTGCGTTGGATCGTTCAGGAAATGAGAGTAATGTGATTTCAAAAACCTGCATTGACAACTGCGTTGAATTCCGTCTTCCAAATCTTATAACTCCAAACGATGATTCTATGAATGATCGTTTTACTCCTTCCTGCTACTCAAGGGCTTTCATTCAGAATATCCATTTTTCCGTTTTCAACCGATGGGGAAAGAAAATTTTTGAAGACGATGTGCCTCCTGAGATTAACTGGGATGGATTGTCTGAAGGCAATTCCGTGGTTGTAGTGCCAGGAGTGTATTTCTACATTGCCGAAGTAAGGGCCTGGAGACTACACCGAAAGGATGAGAAAATGAAGTTTACCGGTTGGGTACAGATTGTGAGGTAGAAGTCCTTCATTAAAATGGAACGTCGTCTCCCGAAGGCAGGTTGCCAGGAGTCGGAATGTCCATAAAACCATCTGCTGGAAGTGTTGAATTCAATTTACTGCCCATTTTGATGCGCTCTGATCCAATCTGATCCGTGATGGAGGCATCCACATAGCCTGATGACGTATTGACAAACGTCTGATCGTAATCGACAAACTTTGTATTCTTTGCAAGGAAACGCAGAAGGATGGTTCCAACATCTCCGTTCCGGTGTTTGGCCAGTATGTATTCCACAAGACCTTCGGTATTCCGACCCTCTTCATCTTCCTTCAAACCATAATATTCCGGACGGTAAAGAAATGAAACAATATCAGCATCCTGTTCGATGGCTCCTGATTCCCTCAGATCCGAAAGCATTGGTCGTTTAACGCCTCCCCGGGTTTCAACCGAACGACTCAGCTGGCTAAGGGCGATAACAGGAACATTCAGTTCTTTGGCCAGTGCTTTGAGTGAGCGGGATATCAAACTTACTTCTTCTGTACGGGTTCCGCCTTTCATGCCTTCCACACTCATCAGCTGAAGATAATCGATGATGATCAGTCCGATATCATGCTGTTGTTTCAATCTCCGGCACTTTGCCCTGAGTTGAACCGGAGTAATGGCGGGAGTATCATCGATATACATTGGGGCATTCGAAAGTTCAGTGATCCGGTTGTGCAGCTGAGCCCATTCCCATTCTTCCAGATTTCCTTTCCGGAGCTTTTCACCCGGAAGCCCTGTTTCACCTGAAATCATACGATTGACCAACTGTTCAGCAGGCATCTCCAATGAAAAAATCGCGACCCCTTTTTTGAAACCAATGGCTGCATTCCGGGCTGCGGTGAGTACGAAGGCAGTTTTACCCATGCCGGGACGAGCTGCTATGATCACCAGATCCGAATTCTGCCATCCACCTGTTGCCCTGTCCAGTTCAATAAGGCCTGTGGGAACACCGGTAATGCCATCAGCCATATCTTTCTTGGCCAGAATGTTGTCAATTGAAATGCGAACAAGCGATTTCATATCCACCACATTCTTCCCAATGTTTTTCTCTGCGATCTGAAAAATTGCTGTTTCGGTACGGTCCAGCAATTCGAAAACATCGGTATGGTCTTCATACGCATCCCTTACCGCAATGGTAGATGCTGTGATCAGTTCCCTCTTGATGTAGTGCTCCAACACAATCCGGGCGTGGATTTCCACGTGGGCAGCGGAGGAAATTTTGGATGCGAGTTTCGCCAGAAACCGGGCGCCACCGACCCATTGGTAGTCGTTTTTTTCTTTGAGCTTGTTGGCAACAGTGAGCACATCTATGGGTTGTCCCTCCGAAAAAAGATCCATGATGGCAGAGAATACTTTCTGATTTTCTTCCCGGTAAAAGCATTCGACCCGAAGCATCTCACTGACCGTATTCAAAGATTCCCGATCCAGCATTAAAGCGCCAAGAACCGCCTCTTCCACTTCCGGAACCTGAGGTATTACCTTGCCGCCTAGCTTTATAATTTCCTCAGCCAGAGCCTTCTGACTTTGGTTGCTTTTGCGAATTTGTTTTTGAAGTAAGGTCGGTTCCAGATTGCTTTCCATCGTTGTGCAAAACTAAAAATTTGAGGCCGAACCAGCAGAAAAAAAACAAATCAGGCGTTTGTCCGGAAATCAACTGATTGTCACAAATGAAAGAACCAGACTTAGTTTTTTATGCACCGCACCGCATGCCCGGATGCTTTTTGCTGAGCCGATCTGAAAATTCGGGAACCACTGTTGCCGATACCCCTCGTCCAGGCTGTTTTGGTTTCATACGGAGTAGAAGACCAGAATGAACCATAGAATCCAAGGCTGTCAAAAACCGCTGCAGAACTACATTTACCACCAGGTAAGGCTGAAAACCCGCTTTCATTGGTCGCACCGGAATTAGGACTGGTCCAAAGTTCTGAAATTGCTTTCAATTTTCCACCCGCTACATTGGCTCCACCAAGTGTGCTTTCCAGGTTTTCCCAATCTGCATCCGAAGGAACTCTCCAACCGGCAGGACACAGTCCTTTTGGATCAGCCACTGAATACCAATTGTATAGATTTCCGAAATTAAGGCCATTGTCTTCGTTGTTTTCGTAAATAATGAACGCACCTGAAGTTGTTGCAGCCCAGGCTTCCTGTGACATTCCGGTCTGAATTGGTTTTGCAGTACTGTACATAGAAGTCCTTAGGTTTTCCTGCATCCATTCTTTTCCGTTGATGATAATGGTGGGATATATGATTCCGGTTACATCGGTTACACCATTACCGGACGAGAAAATATTTTGTTTTGTGGTAAACGTTTTTTCCGGACCGTAAGATGTACCGTTGGCGGTGGTGGCATATCCGCGGATGTGGTAAGTTGTGTTTGGAGTCAGGTCTGTTACAACTGCTGAAAAGAATCCTGTACCTGTTCCGTTTTCCGATTTGGTCGCACCGGAAATGGTTGGTTTTGGGTTGATATCCCAGCAAAATCCCCGTAGCGAAACGGGTTTTCCACCATCATTGAGAATTGTGGCGACGATCGTGGCGGAAGTTGATGTGATGTTGGAAACTGAATCAGTGCCTGTTAATTCGAAAGCAGCAAGAGGACCCGTCGTAAATGTTTTTTGAATGCTGTAGTATATTCCTTTTGACGTAACAGCGTAGGCCCTCACATAATACGTAGTTTCAGCCACAAGGGACTTGAGTAAACTGCTAAAGGTTCCGGTTCCGGATCCATCCTGAGTTTTTGTGGTCCGGTTGGTATCCGGGTTTTCGGTCGTGGCCCAACATATTCCTCTTTTTAAAATTGGAGTTCCGCTGGTTGATGAAATGGTGCCTCCACCGGTAGCCGATATTCCGGTGATGTCAGTTACCGAACTGGCTTCCACTAGTATTACTTCTTCAGCTGTTTCTTTCTTTGAACATGAAAGGATGGAGAAAAAAGCGAATAAAGAAAAAATGACAAGGAATAGATTGCGAGAATTCATGATGAAGTGATGATCCGACAAAACTAAAAATTTGTTTGATCGGGCATAAGATTTGTTTCCGGCAAAGTCAGGGATATGAAACCGAATCCAGGGTGCGTTGGATTGTTCCGGCCCGGGAAATGTCTTCCTTCCAACCCGATTCATCTCCTGAAATTTTTCTCATTTCAGCCCTCAATTCAATCAGACTTACCAGAATCTCATTGATCTCAAGCAAAGAAGATGGACTCTCTTCTGTTTTGAAAATGGATGAAATCCGATTTTTCTCTTTCTCCAGATCGCCAATCGCCAGATCAAAATGTTCCATCATACGGACAGTATCGCCCGATTGCATGTAAAACGAAATGAGAATCTGCCAGGTCTGGAATTTCTTTTTCCGGTAAAATGCATCTTTCTGAAAACTGGCAAGGGCATTCGAATCCCGATGAAATTCCTGCTCGCGAATTCCTTTGAACCGGTGATATGACGCAATGGTTGAGTCCTGTGCCAACGCCGAATCAATCCAGCGCAACGATTCGATTTCCCGATTTCGTGTCAGGGCCATCTGTGCTTTAAAGAAATAAACCATTGATCGGCAAAAAGGATAGGCTGTGTCGCCAAGAGAAACTAGTTCCCCGTCGTTCAGTTTCCTGGATGGATCCGATAAAGCCACTGCACTCAGATCGATGAGGGTGTAAAGAAAATCCGGATCCTGAAGCAAACATGCCGCAAGGACGGAATCCTCGTTTTCATTCGCAGTTCCCAACTGATCGATTGTGTAGAAACGCCGAAGCTGGGTGCTGTCGTTTTTGTACAAAAGATGCACCATTCCTGAAAACATCCGCAGAGTTTCCTTGATTTTTTCAGATTCCGTATTCGGTCGGGGCTTCTTTTCCTCACAGGATGACAATCCCAAAATCAAAACAGCAATCCAATAAAGGAATGATTTGGCAGAAAGAGCTGACAGGTATTGCATTGCAGTCTCTTTCAGTTTGTTGGAAGGAGGAATGATTTACATGGAAGCGGCAATGAGTTCAGCCAGATCATAGACCTTCACCGAATCTTCCTTTTCCTTGTTTTTGATGCCATCGGCCAGCATGGTCATACAAAACGGACAGGCGGCTGCTACCACGTTCGGACTGGTTTCCAAGGCTTCTTCGATCCGTTCGATGTTGATTTCTTTCTTTCCGGTCTCCGCTTCTTTGAACATTTGAGCTCCACCGGCACCACAACACAAACCGTTTTTCTTGCTGCGTTTCATTTCGACAAGGGCAGAATCAAGAATCTCGAGAACGGCTCTTGGTGCTTCATACACATCATTCGCCCGACCCAGATAGCAGGAGTCATGGAAGGTAATCCGCTTTCCTTTGAATGCATGGCCTTCTTTGGTTTTGATCCGGCCTTCGTTAATCAGTTGCTGAAGCAATTCGGAATGGTGGATAACCTCGAAATTTCCTCCCAGAACCGGGTATTCATTTTTCAATGTATTGAAGCAATGTGGACAGCCCGTCACAATTTTCTTTACACCATAACCCTCCATCACCTGAATGTTCATCAACGCCTGCATCTGGAAAAGAAACTCGTTTCCGGCTCTTCTCGCAGGATCTCCGCTGCAGGATTCTTCCATTCCCAGAACGCCGAACGTCAATCCTACTTTGTCAAGGATTTTGCAGATGGCCTGGGTCACGTTTTTGTAGCGGTCGTCAAACGAACCCGCACAGCCAACCCAAAATAGTATTTCCGGTGATTTTCCTTCAGCGGCCCATTCGGCCATGGTTTTAACTGTCATTCGGCGGAGGTGTATAATTCAGAGTGACAAGTATCGGAGTTTTCGCTGTGAGGGCAAAATCGGAATGCAGAATGGTGAGGAAAGATTCAACCTCAACGAAGAGAATGATGCCGTCCTTTCCATTGATAGCCGGAAGAAAACAGGACAATCACCCCGAATAAAAGAACATACAAACTGTATGGAATCTGCATCAGCCAGACTTTGCCACTGTTTTCCCGGTAGCCTTTTTTCTTCATGAAGGGTTCCAGAAATAGGGTTTCTGAGATTGTTTTCCAGGCCAGAATCACCAACAGATAGTTCCAATGTTTCGTAATAATCAAAGCGACCAAACCAGTCAGAAACAAAAGATGAAACAACCAGACCAGAACAGCAAATGCTGAATTGGAACCACTGAGTCCGCTTTTCGATTTGCCTGCCCAGCGAATTCGTTGCTGAACAAAGGCAGAAAATCCTTCCTGATTTGCTGTGATTACTTCCGCATCCGGAATGCGGCAAGAGGCAATTTTCCTTCCGGATGAATGAAGGACATGAAGAAGAAAAACATCATCCCCGCTGGCGATTTGTTGGTCTTTCCGTTGAAGATTGGCTTCAGTCAATGCCTGAGATGATACCATGTAATTCGCTGCATTGCAAAGACTTGGCCTTCCGAATGTGAGACTTCCGGCGGCTGTAGCTATCAATGCCGAGAAATCCAATGCCTCGGCTGCCTGAAAGATTGAAACGGGTTCCATCACGACGGAGCCGCAAACCAGATCGGCACCCGAATTCTGTTGTGCCATCGCCATATCGGATATCCAGTGAAAAGGAAGCTGGCAATCGGCGTCTGTGTACAACTGAAATTCGCTCTGGCAAACCGACTGTCCATACGCAAGGGCCGCTTTTTTGCCGGACAGGTCTTCGGGCAGTGAAATAATCTGAATGCTGCATTCGGGATTGGCCCTTTTCCAGTTTTCCAATTGCTGAAAGGTACCGTCCTCAGAA
>ERZ795056.3446-NODE-3446-length-16994-cov-13.856721_pt1 | contig 16994 bp, 10 predicted proteins | sample MGYA00375140_ERZ795056 | MGnify/ENA primary metagenome ERZ795056 (study PRJEB30185, sample SAMN05720227) | activated sludge metagenome | isolation source: Anaerobic digester | place: USA | collected 2015-03-09 ... | reverse complement strand
CCGGGGCTTCGCCCCCCACGCGCGGTCGCGGCCTTGGGGCCGCTCAAGTCGGGGCAAGCCCGACGTTGCCCGCGCGTGGCTCCCCCCAATGCACACCACACGACCGCGTTGGCGCGGTGCGGTGGTGTGTATCTTGACCGTAGTTCCTACGGTGGGTACTTGGTGCGCAGGCGTGTACACCGACGCAACAGCAATGGGGTGATCAGCTTGCGCGATCTTCGCGTAAGCGCTCGTAGAGCCCGGAGTGATTGATAAGAACGTCTAGCAGTCCGCGCAGAACCGCAGGCGAATTCAACGCCTGTTTGCTCAGACTGGAATGCGCGTCATACGAAGCGATGATCGCGTTTTCAAGCTCGGGTTTCAGATCGGGTGAACTAGCGAACTGCATCTTGCTGTTGTTCTGCGCTTGCTCGCGAAGCTTCTCGGAGTCGGCCACTTTGCCGAGTAGCGTGCCGTTCACCCAGCGCAGTTTGTCTTGATCGGTCGTGTCGCCGCCAAACAAGTCGTTCAGCTTCGCGATCAGCTCCGCCATGTAGACCTTTTCTGGTTCCTGCACGCTGCCGCTGCCGGCCTCCGTGATGGGGGCCAGCTTCGGCGTCTCACCGCCGGCGAGACCCAGTGGTCGCGCGCCCAAGTCTTTTAGGTGATGATGTGTCAGCACCACTTTCGACAGATCAATCCCTTCGCGTTCGCGGCCGAATTCCAACAGCGGCATCAGTCGTTTGTAGAAGATCGCGCGCTTCTCGATTGCCGTATTGCCATAGTCAAACACTTGCGACAGGAAGGTGTAGAGCCGCAGAAAAGCGCCCATATCACCTTTGAACAAAATCAGCGCATCCATCGTCTCTTTTGCTGCGTCTGCGGCTTTCGCGTCCTTCCGATCCTGCGCGAGACGCAGCTCCGCCTGTGCCGCCTTGTAGCGCTTCAATACGCGGTCGCTCACCGGCTCCAGCGCCGCCACGAGTTCACCCTGTTTTGACGCAGGGTTCAGTTCAACCGTGACCACGCGCTCTACTTCAAAGTCGTCGTAGTGCCCCGCCGCATCGAGTTTCGCGCGTAGGTTGAACACCAGGTTCGGATCGGTCGTCGTCTCCAGTTCGGCGGTCTCGAAATACACCTTGAACGAGGTCAGCACTTCTTCCGGATCATTCACGAAATCGAGCACGTAGGTCGTGTCCTTGCCGGGGTGCGCGCGGTTCAGGCGCGACAACGTCTGCACCGCCTGAATGCCCGCTAGCCGCTTGTCCACATACATGCCACACAACAGCGGCTGATCGAACCCGGTCTGAAACTTGTTCGCCACCAGCAAAATCTGGTACTCGTCGCCCTTGAACGCTTCGCGGATGTCGCGGCCTTTCAGGTTCGGGTTCAGCACTGTGCTGTTTTCGGTGTAGCCATCCGCGCCGGATTCCTTGTCGGTCACTTCGCCGGAGAACGCCACCAGCGTGCCCATCGTGTAGCCTCGACTCTTAATGTACTTATCGATGGCCAGCTGCCAGCGCACGGCCTCAACCCGGCTGCCGACCACCACCATCGCCTTCGCCTTGCCGTTCAAGAGCGGCGCAACAAACTCGCGGAAGTGTTCGACCACCACTTCAATCTTCTGTGCGATGTTGTACGGATGCAGCCGCACCCAGCCCATGATGCGCTTCATCGCGGCGCTGCGGTCGACCTCCTTATCCGTAACGTCTTGACCGTTGTGCGCGAGCTTGAACGCGAGACTGTACGGCGTGTAATTCCGAAGTACATCGAGAATGAACTTCTCCTCAATCGCCTGCCGCATCGAATACACGTGAAACGGCTTGGGCACATTGTCTGGCGCAGGCTTTCGCGTCGGGTCAGGGCAGGTGCCGAACAGCTCCATCGTCTTGTTCTTCGGCGTCGCGGTGAACGCCACAAACGTGATGTCGCTATCCGCCGCACGGCTCGCCATCTGCGCCGCCAGAATGTCCTCGGTGCTCACCTCGCCACCGTCGCCCAGCTCCTTGATTTCTTCCGGGCTCAGCACGGCCTTGAGTTTGGACGCCGCTTCGCCCGTCTGCGAGCTGTGCGCCTCGTCGGCGATCACCGCAAAGCGCTTGCCCTTCGCGGCGGCCAGCTCCCGCACCGCTGCCAACGCAAACGGAAAGGTCTGGATGGTGCACACAACGATCTTCTTTGTGCTGTCGAGGGCCTCGGCCAGCGCGGCGCTCTTGCTGCCCTCCGTGTTCTTGATCACCGCGACCACGCCGCTGGTGCGCTGGAAATCAAACAGAGCCTCCTGCAACTGCGCGTCGATCACGTTCCGGTCGGACACCACGAGCACCGTGTCAAACACCTTCTTGTCCACGCCGCTTGCGCCGCCGTGCAACTCCGCCAAAAAGTGCGCCGTCCAGGCTATGGAATTGGTCTTGCCAGAGCCCGCCGAATGCTGAATCAGATACTTGCCGCCGGGGCCATCGTGCAGCACCGCCGCTTGCAGCTTGCGAGTTACGTCAAGCTGGTGATAGCGCGGAAAGACCACCGCCTCAATTTGCTTTTTGCTGTTGCGTCGCGCGATTAGGTAGCGCCCCAAAATCTCCAGCCAACTCTCCCGCTCCCAGACTTTCTCCCAAAGATATGCCGTTCGGTGACCTCTGGCTTTGTTCACCGGGTTGCCCGCCGCGCCCTCGTTGCCCAAATTGAACGGCAAGAATACCGTCGCCGGGCCATTGAGCCGCGTCACCATGTGCACTTCGGAATTGCTCACCGCAAAGTGCACCAGCGCCCCGTTCGGGAACGACAGCAGCGGCTCGGCGGCCTGGCCCTTCGGCTTCGGGTGACGGTCAAATCGGTACTGATCAATCGCATCACCAATGCTCTGCGTGAAGTCGGTTTTGAGCTCGGCGGTTGCGACCGGCAGGCCGTTCAGGAAGAAGCCGAGGTCAATAGAGTTTTGGTTATGCAGCGAATAGCGCAGTTGCCGCACCACGCGCAGCCGATTCGCGCCGTAGCGGGCGAGGATGTCCGGGTTGATGCCTAGCGCCGGTTTGAACTCGGCGAGCTTGAGCGGAGTTTTAAGGCCCAGCAGCTCAATGCCGTGGCGCAACACATCCAGCGTGCCACGCTGGTCGATCTGGTCGCGCAGCCGAGTCAGCAGCGTTTCTTCCGCCTGCGCGCCGTGGTTCTTGACCAGTGTTTCCCATGCCTTTGGCTGCGTTGTCTGCACCCACGCCAACACGTCCGCCGGATACAGCGCTCGCGCTCGGTCGTAGCCCGCCGCATCACCCTCAGCGTACAGCCAGCCGTGGTCGGCCAGATGCTCGCAGATTTCGGACTCGAAGCTGATTTCTTTGTGCAGGCTCATGGAGCGCGCTTTTAGGCGTTCACGCTAACGCGCTACGCGAATCATTTCGCAGCAAGGAACTGACATCCTCGCTCGGAAGCTTTGATCGCTAAAGTTTGAGCCTTTTTCTTTCGCTGACCTTTGGACGTCAGTCTGGAAAAGTCAATGACGCAGTGAGCCGGGTTGCTTTTTGTGGCGTCTTGCGCATCTACAACAGGGTCTTTTCGCAAATCAAGATCACCTGCGCCGTGGATCTCCCCCGCTGACACTGCCCAAGTTCCCACTGACTTGAATCCCAGCTTTTCGGTAAAGTGCTTCCAACTGCCCTCCGCAGTCACCTGTGCGCTGTCGTCAACGGACAGTTTGTCGTCATCTTTGGGCGTCGGCGAGAAGGCTACGCTGTTTGGCATTGCACCGTCCACATGGTTGGGATGTACCTGTCGGAACACGAGATGCGTGTCTATCCATTCGCCGCTCATGACTTCAGCAAACCCCTGATTTTTTCGAAAGCGGCACCCCATTGCTCGTGCGTAAACGTCTGCTCGACGAATGCTGCCGTCGATAAATTTGTTGCATAAAGCTCAAGTTGCTTTTCGGCAAAGTTGACCTCTAGCTCGACTCTGGCATGCGGCTGAATCCATTCAAAGCTCACGTTCCCGTCTTCGATTGGTGCAACCGACGGATACGCCAACTCCTCAGGGAAATTTATTGCTACTTCGCTAGTAAGCCAATCGAGGTTAGCGCCAGTCGGTGCTATGCCGCGCCCTTCGAGCCAGCCATCCGAAAGGAGCGTCAACGCGTCGATTTTGGAGACCAAGGGGTAATGTGGCAGGCACTCTAGCTGCTCAATCTCAATGACCGAACACAGTCGGTCATTTACGTCGAAAACGCCGACTCCTTTGACTCGCGCGTGGATAACTGGATTTCCAAGCGCGTCCTTAAGGTCGACAAAGAAAGGATCATCATAGACAAAGCTAATCGCCTCATTGCCTGGAACACGCAAAATACCAGTCTTCTTTTTTGCATCCAATACTTCGACAAGGCCAATCACATCAGCCTCCGCTTCATAGGTCTCGCGATGCGCACGGGCAAGGCGAATTCGCTTCGCTGGAGTCAGGACGGACCGGCTGCTTGGCGACGCGGGCGTCCATTCAATCTGCTCGCCCTCCTTGAGTGAGCGCCCTATGCGGTTGAAGTAGCTGTAGAAATCTTTCGGGAAGTTTGCTGGAAATGGCTGATCCGCTTCAGTGGCGATCACCGCATTGACAAGGTCTTTTGCCTCCGTGAATTCGCTCGGAAGACTTACGAACAGTTGCGCGCTGGCAATCATCGCAACCAGCGACGGAATCGCGCTGCCGTCATCTATTTTTTCAATATGCAAACTGAAATCGTTGGCAAACCCCTTCGGCACGCGCATGCGATCAGTCTGCTTTTCTTTGAAAAGGTGCTTCGCCAGTTCCAGTACCAACTCCTCGTAGGCGACCAAGTCTTTGGCGGCAGAAAGCGGCAGCGTGTGCGCCTCAAACCGAGGCCCTACGAAACGCGGCTGAATGAATGGAACCTTCGTCATGGGGGATTGGAAATGGCTGAAACGCCCGTGCGCCGTTAAGAAACTGATCTTTCAGTTTAACAAAGAAGCCCTGCAAAATGAGTTGACGCGTTTTGGGAGGCTTGCACACAAGCCAACACACTAGTGAGGTCTAGCGCCCCGCAGCATCTCTTTCCGCGCAGAGCTAGCCGTTGTGGGTGAGATGCCCACATCTTCCCGACTCGACGCTGTTTTTTTACGCTCATGCGTCCTTTTCTCCGAAGGGGTGACGAATGTCAATCTGCCCGGTGACAGCCGCCGAGATTAGCGCGCTGCGGCGTTCTTGTAGCAGGCCAGTGGCGTCCGCGATTTCCGTAAACAAGGCTTTGTGCGTGCGAACAGCCCGCGCGACCGCTTTTTGAACTTCCATGTTGGGTACTGGAATTTGTTCCTTCATCAGCGTCGAAATATTGAGAGGTCGATTTCTACCGGCCGCGCCGCGCGAGTTCTCGTTCATGAGGAAATCCCCGTGTTCGGTACACAACAGGGCGAACAGATATTCCGTTAGCGCGACACCTGATTTGCCGCGAATGACGGGATATCGATGAGAGACAACACACCCTTTGTCTTCCTTATCCGCCAAGGCAACGGCACCCTCCCATGCAAATTGACCGCTGATGATGAGATCGCCTTCTTCGACCCAAAAGAAGTCGGACTCGCCCATGTCATCCATCTCGCTCGCGTCTTTGTGAAAAAGACCGCGGCCTCGATTGAAAATGCCGATTCGGGTGTAACTCTCATCTGCTTTCTGAGTAACTGGCCTCGAAACGATTATCGAAGCTTCGCTGAGACGTAGCTTAACGGTGTCTGGGGCGTCAAACGAAGAAAGAACGAGAGACGTGATCTGCGCTTTCAACAGTTCCATCAGCCGCCGCTGCTCCGCCACCAACGCATCAATCCTCGCAGTTTCGCGGTCGAGGAAGGCGGCGATTTGGGTTTGTTCGAATGTCGGAGGAAACGCGGTGGCAAAGTCACGAACAAACGCATCTGGCACGCGCTTTTGGCCACCCGCGCCATACATGTGCGATTCGCCCAGATTGCGAAATTCCGGTGAAATAAACAGGTAGTGAAGATACGGGCCGAGGATTTCATCGGGTTTGGGGCGTGCAACTATCAATTCGGTTGTTCCAAAGCCGATGCCATTGGCCAAGCCTCGCATTAGCGCGCCTTTGCCGTTCTCGTAGCAAGGCGTGATTTTCGCAACGGTGACATCACCATCACGGAAATAGGTGTATCCGCTTTCAAGTTCGCCAATTGGCCTTTCGCTATCTAGGCGCAGCGAACCATCTTCGCCGATTGCATCCATCGGCAGGAAAGACACGAGGATGTCGCGATCAAAATTGCCAATCTCTGATTTGGACGGATTCAGTTCTGCGACGAAGCGGAGCCGCTTCACCGTCCAATGCCCCGGCACTGCCCCCAACCACGCCACGCCACTGTCCTTGTAGCTCGGGTAGCGCGGAAAGCTCATGCTGTCAGCCCATTGATCATGGTCAGAATGCGGTCGGTGGAGCGTTTCAGTTCGGCATCAATCTCGGCCAGCGCACGCGGCGGCTTGAACACATAGAAGTGGCGGTTGAACGGGATTTCGTAGCCGACTTTGGTTTTCTCGTGATCGATCCATGCGTCTGGTGCGTGCGGCAGCACTTCACGTTTGAAGTAGGTCTCAACGTCTTCACTGAGCGGCACATTTTCGGTGTCACGCAGCGAGGCATCGGCAACCGGTTTGCCCTTGCCTCTGCCCTTGGTGCCAAGCACGATCTTGCCTTCGGCATCGCGCTCGGGGCGCTCGACGGTGATGTTGCGGTAGCCGAAATCCTCGTTCTTGAAAATGCGGCTGATCGGCACGTTGCTGCCGTCAATCTCGCGGGTGGATTCTTCGAATTGGCCGAACAGGCGGGTGATGTCTTCGATGTGTTCGGCGCTCAGCTCTTTGCGTTTGCTGCCGAGGCTTTTGCGCATCTTTTGCCAGAAGCCGCTGGCGTCGATTAGTTGTAGCTTGCCTTTGCGGCTGGCGGGTTTGCGGTTGCTGACGATCCAGATGTAGGTGCTGATGCCGGTGTTGTAGAACATGTCGGTGGGCAGCGCGATGATGGCCTCGACCAGATCGTTCTCCACCACGTAGCGGCGAATTTCGCTCTCGCCGCTGCCTGCGCCGCCGGTGAACAGCGGGGAGCCGTTGAGCACGATGCCGAAGCGGCTGCCGCCGTCCACCGCCGGGCGCATCTTGTTGATGAGGTGCAGCAGGAACAGCAGCGAGCCGTCGCTCACGCGCGGCAGGCCGGGGCCGAAGCGGCCGTTGAAGCCCATCTGCTCGAACTCTTTGCGGATCACCGCTTCGATCTTTTTCCATTCCACACCAAAAGGCGGATTGGACAACATGTAGTCGAAGACCTTGCCATGCAGGCCGTCGGCGGACAAAGTGTTGCCAAAGATGATGTTGGCAATGTCTTGCCCCTTGATCAGCATGTCCGCCTTGCAGATGGCGTAGGACTCGGGATTGAGCTCCTGGCCGTACATGACGAGCCGCGCACCTGGGTTGAGGCTCGTGAGGTGTTCGTCGGCCACGCTCAACATGCCGCCGGTGCCCGCCGTGGGGTCGTACAGCGAGCGCACAACGCCCGGCTTGGTCAGCGCGGCGTCGTCCTCAATGAAGATGAGGTTGACCATGAGCCGAATCGCATCGCGTGGCGTGAAATGTTCGCCAGCGGTTTCGTTGGAAAGCTCGGCAAATTTGCGGATCAGTTCTTCGAACACCGCGCCCATTTGCTCATTGCTGACCACGTTGGGGTGCAGGTCGATGTTGGCGAACTTTTCGGTGACGACGTAGAGCAGCCCGGACTTCGCCAGCTTGTCGATCTGGGTGTGAAACTCAAAGCTCTCGAAAATGTCGCGCACGGCGGGCGAGAACGCCTGCATGTAGGCGCGCAGGTTTTCGCCAATATGGTCCTGATCGCCCATGAGCTTTTTGAGATCAAGCGGCGACGTGTTGTAGAAAAGTTGGCCGGCTTTGCGGAGCAGGAACGGCTCGGGATTCAGGCCGGCTTTCTCACGCGTGGCTTTTTCGGCGACCACCGCATCTTTCGTCGGCTCCAGCACACAATCCAACCGCCGTAGCACCGTGAATGGCAAGATGACTTTGCCGTATTCGGATTGCTTGTAATCCCCACGAAGCAGGTCCGCGACGGACCAAATGAAAGCGGAGAGGGCGGGTTGACTCATACGGCTCGGTCGAATTGAGATGGATCGGGGGTGGGGCTTTAATGATAGCTATCGGTTGCTGATGCGCGACATGCGCTCGGGCCGGTGTTTCAAATCGCCACCACCGACACCGCGCACCATATTCCCGAGTGCTTCGGGAAGCAGCGCTCGCCCTCCGCGTCGAGCATCACCCACCGCGACGCGGTGTCGCTGGGCAGCTGCGGCGCATGAAACGTCACGCTGACTTTCACCGATTCACCGCTCGGCGTTCGCGGAATGGCGACCTCTCGCTTTTCGGGCTGTAACCTCGGCGCAATGTCTGGCACGAGTACACGTTCGCCTTTGCGCACCACCCATCGCGCCATAACGTACTCGCCGTCAACGCATTGCAACCTGCGGTCGCGCCATTCGACAACACCTGTGTTTTGCAGGGCCCAGGTTTTCACGAAACGTTGCCCCGCCATCACCGTCGAACCGTCGGGGATGGTGACGTCTGAGAGGAATGAAATGTGGTCGCCGTCTTTGCGCACAGGCAGCAACGTAAGCGCACCACTGTCCAAGTCGTTGTACATCAACCGCAGCAACATCACCGGCGCAATCCCCGCCGCCCGGGCGATCCCGCAAACAGTCTCGACGCTCGCGCGATTGCCATTGCCGCGCATGATGCGATAAAGCGTTTCACGCGACACGCCGGCTCTACTCGCAACTTCAGCGTGAGTTAGCGCATTACGCTCACATGCGGCATCAATCAACCGCTTGATAGGGTGGGATTTCATGGTGTTGCGCGCATGGGTCAAGAATCTTCTGTGTCTTACTCATGTGACATGAAAGCTGATATTCTACGATCACGAAAAACAATGTGAGCGCAGCGCGGTCAGCATTTCGCGCTCGTTCAGACCACATCGGAGTGAGCGTATGCGAGGGGCTTTTTTAGACGCGGTGGCCACAAATTTTCGGCGCATGATGGTCGCGTCGCTTTGGGTGTGCTCGGGCCTAGCGTGGGCTCAAACCCGCCCGCTCAACGACACAGGCATCACGTTCTCTGGCAATGCCACCAGCGGCAACAGCGCGTCGTGCCTCGCGACCGACCCAGCCCGGCAAGATTGCCGCGCCGGTCGCGATGCTGCGGCCGTGGCGGGCACGCTCAGCAAAACCGGCGGCAGCGCAGGCACCAACGGCTTTGACTTCACCAAGGTGTGCAACTCGGGCCAGACCGCTGGGCAGGGCACTTGCCCTGCGAACCCAACGACGCCGGGTTACGGCACCAACGAATGGGGTTGCACCAAAGATAACGTCACAGGCCTGCTGTGGGAGGTTAAAACCACCAGCGGCCTGCGCAGCATGAGCCATACGTACACTTGGTACATGACCGGCAGCCCCGATGGCAACAACGGCACCCCCGCCGCCACCACCGGCAGCTCAACCTGCGCCACGCTCGGTCGCTGCGACACTGAAAAGTATGTGCAAGACGTGAATGCTGCGGGCCTTTGCGGCTCATACACGGGGTGGCGCATGCCAACTGTGAAAGAGCTAGAAGGTGTCACCGATCTGGGGCGCAGCTCTCCGGCGATTGACCCTACTTATTTTCCGAATACGCCCAGCTCTTACGTGTGGTCGGGTTCGCCCAGCGCCGGCAATTCGAGCTACGCGTGGTACGTGGTCTTCAGCGTCGGCTATGCCAGCAACCGCTACGGCGGCCGAAGCGGTGCGGGCCAGGTTCGGCTGGTGCGCGGCGGACAGTAACTTGGCTTTTTGATGTTTCTACCTAAGCCGATCAACGCATGAGTAAAGAGCGACGCCCTGCCTTCCAAAAATTGCCGCTGTGGCGCGATGCCAACCATTGCTTGTTGTTGGTGGAGCGGGCGGTGAGCGATTTTCCGCGCTATCACAAATACGCCGTGGGTGCTGAGTTGCGGCGGCTCGCCATGGAGATTTGCCGCCTCGTGGCGCGCGCGTCGCAGCGCCATGAGGCGGCCGAGCGCGTGCGGTTGGTCGAGGCGCTAGCGCATACCGTAGATGATTTTAAGATCGCCGTGACCCTGGCCAAAGAACTGCGCGCATTCGCAAGCTTTGCCCAGTTTCAGGCGATTGCCGAATGCGCAGTGGCGCTGGGCAAACAGAGCGGGGGGTGGTGGAAACGGGCACGGACTGTAGCCGCCGCGCCGGAGCCAGAGATGGCTGGAGCGGCGGCGTGAGCCGACATCACTGTGCATTAGCCCCACCGCGCCGCGCCCGTGCCAACGGGATGTGGTGCGGTATTGCGACACGCGCTCTGCTACGGCGCTGGACGGCGGCCGGGCAGACCTGGGTCGCGTATAGCGAAGTGCACGCCGACGCTCCTATGCAACGGCTCAGCGCGCGACTGCGGCGGCGAGAGCTGGTCGCCGCGTTCGTCGGGCCCGTGCGTCCGCGGGGCCGGCGGATGGCCGCGCGCGCCCATCGCGATCCCTTTGAATCGACCTGTTTCCAGCGAAAGCCACCCAATGAAGGCAATGAACGCAATGAAGACTATCACCCGTTTCGCGCGCAGCGGAACGCTCGCAGCTGCGGTTTTGCCTTCCCGTAGTGCTGTATTGGCCCGGGCTGCCCGCGTTTGGCAGGCAGCGCCATGGCGGGGCGCGGCGATTGCTATCCCAGCGCTGTTGGCCGCGCATTCGGCCCTCGCGGTGACCTGTCAAAACAACCTGCCCGCCAGTAACCCCGACAACGTCTATGCCGTGCATGGCGATGGCACCGCGACAGATACCCGCAGTGGCTTAACGTGGAAAGTGTGCACCGAGGGAAAAACCTGGAACGCGGGTAGCTGCACTGGATCCGCGACGACACATAGCTGGGCAGCCGCGCTCGCGCTGGCCGAAGGCTCGGTGTATGCAGGCCAGAACGATTGGCGATTACCGAATCTGAAAGAGCTGCGCAGCTTGGTCGAAGAATGCGCCGCGAGCCCGGCCATCAATGCCGCAATATTTCCTTCAACGGATAGCTCGGGCGTGTGGTCGGGTTCGCCCCTCGCCAACGGTTCGAGCTACGCGTGGACCGTGGGCTTCGGCGACGGCTTTGCCGGCTACGACGACCGGGGCCTTGCAGGCCAGGTTCGGCTGGTGCGCGGCGGCCAGACTTTTGGCAATCCCACGAACCTGCCACCGACGATTAGCCAGTTGAGCGTTGCCGTTGATGGCGCTGGCGTGGTCAGCGGCGGGATGGTGGTCAACGATCCCGAGGGCGATTTGCTGACCAAATTGCGGCTTCGCGTCTACAAAACCGTGGGCGGTGCCGAATGCGCGATAGACGTGGGCGCACCGTACAACAGCACACAGCCCAGCGGCACCAAGAATTTCTCGCAAAGCTGCCGCTCGTACTTTGATACGCAGGGTTCTGGCACGTACTACGTGATGATCGATTCGTTCGACGTGCGCGGCGCGCAGACGCCGTACCAAGCGCAGACGAATCAACCTACTTTGGTTTGGAACGTGATTGGCTTGACGGGCCTTGGGCTCACGCCGTACAAAATCCTGCCGGGGCAGACGGCTAACCTGACGCCGTTGCCCGCCAATGCTGGACTTGGGACGTGCACTTCAAACAACACCGGCATTGCGACCGTTAACGGTAGCGTCGTAACGGGCGTGGGCCCGGGTGAGGCGATCATCACCTGCGGCGCATTCACCATCGAGATTCAAGTGCGCCGACCGTGGGTGCAGAACATCAACCCGAGCACAGCGCCGCCCTTCGTGTTGACCGAATTTGCGATCACGGGTGAGGATTTGGATTTCGTTGCGGACGTGGAGTTGGACGGGTGTGTCGGTAAGATGACCGAGCGCCCGAGATCGTTCACGCCGTCCGATACCTTCACGCCAGGCGCGATGTTGCGCTATTTTTCTTGTCTTCCGGTTAGCGGGGGAAATAGGCAATTGCGCTTTAAGGCGCTGAACGGCACACAAAATTTCGCCGATTGGCGGAGCACTCCCGCAGTGGCAGGGCCGACACCTCCGGGGTGCGCCGTGGTGCAGCCGCTTGGGTGCGCCGTGGCGATTGCCGCTCCGGGGAGCTTTATTCCGATTGCTGATCGGCTGAATGTCTTCGCCGAGTTGCGCGATAACCCGTATTACGGACGCGACGGAAAGATGCTTTGGAACGAGATGCCGTTCTCGCGACTGATGGAGTTACAGGAGCGTTTACGGCAGGAGGGGCTAAACGTGAGCACACCAAGCTCCATTGCGACTGCGCGCGAAAATGCGCAAACGCAGCTGCGCGCTATTACTCGCGACAAGCTGGTGGAGGCGATTGGCACGGCTGATGGGTTCACTTGGAAAAATTGGCTCCGCACACCGCTGCGTTTTGCCGGTGGCGTGTTGGCGCAGTACGGTGAGTACGAGCCGACGGACTGGGCGCAGCTCACGTCGGCGATTGCGATGAACGGTGCGCTGGCGGTGGCGGACGCAACGGGAATTGGAAACGCGGTTGATGCTGCGCGCTACGCTGGAAAGTCGTGGCCCCAGCTGGCCAAAATGAGCAGTTATTCGTCGGCTCTGCTTCGATCTGGTGACTCGAAGTTGGTGCGCGTTGGGGAATACCTGGTTGCCGATGAAAGTTTGATTACGATTCTCAAGGTGGGCAGTAAGGCGGTCTATGGTTGGACGACCGACGAAAAGGAGCGGGTTGCGACGCTCGTGGAGGGCTTTTCGCAGGTTGCGCTGAGCGCTGCATTGAGCCACTTGCCTGTTACCACGACGGTGACAACGACGAATATGCCTTACTTAACCTCGTGGTTGCGTAACGGCGCACCCGCGGCGGGGCTTAACGACTTTGTTCGCGATGGAATCATTGAGTTCAGTTCTGCCACAGCGGTACATAGTGCGTCGGTGATGACGACGAGCGGATTTCTGAGCGCGACACAGACGGAAGAGCTGTTGAACGGCCTAGAGGACGCGGCGATTGGTGCAGTGCCCATCGTGGGCGCATGGGTGGACACCTACAACGCATCGAAACGGATCGCTGACCGCGTTCTCGCGCGCTCAAAAATGTTTGCCACAGCCGAAGACATCAACAACTGGTTTGGCGAGCAGGGCGAGGAGATTAACCGGCAGTACGTCGCGCTAAAGCTTGCGCTGCTGTTCGAGGAGGCGGACAAGCAACTCGGACGAGAGGCGCTTCGAGACCCGTTGCCAACAACGACTTTTGGGCTGCCCGCGTCGTGGACGACACAGGCTGCGAGCATTCAGCGGGTTGTCGTGGTCACGCATGGTTGGAACGCTGAAGCGAATTCTTGGCCTGACGCGCTTGTTCGGCGGTTCTGCGGTCGGATTGGCGGCACAGTGCAAACCGAGATCGCTGCTGCCGATAAGACCATATCGGGCGTCTCGGCGTGGTGCATTCAGGGCGGGTGGCTTGTTGCGGGGTACAACTGGCATCAGGATGCACGTATTACGGGGCACGAGTCGGGCGTCGTGCGATTGCCGTCCGGGGCGTTGGCCAATGCAGAGAAGCATGGTGAAGACTTCGCTCTATTGCTTAAGGACATCGGACTTGCACCAAACTTTGTCCAAGCGATTGGACACTCCGCTGGATCGGGTTTCGTCGAGAAGTATCTTGGTGTGTTCAAAGCGAGCGCAACGCCACCGACGAGGCATGCAACGTTCCTTGACGCGTATTGCCCAGATATCCTGGCGGGTTGTAAGTATGGGGAGTCGGCCACGTGGGCTGAACAGTACGTTGATCGCAGAACTTTGGGCGATAGCAAGCTTTTGTTTACGAACGAGACCCTTGCGAACGCGTACAACTTTGACGTTACCGACCTCGATCCCCTGTCGGAGTATGACGGCGAATTGGATGCGGTTGCGTTCCACGCGTTCCCGTATCGAGTCTATATGCAGTCTGCTAGTACGCTGCCGTTGGATCCGGCGTGGGGTACCGTTCGCACGAATGTGATTGGTGCGCAGCTTGGCGCATTGCCGCGTGGCTTGACAAGTTCTGCTGCGATCACGTCTTATTACAACGGCCTTTCATTGACGTATCCGCGGGGTTTTCGATGCGTCGTGCGTGGCACCAACGAGGCCGCTAGCGCGACAAGTTGCTTGATTCGAAACTCGGCTGCGTCGACGAGTGGTATCGCGTCGCCAGTTGCGCCTACCGAAACGCCAACGACCAGGTCGTATTGCGGTGATTCCGTGAATTTGGGTGTCACTACTTCAGCAGGGTTTGCAGCGATTTTGCAAACTTGTGGCTTGAGCGCGCCGAGCGCTGCCCCAGCAAAAGCGATTACCGCTGCGAGCGTAAACGCGGCGAGTGTCGTTGCCGTCGCTTCAGCTCGGTCGAGCGTGATCACAACTAGCGTCTCAAACCAAATCGAAGTGTCTTACATGTATGTGGCCGGCGCAGGCGCTACGACCATTCGGATGTATTTGGATGACGACCTAGTTTTTGCAAAGACCCTTCGTGTCACCGACGTGGGGCGTACGTTCTCGGAGCGCATTCCGCTTACGGTTCTTTCGGCCGGGCAACACTATTTTCAGTCTGTAGTAACGACGGACTCAAACACACAAGCTCGCGTCGATTTGTTGAGCGTAAATTTTGCTATGCGAGAGGCAAACGCGCCGGGCGTTTGCGGCAGGCAGAACGGCATCACCAGCGCCGCGAAGCCTACTGAACTGTGCGCCGCGGGACAACCGAGCGCAGTTTCTAGCGGTACGGCCTGGACGTGGAGTTGCGGTGGGCTCGGCGCGTCCGCCACGTCGGCGAGCTGTAGTGCTGCCGTGGCGAGTTGTTCGCTTGATGTTGATGGCGATGGCCTCTCAACGCCGACGATCGATGGCGTCATCTTGATGCGGTATCTGATGGGGTTCAAGGGCGCATCGTTGACGGCAGGTTTGACGATTCCTGGACCGCGCTCGAACTATCAGCGCATAGAAGAGTTTTTAGCAGCGCCTGCGATGTTTGATGTCTTTGGGCGAATTAGCGTCGGTGCGGTTCCCGGAACTGTTGATGGGCTCATACTAGGCCGCGTGATGGCGCAGCAGCCAGATGCGGGGCTGTTGCAAGGCGTGGCTGTGCCAGCGGGTACGGCGACTACGGCGGCGCAAGTTAGGGCAAGAGTACTCAACCGTTGCTTCCCAGCGGCGCCGACATTGACGCTGACAAAATTGAGTGAGTACAAATATGGCGACGTTTGGCGCGACGGCAACACCACTTGGGCCCTGGCTGCGAAATTGGTCAACGCCAATGATCGCTACATCGACGCAGACGGCACCGTTGCACCGCGTAACAGCATTTTCCTGCTGCGCTTGAGTAACGGGTCGCTGGCGGAGGTGCCGTTGGGCGAGGCATATCTACAGCAGAACTCCTTCGCGCATTCGGCCGTACGCGTTCAGTCGACCTCGGCAAATGATGTTGATATTTTCTGGAGTGAAAAGCGCACGAACGGGACTTACTCGATGGCCGGCGTACGTGCGGTCGTTCGTCGAGCTGACCTCGTGATCACGCAACGCAGCGACCTGTTCGCAACTGGCAACATGGGTTGGCACCCTTGGCTCGGAGCGGACGGGGTACATCATTTCAATTACGCGGGTGGGTACAACATGTTGAACACGAGTTCGCTTGGTTCGATCACTGCGTCCGCGTTTATCGCGCTCTGGAACACCGAGCGCGGGACGCATTCGAACAATGTTCTGCCTGCGAACACTGATGCGGATGTTGCTAGTCGGCTGTGCGCGTTGCACTGTTCCCCGTGAACGCGGAGATATTGTGAGGTTCGTGCGTTTGGCGACGTTGCGCTTAGGCTAGTTTTTTCGCCAAATCTTCCGCCCGCAAATGGGTGTAGCGCTTCAACATATCGAGCGTTTTATGCCCCGTGATCGACGCGACCTCCATCACGTTGAGATTGCGTTCGAAAAGGCGGCTTGCCGCTTCGTGACGCAGATCGTGCCAGCGCGCGCCTCCGACGCCCGCGCGTTTGCATGCGCGGTCGAACGCTTGGGAAATCGAGTCGGGGGCGAGTTCGAAAACGCGCCCCGACAGATTGCGCGGCATGGCCCTCAACGTGTTGATTGCTGTGGTCGAAAGCGGGATGCTGCGGGAGACGCCGGTCTTCGCGGATTCGTCCGGGATGTACGCGGTGCGCTTTGATAGATCGATGTGTTCCCAACGAAGTTCACAAAGTTCACGACGGCGCAGCGCGGTTTCGACAGCAAGTGTGATGGCGTCGCGAATGTAGGGCGATTCGGAGTGTTCGATGATCTTGGCGATTTCTTCCGCGGAAACGCGCCTATCGCGGCCTCTAGGGCGCGTCGGCTTGCGGACGAGGGCAGTGGGTAGCCCTGCGGGCAGCGATATGCCCCAATCCATGGTGGCGGTCTTTAGAACGCGATTGAGCAGGTTGATCTCGTGGATCACAGTTTGTGCGCCGACTTGCGTTGCGCGAAGGTCGCGAAATTCGCTGATTTTGGTGGAGTTGAGCGACGCGAGGTGAAATCGCCCCAAGTGTTCGCGCAGCGTGCGAATACGGCTCATTTCTGGAGCTACGCTGCGCTTGGTTGGTAGGACCTCGCTTGCGTATCGATTGAGCACTTCGTTCAGCGTCGTGCTTTCGGCCTCAGTGCGCGAAACAAAAACGCCGCGCTCCATTTCGGCCTCTATTAGCGTCGCCCAGCGTTGGGCTGCGGTCTTGGTGCCAAAAGTGCGTGTGGCGGGCGGGTAGCCCCGCTTACGCACCTGCACGTGCCATTGTTTGTCGCCCTTTTGTCGAATGGTCGCCATGATGGAAAATAAAGCCTAAGAATTTTTCAACTGTGCCAAAATTGTGCCAAATCGCTGCAATAACGATGTAAGTTATTGTTTTTAATCATATAGCTTTCGGCTTCCGAAGCCAAGGGTCACAGGTTCGACTCCTGTCGGGCGCGCCACACATTCCAC
>ERZ795056.3438-NODE-3438-length-17020-cov-4.360566_pt1 | contig 17020 bp, 18 predicted proteins | sample MGYA00375140_ERZ795056 | MGnify/ENA primary metagenome ERZ795056 (study PRJEB30185, sample SAMN05720227) | activated sludge metagenome | isolation source: Anaerobic digester | place: USA | collected 2015-03-09 ... | reverse complement strand
TTTATTGTTGCTGCTTTAGCCCATGCAGGAGGATTGTCTAGTGCTGCGGGTGATGTAATCAACTACGCAAAAGTAGTTCCTACTTTTCTATTCATCTTTTTTGCGCCATTAATTGGAATGTTCATTGCATTTGTAATCACCATTATTATTGTCCATTTATGCAAACGATCCAACCCGTATAAAGCAGAGAATTGGTTTAAGAAATTACAATTGGTTTCATCTGCAGCATTTAGTATTGGGCATGGAGGAAACGACGCCCAAAAAGTAATGGGAATCATTGGAGCAGCCATTATATTTTATGAAAAAAATACCCATGGCGTTATTAAGGATTTCAACACCTTCGTTGACGCTTATCCTTGGGTACCATTTACTAGTTTTTTATGTATAGGCATTGGAACCATGAGTGGTGGATGGAAGATTGTAAAAACAATGGGAACTAAAATTACTAAAGTAACACCATTAGAAGGCGTAGCTGCAGAAACCGCTGGTGCTATTACTTTATTCATGACAGAGCACTTTAAAATACCTGTATCAACAACACATACTATTACTGGTGCCATTATTGGTGTTGGAGCTACCAAGCGCTTAAGCGCAGTGAGATGGGGTGTAACCGTTAACTTACTTTGGGCTTGGATTTTAACCATTCCAATTTCCGCATTTATTGCAGCCATTTTTTATGCAATAATTAAATTGATTGTATAAAGATTTAAGCTTTAGAAGTAGCCTTTTGCAGTATATTGCAGTAAAGAATACACTTCATCATGGCAAAAATTTTAGTGACCGGTGGAACCGGATTCATAGGCTCACATACCATTGTAGATTTAATTGAAAATGGCTACGAAGTAATCTCCATAGACAACTTTGCTAGGTCAACTACTATCGCATTAGCAGGAATAGAAAAAATCACTGGAAAGAAAATCAAAAACTATACGGTCGATTTAAAAAACTTTGACGAAACAAGAGCAGTATTTCAAGAGAATACAGATATTGATGGAATCATTCATTTTGCTGCTTACAAAGCGGTGGGTGAATCTGTAGAAGAGCCACTTAGGTATTACGAGAACAATATGTTTGGCCTCATCAACTTATTAAAATGTGTGCAGGAATTTGGGGTACCCAATTTTGTATTTTCTTCTTCATGTACTGTTTATGGCAATCCTGATGTAATCCCCGTTACAGAAAGTACTGCAATTAAACCTGCAGAATCTCCTTATGGAGCAACCAAGCAAATGGGTGAAGTAGTTATTAGAGATTTTTCAAAAGTGGTAAATACCAATACCATTTTATTAAGATATTTTAATCCGGTAGGAGCACACCCGTCTTGCTTAATTGGAGAACTACCAGTAGGGAAGCCACAAAATTTGGTACCAGCCATTACACAGACTGCGATTGGTAAGTTGCCAAAAATGTGGGTACACGGAAGCGACTACCCTACTAAAGATGGTTCATGTGTAAGAGACTATATACATGTTTCAGATATTGCGCATGCACATACTTTAGCCATTCAATATTTAATGGATGGAAAAAATGAAACCAAATGCGATGTATTTAATTTAGGAACTGGTGATGGGGTAAGTGTATTAGAAGCCATCCATACTTTTGAAGAAGTAAGTAACCTAAAGTTAAATTATGAAATTGGGCCACGCCGGGCAGGTGATGTTGTAGCTATTTATGCAAACAATGACGCAGCAGTAACTAAGCTAGGTTGGAAAATTAAATACGGCATCAAAGAAATGATGGATACGGCTTGGAAATGGGAGTTGAAATTAAAGCAAGAAGCCGATCAAATAATCAATAACTAAGGGCGCTCTTCCTTTTTATTTAAAGGAGCCAAACTATTATAGAAGGAAACGATTTTAATTAAATCTGTTTCCTTTCTTATTTTAAGGCCCTCCCTATTAATATAGCCTTTGACTTCATTGATCCAATCGGGAAATAGTAAAACTAAATCATCTACCTTTTTAATTGGGTGCATTTCGTTATTGGCAAAAATATAAAAGTAAAACTGAGGTTCAAGTTTATAGCTAACACCTTGACCATACATCATTCTATTGGTAAATGTGTAGTTAATGTATTTAAGTAGTTTTGCATTTCCTTCTGCCAATACTTGATAAAAACTATTCCACTTTTGCTTATCAACTCTTGGAAATCCAGCTTGAAATACTGCAGCTTTTTTTCCCTCATTTAAAAATTCTATTCGCTTAACAGCAGAAGTTAAAACAATTAATTGTTTTTTATCGTCTTCCGTAAATAAACGGCTATTGTATAAGTTTAGTTTAAACTGATTTCCTTCAATTACTTCTCCATCAAACAAAGTAATGCGTGCCGGAATAAAGCTGGTATTAAACCAAGGGCTTCCTTCGTAAGGTATTCCAGAAAAGTTTCCATCGGAATAATAGGAAGGATCCATATTAAACCTAAAATAGTAAACATTGTAGGCGCCAGCCAACTGGGCATCAATACACTTAGGAAAAATAAAAAAGAAGAATAAAAAGGGAATCATTACTCTCATGAAAAACTACTTAACCAGTTGATTGTAATAATTAAATAATTTCTCTAAATCTGCTTGCCGCTTAAACTTAGTTTTTTCTTTTTTGATAAATGCAGTCATTTCTGCAACCTTATCGTCCATTAAAGACAAAATATTTTCCTCTTTAGATACTTTAATTATTTTAGTACCGAAAGCACCATAATAGTTAATCAACTTATCTGTTGTAGTAACAGCACCAGTACCATAAACCATTTTGGTTTCTGTTGCAAACTTGGTATCCAATAATAATTTGGCTTTCCCATCAACCAATACCTGATAAAAATTATTTTGATTTAAATTGTCCACCACATCAAATCCTTTTTCAAAAACAGTGGTGGTGCCATTGGGCATTTCAAACTCTATTCGGTAAATAGGACTTACCACTTCCATATCAGAGCCATCTGCTTCCATATAAAACAACCTGTTCTCTTGTAATATGAGCTTATACTTTGCATCGCTCTTTAACTTACCAGCCCTAGTGTATAATGATGCTTTTAAATAGTCGGGGTGAAATAAATAACTCGCGTTTTCTATGCTGGCAGATTTAGACCGAATGTCTAGCCCATTGGCATCTCTCAAGAAAATTCTTGTGCCAACTTCTTGCGCCATCATTGCATTGCTAGTTAGAATAGAAGCCAATAGAAACAGTATTTTTTTCATACTGTTAAGTTAAGAAAGATTATTGATTCGTCATCTTTTCCGCATTTTCCGCCATTTGTAACGCTTCAATAAATTCTTCAATCTCCCCATTAATTACTGCATCTAAATTATATGAGGTGAGGCCAATTCTATGATCGGTAACCCTTCCCTGTGGCCAGTTGTAAGTTCTGATTTTAGCACTACGGTCTCCGGTACTTACTAAAGTTTTCCGCTGTCTAGAAATTTCATCTTCATGCTTGCGAACCTGCTCTTCATACAATTTAGAACGAAGCATGGTCATTGCTTTTTCTCTGTTCCCTAACTGAGAACGCTCTGTTTGACAAACCACTACTACACCTGTAGGTATATGCGTCAAGAATACCTTTGTTTCTACTTTATTTACGTTCTGGCCACCCGCACCACCACTTCGGGCAGTTTCCATTTTAACGTCACTTTCTTTCAATTCAAAATCAATTTCTTCGGCTTCAGGCATTACCGCAACAGTAGCAGCTGAAGTATGCACCCTACCCTGGGTTTCTGTATTAGGAACTCGTTGTACACGATGAACACCACTTTCAAATTTTAATGTACCATATACATCTTCTCCTGTAACTTCTACAATTACTTCTTTATAACCGCCCACTGTACCTTCACTCTCTGTAACAATGGAGGTTTTCCAACCTTTCTTAGAACAATAACGTAAGTACATGCCCAATAAATCGCCCGCAAACAAACTGGCTTCGTCACCACCTGTTCCAGCCCTGATTTCTAAAATGGCATTTTATCGTCTTGAGGATCTTTAGGAATTAATAGCTTGGTTAATTCCTTTTCTAATTCGTCCTTGCGAACTTCCAATTCAGGCAATTCCATTTTAGCCAATTCACGCATGTCTTCATCGGTACTATTCAACCCATCTTTTGCATATTTATGGTCGGCCAATACCCTCATATATTCTTCGTAAGGCTTTATGATTTTTTCAAGAGACCGATACTCTTTACTATAAATGCCAAACTCCTTTTGGTTATTAATAATTTCAGGGTTGGTGAGTGCAATACCCACTTGATCAAATCTTGCTTTTATGGCTTCGAGCTTATTCAGCATATATTAATTTCTATTTACGGATTGCAAAAGTACGGTTTTAACAGGCTAAAATTGCCTAGAATAGCAGGCATATTCGGGTTCCAACACCCTTATTTGATTCAATTTGAACAACTAACCCTGCTTCTAGTGCTCTATCTTTCATATTCTGAAGACCATAACCAGTTGAACCCGAAGACAAATCGAAGCCAATCCCATTGTCTTCAATGATAACTTTCCCTTGGTGGCCAATCAAAATTTCAACCAAAATATGGGTGCATTGCGAATGTTTCAATGCATTGGTAAGTGCTTCTTGCATGATTCTTAATAAATGGATACTCTCCCCTGGGCTTACATTTTTTTCAATCTCTACTGTTTCTTTTACATCAATCTGTATATCTGGATAATTAGGTGCAATTCTGTTGATGAGATTTTTAAAACGATCGCTTAAAGAAGTCAAACTAATTTGTTGATATTGCATTACCCAAATGGTTTCCCTTAAAGCATTAACCATGTCTTCGGCATTTCCTTTTAATTGATGTATGGTATCATTCGTATTATTGCCTTTTTTTTCTAGCTGAACAATATTCGACTTAATTGCAGAAGCGTATGCGCCTAAATGATCATGCAAATCTCTAGAAATACGTTCTCGCTCTTTATAAATAGTTTTTTCGATAGCTGCTTTTTGTAACTGCTCATTAATTTTCCTTTGGGTTAAACTGCGTATAAATAAAAAAACTAGGACTGTCACCCCTAAGATAAAAGGAACTAAAAAATAAATATTTTGCCATAGAGGAGGAGTACGGCTAATGTATATATTCCCAATGATTGCAGTGTTGATTTGTGCAATATTCTCAGCAGCCCTAAATTCTAATTTCAATCTTTTGAAGGGAAGATTAGTAAAACTAATTCTTCTATTATTAGACTGCATGCTTACCCAACTATCTATTAAACCAACGCATCTATATTGATATACAATTTTATCAGCATTAATAAAACTAGGGGCCGAAATTTCAAACGAAATAGACTTATCATCAGAAAGTAAAACATATTCATTTTTTATCGGAACCGTGGCATAATTAATAGACGCATCGGTTACAAAACAATTAAGGTTTTTATTAAAAGGGTTTACCATTTCAGGATTAATTACTATTAAACCTTCTGAACTTCCTGCCATTAATTTCCCTCTTGCATTCTTAGTAAAGCTTGCTAGCAAATAGTCTGAAGCAGGGATTCCATTTTGTTCGGTAATAGCAAAAAACTGGTTGGTAGTTTGATCAAATACATTCATTCCAGTGGTAGTTGCAACCCAAATACGATTATATTGATCTGCAACAATTCCTGAAACAACATTACCAGATAACCCATTGGTTTGATCATAGTGAGTAAATTGTTGGTTATTCCATTTATAAATTCCATTACTTAAAGTTGCAATCCAAATATTACCATTATTATCTTCCGTACAACCAGTAACAATGGTTCTTTTTATATGAGGCGATTGATCAGTATCCGTTTTATATTCAAAGACTTTTTTACCCTGGCTATCTAATACAGTTAACCCTCCATTTGTACTAATCCATAGGCGCTTTTTACTATCAGTAAAACTGTGCAAAATATAAGAACCTGCAATTGGAAGGCCATTATTAGCTGAATAATGTACAACCTCTTTAGTGTTTTCCATTGCCAATTTTACCAAGCCTGATTTAGTAGCAATAAATAATTGATTGTTTTCAAGGTTGGCATTCAAATGAAAAATGGTATTGTCGGGCAACAATCCATTTTGAACATTTGCAACCAACTTAATTTTTTGTGACTTATCAATCATAAATAAGCCCTCATTTTCAATAGCAGCCCATATCATTCCATTTCTACCCACCGCTAATGCCCTTACTTTTTTATTTAATACTCTTTTGATTGATTTTGAAGCAGCCACGTTTTTATACAACCCTGATACCGCAGCAATCCATTCATTTCCTAAAATATCTTGCGCATAAGCAAAAACAGTTTCTCTTTTTTGAATGGGCTGCAATAAATCATACGCAATAGCTTCACTGTTGTATAAGACCGCTCCATTGTTTGCAAACCCAATCCATCTTAAACCAGCATTGTCATGAAAACTACACAGTACGGCATTTAATTGATTCAAAGGTTCCGGTAATTGAGATGAGCTCCAAGGAATAATTCTTAAATCAGGGTTAATATGAATGATCCCAGACAAACTCGCAACCCAAGCATGATTATTTTTATCAAAACTAATTTGACTAATTTTGTTGTTTAAAACAATACTGTCTGAGATCCAGATCAATTTTTGGGTATCAAACTTTTTGATAACAGGCTTTGCTTCATTTGATTCATCTACAACCCAAATGGCGTTTAGATTATCAGCAAAAATTCGAACTGACTTTGGAACTATCTTTAGTGATCTGTCTCGTTGTATCGTCTTGATTAAACGCCCACTTATTGAATTATATAATGAAAAGCTTCCTTCATTATATTTCCATATACCCAATTGATTGGCTGTAAAAATGCTGGGTGAATAAGAATGATTTGTAAGTTTTTTAAAAATTTTTTGAAGATGATTCCAAATAAAAACTTGCCCTTCTACTACGATGGCTAAATTTCCAGCTTCCATTAATATAATCTGATCAAACGCATATTGAATGACTTTTTTACGGGAAGGGTCAGGATGTATTCGTTCAAACTTACCACTAATGACATCATACTTATTCAAACCATTTCTTGTACCAACCCATAAATTACCAGATCCATCTTCGGCAATTGCAGTAATGTATTGATCACTAAGGGTTGTAGTGTCTACACTGTTGTGTTTAAAATGCTTAAAACTTAATCCATCAAAACGGTTTAAGCCATCTTGAGTACCCATCCAAACAAAACCTTTACTATCCTTAAATATAGCTGTAACTGCATTTTGTGTTAATCCATTTTTAATAGAATAATGAACAAATCCAGGTTGAGTGAGGCCCCAAAAGGGAATCATCACCATGATCAAGTAATTCAGTAACCTATATTGCATTTAAGCTTTAAATTAATACATTTATCAAGAAGAATAATCAAATACAGCATATGCAGTATTGCAGGTTGTAGTAAATTGAAGCAACTTTAATGCACGATGATTCAAATTGGCATAGTTGACGATAAATCCTTAAACCGAAAAATGATTCGGCAGAATTTATATGGAATAAGCAATATTGAAATCATTTTAGAAGCAGTTAACGGCTTAGATTTTCTTGAAAAAATTAAAGCACTTAATCTGCAAAAACTTCCAAATGTTGTATTGATAGATTTGGACATGCCTGCCATGAATGGGATTGAAACCATTGCCATTGCAAGCATTCGATTTCCCACTATCAAATTCATTGTTTTAACTGTATTTGATGACGATGAAAAAATTTTTGAAGCCATCAAAGCGGGAGCATCAGGCTATCTGCTAAAAGATGATGCCCCGGATATGCTATTAGACGCCATTCACAATGCATATGAATTAAATGGTGCACCCATGAGCCCTGCCATTGCTAGAAAAACATTGCTATGGCTTAAACAAGGTGCACAGCCCTACACAACACCATCAACCACAACGGATCATTTACGCAATTCTTTAACAGACAGAGAGCAAGAAATTTTAAAGTATTTAGTAGAAGGACAAGACTACAAAAAAATCGCCAGCACTTTATTCATCAGTCCACAAACTGTTCGCACGCATATCAGTCGGATCTATGAAAAACTGCATATCAATTCAAAAGCGCAGGCCATACAATTAGCACACAAGTACAATTGGAATTAAAATACAGCATATGCTGTATTGTTTGCTGCATAAGACTATAATAGCTTCATTCAAAATTACTCAACATGAAAAAGCTCATTATTTATGCACTTCTGATGATCTGCTGTAACAGCATGATTGCGCAAACCATTGGAGAAGTAGATTTAAAAGAAATCAATAATTATGGATTAAGAAAACTGAAGGACGCACCCAAAAAAGTATTCATCAGTCAATTCAGAATTAATTTTCAAACCATGTACTTGGATACTGAAAAAAAATCTGGTGGATTTAGAGGGGGCAGTGATTATACCAGGAGTTATAAAAGTGCCGTAAGTGCAAGTTTGTCATTGGGTTTAAAAGGTGTACAAGAAAATGACCTGATTGATATTACAGATGAACTGTATAAAAATTTAACCGATCAACTTAAAGCTGAGGGCTTTGAAATCATCACAGCAGAGCAGGCACTGGCTTCAGAAGAATTACAAGACTGGGTCAAAAGAACCGGTGGCAGTTTAAGTCAAGCACAATACGACGGCTATGTTTCTGTTTCACCAAGAGGTTTTGATTATTTGGTGAAAGGCGTGAATGACGATGGCAAAGAAAAAAATTCATTTTTTAACAAAGCCCCAAAAATTTCACAACAGTTAGGTGGTGCAATGGTATTGATGGTGAATTTAGCCGTACCATTTGCAAAAGAAGCCGAATCAGGTGGCAGCAAATTATTGGGCAGACTGGGTGGTGGCGCCAAAGTAGTGGCCGAAACCAATTTAATGATTGGCAGTGACGCTTTGGATTACAGCGGCACCACTGGGTTTTATGCCAATGGCAGCTCTATCATTGGGTTTAATATCAAGCAAAGCATGAGCAATATCAGCGTAGGTAATTGGCTCTTGAAAAAACCCATCACCATTGAAGGCGTGATTGAAAAGAAAAAATACAAAGCCGAAGAGCAAGCAAAAGTGGATATGTGGGGCACAGATGCAGGTCTATTTAGAGTGTTTGATGTAGACGACCGTTTCATGAAAAATGTGCAAGCCATTCCAGTAGAATCCAGCAAGTATAAAGCTGGTGTATCCGCAGCAGCCAATAAATATCTGAATGCGGTAATGGATGAAATCAGAAGTAACCTAAAATAAATTGCAGCTAAATATTAACGAATCATCTAAATAAATAAAACCAAAATGAACTAGGTTTGGTACTCCTAAACAGTATCCATGTCAATAGTAGCAAACCATTTGGTAAAAACATACGGCACACAAATAGCTGTCAACGATCTGTCTTTTGCGCAAAACAAAGGAGAGATCGTTGGCTTTTTAGGCCCCAATGGTGCAGGCAAGAGCACAACAATGAAAATGATAACGGGGTCAATTCTGCCAGACAGTGGCAGTATTGAAGTAGCAGGTATTTCAATGGATAAAGATCCATTGGCCTGCAAAAAAAACATTGGCTATTTGGCAGAAGCTAATCCACACTATTACGATTTATATATTAAAGAATATCTGCAGTTTGTAGCAAACGTTCACCAATGCAATCATATTCCAACACTTATTAAACAGGTCATCGAAAGGGTGGGATTAGGGCCTGAGCAACATAAAAAAATTGGACAACTATCTAAGGGGTATAAACAAAGGGTTGGATTAGCAGCCGCAATTATTCATGAACCGCAAGTGTTAATTTTAGACGAACCAACTACGGGTTTGGATCCCAATCAAATCATTGAAATCAGACAATTGATCCATGAATTGGGGCAACAAAAAACCGTTCTATTTTCGAGCCATATCTTACAAGAAGTTGAAGCCATTTGCAGCAGAGTCATTATTATTCATCAAGGACAATTGGTAGCCGATCAGCCAATTGATACTTTGCACCAAAACGGATCATTAGAAACCGTTTTCAGAAGCTTAACAGGCGCTATTCGTGTATAAACTACATATTACTTATATTTGAGTCCATTTTAAAACAAACAACATGAGTTACATTATTGATGTCCATGCAAGACAAATTTTAGATAGTAGAGGTAATCCTACCGTAGAAGTAGATGTATTAACAGATGACGGTGCTTTAGGCAGAGCAGCCGTACCAAGTGGTGCTAGTACAGGCATACATGAAGCAGTTGAATTGCGTGATAATGACAAGAAAAAATATGTTGGAAAGGGTGTCTTAAAAGCGGTTAAAAATGTGAATACAGCTATTGCCGATGCCATTGTTGGCATGGATGTAACAGAGCAGGCTGCGATTGACCAAGCAATGATAGACTTAGATGGTACCCCAAATAAGGCCAAACTAGGCGCCAATGCTATTTTAGCAGTCAGCATGGCTGTAGCCAAAGCAGCAGCGGATGAAGCGTCTTTGCCATTGTATCGTTATGTAGGCGGCACCAATGCCAAAACATTGCCGATACCAATGATGAATATTTTAAATGGTGGCGCGCATGCAGACAATAAAATTGATTTTCAAGAATTCATGATTATGCCAGTTGGTGCCCCCTCATTCAGTGAAGGGTTGCGTTGGGGTGTAGAAATATTCCACACCCTCAAAGGCGTATTAAAGAAGAAAGGCTACAGTACCAATGTAGGCGACGAAGGTGGATTTGCGCCAAATATTCAAAGCAATGAGGAAGCCATTGAAACCGTATTAGAATCAATTCAGGCAGCAGGATACAAAACCGGTTCACAAATTGTGATAGCCATGGACGCCGCCAATAGCGAATTATGGGATGCTAAGAAGAAAAAATATGTATTCCACAAGAGCAGCGGTAAAGTGATGAGCAGCGATGAATTGGTGAAATTCTGGGAAAAATGGGTGAAGCAATATCCAATTGTTTCCATTGAAGATGGTATGGCAGAAGACGATTGGAATGGCTGGAAAGCGTTAACACAGGCAGTTGGCACCAAGTGCCAATTAGTAGGTGACGATTTGTTTGTAACCAATGTGGAACGCATACAGCAAGGTGTTGACAAGCATATTGCCAATGGCTTATTGGTTAAAGTGAATCAAATTGGCACCATTACTGAAACCATCAACGCAGTAACACTTGCACAACACAATGGTTACAATACCATTATGAGTCATAGAAGTGGCGAAACAGAAGATACCACAATTGCTGATTTAGCAGTAGCATTGAACTGTGGCCAAATTAAAACAGGTTCTGCATCAAGAACCGACCGTATGGCTAAATACAATCAATTGATTCGTATTGAAGAAATGTTGGGCGATACTGGCATTTATCCAAAAGGAAAAATTAAGTTCGGCAAATAATTGGAATACACTTTTGTGTACAAATCATACTTGGCAGATAAAGGTTTATCAGTACTTTTATCTGCCATTTTTTTATGAAGAAAGCAATACCATACCTTACCAATAAATATTTAATTGCGGCCATTCTATTTATTGTATGGATGTTGTTTTATGATCAACGTGATTATTTTCAGCAAAAAGAACGCAGGGACGAATTAAAAAAATTGGAACAAAAAAAAGCTTATTACGAGCAAGAAATTGAAAAAACCAAGAAAGAACTCTACGACTTACAGAACAGTCCTGCCGCCATTGAAAAATATGCCCGCGAGCGATATTTAATGAAGAAAGAAGGGGAAGATATTTTTATAGTTGAAGACACGACTACCCGAAAAAAATAATTCTTTACAATATTTTAATATTGATGCCGTTTTATAAAGGACCGTATCCTCTTGTTCACGCAGTAAACTGCTTATGAAACACTTTAAAGAAGAGGAATTGATTATGTACGTATACCAGGATTGCACGCCCGAGCTTACCAAAGCCATTGATACAGCTATATTAGAAGACGCAGAACTTAAAAAGCAAGTAGCATTGCTGCAACGTTCTAAGGATCAGCTAGATAAGATGAAGCTAAAATCGCCCTCTAAAAAATCAATTAAAGCTATTTTAGATTACGCGAGAAAAAAGGAAAATTAGAACTCCTTTTTCGCACTTTCATCCTACTTGTAACCCAAAGAGTAGGAGTAATAATTGAAAAAGCACACAAGATAAAGCTAACAATTGCAGAATTGGGAGTGGATAAATAATTAGCTGTAATAACCCAAATAACTGTCACCGACATTAGTGTGAAGATATTTTCAATCAACTTAATCATTATTTGTGTTTTTATGGATATTAAATTACTGATATTCTTGCATGGTAAATAAATTCAGCACTAATTTTAACAAAAGCTATTAGTTAAGATATTCACTCAAATTGAAAATGACCAAAAAACAACGCTACCAGGAAGTCATTGACTATTTTCAAGAAACAACTCCTGTTGCAGAAACAGAGCTATTATACGATAATCCTTTTCAATTATTGGTGGCTGTAATCTTATCTGCACAATGCACCGATAAGCGTGTTAACTTGACCACACCAGGTATTTTTAAAGTATACCCTACCCCACAAAAAATGGCGAAAGCCAGTTTTGACGATTTGTTTCCGCTTATCCGAAGCATTTCTTACCCCAACAACAAAACCAAGCATCTGATTGGCATGGCCAATATGTTATTGGAACAATTTGGGGGTGAAGTTCCTATGACGGTAGAAGAATTGGTAAAGCTTCCCGGTGTTGGTAGAAAAACAGCCAATGTGATTACCAGCGTAATTGATGAACAACCCAATATGGCAGTGGATACCCATGTATTTAGGGTAAGCCATCGAATGGGTTTAGTCAGCACAAAAGCCACCACCCCACTAGCCGTTGAAAAGGAATTAATCAAATATATTCCAGAAGAACTGGTACACAGAGCACATCATTGGTTAATACTACATGGCAGATATACTTGCTTGGCGCGAAATCCTAAATGTGATGAATGTGGGATAAAAAACAGTTGTTCTTTTTTTGGGAAACAAGAAAAGAAAAAAAGCAAATCAAATTAGCGTCGTGAAAAAAAATATCTGCATTGTTTTGCTATGTTGTTGTCAATTTGCAGAACTATCTGCGCAATCAATAAAAGCCAGCAATCTCCAAAAATCAGGCAACCCCATCATTGAAGGTTGGTATGCAGATCCAGAAGGTGTGATACTGAACAATCAATATTGGATATTCCCCACTTATTCTGCCAAGTATAAATCACAAGTTTTTTTAGACGCATTTTCTTCCACCAATTTAGTCAATTGGAAAAAACATGCTCGCGTACTAGATACCAGCATCATCAAATGGGCCTATATGGCCATGTGGGCGCCATCCATTGTGAAAAAAGACAATCAATATTTTTTATTTTTTTCTGCCAATGATATTCAAAGCAAAAAAAGAAACAGTGTGAAAGACGATCACAATGGAGGTATTGGAATTGCAGTGGCGCCTAATCCCGAGGGGCCATACAAAGATTATTTGGGTAAACCCTTGATCAATCAATTTTACAATGATGCTCAACCCATTGATCAGTTTGTGTTTCAAGATAAAGATGGAGAATATTATATCATGTATGGCGGATGGGGACGTTGCAATATTGCCAAACTCAACAAAAATTTTACAGCAATAGAACCATACCCCAACGGAGATTTGGTGAAAGAAATTACCCCCAAAGGATATATAGAAGGGCCAACCATGTTTATCAGAAATGGCACTTATTATTTGATGTGGTCAGAAGGAGGATGGACCAATGGAACCTATAAAGTGGCATATGCAAGATCAAACAATATCTATGGACCCTTCGAAAGAGAAAGCACTATTTTAGAAGCCGATACCTCCATTGCTACTGGAGCTGGCCACCACTCTGTGATGAATATTCCAGGCACTGATGAATGGTATATAGTATACCATCGAAGACCTATTCCCAATCTAGATAGAGACCATCGAGTTACCTGTATAGACAAACTTTATTTTAATACAGACGGTAGTATTCAGAAAGTGAAAATGACTTTTGAAGGAGTAGAGAAAAGATTACTCAATATTAAATAAGCTAGAATTAACCAAAGACGATTTCTTTGAAAGCAAAGAAATCGTCCAGGTTACTTTACCATGGCCTGCTACTGGGCTTATTGTTTCTTTTATCCCTTTAATTGGAAGAAATCCAAATCCATTGTCAAAAACATCAAAAAAATCTTTCCCATTAAACTTGGGAATCTTTGTTGAAGAATCAACTATGAGGAATACTTTTTCTTCCCCAGCAACACTCTTTATTAAGTAATCTCCAATAAATCCATTCATTGAATCTCTCTTAGTCTCAATTGAAACAGGATTTCTAGAATCTTGCATTTTAAATGAATGAATATTCCCATTACTACTTTTTACTTTTACAGATTGATTCTTAAAATCAGCAAGAGTAACTCTTGAAGAATCATTTTCAATGAATGATAAAATTTTATCTTCAGCTATTAAATAAGTTCTAATAGCAACATGCGAACCATCTTTATCTATTACTGTAATTTTGTAATTGCATTCCAAAACGGCTACATGCTGACTAAACAAAATTGTAGCAACTGATAAGAAGGAGATAAATAATGAAAGTTTAAGCCTCATTTGTTTATTTTATTTAGAAGCATTTTCATTACCTAAAATTAGTTGGAACTGTTGTAGTAATTCTTTTCATTACTAATTTAGGGGGTACTTACAAAATGACAATAAGAATTTTTAAACTCATGTTTATGATTTTTTGATAAACCCTTTAATAGCTTCGACTGTCATCCCAACAGACCAAAAATAGATTTCTGTTTTTGATTTCTCTTCAAAATACATTAGTGAACACTCCTCAATTCCATCTTCGCCTTTAGTTATCAAATACATCGTCTTTTTTTTCTCGTCAACTTCAACATCTTGACCACAAATTGGCGTAGTATTAACGATTTTATAAGTTTGTGTTCTTGATGGATCGCTATCAGAACGAGTTATTAATGTACCATTTTCTTTAAATTCCCAAATATATGTTGGGTTATCTTCTGCATACCAAACTCCAATAATATTCTTTTTCGTTTCAGTAATGTATTTGGGTTCTTGCGATATGGTATTTATCGTTTGATTATTAGCCTTAGAGTACACTACAACAACGGTTGTAATTACAACGAATACTAATAGACTAATGACTTTATTTTCACTTCGCACAAATTAATTCAGAACTAAATTAGGAATCGCATAATTATTAATTATAAATTGAAATTTCTTGATATAATATTATTCACTTACCGATATACTTTTTATAGTTTTTGTATTAATATCATATTCAAAATTTAAACTCATATCTAACTCGACATTATTATATGAGAGATTTAAAAAGACTTGTCCTTGAGGATTTTCTTGATCCTTCCAAGCAACAGGAAATAATTCCGCAACTAAATCTATACTATCTCCAACTTTAATTATTTTGTCGTTCGACATTGCAAAACAATAGTTATTATTAGTAAATATTATTCTAAATAATTCATTGTTTTGAAACCAAACATCTGCCCCGTTATAATTCAAATGCTTTAAATTACTTTGTAACATTTCATCAAACTCATTCACTATACTTATTGGGTTTCCAAATTTTGTTATAAAATCTCTCTCATCTAATAAAATTGAATTTTTAGAATATTGACTAGATAATGGTTTTAAATCAAACTGCTCAATTCTCAATAAACTAAGAATACTTGTTCTATTTTCAATAATTTCATTTCTTTGACTTTTTGCAATAAAAAAGATTGATACAGTTATAAACAATAATGTACTTAATATTAATTTTATTTTCATATATTAATTTTTTTAAAATTATTGACATGGGTTACCATTACTTACACCTGCACTATTAAATTTAGTAGAAATATAATTTTCAGGGTTTTTTATTATACCATTTTCTCTAACCTCAAGATGAACATGCGGATATTTGACATTGAATGCATTCCCAGTTCTGCCACTAAGAGCAATTAAATCACCCTGTTTAATAACATCATTCTTTTTTAGAGATGAAGAATTTAAATGAGCATATAAAATAGTTAATTCGTCACCATTGCTTTTTGTCGTTTTAATTTCAATGTAATTTCCCCAGGAAAATTTATAATCAAGGGGCAAATTAGCAATAATCCTTGTTACAACACCACTGTAAATGGCATATAGAGGAGTATTAGGAACAGCGTATATATCAAGGCCATAATGAGGTTTTGGTTCTCCACTTTTATATTTTCTTGTTAATCCGAAACGTCCTCCATTTATATTTGAAGCACTTGAAGGTGCAATCGTAGGATTGCTAATAACATCCCCCGGACATGGAACTTTCTTTTCAGAAGAACCACCCCCACTTCCGCTTGAAGGCGGTGTTGGAGGCCAATTTAGATCATCAGCAGTATCGGCTCCAGAACCACCAAAACAACCTGCTTTAAATTCACCACTAGAACTAATTATAAAGTAACAATCAACTGAGTTTGGCCCCGTCGCTTCACATCTAAGACTAACAACTGGCTTTTCCGTAAAGTAAGAAACACAAGAATATGAATTAGATTTCACATCACTTTGCGATGAGATAGCATTTGCCCAAGTTTGATTTTCAGCTAATTTCAGTGCAATCAGGTTGTTGTTTGCGCTTTCCCTGAACCAAATATTGACCAGTTCATTCTTCAGATTCCTGAAAGACTCAATTGTACCAGTTTTTGTTTCATTATTTGCTTTTAACGTTAGGCTTTTCTGTACCACTTTTATGGCACCTTCAATTTGACCACTAATCGTTCGCAGCATCAAGTAGAACGCTACATCAACTTTTGTGTCTGAATTGTTAGACCGAAGCTCTCCTTTGTTTGCTTCTCCAAACATAAAGGGTACTTCTGTATATACTATGCCATCAATATCATAGGTCTTAACTTGTGACCAGTTCAATTGCCCAGCTTTTGTTTCTCCATTGACGCCTTTAAACTGTAAGACACCATTTTTATACCCCTCACCATTTTGCTTGAGCCATTCTTTTAATTCAGTGTGTTGTTCAACTTTTGCGACGTCATGCTTTTTACATGCGACCATAAGAATTACAACAAAAAAAATAAATATATTTTTTAATTTCATTTTGAATGATTTAATTAAATACTAT
>ERZ795056.3437-NODE-3437-length-17022-cov-7.159486_pt1 | contig 17022 bp, 6 predicted proteins | sample MGYA00375140_ERZ795056 | MGnify/ENA primary metagenome ERZ795056 (study PRJEB30185, sample SAMN05720227) | activated sludge metagenome | isolation source: Anaerobic digester | place: USA | collected 2015-03-09 ... | reverse complement strand
CAGCGACGATAGCCACTTAGCGGACTATGAAGCTCCGTTTACATAGGGAGTGAACTGCGTCCGTTCTTAGCTCTAAGTGCTGCAACTCCTACGCCCCGCTTTTGTAGGAGCTGCAAGCTCCTGAGCATAAAGGAAGCAAGGCACAGCTCGCGCTACCTACCTAGACCTTCACGCAGCGCGCAAGTGTTGGGTCGTGTCTACAAGCAGTGAATGCCTGCGCTTCACGCTGCTACAATGAAGGCACGAAAGCGGCACTTGCTTACCGAGAGCGCTCAAACTTGCACGGCCTCATCCGGGGAGCAAAAAAACATCGTTCCGCGAAAATCCTCGTCGAGTAGCAAGCACTTCGCGGTTATTACGGAACGATGTTTCTGCGCTCAGCCTCTGTGCAGACGTTATCCGGCTAAATACTAGCCATCATCTCTTTCGACGCTGCCCGCGCTGCGCTTAGGGCCTACGGAGCGATTGCGTAGCGATTGGTGGGGTGAACGTTGGGGGCGGAAGCTCAGCTCCAACTGCTCCAGTGGCTTCGCCAGTCGTAGAGGAATCGGATGTTCTCACTGGGCTTGCAGCGCTTCTGCTAAGACCTCCGATGGTTGGAAGCAGCGAATAGGAATTCTGAACGGACAGAAAGTAGCAAGCCGGTAGGGAATCCAGATAGGGAAGGTGGGAGGCACGAAAGGGAGAAGATACCTAACTAGCGGAAGGGGGAGCTGAGCGCGCAGAAAGGGAGACTATGCTGCGTGTTCCTTGCTGGTGCTAAAAGTATCCGCGAAGGAAGGAAGGGAATCGGTAGGAGTCGCTTAGGAGTCCGTAGAGGTCGCAGCTACTAGACGTAGGCGACCATCAGGTATCTTCGCGAAAGCGAACATGGAACTCGCAAGAGAGGCGTCCCATGCCGCTGCGCGATTCCTTGTTGCGTACCACCTGGAAGTCCTTGGCACCCACCATCGCCAGCACCTGCTCGAGGTACGCGTGGACCACCATGAACATTACGCTAGAGGAGGTCTCCAGATCGCGCATCTGGATCGTAAGTTCGTGCTGACTGCCGGAAACCGTCAGCGGGCCAGCCGACAGCGAGCCCGAATCGAAGTACGCAGACCAAATGCTCTGCATTTTGCCAAGCACGGTAGTTGGCTTGGCGTTTAGCACATAGGGTCGATAGATAGTCTGGAAGTCGCGTTGGCAGATGACGCGAAGGAGTCGTTTAAACTGGTTCTCATCTCTGTTGGCAAGGCGCTCGAAGATGGCTTGGAGAAAGGGACTCCAGGCATCAAGACTGACCCACTCGATCGCCATCAGAGTTCGTCGGAGCAGGTGCTGGGTCTCGATCGGACATCCAGACAGTAGCTCGTCATAGCGCTTGACCCCTGCGACCTCGCGAACGACAGCCATGCAGTTTAGTAGGGGGGCACCTTTGATCGATGTCGGCATTACAGGCACTTCATTATTGCACTCTTATAGTCGGGATGGAAGCTCCATTTATGCGAGCCAGCCAGCCCCCAATGCTGTCGAGGTCCGTCATGTACTTTCCTAGTGATTGTAGCTCCTGATGGGAAGCGCGCGGCTTGCACAGAAGACTCAAGTCGTCATCCGATGATCCGTTCCTTGCTGCGTCTTAGCACCAGAGACATCCTCCTTTTGCGTATGCGTGATTCTCCCTTGAGTCTCCGGTAGCGGCCTCAGTGGATAGACACGACCGGCTAGTTGTGAAAAAATGATCAGGGGTGATTTCTCTTTACAGAGATACAGCTGCTGCTGGTGCCCCTGACAGTCGCTTTCTTGCATGAATGCGCGAGCGTTGATCAGGAGTGTGCGGATGAAACAGACGGCGCCAGCTACAAGTCAGCAACCCAAGTTCTAGTCCTATCACCAGTGGGTCATTTATCGCTTGGGACCGCGAGCCCAGTCGTTCCTTGAAAACCATAGTCAGCTAGGGGATCTGATGAGCACACTAATTTCGCTTGTGGACCGCAGCTACCAGCTCCTTGAACAGCTTGGTGAGGGAGGGATGGGAGCGGTCTTTCGAGCGATCCAGTTAGTCAACAAGCAGCCTGTTGCACTGAAGCTGGTTGCTGCGCATGTCGCGCGGGACGGAAACTCTACGCCTCCTAGCTATGCTGAGGCTGGGTTTGAAACCCGTATGGCGCTGGCTCGTGAGTTTCAGACTCTGGCATCGCTTCATCACCCCAATGTGATCCGGGTCCAAAGCTATGGATTTGATGATCGACGGGGTTCCTACTTCACGATGGAACTACTCGAGCGAGCGAGCTCGATACTGAAGGCCGACTTCTCGGGCGTCACTGAGAAAGTTCTACTGGTTGCGCAGGTTCTGCGCGCACTTTCCTATATTCATCGGCGAGGGGTCATTCACAGAGACATCAAACCAGGAAACATTCTGGTGGTTCGTGGTGAGGTCAAGCTCCTTGATTTTGGCATCGCTGCGCAGCAGGCAGAGCACAGCGAGCTTGCGGGCACGCTTCAGTACATGGCTCCGGAGCTCCTCCATGGCGCGTCACCGAGCATCCAGTCAGATTTGTATGCGGTGGGTCTGATCCTGCATCAGCTTCTTACTGGTAGCATTCCGACAACGAAGGAAGCCGCAAGCGATGGTGCTTCTGGCGTTCACGATACCGATGCTGCAGCGCCTTTGGCTTCCGCAGATCTTGCACCTGCTTCCGCTTTAGAAACTGGCTCTGCGTTTTCACTAGCAGAGGAAAAGTTCTCGCTAACAAAGGCGCTGGATTCCTTTTCCCTTGATAGCCCCCTTTCCGGTGAGACAAGCGAAGAAGAGCTAGTCCTTGGGGTTACAGGTCCGTTAGCAGAGGTCGTGGGCAAGCTCCTGCGCCGCCGACCTGAGGAGCGATATCAGGATGCCGATTCCGTGCTGCGTGATCTATCGGCAGCGATAGGAGTTGACATTCCTAATGAGACCACGGAGACGCGGGAGAGCTTCCTACGTGCGACCGTTCTGGTCGGACGCGAGGCCGAGCTTGCCGAGCTGCGCGAACGCCTGCAGCAGAGCAAGCAGGGACGCGGTGGGGCGATGCTTGTCGGCGGCGAAAGCGGAGTTGGCAAGTCACGGATTCTGTCAGAGCTACGGACGCTGGCCTTGGTCCACGGCTTCTGGGTGGCCGAAGGGCAGAGTGTCACTGAAGGTGGTTCTTACTATCAGGAGTGGCTGCAGCTGCTGCGTTCCTTGTGCTTGCGCGTAGAGGTCTCTGATAGCGAAGCGGCTGTTTTGAAACCGATGCTATCGGATATTGAGGAGCTGCTTTTTCGGCGGGTTGCAGACCCCCCTCCTATTAAACCGGAGGAGGTTCAGACGCGCCTCCTTTCCACGTTGCGCAGCCTGCTGGGGAAACTGAGCAAGCCATGCTTGATCATCTTGGAAGATCTGCACTGGGCACGCAGCGAGAGCCTTGCAATGCTCAAGGAGCTGACCCAGGAGTTAGACCAGCTGCCAATACTTATCGTCGGTACTTACCGCACCGATGAGAGTCCGCAGCTGCCTGCCCAGCTACCTAGTATGTCTACGATGCTACTGAATCGGCTGGGCCGAACACAGATTGCATCGCTTAGCGAGAGCATGCTTGGTACCTCGGGATTGCAGCCGGAGCTTGTTCGCTATCTAGAGCGTCAGACCGAGGGCAATGTCTTCTTCCTGATCGAAGTTGTCCGGGCACTTGCTGAAAACGCGGGCGAGCTGCGTCGTATCGGGGAAGGAGAGCTACCGGAGCTCCTACTAACTGAGGGCATTGGACGCATCGTCGCGCGCCGCGTCGAGCGGGTACCGCTGAGCTATCGTCCCTTGCTGCAGTTTGCAGCGCTGTTTGGTCGCAAGCTGGACCTGGCCGTTGTCAGTCACGCCTTCCCAAACCTGCCACTGCGCTCAGTGCTGATTCAATGTGCCAACCTTGCGGTGCTGGAAAGTCAGGGAACTGACTGGCGCTTTGCTCACGACAAACTACGCGATGGCATCCTGCGGCAAATTCCAGCGGAGCAGCGCGCATCCTTGCACCGTCAAGTTGCAGAGAGTATCGAGGCTGTCTACAGCGCTGAGGAGCGGACCAAGCATAGCTCACTGCTGGCCTATCACTTCGCCCAAGCCGGTCTTCCGGAGCGCGCTCTTGCCTACTATCTGCAAGCTGCTGCTGATGCGACGCGGCTCTGCTTGTATGCAGAGGCGCGGACCTGCCTCAGTGGGGCCCAGGCTGTTCTGTCGCAGCTGGAAGACACCGCGGACCGTCGGCGCTTGCGAGTAGACCTGCTGCTGCAGCAGATTCAGACCTCGCTGCTAACGGACAAGCTAGACCAGCAAATTGAGCGAACAAACGCGGCTCAGCAGCTCCTTACTTCGCTGACCGGGCCTGCTGGTCCCGAGCGTGAAGACCGTCTGCGCAGCGCACGCCTGCACTACTACCTGGGTCGCGCTTATCACTACGCGGGTCAACCTGGTGAAGCCATCAAGCGCTACCAGCTTGTGCTTCCCGTGGCGCAGGAATTCGAGGATCAGGAGCTGCTGGTACTTCCTGCATATGTGACAGGTATCGCGCTGTGCATGCAGGGAAGTAATGCCAAAGGATCAGCACTCCTGGGCAAGGCTGTGGGGCCGATGGAGCGACTTGGGAATGCTTTTGATTGGCTCCGCGGCGTCCTCTTTTATGGCCTAACACTCGGCGCATCTGGACGATATCGGGAGGGCTTGGCCGAGATGAACCGTGCCTTCGTACACGCGCAACGCATCGGTCAACCATCGGTTTTAGCCATGTGCCAGCTCATGTTTAGCGCCCTGTATCGGACCGCTGCTGATTGGTCCGCGACGGTTGATGCGGCACAAAAAACGGTAGAGCATGCGACTCAGTCTGGGGACAAGGTCTATCTTTTTGCTGGGGGGAGTTGCCTGGCGTGGGCAGAGAGCTACCTCGGCCAACATCAGCGAGCCGACGAGCATCGCAACCAAGCGCTGGCCATTGCGCGTGAGATGGGCGGAAGGATGATCATCTCTGACTGGTTTGATGCAGCGGATGGGGAGCGTGCAATCCTGGCCGGTCAGCCAGAGCTGGCGCTGGTACGGGCAAGAGCGCAGGTGGAGCAGTCACGCGCAGCCGGTCTGCTGCTCTCGCATGGCGTGGCGGCGCGCGCCTGCGGCACTGCGGTGGCGCGCATGGGCGGTGCACCAGCAGAGTTTGATGCGCACTTCCATGAGAGCCTGGAGGTGCTAGGGCGCGGCGACAACCTCCTGGATATGGCTCAAACCGAGCAGTGGTGGGGGCGGGTATACCTGGAGCGCGGCGAGCGGGAAGCGGCCCGCAAGCATCTGCTATTAGCAAACGAGCAGTACCAGAGCAGCGGCCTTCACGTAGCAATGGCGGAAGTCGCGCAGCTTCTATTAAGTATATAATCCAATTCTGCGCTGCTGGTGGCTCTGTGTTGATGTCTGTGTGTTTAATTATTCGTCATTAATGCGAATTTTTGTGTAGGTACATAAGGTATGAAAAAACCTGGGGAACGCTCAATTGCCATCATCGGCATGAGCTGTCGCTTTCCTGGTGCAGAGAGGCTTCGTGACTTCTGGGGGCTGCTGCGCTCTGGGAAGGATGCGATTACCGACATTCCTACCAGTCGCGAGGGCATGCACGGTTACCTCGCGACAACCTCAGCTACCCGGGGGCGGAGCAACAGCCGACAGGGGGGCTTTATTGGTGATATCGACGCCTTCGATTATTCACTATTTGGCATCTCGCGTCGCGACGCCCTAAGCATGGACCCGCAGCAGCGGATTCTGCTTGAGCTGGCTTGGATGGCACTCGAAGACGCAGGAATTCCTACTTCGTCTTTGCGCGGTAGCTGCACAGGCGTCTTTGCCGGTGTTTGCTATAACGATTATAACGATATCCAACTACAAAATCCCCGTGATTTTGATGTCTACCGGATGGTTGGTGGCACGCGCAGTATGCTGTGCGGACGAATTTCGCACCTGCTGGGTCTGTCTGGCCCAAGCCTTACGGTCGATGCTGCGTGTGCTTCGTCGCTGGTGGCAGTACACCTCGCCCTGGCGAGCCTCCGCAGCGGTGAGAGCGAACTGGCGCTTGTTGCTGGCGTAAACTTGCTGCTTCACCCGCTGATCAGCATCGGCTTCTCGCAAGCGAACATGCTGTCACCGGATAGTCGCTGCAAGGCTTTTGCTGATCGCGCCGACGGCTTTGTACGAAGCGATGGCGCCGGACTCATCGTGCTAAAGCCACTGGAGCGTGCGCTCTTAGATGGCGACCGTATCTATGCCGTCCTGCGCGGATCGGGGGTTAGTAGCGATGGGGGTAGCGACGGACCACTGATGACGCCCAGCGTGCAGGGGCAAGCGCTTGCGTTGCGTGCGGCCTACGCCGATGCCGAGATTGATCCGGCTGCCGTCAGCTATGTGGAAGCGCACGGAACGGGAACCCCGGTGGGAGACCCCGTGGAAGCGCAGGCTCTTGGGGCGGTTTTATCGTCGGGACGACGCACGGACTGCAAGATTGGCTCGGTCAAGACCAACATCGGTCACACGGAAGCTGCTGCGGGGATGGCGGCACTTATCAAGACCGCCCTGTGCTTGCACGAAAGGACCCTGGTACCTAGCCTGCACTGCGACTTGCCCAACCGGAATATTCCGTGGCAAGCGCTGCGACTTGTGGTTCAGCGCGCGACCGAGTCCTGGAGCAGCCAGGACGGACCCCGCACCGCAGGCGTAAGTTCCTTTGGTCTTAACGGAACCAATGCTCATGTTGTTCTCACCGAGTCGCCCGCGGCCCAGCCGCAGGTCCACGTGTCAGAGAACGCGACCTCCTCGGCCTGCGCGAAACTGCTTACGATTTCAGCTCACACTTCCGAGGCCCTTAGCGCTCTGATGCTGGCCTACCGTGAGCAACTGCTTGAGCGTGAATCTGGACAATCCGTCGACCTCGCCGGCTTCTGCGCAGCGGCAGCACTTCGCCGTTCCCATCTTGGACAGCGTTTGGCGGTGGTCGTCAAAGATAAGCAGGACGCAGCAGCAAAGCTGCTTAGCCTAGCCAGTGGCCAAGAAACCGCGCTGGCAAGCTGCGGACAAGTTGCGCTGACGCCGCTGCCCTTGGTCTTTTTGTATTCGGGGCAGGGCTCGCAGTGGGCGGGCATGGCGCGTCGTCTGTACGCTGTTTCAGAGACTTTTCGTGCGGCGATAAGTCGATGCGATGCTGCATTTGTACGCTGCGGCAGCGCTGCTATCGGGGCGCGACTCTTTGCAGAGCCAGCGCAAGAACCCGTCGAGATCCATGTCATCCAGCCCGCTCTGTTCGCAATCCAAGTTGCAGTGACCGCGGTGTTTGAGCAGCTGGGACTGGTGCCAGATATCGTTGTTGGCCACAGCATGGGAGAGGTGGCCGCAGCGTATGTAGCAGGAGCGCTTGACCTGACGGATGCTGCCCGCATTATCTGTCTGCGGAGTCAGCTCCTTCGCAGCAAGAGCGGTCAAGGTGCGATGGCCGTGCTCGACTTGTCACTGCGCGAAGCAGAGCAGCTGCTGGTTGACTCAGGCTTTGCTGACCGGGTCTCTGTCGCCGTTTCCAGCAGCGCAAAGTCGACCGTGATTGCAGGCGAGCCGGTAGCAGTGCGCAGCGTGGTCGATCGACTCCTTGCGCGGGAGGTCTTTGCGCGGCTAATCCAGGTCGATGTCGCATCGCACAGCCCACAGATGGATGACTTGCGACAGCGACTTCTAGAAGGACTCGCAGGCATCGTTCCGCGGCCACTGGCAAAGACCATGATCTCCACGGTCACAGGGCAGCGACTGATGGGGCCGGAGCTTGTCGCTGAGTACTGGGTCAGGAATCTTCGGCAGCCAGTCTTGCTCGCACCGGTGCTCGACTCTGTGCTGCGGGCAGCGGAGAGCTCGCTAGTTGAGATCAGTCCGCATCCGCTACTACTTACTGCCGTGCAGCAGGCCCAGCACGAGCATCAGCGGCAACAGCCCGCGCTGGCCGCGTTGAGAAAGCAGGAGGACGACTGGGAATGCCTACTTAATACTGTGGGAGCGCTGCACTCCCGTGGACACCGGGTTGCGCTAGAGCGTCTCTTTCCGCAGGGCGCGCCCGCCGTATCCCTGCCACCGTATCCTTTTCAGCGCGAGCCGTGCATCGATGAGACCGCGCCCAAAACGCTACTCACAACAGAGACCGCACTAAGCGGCGCTGCTGATCCTTGCTTAGGAACACCGCTTTACCTTGCTGCGGTGACCTCAACGCGAATCTGGCAAATCGACAGAGATCACGGACTGCTTCGTTCCTTCGCGGACCATCGAGTACTTGGTGATGTGGTGGTACCTGGTGCTGCGACTGTTGCGTGGGCGCTGGCTGCTGCCCAGCGCGCTGGGCTTCGCGATTATGCGGTGGAGGATGCAGTCTTTTCACAGATCTTGTTTGTGCCGTCCTCCCACGATCTGAAGATCCAAGTTGTGTTAAGCGACCAGCAAGCAAACACCAAGCGGCTGCAGGTTTTTTCCGCACTAGCCACTGGTGGTGCTACAGCAAGTTGGCAGCTGCATGCCGAGGCTGCTCTGCGCCCAGCGCGGCTTACTCGGAAGGCACAATTCCTAAACATAGAAGCACTCCGCTCCGGCTTACATACTAAAAGGGAGAGCGCAACGATCTATCGCACGCTAGCCCGCATGGGACTGGACTACGGAGACGGCTACCAGTGGCTGGCTCACGCTGACATCGGTGAGGGTGACGCGCTTGCAGAAATCGCAGCGACAAAAGTAGCCAGAGCTGCGCTTGATGTCGCTTGGGCGGGGCCGTCGCCACCACTGCTTGATGCTTGCTTGCAGGTCTTGGTGCTGGCTGCTTTGGGCCAGTCAGGCACCAGCGACCGCTCAGGAAAGGAGAGCGGCTATCTCCCCGTCAGCATTGAGGCCGTGCGCGTGCGTGGCGACTTGAAGGAGGGCCGATTCTTTTACGCGCAGACACGACCCGCCGATTCCGATTCCTCACAAGATGCTGCTTCAGGTCGCGTGACGGGTGATGTCTGGCTGCTGTCTCAAACTGGTGAAGTTCTGATGGAGGTCGCGGGAGCAAGCGCACAAGCACTGCAGCAAACAAGAGCTCAGGTTGACGAGTGGCAGCTACGCTTTAGACCGCACGCACTTAATCGCAGCCAACAGCAATCGCATACGCTGCAGTCAGGAATCGCCACCGGTAGTGGCTACTATCTGCTGATTGGTGGCGAAGACAGGTTGGTCGCGCAGCTTGCGGAACGACTCCTTGCGGTTGGTAGTCGCTGTATCTGCGTTCAGCCTGGACCCCGCTTTCATCGCAAGGCCGCAGATCATTTTGAAGTGGCAGTCACCGTTGGTGCAGACTGGCAGCGGCTTGAGCAACAGCTGGCAGCGGATTCTGCAGGCCCCTGCGCTGGCGTGGTTTACCTTTTAGGTCTTGATGCAAGGGTTGGTCATGACTCCTCAATCAGCGAATTCGGGCATGCTGTGGATGCTGGCTGCGTCGGGTTACTGAGCTGGCTTCAGGCGCACAGTCAGCGTGTTGCTGCGAACTTGGGAGCGGGAAAGAACCGGGTTCTAGTGGTGACACGAGCAGCCCGCGCCGTCGTGGCGTGTGAGCCAACGCAACCTCTGCAAGCCATGCTCTGGGGCTTTTCCGGCGTAATTGCAAGCGAGCATCCAGAGCTACAGGTGCAGCGCATCGATGTAGATAGCACTACGGCTAAGACTCCCAGTGCGATGGCTGCAGTTTTGTACGAGGAGCTGGCGAGCAACGACCCAGAGCACACCATCGCTTGGCGCGGCAGTGTGCGTTATGCGGCACGACTCACCCCATGCTCTCCAGATGAACCAGCTTTGGTTCCAGCAGTTGCGGTGCGCGGTGATGCAACCTATGTCGTCACCGGTGGTCTGTCGGGATTGGGCTTGCAAGTGGCCGGTTGGCTTGCGGCGCAGGGAGCCAAGCGACTGCTGCTTCTAGGACGACGCGCGCCAGCAACAGAGGCAGAACAGACCCTGGAGCTGATACGGCAGCAGGGAGCCGAGGTCATTGTTGCGCTAGTCGATATAACAGATGCGGACGCGCTTCAGACCGTACTGAAGCAGAGCACGAGTACCGCATTCCCTCTGCGCGGCATCATCCATTCCGCTGCTGTTCTAGAAGACAACATCCTACTGACCCTGCAACCAGAGCAGCTGCTGCGGGTGCTAGCGCCTAAGGTCCTCGGAGCGCTGCAGCTGGAGCAGCTGACCCGTACCACCGAGCTGGACTTTTTCGTGGTCTTTTCTTCCGTGGCTGCCGTGCTGTCAAACCCTGGGCAAAGTAGCTACTGTGCTGCCAACGCATTCCTTGATTCCTTAGCCGAAGCAAGACTGGCAAGTGGGAAGTGTGCGCTGAGTATCGCGTGGGGGCCTTGGGCTGCAACTGGACTTGCCGCCCGCGGTCAGCTCGGGGATCGACTGTCCGCTCGCGGCCTAAAAAGCCTGCAGCCGGACGATGGGCTGCAAGCCTTAGCGCGACTGCTGCTTTCCGGTAGCAGTACCTGTTGTCCTGTGGTTGCAAACCTTGATGTAGAGCGCTGGCTAGAGACTGCAAACATCCGCGACGAAGCACTCTTTTGCGAGGCACGAGTCACTAAAGCAGGAGCTGTGCAGCCGCTTAAGGAACCAAGCACACTGCCAGCTGTGCCGAAAAATTCCGCTACCCCAGACAGCTTACGAGCGGAGCTACAGGCGCTATCCGGAGCGAGTCGCCAGCAGAGACTAACTGCGGTGCTGCAGGACTTCGTGGCGAAGATTCTAAGAACGACAGCCAGCCAGCGCGGCCAGCTGGCGCTAGAGCTACCGCTGACCCGACTGGGGCTAGATTCTCTGATGGCCGTCGAGCTGCGAAATCGCATCGATGCCGAGCTCGGCGTCAGAGTGCCCCTGTCCCTTGTCATGCAAAACGGAACCATCGGCTTGATTTCAGAGCGCGTCCTACAGGAACTTCCAGCCGCGATTGAAGTGTCTGCGCAGTCTGAGGTATGGGAGGAAGGTGAGCTGTGAACCCGCGTAATGACACTTCCGATTACCTAGTACCTTTGCGATAGGATGCGCTTATGTTTTTCCAACAAACGCTTGGCCGTGCTGTTCGATTGTTCCCTCATGCGACTGCGACTATTGACGGAGAGCGCCGACAGTCGTTCATCCAGCTTCATGCGAGCACCCTGCGCCTTGCGGCCTGGCTCGCAAGTGAAGGCCTTTGCCCTGGCGACCGTGTTGCGGTCCTGCTACCAAACAGCCAGGAGTGCCTGGAGCTGACCTTCGCCTGCGCGTACCTGGGCCTGGTGCTGGTGCCGCTCAACTTTCGACTGGCCGCTGTTGAGCTAGATGCGATTCTGGCTGACTGCCAGCCCAAGGCGCTGTTCTCGCATGTGGATCTACCGATTCCGAGCTATCCCGTGCCAGTGCAGGTCAGGGTCGGACAGGCTGCCCTCCCAGGTAGCTCCACCGCGCTGCCAGACCCCATTTATGATCCACACAGCATCCTTGGGCTTTTTTATACCAGTGGGACTACGGGCAAGCCCAAAGGAGTCATCCTTACGCACCTGAATCACATCGCAAATATGCTGCAGTGCGGAGCCAACTATCAGTTTCGTCCGGGGGATGTGTTTCTGCATGTTGCTCCACTGTTTCACATGGCCGCATTTCAGCTGCTGCCACCAACGACCAGTCACGGAGCTGCGCAAGTAACGCTGCCGCGCTTTGACCTTGAAGCGCTGTGCACCACGATTGCGCGCGAGCAAGTCACCCACACGGCCATGATTCCGACGATGCTGAACTTTCTGACGCTCTATCCAGCTTTGAGTCGTCATAACTTGCGCAGTCTGCGCTGCATCATGTACGGAGGCTCCTCGATCGCGCCTGAGGTCGTTGCGCGTTGCCGCGAGATGCTGCCAGGCTGTCAGCTCGTGCAGGGCTACGGAATGACCGAGACGGGGCCTATCATGACCATGTTACAAGACCCAGATCACTCCGGGCCCCGCGTGCTCTCTTGCGGTCAGGTGGTGCCCGGTGTTGAGCTGCGAATTGTTGATGAGCAAGGTGTCACAGTTCAGCGCGGGCAGCGAGGGGTCGTGCATGCACGTGGACTCTCTGTTATGCCGGGATACTGGAACAAGCCGGAGGAGACCGCAGCCGCGCTACGCGATGGCTGGATGAACACCGGTGACATCGCTTATGAAGACGCGGACGGATACATCTACATCGTCGACCGCCAGAAGGACATGATCATCACCGGCGGCGAGAACGTCTACCCGACCGAGGTCGAGGTGGCGCTCTACGGACATCCAGCAGTGAAAGAGGTCGCGGTGGTGGCCGCGCCCGATCAAAAGTGGGGAGAGCTAGTAGTCGCCTGCGTTCATCTGAAGCCCGGTCAGTCTGTCAGCGAAGAAGAGCTGAAGCAGTTTTGTCGCGAGCGACTGGCCGGCTATAAAGTTCCAAAGCGGTTCGAGTTTTCCGCTGCGGAGCTTCCCAAAGGTGGCACCGGAAAGATCCTGCGCCGGGAGCTTCGCGCCCGTTACTGGCAAAACCAGGAGCGCAACGTTCACTAGCCTTAGCAACATAGCACCCTGGCTTCTTGGCAGCGTCGATCATTGGGGGATGAGATTTTGACCGCTCAAGAACTGATTGCCTATCTGGTTCGCCAAGAAGTCCAGCTGTGGGTCGAAGGCGACAAGCTGCGCTACCGGGCCAAGCGATCCTCACTACCTGCGGAACTCCTGACGCTATTGAAAGAGCACAAGTCCGAGCTTGTTGCACAGTTACGTACTGCCAAGCCCGCGATAGCGGACAGAGTTCCGCTTTCCTATTCCCAAAAGCTGTTCTGGATCTTGCATCAGCTGAATCCGGCGAGCCTGGCGTACAACGTCGCCTTTGCGATATCACTGCATGGCCCGCTCAAGCTGCCAGTACTAAAAGAGGCGCTGCGGCTACTACTTTCGCGCCACCCTATCTTGCGGACTCGATTTGTTCTGCAAGACGGTACTCCGTGGCAAGAGCTTGCCCCAGATGCGCTGGCTGCTGTCGAGGTCAAGCACGTCGCATCGCTGTCAGACGAGGCGCTTTTGGGGCTGCTCTACCAAGATGCCTGGCGCCCCTTTGCTCTTGGAAGTGCGGTCCCTGTTCGGCTTTCTCTTTACCAACGCTCTGATCAGGAAGCGGTGTTGCTGATCTGCTTGCATCACATCTTGGTGGATGGCAGCTCTGTTCACATCATCCTGCGCGACCTTGAGGAACTATACCGAAAGGTAGAGCTTCGGCAGCCCCTGCAGGAGACAACTCTCGCCGCGACCTATTCCGATTTCGTGCATTGGCAGCATCAGCTGGTGCACTCAGCGGCTGGGGAGGCGCAGCTAAGCTACTGGAAGGAGGCGCTCAACGGAGAGCTCTCGCCGCTTCAGCTACCGACCGACTGGCCTCGTCCTCCGGTACGTAGCGAGCAAGGCTCAAACCTCTCGGTCACCATCGAATCGACGGTGGCCAAAGAACTGCGAGCCTTGGCGACGCGGTTTGACGCCACTCCGTTTCATATCCTGCTGGCAGCGTTCTCTGTGCTGCTCTCTAGGTACAGTGGTCAGCAGGACTTTGTGATCGGGACGCCGTTTCACGGTCGCAGCGATTCTAGATTTCAGCAGCTTGTCGGCTGCTTCGTTAACACCATCCCACTGCGCATACAGCTTCATCCTGAAGCGTCCTTTAGTAGCCTTGTCGCCGAGCTGCGCCAGCGCTGTGTTTCCGCGCTTGCGAATGGGGACTATCCGTTTCAGCAGCTGGTAGAGCGCATCCATCCGGCGCGAGATCCCGGCAGGACTCCGCTGTTCCAGGTCATGATGGCCTATGAGAATTTTTCCGGCATGAACCTACTGCGTGCAGATAGGGGCGAGGCTGGCTCAAGGGTCACTGGTGCCGCAGCTAAGGGAGTAAATTGGGAGCTGCTGCCGCTCACCCAACCAGGCGGTCAGTTCGAGCTCACTCTGACGGCCAGCGAGGTTGGCCCTGACCTTTTGTGTACACTTTCTTATCGTTCTGATCTGTTTGCGCGGGCCACCATCGCTCGCATGCTGGAGCACCTGACTCACTTGCTCCGCAGCGCTGTGCAAGATCCCGAGCGCACGGTCGGCTCACTCCCAATGCTGTCGGAATCCGAGCGACATCAGATCCTAGTGACGTGGAATCAGACCGCGGCTCCCTATCCGCAAGACAAGTGTATTCAGCAGCTTTTTGAAGAACAGGTAGAGCGGACTCCCAACGCCATCGCTGTGGTCTACGATCAGCAGCAACTGACCTACCGAGAGCTTAACGCGCGAGCCAATCAGCTGGCGCACCACCTGCGCAGTCTCGGCGTCGGCCCAGAGGTCTTGGTTGGGCTCTTTATGCAGCGGTCGGTGCAGCTTGTGGTCGGAATCCTTGGGATTCTTAAAGCCGGTGGTGCGTATCTGCCGCTCGATCTTTATGCCCCGCCCAATCGACTGCTCGCTATGGCCAAGGACGCGGGCTTGCGTGTGATTCTTTCGCTTACTCAGACCACTGCTCCGCCTTGGCTGACAAGTCTTCCAGCTGTTCAAGTGGTCGACTTTGCTAGTGAGGAGGTCGTTCAGATCCTGCACTGCGCCTCTATCGACAACCTGCGGCTTGCGCAGGATTCTCGGTCACTGGCCTATGTTATCTACACCTCTGGGTCAACAGGGGTGCCCAAGGGAATCGGCATCGAACATCGCTCTGTGGCGAATTTGGTAGCGACGCATCAGCACCCGGATTTTGGTGGTCCACCGCAGCGTGTGGCCTTGATGGCCTCTGTCGTCTTTGACTTCACGGTCAAGCAGCTGTTTGGTGCCTTGCTCTACGGTCATGCGCTGTATGTTGTGCAGGAAGACATCCGCCGCGATGGTGCGTTGCTTTTGCACTACCTTCGCCAGCACCAAATACACGCCTTCGACTGTACGCCATCGCTGCTGCAGCTGTTGTTGACAGCTGGTTTAGCAACGGCAAGGGGCTTGGTGCTACGCACTCTGCTGTGCGGTGGGGAGCCACTAACCAGAACACTCCTGCTTGCGCTGTATGAGGGCTCAGAGCGCAAGCAGCTGCGGGTGCTAAATCTGTATGGACCCACTGAGTGTTGTGTGGACACCTCGGTCCTTGAGATAGACAGTGAACATATTCCCGTGGAGGAGATCGCGCCGCTTGGTAGGCCGCTGCCGAACATGGAAGTGTACATCTTGGATGCGAGCCTGCAGCCGGTGCCAGTCGGCGTTCCCGGCGAGCTTTGCATCGGAGGCGTTGGCGTTGGCAGAGGCTACTTAAATCGCCCCGACCTTACCCGCGACAAGTTTGTTCCACACCCGTTTTCCGCCGATGCCAGCGCGCGCATGTATCGAAGTGGCGACCTGGCTCGATTCAAAAGCGACGGCACGATCGAGTACCTGGGTCGCATGGATCAGCAGGTCAAGCTGCGTGGCTACCGGATCGAGCTGGGCGAGATTGAGGCGGTGCTGGCGACTCATTCGTCCGTAAATGCTGGGGTCGTCGTGCTTCGTGAAGCTGTCGCAGGGGACAAGCTGCTGGTCGCTTACGTCGTCGTCAAGTCGGACGAACAGCTAGATTCTGCCGCGCTGCGTACACATCTTGCCACGCAGCTTCCGGAATACATGATTCCCGCTGCGTTTGTCTTTCTTGACGCGCTGCCGCTCAATTCAAGTGGCAAGCTGGATCGTAAACAGTTGCCAGTGCCAACGATTCAGCGCTCTGGTCAGGACTATGTGGCTCCACAGACGCAAGCAGAGAAGACGCTTGCTGAGATCTTTGCCAAGCTGTTGCGGCTAAGCACCGTAAGCATTCACGATGACTTCTTTGCGCTTGGTGGCAACTCGCTATTGGCCGTGCGACTGGTGAGTGCTGCCAATCAGCAGGGGCTTCCGATCACCGTCCGTGACCTTTTTTCCTGTCCCACAGTTGCCAAGTTGGCGAGCACTCCGAACCTGGTGCGGCGACCTTCCTGCTTGGTGGAGCTAAGGAAGGATAATTCCGATGATGTGCTGTTGCTTCTCCCCGGCATTGGCGGACTGCTGTATTCGATGGGAATGCTGGCGCGGGCTTTGAATCTTTCCAAAAGAATCTGGGGCTTGACGACGCCGCCTATCGCTGGGACCGGGCCGATGCCAGCTTCGCTTGCTGCCCTCTGTGCCCAGTATTGTGAAGAAGTAGAACGCAATTTTCCCACTGGGAAAATCTCTATCATCGGTCATTCCTTTGGCGGCAGCGCCGGCCTTGAGCTTGCACGACAACTGGGAACTGCAGGACGTCACGTTGATGTAGTCATCCTGCTAGATACGTGGGCACCTGGATTGCTCCAGGACAAGTCGCCGCAGCCCCTGCGTGCCCAGCTTACCGAGGCGCTTGATTTGGAGCTGGTGCCAGCTGAAGAGGCGGCGCTATCCATAGAGCAGTCTCAAACGGCGCTGGCAGCAGCTCTTCAGAATCGCAACATTGGAGGCCGTGATCCTGAGTCGATGCTGAGCAATATCTTCGATGCAATGTCGGCCAGTATGAAGCTGCTTGCCGACTGGCACCCGCTGCAACCGGAGGCGCCAGTTCACTTATTATGTGCCGCAGAGGGACCCGCTGGCGCGCCGAGCGATCGGGGCTGGGGATCGCTGATGAACTTGGCTAGCATCTCGACCGTGGAGGGCACGCACCACAGCATGCTACGGCAGCCACACTTACAGAAAACCGTGCGCACAATTCAGATGCTAGTTGCAGCACTGCCACTAGTAAGTACACCGTTGCGTTAGGGAGTATTCTTGCGCGCTTTGCAAGAAAGAGTCCGTAGCTTGTGAGTCTAAGACACCGACGAGGATTGCTGGCAATCCCGCATTACTGCGGACAGTTTTGGGACCAGCCTCTCTCTGTAAGGACATTATCCGGCTTAACTCCAGCACAGACGTTGCGCCGCACTACATCGTTCCGTAACCACC